>Ga0326727_10022888_pt1 | contig 12009 bp, 9 predicted proteins | sample MB2enrmetagenome_FD_207643 | JGI IMG/M metagenome (GOLD analysis project Ga0326727, IMG submission 207643) | Lab enriched peat soil microbial communities from McLean, Ithaca, NY, United States - MB29MY | ecosystem: Environmental > Terrestrial > Soil > Wetlands > Peat | place: USA: New York... | reverse complement strand
TCGCCCCGCGCCTCGACGACCAGGAGTACTACCCCGCCCATCGGGACGGCCTCTTCTACATCCGCACCAACGACACCGGCAAGAACTTCCGCGTCGTCACCGCTCCCGTCGCCAGCCCTGGCCGCGATCACTGGGCCGAGCTCATCCCGCTCGACCCTGACCATCCCCTGGAAGACTTTGACCTCTTCCAGTCCTTCGCCGTCACCACGCGCCGCAAGCTCGGCCTGCCCACCCTCGAAGTCCTCCGCTTTACCGACAAGGCGGGCCTCGATCCTGCGATGTGGGTCCCGCCCCTGGAGCCGCCCATCTCCATCGCCTTCCCCGAGCCTACCTACTCCGCCGCGCCCCACATCAACCGCATCTTCTCCACCCAGGTCTTCCGCTACAGCTATACCTCTCTCGTTTCCCCCCCCTCGGTCTACGAGTACAACGTCGCTCGAGCCAACTCAACCGTCCCCATCGGCCAGTCCCTCCTGCTCAAGCAGCAGGAGGTTCCCGGCAGCTTCGATCCCAGCCTCTATGCCTCCGAGCGCGTCTGGGTCGATGCCCCGGTGGTTGGCCAGCCGGGTGCCCCACATCTCGCCTCTGAGATGTGGGATCCCAACAAGACAATCGAAGTTCCCGTCTCCATCGTCTACCGCCGCTCGCTCTTCCACCGGGACGGCACCAACCCCCTCTACATTTATGGCTACGGCTCCTACGGCTACCCACTGCCGGTCAGCTTCTCGCCCACGCGCCTCTCTCTGCTCGACCGCGGCGTGGTGATGGTCTACGCCCACATACGCGGCGGTGGCGAGCTCGGCGACGCCTGGCACGACGCCGGTAAGATGGCCCTCAAGCGCAACACTTTCACTGACTTCATTGCCGTCACCGAGTCCCTCACCGCCCAGCGCTACGGCTCACCCACCCGCGTCGCCATTGAAGGCGGCAGCGCCGGCGGCCTGCTGATGGGCGCAGTCGTCAACATGCGACCCGAGTTATTCCGCGTCGTCATCTCCCACGTCCCCTTCGTCGACATCATGAACACCATGCTCGACCCCACCCTGCCCCTCACCGTCGGCGAGTACGAAGAGTGGGGCAATCCCAACCAGCCGGAAGCCTTCCGCACCATGCTCAGCTACTCCCCCTACGACAACCTCGAATCCCTTGCAGGGAAGGAACTCCCGGCGATCCTCGTCAAGACCAGCCTCCACGACTCGCAGGTCATGTACTGGGAGCCCGCCAAGTACGTCGCCAAACTGCGCACCCTGAAGACCGACTCCGCCCCGCTGCTGCTGCACATCAACATGGACGCCGGCCACGGCGGAGCCTCCGGCCGCTACGACTACCTCAAGGAGATCGCCTTCGACTACGCCTTCCTCCTCTCCCAACTCGGCGTAGTCACGGCCTAACCCACCCAATCACCGCGTTTGTCATTCTGGGCGGAGCGAAGAATCCGCGCATTTCGTCCTACACGCGGCAGATTCTCGTCTTTTTCTAGTTTTGTCTGTAGTTAGATGGCGGGCATGGAGACCCTCGGACTTTCCTCTGAGCGCCAGCTGAGCGACAACATCTTCCAACGCCTATTCTGGCCCACCATCCGCGAACAGGAAGATGTCGACTTAATTGGCTACCAGAGCTTCTGGCTTTGTTTTGCTCTGGCCGTCATCAGCTTTCTTGGCGTCCTGAATGGAGGACCAACCGCCCTTTTCGCTCTGCTTGGGGCACTTCTCTACGTCGGCGCTGCGTGCGGTGTACGCCAACGCAGCGTGACGGCGGCAAGTTTGATCTTCAGCCTGTACCTATTGAACACGGTTCAGATTCTCATCCTTGTTCCAGGACTAGGGCTCTTCATGTTTCTGCGGTTTGTCTTGCTGGCACTTCTGGCCTCGAACATTCGGGCCACGATTCTGGCGGCAAGATGGGAAGATCGAACACAAGCCGAAACTGATCCCTACGAAATGCGGACGACATCGACCATCGGAGACAAGATCGCCAATCAGATGCCACCGCTGGCATGGCCCGTCATAAAGTGGTGGGCTCTCCCACTCCTATCACTGGCGGTGTTAGCAATGTTGATCACGGATGTCTCCTTAGGGATTCGGACATGGCAATTGACCCATGTTCAATCGCCACCGCCCTCGGCTACCTATACCGTTGAACCTTCCAACTAGGCCCTTACCCCGCCGCCGCTTCCTCTTCCTCCTCCACTTTGTCGCCCTCGCCCGGCGCCAGGAACAGGTTGGCCTCCAGCCCATGCTGCCGCGTGTACAGGTCGTAGTACCGCCCGCCCAGCCGGTACAACTCCTCATGCGTGCCGCGCTCCATAATCAGCCCGCCCTCGACCACCAGGATCTGGTCCGCACGCCGAATCGTCGACAACCGGTGCGCAATCACGAACGTCGTCCGCCCCTCCATCAGGTGGTTCAGGCCGCCCTGGATCATCGCCTCCGACTCCGAGTCCAATGAACTCGTCGCCTCGTCCAGAATCAGGATCCGCGGATCGGCCAATATCGCCCGCGCGATCGATAGCCGCTGCCTCTGCCCGCCCGACAGCTTCACCCCGCGCTCGCCCACGATGGTGTCGTAGCCGTCCGGAAACTTCTCCGCAAACTCATCCACCCGCGCAATCCGGCAGGCCTCCATCAACTGCTCTTCGGTCGCATTCGGGCGCGAGAACTTCACATTCTCCCGGATCGTCCCGTCGAACAGGAACGTCTCCTGCAGCACCACGCCAAGCTGTTCGCGATAGCAGCTCAGCCGCATCGTCGCCAGGTCCACGCCGTCGATCAGCACCTTACCCTGAGTCGCCGTGTGGAAGGCGCAGATCAGCGAAATAATTGTCGACTTGCCCGAGCCCGACGACCCCACCAACGCGGTCACCGTCCCCGGCTTCGATTCAAAGCTGACCCCGTGCAGCACCGGCTTGCCCGCCTCGTACTCGAACACCACGTCCTCGAACTTCACGTCTCCGCGGATACGTCCGGCGAGTTGGGTCCGCGCCGGCTCAGAGTCTTCCTCGCGCTCGCTCAGGATCTCGTTGGTCCGGTCCAGCCCCGCCATCGCTTCGGTCAACTGGGTGCCGATGTTCACTAACTGCGCAATCGGCGCGATCATGAACGCCAGCAGCATGGTGAACTGTAAGTAGCTGCCTGGGTTCAGGCGGTTGGCCGCGCTCTCGTGCGCGCCCATGTACATGATCAGGCCGCCCACCACGCCCAGCACCATGGTCGACGAGAGCGTCATCAGGCTCTGCGCCTTCAGCGAGCTGATCACGTTCTTCAGCAGCCGGCCCACACCACCCGCAAATACCCGTGCCTCGCTCTCCTCCGCGTGGTATCCCTTCACCACGCGCACTCCGCCCAGCGACTCGGTCAGCCGCCCGGTCACCTCGGCGTTGATCTTCGCCCGCTCCCGGAAGATCGGCCGGATGGTGGTAAACGCCTTCTGCAGAATCAGCCCAAACACCGCCATGATGCAGAACGTCATCAGCGTCATCCGCACGTTGTAGTGAATCATCAGGAAGAACGCGATGACCGCCGTCAGCACGCCGCCGATGAAGTCCACCAGGCCTGTCCCCACCAGGTTCCGGACTCCTTCGACGTCGGTCATGATGCGCGCCACCAGCGTGCCCGTGCGGTTCTCGTCGTAGAACGCCACCGGCAGCCGCCCAATGTGCGATTGCACCTGCATGCGCAGCTCGGAGATCAGCTTCTGTCCCTCAGTCGACAGCAGCTGCGTCAGCGCGTACGACGTCACCCCCTGCACAAACGTCGCGCCCGCCACCGAAACAATGATCCGCGACAAAATCCGCATGTCATGCCCGATCAGCACCTTCATCATGAACGGACCGGACAACACCGGCAGCACAAAGCTGCATAGCCGATTCACCACCATCAGCACAAAGCTTCCAGCGATCAGCCACTTGCGCGGCCGCATCAGCGCCCACACCTCGGGCAGCACCTTCTTCAGGGGGGGCCTGGGCCGCTTCTTGGTCAGATCAGCCGTCAACGCGCGGCCAGCGCCCCGGCTCGGCCCATCCGCCGACCGCATCCCACCACCCATGCCATGCGATCCAAACGAAGACGCCATATTTCGAGTGTACCTTGTAGCCTAAGTGGCGCCTGGCGCAGCCCCCAACCAACCAGCGCCCGACGGACTACCCGCCTTTGCTACCGCTTCTTCTTGGCTTCCTTCTTCTTGGACTTTCCTGCCGTTGGCTTCGCAGCGACCTTCCCGCTCTTTGAGGTAGTGCTCTTCGCAGAGCCTTTCGCCGCAGCCTTAGACCCTGACTTATATGCAGCCGGCTTGCCGGCAGCCTTCGAGGCTAACTTCGATGCAGCCTTGCCTGCGCCTTTTGCCGGAGCCTTCACCGCAGCCTTCGCCTTCACCGCTGGCTTGGCTGGCGCTTTGGCAGTGACTTTCTTCGCCACAACTCTGTTGCCGGCCGCCTTCCCCGCAGCCTTTGCCGACACAGCCTTCTTGCCTATCGCTTTCATCGGCTCCGGAGCCTTTGCCGCAACTGGCTTCGCCAGAGCTGCCTTAACCGTGCCGGCCTTTGCGGTCGGCTTAGCCGTGGCCTCGGGCGCCTTCTTTCCCGCTGCATCCTTCTTGCCTACAGTCACCTTCGCCGGCGCGACCGCCTTCGGCGTCTCCGGTGCAGAGGCCTCGGTCTTCAGCACGGCAACCACTGCATCGGCCAGCGCTGCTTCGTCCGTTCCCGCTGCTGCCGCCAGACCCTCTGCATCCTCCGCCGAACCATCGTCCGCCTCGGCCTTCTTGCGCGCCTTCGCTGCCTTGGCATCCTTCTTCGTGCCCCGCGCCCGGCGCAGATGCACCGGAGGCGGCGGCGCGGGCGGCGAATATGGCTCCAGAAACGCCTTCATCTCCTCCACCGTACCCAGCTTGCCATCCATCAACTCAAAGAACAGCTTCTCCACCAGTTCGTCGTACTTATCCACGCCGGGGATGATCCGCATCTCCTGCATCAGCGTGTATGGGATCTTCTGCCTTGCCTGCGGCCACTCCGTATAGAAGCCGGCAAACTTGGCCTGCAGCCCCGCATTCTTGGTCGAATATGCAACCCACAGCACCGCCTCCGGCCGCGCTCCCACAATCAGCTTCCACGCCGCCGATGGCGTCGCCGCGTGCTTCGACCCCAGCTCCGCGGCAAACCGCTTGCCCTCACCCTCCAGCGCGTCGATCTCGGCCACAAACCCCCGCCGTGGAAAGCTCTTCTTCAGCGCGCTCACGTCCTTGGCCTGCATCTTCGCTGTCAGCAGGGGAAACTGCGCCGCCGACGGGTCCGCATAGATCCCTCGCATCTGCAACTGCGCCTGCGCCTCGCGCAGCTTCTCCAGCTCCGCCACATTCACCTTCGCCGAAGTCCAGGCCGGCGCCAGCACCTTCATCCAGCCCTCTTGCTCCAGTCCGCGCAGCACCCGCAGCGGGTCTTCCTCGTGCACAATCTCTTCGGCCTCGTACCCACGCTGGAACACCGACATCGCCGCAATGTAGTCGTCGGCCTTACCCGTCTCATAGCGCGCCTTGGTCTTCTCCTCCATCTGCCAGCCCAGCCGTGCCGCATATCGGGCTGCCCGGATCATTCGTACCGGGTCCTCGACGAATCCGTAGTTGCTGGCCAGCCGCAGCTCGCGGTTCTCGATGTCCGCCACGCCGTTCAGCGGGTCCATCAGCAGCCCGTACGACCCCTCGTTCAGCGACAGGGCCATCGCATTCGCGGTAAAGTCGCGCCGCCGCAGGTCGTCCAGAATCGACGCCGCCTTCACCACCGGCTTGCCCGGCTTGGGGAAGTGCACCGACAGTGTGCTGCCCACCTCCATCCGCACGTTGCCGGGGAAGCGCACAAACAGGGACTGGCCCGGCTCATTCTCGCCGGTGATCGCAGCCCCTGCCTTCTCCAATTCTTTCTTTAGCTTGAGGGCATTTCCCTGAACTGCTACGTCAAGGTCGCGCACCGGCGATCCGCTGGTCAGGTCGCGTACCGCTCCACCCACCAAAAACACCGTCAGCCCCTTGTTGCGGGCAATCTCCCGAACCGCCTGAAGTGCTCTCTGCTGCGCCGGGGAAAGACGGCTCTCCAGCAGATAGATATAATCGGCCATACTTGTGCGTCTTCTCCGTCCGGCCTCAGCCGGACTCTCCAACCACCTTGAACTCTAACTAAATCAAGGCCTTACGTCGCCGAAGATAACCGGCACAAGCGCCCATTCTAGCACGGAACCGGGCGAGTTGCCTAGCCTGTATGCACCTTTTTCGTGACGTTCCCTCCGCCCCGTGCGACAATCGCCCGTAGGACGGTCCCTATGTCCAATTCGCGCAAAAAGGTCATCGTCAGGCGGTTCTCCGGAGATACCCTCCCCGGCTACCTTCCCCATGCCTCCTTCGTGCGCAATCAATCGCTCGACCTGCTGGACCTCAGTGGCCGCATCATTGCCTTGCCGCTGAATGACATCAAGACCGTCAGCTACGTCCGCGACTTCAACCTCGCCGACTCCCAGAACCCCGAGCGCCTCACCCGCCGCGCCTTCCTCGCGCGCCCCCGCTCCGAGGGCCTCTGGCTCCGCCTCACCTTCAAGACTGGAGACATCCTGGAGGGTCTGGCCCCGACCGACCGCACCCTGCTCGACGCCCTCGCCGACGACGCAGGCCTCTTCCTCACCCCGCCCGACACCCGCTCCAACACCCAGCGCCTCTATGTCCCCCGCGCCGCCATCACCGAACTCCAACTGCTCGCCGTCATCACGACCCCGTCCCGCCGAGCCGCCGTCGCCCCCCAGCCCGGCAAAGAAAGCCTCCAGGAAGAGCTCTTCCATCTCCCCCTCGACCCCACCTCCCGCCCCAATTAGTTCTCAGTTGTCAGTTCTCTGTTACCAGAGCGCCGAATCGGCGTAAGCTGCTGACCGTGACAGGAATTGTGCGCAAGGAGGCAAGTAGCGATGAAGAATCTGTGGTGCATTGGGATCATTTCTTTATGTTGGCTCTCGCCTTTGCTGTCGCAACAGCAACCGCAGAGTCCCGCAATACCCGCCGTGAGTTGCGAGGATCAGGCGAATGGCCTTGGGTCCGGGTCCTACATTGACACAGTCATGGATCAGTTCTGGCCACCAGCCTTTCCTACTGGCCGCGGGATTACGGTAGCGGTCGGTCTGAGCTGGGGATCCAAGGCCTTTCTTCGTGCCCAAGATGATGGCAAATACGAATTATGGTTGGGCACAGCGCAAGTCCCAACGGGGAATGTCGTAGATTTTCTGGAAGACCTGGCAAATTCCTGCCGACTGCCACCCGATCCCGCAAACGCCGTGAAGTTGTTGAATATACATTGGGACGACAAGAAACTAACACGAAGTCAGTTTGAACAAATGCACAGTGCTTTTATGACCGCTTTGAGCGAATACTTTTCTACGGTTCGAGAAAGGTCTGCTTACTTCCTGGCCAAGAAGATTGCAGGAGGCGGCGTGGACGCGGGCGGTTACGTGGTTATCTGCAATAACTCATGGGAAAATCTTAGAATCGACGAAACGGATCTTCCGATAAACGGTCAACCGACTTCGATGATCAAGTGGGTGCATCAATTCCAACGAGAGGTTGAGCAGGCGTTCCACGGCAAATTCGTAAGAGGAAAGGGATGGACACCGCAGTGACCCCACCTCCCGCCCGAATTAGCACCTGACCGTATCTAGCCTTTATTCGCGTTCATCCGTGCAAATCCGCGGTCCGATTCTGCCTTTGATCGGTGTGAATCGGTGTTAAGCCTTTTCCTCGCGCGTGTGAATCGGTGCTAAGCCTTTCCTCCCACGGGCTACAATTCTCCGCATGAAGCTAGCCGACCTTGCCGCCGCACTTGGCGCATCCCTCCACGGCGATCCTGACGCCGAAGTCACCTCCGCCGCCGGCCTGGAAGAAGCCCGTCAAGGGCAGATCACCTTCCTCGCCAACCCCAAGTACACCCGGCTGGCCCGCACCACTCAAGCCACCGCGGTCCTGGTCGAGCCAGCCTTCGAGACCATCCCCGCCGCGACCCTGCGCATCCCCAATCCCTACCTCGCCTTCGCCCGCGCGCTTGAACTCCTCTACGAAGCTCCCACTTATCCACCCGCAGTCCATCCCACTGCTGTCATTGCGGACACAGCTCAGATCGGCCCCGGCGCGCATATCGGCCCTTACGTCGTCATCGGCGACCACGTCGTCCTTGGCCCGCACGCCACTCTCCTGCCCCACGTGGTCATTTATCCCCACGCTCACATCGGCAGCCACTTCTTCGCCCACGCCCACGCTGTCGTCCGCGAGCATTGCATCGTCGGCGACCACGTCATCCTCCAGAACGGCGTCATCATCGGCGCCGACGGCTTCGGCTTCGCCCGTCAATCCGCACCCGAACCCGGCACGCCCGCCTGGTACAAAATCCTCCAGACCGGCCGCACCGTCCTCGAAGACCACGTCGAGGTCCAGGCCAACTCCACCATCGACCGCGCGTCCATCGGCGAGACCCGCGTCCACGCCGGTGCCAAGATCGACAACCTGGTCATGGTCGGCCACGGCTCCTCGGTCGGCGAAGATACGCTGCTCTGCTCCCAGGTCGGCCTAGCCGGTTCCACCCACGTCGGCAAGAATGTCATCCTCGCCGGCCAGGTTGGCGTCGCCGGTCACTGCACCATCGGCGACGGCGCCGTCGCCACCGCGCAGTCCGGTATCCCCTCCGACGTCGCACCCGGCACCACCGTCAGCGGTTACCCCGCCATCGACAACCGCAAATGGCTCCGTTCCGTCGCGCTCTTCAATCATCTTCCCGACCTTCTCCGCGAGCTGCGAAAAAAGGATTCACCGGCTAAGTAGTGGGGAGTAAGATGGCCCGGCGCGCCTCCTGCGCATCAAAACTCCAGTGCAGCCAGAGCCACCCACATCCACCGGCCTCGAACTCGTCCGCTCGCCGAGCGTCAACGTCCTGCTGCTCGACGATGACCCCGTCAATCTGCACCTGCGCGGGGCCATCCTGCGCCAGCACGGCTACGCTTCGGTCGCCGCCTCCACTATCGAAGAGGCCAACCAGCTCCTCGATAAGATCGATATCGCCGTCCTCGACTACCATCTTGGCGCCGGCCAGTTCGGCACCGAGGTCGCCGCCAAGCTACGCAAGCGACGCCCTGAGGTTCCCATCATCATCATGTCCGCGACGCTCGAACGCCGGTTCGGTGGGGTCGAGGACATGCACCTGCTTAAGGGTCACAGCTCCGTCGACGACCTGCTCTCCGCCCTGCGTTCGCTGGAGGCGCGCCGCCGCGGCGCTCCCGTCGTCGTCGACGCGCGCGACTTCTACTACTCGCGCATCTCGCTAGCCATCGGCTCCGACGTGCTCGTCCAGATCCTCGACGCCGAAGCCACCTGGCTGCATTGCAACGAAGCCGCCGCCGAATATCTCGGCCATCCGCGGGAATGGTTCCCCGGACGCAACCTCTTCGAAATCCCCTCCGTCACCAACGACTGGCTGGAGATCCTGCGCTCCGTCGCCGAGACCCGCGAGACCTACATCGATCGTACCCGCCGCAGCCTCTTCTTTCTCGCCGACTCCGCCGGCCCCATCCTCAGTTGGAGCGTGCTCGCCTTTCCCATCACCCTGCACGACGGGCGCCGTGGCGTCGTCCTCACCGCCCGCATCCTCGACCGCACCCCCAACGTATTCGCCTAATCCGCCCACCCCGCACGAAAGAAATCCCCACCCACCCGCAACCAGAAGGTGGGGATTCAACCGCACTCAACCTCAACCCGGCCTACGGAGTCGCCGGGGTAGCTGGCTTCTTCGCCGCTACAGCTGCCTTCGGCTTCCAGAACGGATCGGCCTTGATCCACTCCTCCGACGGATAGCTCATCTTCGGGTTGAACTCAAACAAGTTGGTCTGCACCGAGTCCACGCATGAAGCCGTCAGCTCCCGGATTCTGGCCATCTTGGCAGGTCCCACGGCGTCCGCGAACTTCTTATCGTCGTTCATGCTCGCATCGTCCTCGGCCAGCGAAGTCATCTTCGAAATCGCGAGATAAATCCCGCCATTGTCCTCACCGTAGTAGCTCTCATACGTGGCCCAGTTAGCGTTGGGAAAACTCGCATACCCGTCGTTGTACAGCTTCACCAGCTCCAGCCACTCCGCCCGGTGCCCCGGCTTGATCTTGTAGTGCTGGATCTCGAAGTAACGCGCATGCACGATGTCGCCTCCGGCGTGCAGGCTCAACTCCGGGTCGTAGGTGTACACACTCTGCTGGATCTCATCCAACAGTTCGCCGTCCGCAACGCTGGCGCGATCCAGAGTCGCTTCCAGGGCCCCGTTCTTCCTCGTGTCGTGGTTGTCTTTCTCCCACGCCGCGAACGAGTCGTACCCGAAGAAGAACAGCGCCCGTGGCCTGCCCGACATCGATGTTGCCGCAAAGTAGTGCGTTGGCCACTTCGCCGCAGTCAGCGCATTCACAAAGGCGCTCTCTGTCTTCTCGTGCGGAGCACCGTCCTTGCCCGGCTTCGTATACTCGCGTTCGATCACCAGCACCTTGGGAGGTCCCGTCATATCCTGTGCCACCATGGCACCACTGCCGATAAACACACACAATCCTGCACACAATCCCGCTAATTTCTTCATGTTCAAGCCTCCTTTGGCCTGTTGGATCAAACTTGATGGATCGTATTCATCCCACGGCACATGCCTGCATCGGCGCAGACCTGCCTGCGATTGCCGGGGGGCCCAAAAACAAGGAAGTGAAAAGGTTACGCGTCAGTTTAGCCTAACTTGTGCGGCGCCGTAGCTACCTCAGCCCCTTTTCTCTGGATTTCTTAGCCAAATGGGCGCACCAACCCCAACTCGGCCGAGTGCTGCCACGGATTGCACCGGTTACGCCCACGCCCCACCGTTTACCGCCCGCGCTGCGAGCCACCTGTTACCCTAATCCCGAATGCGTCTAGTCAATCTCGTTATGCTCGCGTCGGTCGCCATCCTTACCCAGGGAGGCTGTCACTCCGCCTACATCGCGGCCACCATCTCCAATCGCACCCCCGGCGCGCTCTCGCTTATCGAGGTCGACTACCCGTCCGCCAGCTTCGGCACCCAGACCCTCTCCGCCGGCCAGGACTTCCATTACCGCTTCAAAGTCCTCGGCGATGGCCCCACCACCGTCCTTTGGACCGACGCCGCCCACCAGGACCACAAGAATCCCGGCCCCTCGCTGCACGAGGGCGACGAGGGCAACCTCACCGTCATGTTCAGCCCCACCGGCCCCACCTGGAGCCTCCAGCTCATCAACCGCGCCCCCGGCAGCTAGATCCCTCGATCAATCCCCATCCGTGCGCCCTGCTCCGTTGCTATCGCTGCGCCGCTTCGCCTCGATCGACAGAAACGTCCCAGCCGTCGCGAACATCGCAACAAATACCACAAACACAAAAGTCAACATCATGATCTCCATTCCTGCCCTTGCAGTAGGATGCCGCCGCTGGCATCAACGTCTAGCCTCTCGCCGATGAGCAGGAGATGAAAATACACAATCCGGGTCACTCTCTTTCGCAAGCCGCGCCTTCAGCCCACGTCTAAAGTTCGTCGTATCTTCACGAAATGCTCTAAACTCGCCCTATGCCGAGCGGCTATTTCATCACCTTCGAGGGGCTTGACGGCTCCGGCAAGACCACCCAGCTCCGCCGCCTCGCCGCCTGGCTCACCGCCTCCGGTCGCACCGTCGTCTCACTCCGCAACCCCGGCTCCACCGCGCTCGGCGACCGCATTCGCGCCGTCCTGCTCGACTCCCGCACCGAAGCCGCGCTCGGCCCCATCAGCCCGCTCGCGGAGATGGCCCTTATGTTCGCCGACCGCGCCCAGTCCATCGCCGAGGTCATCGCACCCGCGCTCGCCGCCGGCTCCATCGTCCTCTGCGACCGCTTCACCGACTCCACGGAGGCCTACCAGGGCGCCGGTCGCCAACTCGGCAGCCAGCGCATCCTCGACCTGCATGCCGCCGTCTGCAATAACCTCCAGCCCGACC
>Ga0326727_10022887_pt1 | contig 12009 bp, 9 predicted proteins | sample MB2enrmetagenome_FD_207643 | JGI IMG/M metagenome (GOLD analysis project Ga0326727, IMG submission 207643) | Lab enriched peat soil microbial communities from McLean, Ithaca, NY, United States - MB29MY | ecosystem: Environmental > Terrestrial > Soil > Wetlands > Peat | place: USA: New York... | reverse complement strand
TCTTAGCCGGAAGGGCCGCAGCTCAGCCGTTCAGAACCATTGCGGAAATGCGTCGAAAACCCAAACGTGTCTCGGGCAGAGGTGGAATACCCTTTTATCTGCCTATAACTCAGGCTATAACACAACCTGGAGGCCGTCAAGAAAACGGCGCGTTCCGCATCCCCACCTCGCAACCGTGATAAGCTAATATGCTGAATCTGGCAAGGGGGCGTACCACCGGCAAGGAATCCCGGGCTGCCTCTGGCCTGCACTCGCGCAAACTGGAGGATGCATATTTAACCGAAGATGCTCAAATACCTAACCTGGTGTCTGGCTCTCGCAGGGACTTTCGGAGTTGCACCGGCGCGCGAGCGGCAGCCACAAACCGCGAAGGTCGTTGTCCAAGCCGGTCGGGCAGGTTGCCGGGTGGATTTGGACGCGGACGCAGCAGGCACCACCGATGCCGCTGGAAATCTCACCATCGCGGATGTCGATCCCGGTGACCATTACATCCACCTGCGCTGCCCGGGTAGGCCTGAGGCGGGGTACTTCATCTCGCCGAGGGCCAACGAGGAAGCCCGGATTCTCCCGGTACAGGGTGCGCCCTCCTCATCGGGCAGGAGCGATCCTGCCGCCTTGGCCGAGGACAAAATCCGATTGCGCCGGCTGGTACAGCAGGCTGTCCAACTGCGTGCGCAGGCACGCTTAGACGAAGCGGTCGCCGCTCTTCGCCAAGCCATGAAGCTCGATCCGGAAAACTCCGATCTGCACCGCGAGCTGGGCATTACATTCTTGATGGCCAAAGAATGGAAGCGCGCCCGGGTGGAAATGATCGAGGCCATCCGGCACGACCAGACCGACGCCGACGCCCACAACGGCCTTGGCTACGCCCTGGAGAAACTGGGGGATATCGACGGCGCAGCGAAGGAGTATCGCACTGCCACCCGCCTGGAACCCGATGACCCAACCTACCGTACACACTACTTCGACGCGCTCGTCAAGATTCAATCGCGGCAAGAAGTGAAGAAATGAAGCGGGAATTCTCCCGATAGCGCCATCGAGAAATCCGGCAACGTCAAAGCTCCCGGGACGCAAAACCGGGAGATTGCGCCCACCGTCAGGATGCCACGGCTCTCCGCGGGATAACGACTTCACGCAGAACTTTCAAGGCGCGTTCACATCCGGCCCGATCCACGTCCAGGTGGGTAACCATGCGAATGCTTTGTGCGTTTGTGGCGTTTGCCAGGACGCCTTGAGCGGCCAGGCGCTTCGAGATTTCATAAGCCGTCAACCCCGTCCCGGAAACGTCAAAGAACAGAATATTGCTGACGACCTTTGAGGGATCCACCGTGATTCCAGGGATTTGCGCCAACTCTTGGGCCAGATACTTGGCATTGGCGTGATCGATGTGGAGCCGCTTGGGACTCTCCTCCAAGGCGATGAGGCCGGCGGCTGCCAACACGCCCGCTTGCCGCATTCCGCCGCCGAGCATCTTCCGGACGATGCGCGCCTCCTCGATGAATTCTTTGTTCCCCACGAGCATGGATCCCACCGGCGCACCCAGTCCCTTCGAAAGGCAGAACATCACCGAGTCAAACCCTTTAGTGAGCTCGACGACGGAGTTCCCCAGGGCCACGCTGGCGTTGAAAATTCGCGCGCCATCGAGATGTACGGGCAACCCGACCGCGTGCGCATGATCAACGATGTCTTTCGTAATCGCCAGCGGATAGACCGAGCCTCCGGCCAAGTTTGAAGTGTTCTCGAGTTCAATCAGTCCGGTGCGGGCACGATGGTCGTTCCGCCCACGAACGTGCGGAGCGATCAGGCCCCAGGTCAGGATTCCGTCTTCGGCGTGAATCGTGCGGGGCAAGACTCCGGAAAACACCGTGACCATTGACATTTCAAAGTTGTAGATATGGCAGCGGTCCTCGCAAATGACCTCCTGCCCATGGCGTGTCAAAACCTTGATAGCCGTCTGGTTCCCCATGGTTCCCGACACAACATAAAGGCCTGCTTCGCGCCCGAAAATGTCCGCCGCCCGATCCTGGAGGCGGTTGACCGTGGGATCCTCTCGGTAGACGTCATCCCCGACTTCAGCGTCGTGCATGGCCTTGCGCATTGCGGCGGAAGGCTTGGTGACGGTATCGCTGCGCAGATCGACAATAGGTTCTGGCATAAACTCTCTCGCTCCGGTGATTAATGATGATTCGCAAGCATTATAGCGGTTGCCGCAAAACGGCAGGATGAATCCCCTTACGCGGAAACGAATTCCTGAAAAATCTCATTGGAAATGAGGTAGGCGTGGCGAGCCATGCGCACGCGATTCCCTTGGGAAACCACCCGGCCTTCATGCGCGAGATTCTGAATCTTATCTTCCCAACGTTTGAGGCAGCCTGCTCCCCAACGCTCTCTCGCCAGCTCCAAATTGACGCCTTCCACTTGCCGCAGCCCGAGGAAAAAGAATTCTTCCACCTGTTCTTCGACCGTCAGGATGCGAAACTCACCGATGGGTGGCTGCCCCGTGTCCAATTTCGCCAGGTAGCCCTGCACATCAAGCTGATTCGACCACCGCCGTACGCCGTCAAAAGAATGCGCCCCCGCACCAAGGCCCACATAGGGTGCAAGCTGCCAGTACTTCCGGTTGTGTCGCGACTCAAATGCCGGGAGGGCGAAGTTGGAAATCTCGTATTGGGCGTAGCCTTCGCTCGCGAGGAATGCGCAGCCGGACTCGTAGGCGTCCGCCATGAATTCATCGCCCGGCACTGCGGCGGCATGATAACGATCCCCGTTGTGGACGACTTCCCTCCCCAGGCGACTCTTTTCATCAACCTCAAAAAGGTAGAGCGACACATGCTTGGGCCGGAGCTTCACCGTGGCCTCCAGGCTGCGGCGAAACGATTCCTCTGTCTGGTAGGGCAGTCCGGCAATCAAATCCAGGCTGAGGTTCTGGAAACCCGCCTCACGCGCGTGGTGTACCAGCTTAGAGCTGTCGTCAGCAGAGTGCAGGCGGCCGACCGCACGGAGCTCCCGGTCGTCAAACGTTTGCGCGCCGATACTCAGTCGGTTCACGCCCAGGCCTCGCAATGCGCGAAGCAGACTGGCGTCCGCGGAGCCGGGAGTCGTTTCCAGCGTAAATTCGATCTCCTCACCCCAGCGCAGATGATCCTGCAAGGCGTGAACCACAAGATCCAGGCGTTCCTCTCCCAACAAAGCAGGGGTACCGCCGCCGATGTAAATCGAATCGACCGAATGCGCAAGGATTTCGCCGGGGATACCGTATGCGGCAAAGAAACTTTGCCAGTCCTCCAGTTCACGCCGGAGCTTACGTGTGTACTGGTCGAAAACAGTGCTTCGCTCCACGCGCGAGCTGAAATTGCAAAAGCTGCACTTGGACGCGCAAAAGGGGACCTGAATGTAGATGCCAAGGGTTGACATGTCAGCGGTTACTGCGACGCTTACTTCGGCACACCTCTGATAGGACAATCCTTTGATGCCGCCGCCTTCAATCCGGCACGACTTTAATCCGTAACTCGCGCCGGCGCGGGCCATCAAAGTCGCAAAAGAAAACTCCCTGCCACCGGCCCAGAACCAGTCGCCCGCTTTCGACGAGCAACGATGTTGAGTTCCCAATCACCGCAGCCTTCAGGTGCGCATCACAATTGTCATCGTTGTGGTGATAGTTGCTGTCTCGTGGCGCTAATGACTTCAGGAAATTGTCGAGATCCTTTTGCAAAGCAGGATCGTCATTTTCGTTGATCAGAATCGCCGCGGTCGTGTGGGGAACGAAGAGGAAGCATGTTCCGCTTTGCGTCCCCGACTCGGTCACGACCTTTTGCACAAGGTTTGTGATGTCCTTCAATTCGACCCGCGCGTGAGTTTCAACACAAGCAGTGTGCAGCCGGGAAGGCGTCCGTTGAGAGGGAATCGCTTTGCCGGGTTCGGGTGATGCCATGAATCCTCGTCGCGTCACTCACTCGTGGACGTTGCGCACGCTTCGCGGTGCATTATTGTGCGGCGTGCACGCGTTGGAGAGCCTCCGCCAAAACGGCCGGTGCGGGAGGATACGCCGCGATGGCGGGCACAGTCTTCTTGACGAGTTCCGCTGTGCGCTGCACATTCAACCTTTCAAACAGGAATGCAAACTTCCTCTCCAAGTCCTTTCCGATCCTGTTTCGGACGTCGGAAGCAAGCTCCCAAAATTTTCTCTTGAAGGGACCGAAAGCCTTTTTCCGGGTCTTGTAAATGAATTGCGCGTCGGTATCGCCGGGCTTCTTTTCATGTGCACAGGTCTTTCGCAGGTACTTGTAAATCTCGTCCTTCAAGTCGCGGGGGAAAGCTGAATTCTCGTAAATCAAGTTCTGGAACTCCGTCGCCAGGTGGACCTCCGCGGTTTCGCACTCCACGAACTTATGGAAGGCGTCCGACGGCAGAGTGGAGGCCCCGTGCTGCACAGCTCCGGCCATGCCGTAACGGTCACGGGCGGCCTCTGAGAGCTGGCGCAAGGTTTCAAAATCTATGGCAACCTGGGCGACCGTTCCATCCGGAAGCACGACACCGCCGTGCGTTGTGCCGGTTTGGACGCCGATCTTGGAGAGCCCTTTCTTTTTGCCGGCGTGCTTGGAAAGCGTGGCGAGGAAACCATCCATGTAGGCGGCGAGCTCTTCAGGTGTGGAATTCTGTTTTCCCACTTCCCCGATCTCGCCCCCCACAGAAATGGTGATCCCCGGGGGGTCAATCGTCCGCACGTAGGCGGCAAGCTTCGCGCTGGTTTCGAAATTGGCGCGCTGTTGCTCCCGCGCTCCCGGCTTGCGGGGATCAACCAAGGTGGAGGTATCGATGTCGATGTTGTAATACCCCGCCGAGATTGATTCCTGGATGAAGTCACGAATTCCCTGGAGTTCCGCCTCGGGGTCTTTGGCAAATTTGTTGGCGTTGGCCTGATAATGGTCGCCCTGAATGAAGATCGGCCCTTCATAGCCTTCCTTCAGCGCCGCGGCCACCATGACGGTCGCATACTCGGACGGTTTTTGGTCGGTATAGTTACTCTCTCTGCGCGAAAGTTCAAAAATGAAAGCACCCGACTTCAAATGCAGCGCGGTCCGGAAAACCGCTCGGGCCACATCGTAGCTCAGCCCGCGGATGTTGATTGCCGGCACGGTAAAGCCACCGACTTCTTTTCTTCCCCGCATTTCATAAAGGCCTTGAATCGATGACGGAATGACGCCTAACTCTAGGCCCGCGCGCCGGATAATCCAGCGGGCCGTGGTGCGCGCTTCATCACTTTCCCCAAAAACGGCGTTCCACACGAGCAAATCCAGCGTCTGTGCAATGAACTTTTGTGGGTTTCTTAGGACGATCCCACCCCTGTCCGAAATCTCATAAACGGCACGATCCCGATTGATCAGATCGAGCGCGGAACGAACATTCATGATGGCCTCTCTGGATAAGCTTACCCCATCAGTTGCAACCTTGGATTATACCAGACCGTCGAAAATCAAGTTTTGAAAGGTGTGGACCCGAGGATTCACGGGGCTCGCATTGATTCTCGATGCTTGGGCGGTTGCCGGTCCTTTATAAGGCGGACTTGCTGTTCACCTGTGTGCGCCTGGTGCTGGAAGGCGTGGGAGGAGGTCAAAACTTAAGGGTTTGATGATCCGAGCAGCGGACTTGAATCTGCGCGAGCAAGCGGTCGAGCAACTCGTAGCCGGCGCGGCCCAGGAAATACGCCCCACCCACACGCCGTTCCTGCAAATCCTTGTGCGGCAGGAGGAATCGCGACAGGGCCTGCACGTGACGGGCGAGCAAATCTGAGCGGCCGAGCGCAGCCCGGGTCAGCTTGCCGCGCAGCCGCTCCATTTGGTATTTCATCTTCTCCTTGGAATGTTGGAGTGTGTCGAGCAAGGTCGGGTCAAGCTTTTCGATATCGCCTTGCAGACGGTCCAAGAGTTGCTCCAACTCGCGCTCGCTTTGGTCGAAACGTTCCGACCAACCCTCGGCAAACCCGCCGGCGGCGATTTTCTGACTCAGGTGCTCATCGCCCTGCCACACATCCTCTATCCCCAGCTTGTACTTTTCCATCAGACGGTCGGTCCGCGAGTCAAGCAGTGTGAAGGCCGCACGTGGAAAGATCACCGGCTGCGGGCGGCCCAGCGCCTGGTAGAGAGACTGCGCCTGGCCGAGATAAGCCAACTCGGAAGGGCCCGCCACATAAGCCAGTGTCGGCAGCAGCGAGTCCTGAATCAGAGGGCGCAACAGCACGTTGGGTGAAAAGTCCAGCGGCCGTTCAGCGAGTAAGGATTGGAGTTTGGATAACGAGATTTCCTCGCTCCCGTCGATGAAGAACTTGCCGTCACGTTGATGCAGCGCTAACCGGTCACCGTGCCTGGCCACAAAGACCAACGTTGAATCCTCAGCCACGTGTACTTGGGCGTGATAGCCGCGCTGCACCAAGGCGCGTGAGCTTTCCAAAACGCCGGCCCGAAGTTCCGCCGCCCTCCCGAGCGCCTGCTGATAAACCTCGGAGCTAAGCTGGTGCACGAATTCGTCCAAGGGGTCCATCAGAATCACACCCCAGCGGCCGAAAAGCCGGGTCATGAATCTCGCAAAGCTGTCTCCCCACGCCGCGCCGGGCACATAGCACTCCCGCAAGTCTTGCAGTAGCCGGGAGCGCGACTCCCCTTCCGGCAAAACTGTCTCGATTTGGCTAAGCGCCACGGAAATCTCCGCCGTGTGCCGCACTTCACCTACAGGCGAGCGTGGCGAGGGACGGTTCCCAGAATCGCGGAGCGGGAGCAGATTGTACTCTTCATCAAAGGTTGCTCCCGCCGAAACCTCGTCTAAGTCATGGTCCTCCGTCGCCAACCAAAACACCGGGACACAAGGAAGTCCCTGCTCCGAAAGAGACTGCGCCAGCCGCACGGTCGTGAGTGCCTTGTAGAGAGTGAATGCCGGACCGGAAAACAACCCCACTTGCTGGCCGGTCACCACGGCGAAGGTTTCGGGTTCGCTCAGCCGTTGGATGTTTGCCAAGGTCGGCTCCGAACAGCCAAAAGCCCGATTCTGCCGCGCCAGGACGTCGGCAATCTCCCCGCGCGCAGTTGCGAATTTGCTCATCTGAGCTGCGACGGCCTGATAGCTTCGGGAATCGTACGGTGAGCCGTTATAAAAGTGGCTGACCCTGTCGAAGTGGTAGAGGTAATCCGTTAGCAGTGCGCTGGAGTGAGGAACGTGAGTGTACGGAATACATGTCGCGGTCATGAGAATTGAATATCCTACACGGTCTTGCTATCGGCGGCAATGTTTCAGCAATTTTTGGCGTAGCAATAACCACCACCGCTTTGAGCACACGTGCGCTCTTCGCCTCAGGTCTATTAGATGTGCGAACCCCGACAGAGTTACGGAAGCAAACGTTCAAGAGGGAGGGTAGAGGGTGCAAGCGCCGCAAGGGCACCGCGCCCCTTACTGCCGAAATACGAGATCCCTGATTAAACCCGAGTGGATTTTGAACCCAGCTAGGTGAGCCGCATTGGGGCCTGACCGGTTGGCAGGGGTTGAGGTGGCGCCTTGCACGCGCCGTTTGCCGGCTGGCGGGATTCCACTTGCCATTGGTCACCGGACTTCCGCAAAACGTAACGCTGACGAATCACCAATTCTGTCACGTTCGGGCTTTGAAACCTAACGTATGCCTCAGCCGTGTCACCGTGGAATTTAACTTCTTCAACCTCTAAATCCATATTGTTGAAGACACCTTGCGGCAAGTTGCGCACATGATTCTTGATGACCGGCGGGATCGCCAAAGTGGCGGAAAGATCCTGCGCAGTTCCGGGCATGTCCTGGAAGGCAGGCCCAGCAGCAATTTTCGGTTTGAAGGATTCCAGTGGCCGGGGCGATGAGGGACGCGAAGGCTTCGCCGGGGCTGCCGTTTCCGCGGCCGGTGCGGAGGCGCTGGGTGCCCCCCTCGGCGCCCGCAGAAAGGCATCCAGTTCCTGCTCGATCTGCGCGATCCCTTTCTCGTGCCGCTCCCGAGCTTTTTGGATCCGCCAGTCCACAATCGGCTGAGCGAGATAGCTGCCGACGGCGAAGATGGGTTTCCAAGGCAGCAGAATGACGAGGACCACCAACGCACATCCCCAAAAACCGTAGAGCGCGAGTACGCTGACCAGAACTGCTTGCAGGGCAATGCGGATTTCCGCCTCATTCGTGATCATCGTTTCCTCACATCGCAAACGTATCGGTGCCAGTCTTAACGCCTTTGCGCGGTCTGCCAATTTCCGAGCCGGGAAGATCTGATTTCCTGGAATATTCCCTGGCAATGGTCCCAGGGAACTTGGCGCTCTCAATCGGTATCCGAAAAGTGGTCAACCGGCGGCCAATTCGTGCCGCCTCTGGGCAAATCTTGCCCGACCTCGGCTGCTAAGTCCCGCCCAGGTAAGCACGCCACGAGGAATTATGCAAACCGCTTGCCATCCCTGCCCCACAAGTGAATGACCTTCGACTTATTCTCAAGGGAGGACACGGCTACGCGCAGAGACCATGCTCTGTGAGGGATGAGACTATTCTAAATTTGCCAATCTTTGGCGGGGCCAATAAACGGTCACCACCGTGGCCTATTCAGAACAACGAGTAGATGTAAGGCGCGGCGACCTCCGCGGCCCCAATGAGGACGACCAGGAATGCCAGCGCCCCAATGAAAAAGAGCGGCCAGATCACACGGTTAGCGAGGCAATACCCGACGATGTCGCGAATCAGAACCCATCCGTAACAGAGCCTCCGCATAAGCTTACCTTTTTCAAAATATCCTGACTAATCAGGGCCAAATTCCTGCTTCCAGTCCACGGTTTCTTCCCACGGTGGCTGCTCGCTCTTGACCAGAAGAAACTTGTTGAGGACGAGCACGTCGATCCCGGCACGCATGAAACACTGGTAAGCATCCGCGGGCGTGCAGACAATCGGCTCGCTCCGCACATTGAAGGAAGTATTCACCAGCAACGGGCAGCCGGTCATTCGCTCGAAGGCAGAAAGAATGGCATGGAAATCCGGATTCGTCTGCCGCGACACGGTTTGAATGCGGGCGGAGTAGTCAACATGAGTGATTGCCGGCGCCACGGAGCGTACCTGGTTCACCCACTGCTCCAGTGGCGGCGCTTCATCGCCCTGTGGTGGACAGCGCTTATCTTCGCACAGGCTCGCAACCATCAGCATATAAGGCGACGGGGCATCCAGTTCAAACCATTCGGCGGCGCGCTCTTCCAACACCGCCGGAGCGAAAGGCCGGAAAGACTCGCGGAATTTCGTGGCCAGGTTCAAGTGCGATTGCATTTTGGGGTTGCGGGCATCCGCTAAGATAGAGCGATTGCCGAGCGCGCGCGGGCCATATTCCATCGCTCCCTGAAACAAACCCACGGCGCGGCCTTGGGCAAGGAGGGCGGCTATTTCTTCGGCCCGCGCTTCACCTTCTACTGTCCGGTGGGGGTAACCATTGGCGATGAGGAATTCCTGCACATCCTCGTCGCTGAAGCTCGGTCCCAAAAATGAACCGCGCATGGCGTCGTCCCCCGGCTCGCACGTTCGCGGCTGGTTTTCCGCCTGATGCCAGGCAAACAACGCTGCCCCCAGGGCGCCGCCGGCGTCCCCGGCCGCCGGTTGAATCCAGATGTTGCGATACATCTTCGAACGCGCGATCACCCCATTGGCGACGCAGTTCAAAGCCACTCCTCCCGCCAGGCAGAGGTTTTGCTCATTGGTTTGGCGACGGGCGGCGCGCGCCATCCGCAACATGATCTCCTCCGTGACGACCTGAATGGAACGCGCCAAATCCATTTCCCGTCGGGTGATTGCGCTTTCCGGAGCGCGGGGTGGACCTCCAAAAAGTTCCTCGAAAGCTCGATTCGTCATTTGCAGTTCGTGCAGGAAACCGAAATACTTCATGTTCAGCCGGAAGGAACCATCCGGCCGAAGATCCACGAGGTATTGATAGATGCGGTCGGCATACGTGGGACGCCCGTATGGAGCCAGCCCCATCAACTTGTATTCCCCGGAGTTAACCTTGAACCCGGTGTAGTACGTGAAGGCAGAATATAGAAGCCCGAGCGAGTGCGGAAATTGTTGCTGCCAGAGAATCGAGACGCCGTTACCGTGCCCCTTTCCGATTGTCGCGGTATCAAACTCGCCGACACCATCCGCGGTGAGGATGGCCGCGGACTGAAACGGCGATGGGAAAAAAGCGCTCGCCTGATGCGCCTGATGATGCTCGGGGTAAATAAACTTCCGGGGCCGTGCGCAGCCAAGGCGGCGCAATTCCATCTCAATGACATAAGGAAGCCACAGGCGTTCCCTGAGCCACAGCGGAATCGCCTGTCGAAACGCCTCCCAGTTTCGCGGAGCGGAAACAAAGTGCGACTTGAGGATGCGCACAAACTTGCTGAGAGGTTTTTCGTAGTAGGCAACAATGTCAAGATCCTTCTTCCCCACCTTTCCTTCCGCCAGGCAAAAGTTCACGGCGTGATTTGGGAAGCGGGCGTCGTGCTTCCGCCGCGAAAAGCGCTCTTCCTGGGCTGCGGCAATGATCCGGCCGTCACGCACCAGGCATGCCGCGCTGTCGTGATAAAACGCACTGATCCCCAGGATATTCATCGCTGACTATTCCGCCGAAGCCAATTGCCACACTCGGTCGCGCAGATAACGCGCGTAAATCTTATGCCCGGACGTGTCGAGGTGCGCCCCATCGTGGTAAAGCTTGGGAACGCCAAGATTGCTCCGAAAGAGGGAGAGCGGGTAGGCAGCGGAAACCCGCATCCTTGTAAGGTTAGGAAGCAATGCATCAAGGACACGCTGGGTCGATTCGCTCGCCCGGCCTTCCCGCGCTTCGTCTTCATTGGGAAGAAAATCAAAATCCACCTGGGCATTTTGCCTGCGTGCCATGAATGCAATCCACAACCACGCGCCGACGCCATCGCCAAGCACCACCTCCGGCTGTGTGCTGGCCTCGAAGTTTGGATTTATGACGGTAAAGCGCTGCTTGTATTCCCAGCGAAAATGGTCCCAAAACTCCTGCCAAGCGAAGGCCGGGCGATGCCCTTCCACAAAGAACGGGAATTGTTCAATGCCATAGCGTGGTCGATAGGCATCGGCCGGCGGGCCCATTACCATGACCAAGTCCGCATTGAAGAGGCCGAATTCCTTCACGAAGGCGAGTTCGTGCTGTGGCCCCCAACCATTCACCCCCATACACAGCACTTCCACGTTTCCAGGCGAATGGGGCAGCAGGCTGAGCTTTTGAATTAAGAGATCTTCCAAACGCGAGGCATAGATTTCGCGCTGATCGATGTAGGAGCCGGCGTACAAAGTGGAGTCACCGAGCATCAGGATGCGAAACGTGCCCGCCGGCTTTTCCGCCGTGACGTTGCGGGAGCGCATTCCAAATGCATTAATGTGAATTTCTCCGCCGTAGCGGTGAACATCCTGATTAGGAGCCGGGTAATAGCCAACGCGGGGATCAACTCGGTAGACAATGGGATTGCCAAAACCCATCGACCGAAGAATCCATTCGCTGCTTCCAGCAAGGACCATGACAAAGGCAAGAATCCCGATCGCCCAGGCAAGAAAGTGGGATTCCCGCCGGGCGGGTTCAACCGTGAAGAGCCGCTCGTAGTACTCGGCGCGCTTCCGCTCCGGCACCCCGGGTTGCCAATACGACGGCCAATCGCTGTGCAATTGCAAACCCAGCAGGTCATTCCTTGTCACCCTCACGACCAAATGGATCGCGCCAAAAACCAAAACGTAGAACGGCCAGAGCAGAACCAGCGTTGTGACGCGCCCGAAGGCCGCGCCGAGCCAGTGGGCGGCCCGCAAAATCGGTCTCTGCAAAGCCGGCGAATTTAATCCCAGGGCGAGGAATAACGCTGTGGCCCATACCACGACCGCCAGATTGCGATGGCCGCGCGCGAGCAACAACAAGCCAAAGGCTGCCCCCACCACGATCGACCCAATAACCGGCCGCGCGGAAGCCGCGCGCGGCTCCGGGATCGGCGG
>Ga0326727_10022885_pt1 | contig 12010 bp, 7 predicted proteins | sample MB2enrmetagenome_FD_207643 | JGI IMG/M metagenome (GOLD analysis project Ga0326727, IMG submission 207643) | Lab enriched peat soil microbial communities from McLean, Ithaca, NY, United States - MB29MY | ecosystem: Environmental > Terrestrial > Soil > Wetlands > Peat | place: USA: New York... | reverse complement strand
GGATTGAGGAAGCAAGTCTAGCACCGCGCAGGCCACGAAAGCCGGCAGCAGCTACTCGAAAGCCCGCCATCTTCCCGACACGCGTCTGAGAAGGGTCTGGCTGATGATGTGATCTCCACCTTCGTGAATCTCGCGGGCCTTCTGGCGGACGGCCTGTACCCCTTCCCGGGAACCTGTCCCCGTGAATAGCAATACGTCCCGCGATGGAACAACTGCGACGAGATCACCCTCGACCAACTCCTGAACCTCCTCCCAGACTTCGTCGCACAGGAGAAGGCTAGCGGTATAGTGGCCCCCAGCTGTCAGCAGGTAGTAGGGATCTCCACCGTGGCGTTCAACGGCTGGCAGTATGCGTCGCAAATTTCGCTCGGCCAATCCTCGCAGCTCACTCGGACCGATGTTCAGAGCTTGCAATTCTGCCGTGCGGACGGTTCTGATGGAATTCGGCAGGTCCGTGGCATAGACAATCCACATATCTGCAACCAGGTATTCCCGCGCAGTGTCCTCCCTGAGCAGATTCATATACTCGATCTCTTTGACGGTGGGGACAATATTGTCTCTGGTTGTAGACTGTTCCACTGGCTCGATCATCTCCGCCATGGCCGCCAGATGACGTTCCAGTATGCCAACGCGGTCGTCCTGATCGTCGCGATACTGAATCCAGAGGTTATCCAAGTAGATTGTGAAGGTCTTTGCGCTTGCTGTCTCGACCTCCACTTGGCCGGGAGCCGTGACCGAAACTCGGTTTACCGGAAGCAATGCTCTCAATGCCAACTCATAGAGGGCGAACAGTTGCTCGCGGTGGAGGCCGGGGCATTGCAATTGAGGCGCTTGCGACAGCCATCGCCGAATCGACTGCCGATCTGCCATGTTCTACTCCCGTCGCACACCCAGTACCACGATGGTTACTCCCGCTGAAACTCCAGGTCAGTTCCGCCACAGCCGCCAAGGGTCGCTTCCCGTCGGGTGAGAATCGTTGCGCCTCTCGATAAGTTGTGGTCGATCCTTACAATCAAGTCCGTGCCTTCGTAGTCCCACTTGCCGGCCCGGCCGCCCTCGACATGGAGCACATAGGTTCCCTCAGGCATCTCCCCGAAGGCAAACTCGCCCTGGCCGTCGGATGATGCCTGATAGGTGGAGTTTGTTATCGGATTCCATGCAGATAGTTTCGCGTCTGCGATCGGAAGGCTGACGCCATGACTGAGGTTCCAAGCAAAGGTTCCGCCCTTTCCCCAGCGAAAATCGGAAAGCCTGCCTTGCAGGCGCTGCGTTGCGGGGGCAAAGCTACCCCAGGTGAAATGCAGCTTCGTCTCGGCCGTCCGGGTTGGCCAGTCCTCCACGTGAAAGCAGTTGTGCCCGGCATATGTGCCATGAAGATGACCCACAGCACCTTCTTGCCCTACCCCGGATTCCGGGGCTACTTTCGCCCCATGCCCTACGGGCACTAGCGGCTTTTGTACGACCGCAAGGCTCTCATTCCCTTACTGATAGCGTAGCGCTGACGGACCTGTGGGGGATGGAAAGGCACCCAGCATGACGAGCCCGGTGAAAGGGCCCCCAGATCGGGGCGGCGACCCTGTCCGCGGGGCCCGGTCCGTCTTGGCCAAGCGTTGGCGCCGATCTCCCAGCGGGACGTGGATCGCCGGATGGCTCTCCCGGCAGATGACAAATTGGCGGACCTATGTTCGGGAGAGTTCCGCGCGGTCCTGGCAGGCGGCGGCGATGGCCCCGCGCAGGGCTTCCATCCTTATCGGCTTTGAGACATACCCATCCATGCCTGCGCTGAGGCAACGCTCGCGGTCACCCGCCATGGCGTGGGCGGTCAAGGCCAAGATAGGAATTCTGGACCGAGCGGGTCCCGCCGCGGCCTCGCGTTCCCGGATGGCGGCAACCGCCTCAAACCCGTCCATCTCGGGCATCTGCACGTCCATGAGGATGAGTTCGAAGTCTCCCCGATCGAACTCTTCCACCGCGCGGCGGCCGTTGCCGGCGACGGTGATCGAGTATCCTTCCTTCTCGAGAAGACGGCGCACCAGAGTCTGGTTTACCGCATTGTCCTCGGCAACCAGGACCCGTGCTCCGCGGTGCAGGCAAGCCGGCTCCCGACGCTCATGGCGGGAGGCTTCCGTTTCGAGATTGTCCTCCGGCGCCTCGCTGGGGCGCGCTTCCTGCTGGAACTCTACCGTGAAGTGAACCGTCGTCCCCTTGCCGAGTTCGCTCTCGATCCAAATGCGCCCGTGCATCATTTCGATCAGGCGTTTACAGATCGACAAGCCCAGACCGGTGCCGCCATAGCGCCGCGTGGTGGAAGCGTCGGCCTGGGAAAACGCTTCGAAGATCATCTCTTGTTTCTCGGAGGGAATTCCCAGCCCGGTGTCGCGAACCGTGAGGTGCAACCGGGTTCTCCCACTACCGCAAGCCAAAGCCGAGCTGGCTGGGGCCCCCTGCAATGGGCCTTGATTTTCGAGCCGGACAGCGACCGCGACCTCGCCTCGTTCGGTAAACTTGATCGCATTCCCGACGAGGTTCAGCAGAATCTGGCGCAGCCGGCCGACATCCCCCACCAGATGGTCCGGGACCTCTTCCGCCACATTCAACCGAAGTTGCAAAGTTTTTTCCGAGGCCTTAACGGAACAGGTGCGAAGAGCAGCGCCGAGACAGTCCCGGAGACGGAAAGGTATGGAATCCAGTTGCAGCTTTCCGGCCTCGATTTTGGAGAAATCCAGAACGTCGTTGATGATGCTGAGCAACGCCAGTCCGCAGGTGCGGATGGTAGCCAGGTATTCCCGATGCTCGCCGCTCTGGGGATCGGACTGCAGGGCCAGCTCCGCCATGCCGATGACGCCCGTCATGGGAGTGCGGATCTCATGGCTCATGTTGGCCAGGAACTCACTCTTGGCGCGAGAAGCCGCCTCGGCCGCGAGGCGGGCGCTGGAGAGCTGGCCGATGAGTTTTCCGCGCGTCCGGTATTGATGGATGGCCAGTCCGACCAAGTTGGCGATTACGACAATCCCTAGCCCGGCGAGCACCAGGAACATGGTGGTCCGGTACCAGGGCGCGATCACGGTAAACTCCAGCCGTGCCGGAGTGGGGCTGACTTTTCCCTGGCGATTCATGGCCACCACGGCGAAAGTGTGCCGGCCCGGCGGGAGCTGGCGAAACACCGCCATGTCTGTCTGCGCGAAGGCAGTCCAGGGTCCGCCATCCAACCGATACGAAAACCGCAGCAGGCCGGGCGGGGTGAAGTCCCACTTGTCCCGGCCCGAGAAGATGACGCGAAATTCACCTGAGGGGGCGGCTTCATTGGAGTTCTGATCGGCCCGGATGGTGGTTTCCGGCGGATCGGGATCGGTGCCGGGCTGGTAGACTGCAGGCCCTCGGTTGGTGCCCACCCAGATGCGTCCCCGATCGTCCTCCGCCACCGCATAGGCCGCCGTGGAGGGCAATCCGTCGGAGACGTCCATCTCAACCCAGTCGCCCCCAAAACCGGCGGTTGAGCCTGACTCTTCACCCAGACTGCGGAAGACGCCGGACGCTGAAGCCACCCAAAGTGCGCCCAGGCTGGAGCGCAAAACCTGGCGCACCACCCGCATGCGGTCGCTAATCAGTTCGAAGCCCTTCGGGCCCCGGGCATACAAGCCGGTTCTGGCGCCAAGCACGACCGGCTTGCCGGGTTCCGTAAACAGGGAAAAAACGCCGCCGGTGATGCTCTTTCCGCCCACGGTCCAGTCGAGCCGGGAACCGTCGTGCCCTTGCAGACGAATCAGGCCTTCGAGGCCGCCCAACCACACCGCGCCACTGCCATCTTCGGCAAAGGCCCGGGGAGTCGTCATGGCCCACTTGCCGCTGGCCACGCTATCGGGGATCGGGGTGACCGGGGAGATAGAAGAGCCATCGAGCACCGCCAACCCGTCCTTCCGGGTATCGTCGACGGCCCGCATCTCCAGCAAAAAGGTTCCATCCGGACGGCGGCTGAACATGCGGGGAATAAAGCCGGCAGGAGCGGCGACCGGAGAGAACTTCTCGCTACCCGGGTCGAAAGCGACCAGGTAAGGGGCTTCCGTGAGTTGAATCAGGAGGCGGCCATCCGCCAATTCCGCCAGAACCTGGGCGCAGTTGGCATCGGCATTGTGCTGTAACCGCTCGGGAAGCACGATCTCTTGCCAGCGATTCCGATAGAAACGCATCAGGCTGTGCTCGGTAAGGAACCACAATCGTCCCCTGCGGTCTGCCAGCAAGGCCCCAATTTGTTTGCGCAGTTGGATGAGGCGGTCTTGCGCATCCAGCCCGGTCTCGTAGGCCTTCCAGGCAAGATTGATGTGCAGCGCGAGGCCACGCGAAGTGCCCAGGAAGAAAGTGCCATCCGGATTGACGACCACCTGTCGCAAGCGGCCGCCCAAAACCTCGTTGCGCTGGTCTGCGACTAGCCATTCTTTCCCGCCGTTCGCGCCGGGCTTCCACATCAGAACGTCGCCGTCCGCGAGCCAGAAGTCCCCGCTGCCGTCCCGCCAGGCAAACAAGGTCTGATTGGGCAACGACTGGCGCGCAATCACCTCCCAGCGGCCCTGGTGCAACCAGAGGGCAACGCGCAGCTTTGAGCCTTGGGGAAGGGCCGATAGGAACAACTCTCCGTCGATGCCGGCGACGGGAGATCTCAGGTCCGCCACACGGAGCTTGTCCAGGGGATATTCACGCCATTGCTGGAGAGTGGCGGACGAGGTGTCCCACCGGAAACGAGCCGCGCCCTGTTCCCCGATCACCCAGATAGCGCCGTCGGGCGCGCGCTCGAAGGTGATCAGGCGGCCCAGCCGGGAAGCGGAGGGGAGGCGCAGGGGTTCCAACTGTCCGGTGGGCGCCGAAAACCGGGCCAAGCCCTCGGGCATGAGCAGGAGGGCGCGAGCGTTTCCTATATCCAGGGCGCGAAAATACCGCCGCTGAAAGTACTCCCGGGGTTCCACGCCCATATGGAATTCAGCAAAGTCGCTCCAGCGGCCATCGGCATAGCGATGTAGCCCATTCGTGTCCCACACCCAGCCGCTATGGCCGTCCAGAGAGTCGAAACGATTGTAGCGGGGAACCGAGCCAATCTTGAGGAAATGCCGGCCATCGAACCGGGTGATCTGCGGGGCATCGCCGTGCACGGCCCAAATGGCCCCGCTGGGTTCCCGGTTGAGGAACTCGACGTTGGAATCGGCCAGTCCCTGGTCGGCCTGCCATTGACGCCACTGCCCACTGTCGGCCCCAAACGCTCTTACCGTAGCGAGAGATGTGAGCAACATCACAAGCACCAGCAGCGTTCTTCCAGGGACCACCCCGGGGGCAGCAGACATCATGCGTCCTCTAGTCCCAGTATCGGCTGAAATCGGGGTTGCTTTATGAGGGGAAGGAGGGAAGGGGGAGTAATTGGGTAATTGGGTAATGGAACCAACGGGCATTCCCCCGGTCGAGGCCGGCCCCATCAAGTTGTCACGACAGCCAGCCTGAACCAAGCACTGGGAAGCGACGACGGACCGTTTGCTACAGACGGTTCTGTCCGAGCTTTCCGCCACAACGTACTTGGACCCACCCAGCAGGGCGTTTTCTTGGGTTCAGCGACCCTCTGGAAGCCGATCTTGCCGGTTTTCCAGCCAAGCTTCCCAAACGGCTTTTTCAATCCGGCCAATCTCCCGGTCGGCTATCTCAGAGAAGGTGTCCCGTTTCGCTTTGGAGAGTTTTCCCTGGTTCTGCAGGATCAGCCTCACCAGCAACGATGCCCGGCGATTCGGCATGTCCACGATATCGAGAGTTGCGCGAAGCGCAGCGTCGAATGCCGCAAGAAATCCGATCTCGTCCCGCAAATCGTGGCGGACGGTTTCTTCAATACACCGATATAGATATTCCGCCTGCGCTGTGGCATCGAAATAGCGATAGAGATGGGCGGTGTCATTGTGCACGGTCATTCCACGTTCCGGGTCAAGGTCGTAGTGAATGAACGGCATGATGGAACCGGAGAAGCTTTCGAGGACCCGATCGTAGGCGAGCCGGTCACGCAGCATGGCAGCCGAGATAGGAAACAGAATCCCAGGAGGGGCAAATCCGAGTTTCGACAGAATGTGGTGGACAAGAAATCGGTGAATGCGGCCATTGCCATCTTCGAATGGGTGAATGAAGACGAAGCCGAAGGCAGCGGCCGTGGCAGCGACAACAGGATCGACGCCTTCCGGCAGCTCCAGCCGGCGGACCATCTCCATCCATGTGTCCATCAAGCTGGACACGTCTTCCGGCTTCGGGCAGACAAAGTGCACATCCTCGCTGTAATCCGGAAGAGTCAGGGATACGAAGTTCTGAGTGGTTCGCCAACTCTTCTGCGCATATCGGGGATCGACGATTGCATTCTGCAGTTGAACGAAGGCATCCTTGCTCGTGGCATCAAAGCCCGACGCCTTCAGGAGCGCGGCAACAAATCGCTCGGTGCGGTCCTTGCCCGGAGCCTCCCCTTCAATGGCGAAAGAAGATTTGGTTTCCTTGGTAAACAGGTAGCGGACGGCGCGGGCAAGGATTGCCGGATCGCAACTTTTGACGATCGCGCTCGCCTCTTGGGCCAGTCCCTTTTCCGTATAGGCCGCCAGAGTTTCGGTTCGGCGCACCAGCGGCGAATATCCCCCGGAACCGAGGAGGTTGTCATTGATCCTTTGGCGACGCACCAGCCGGCGCGGACCGGTGAGATGGATTTTGGGGTCGAGAAGATCAATGTAGCCGGAGGGGATTACATCGGGGACATCGAGACGCTTTCCCATCAGAAGCTCATACAGGTACCAGGCACGGCGCACGAAAATACCGGTAGGCTCCGATCGAATCCATTCCTCCAGTTGACGAATATCGAGAGCCTGGAAGATCGTCAGGTATACATCCAGAGCGATGGGCTCATAGCGCAGAGCAAAACGAAGATTGCCGAACAGCCCCGCTGGCGCATAGTTCTTCGGGTACTGTTCCGATATTTTGCCGCCTGCTGCGATGGTCTTCCTGGCTCCAGCGACTATTGCAGAATGTGTCGCCGGCAGGGGAACCCGGAGCTTAAGGTCTTCAATCAACCGCCGAAGACCAACGGTCATTGGGAATGTGCGCGTGGAATTGTCATCAGCCATTGCGAAACCTATTCTTTTGGCCATGTTTACCGATAAATATCATCGAAGTGAACGCTCCAATTAGAGCACAAAACCTTCATCGAACGTGTGATTTGTTCATCACAACGCCTGATTCGTAAATATTTGTTATCGCCGGAAGCATCGGCTGGTCCCCAACCACAAAAGAAGGGCACAGGGAATTCTGAAGGTGTTCGTCGCGAACTTGGGTTACGGACAGCAGGTCATCGCGGCGGCCCTGAAACTGCGCTTCGGGAGGCGACGGCGGGCCGGTTGCTATAGACGGTTTTGCCCGAGCTTTCCGCCACGACGTACTTGGGACCGCCCAGCAGGGCGTCAACCTGCGGCTTCTTAAAGGCAGGTACAAACAAGAAGATGCGCGCACCTGAGTCCCAGGCACGGACCAGGTCGGCATCGCTCCAGGAGAGTTTGGGAACATCCGGGAACGTTGAGCCGAACCACATCGAAGTAGCCCAGCCGTTTACGACAAAGATGGGCCGCTGCAGGTAGAACAGCAAAGAAGAGCCGGCCGACTGCTCTCCGTAGATAACGACTTGGTCTTGGGGCACGGCCTGCCGGGCAATGGAGTCCGCCAGTCCCTTGGACGAGAGATAGGGCTGAAAACGGGCATAGGCGAGACCGGCGGCGATCAGCACAGTGGCCATGGCGCAGGCCAGCGACCACGTGGCGGCATAGTGCCGCTTGCGCCAACGCAAGAAGCAAGCCGACAAAGGTCCCAGGGTGAGCGCCAACAGGGCCAGCAGCGCGGGCAGTCGCAAGGCCGCGAACGTGTCTCCCTGCAGATCCAGCATGTGCGACAGGGAAAGGGTGTCGTTCGCCAAGTCATGCTTGGCCAGAACGTTGCCAATATCGGCCGCGTAGGGCAAATGGCGAGAGCTCCACAGAGCGGCGAACAGAGCGGCGCCAGCCGCCAGAGAAACCAGGGTCAGGGCGCCGGTGCTCCAGGTCAGCCAGCGGCTGCCGCCTCTCAGTTCGCTGGCGGCAACGGCCCCGGCCAGCAGAATCAGAAGCGGGAGATAAGAGGGAAAGGTGTAGTACTCCTGGTTCGTAGAAATAGAAAAGAAGACCAATACGATTCCGGCCCACAGGGCACAAAGCAGGCGAGTCTGCCGGGCGAAGCCCATGGGACTGCCGGCGGCCTCGCCACCGGGCCGAACGCGGGACCGACGCGAGTCTTTCCAGAGATCGCGAACTACGCCGGGCAGGAACAGGCTCCACGGGAACAGCCAGGCAAGTTGCAGGCTCCAATAAAGGGCCACCGGCAGTTTGTTGTAGTCCTTGGGGAAGCGTTTGCCCAGAAAGCGCAGAAAGTGCTCGTTGACGAAATAAAACCAGAGGAAACCGGGGTTGCGATACCCGGCCAGGAGATGCCAGGGGGCGGCGATGAGCAAGAAGAGCGCGGTTCCCGAAGCCAGGCGAAACTCGCGCCAGTGGCGCCACTCCCCGGTTAGCAGCAAGTACCCGCCCGCGGGCAGCACGATAAATACGAGCGCCACCAATCCCTTGGTGAGCACCGCCAGGGCGGCACCGGCATAAACCCCATACCAACGCCAGCGCAGATAGGGCCCGCCGACGCGGACGCCGACGCTACGCCCAGCGCCCGGGTTCAGCGCCGTCAGCATGCAATACAAGGACGCGGCGATGAACAGGCTGAGGAGGGCCTCCGGGATCATGATGCGGGTGAAGAGAAAAACGCCCGTGGCAGTCGCCGCAAATAAACCGGCGTAAATACCGGCCCGGGGACCAAAGGCCCGTCCCGCCCAAGCCATGGCAAGCAGCGCCAATAAGAGCACGGCAAGGATGGAGGGCAGGCGCGCCGCCAAGGCGTTGACCCCAAAAACCCGGAAGGAAAAGGCGACCAGCCAGTAAGGTAGGGGCGCTTTTTCCAGATAGCGAACCCCATTGACGTGGAGGGTAACGTAATCGCCGCGAACCAGCATCTCGCGGGCGGCCTCGGCATGGGTGGAATCGGCGTCGTCCAGCAAGGCGGGAGAGATGGCAGAGCCCAAATAGACAAGCAGCAGCAGCGCCAACACCGCGGCCTTGGGCGCCCAGGGGAGAGACCCTTCTCGATGGGAAACTCGCGTTACAGGTTCAATTACCGTCGCCAATTCTCGGCTCGCTCCTGACCATAAAGTACATCCATTGCCGCCTATTCCGTCAGGCAGACGGCCACCGCCGGGTTGCGGTAGGGACAACTAAGTCCCGGTACGCCGCCCGCGCCCTGCAGCACCACCCAAGTGACGCCGTAATCGCGCCGGAGGCGCTGGAAGTCTGCCCGCTGGAAGCTCTTCCAACCCCGCTGGGCCTGCACCTGCTCATACCAGACTGGGGCCATGGCGGGAAACATACTTACGGCCCCACCATCTTTCAGCGCATCCGCCAAAGCGCTGCGCTCGGCGACGGCGCGAAACCCATGCTGGTCTTCTCCGGGCAGTTCCATGTAACCCGGATCCAGGGCAAACATGGCCTCGCGAGGGGTGTGGTCCCGAACCCAGACGAAAGCTTGCACCCAGGAATTGGCGGGACTCCTTCCGGGCAGCTCCAGGTGCTCGGTCGCCGGAAACAACTGACGTTGCACCAGAAACATTCCCAGACAGACCGGCGTCAGCAGCAGGGCCCACCGCCAGAGGTGTGCCTTCAGTACCGACCGCGCCAGCAGCCCGCCCGCCAGGACGAACATCATGATAAAGATCAGGTGGAGGTTGCGCATGGGCTGCAGCAACGCGAGACTTGCCAGCCGGGGAATCGAAACCACCAGTCCCGCGGCGAAGAAGGTCAGCCCAAACACGATCAGGGCGCGGGTGAGTGCCTCCAGTTTGGGCAGCCCCTTGGCCCGGCCATAGCGGCCAAACCCGTAAAGGATCGCTAAAGGAGCAAAGATGCCGACCCATTCGTACCATTCCCAGCGCACGACCACGAAGTAGGAATGCCGGTCCAGAACCTGCCGGTAAATGCCCGAGATGGGCGCCGGCCACGGCAGCACCGGGAAAATCGGCAACGCGCTGCTCGCGGCGGTCCGCAAGGAAGGGGCAGACGCGGAGCGCCGTTCCTCAAGATAGAGCAGGAAGAGCATGCCGATCCCGAATACTGCCATCAGAGGGTGAATGGCAGCAATCAGGAGAATGCAGATCCCGGCCCGCCAGAACTTATGTTCCAGCGCGTCCGCCAGGACCAGGGCAATTCCCGCCGTCGACAAGTCCCGGGGCGTGAGGTACTGGTCCATGATATACAGCGCCGTACCGGCGACGGGGATAGTCAAGAGCGCGGCTACCAGCGCAACGCCCCCCCAGGCGGCAAGCTCGCTTGCGAAGCAGGCCCGCGCAATCCGCCAGCACCCCAGGAGCAAGGCAAAAATACACGCGAAATGCCAAAGAAAGACCGCATGGTCGAAAGGCAGATAAGAAGTGCGCACCGACGCGGCAATGGTTTCATCGAACAACGTCATGCGCGCGTGGGACATAAAGAACCGATCGTTCGCGGGATACAGGGCGGGATTGAGATCCTTCTTGACCCCCGGAAGATAAATCTCACCGTCCTCGGCGGCGGGATGATAACCGTGCACCATTACGGCGCCAATGGAGATTAACAGCAGAAGAGCGATGCGCTTCCAGATCAACTCAGTGGTCCTCGTTCGCAAGGCTGTGGGGATGCGGGTAGGCCAAGGGATGCCCGGCGGGGGCGAAAGTATGCTGCCAATCAAGCCTGCGTCCGTTCGAACTGAAGCGTGGCCGCCGGAGGATCCCCAGACGTTGCCCCAGAAGTTCGAGACTGGTACCCACGACCCCCAGGCCATACTTCACGCTCCGGGCAAAGTTAATCGAGGAGGCTTCGGGGAAGTACTTGGTCGGGCAGGAGAGCTCGCCGATACGGTAGCCGAACCAAATGCACTGCGCCAGGATCTGGTTGTCGAAAACAAAATCGTCGGAATTCTCCAGCAGGGGCAAGCGGGTTAGCACTTCACGGCCGAAGGCGCGATAGCCGGTGTGATACTCGGAGAGTTTGGCCCCGCTGGTCAGGTTCTGGAAGGCCGTGAGGAAGCGGTTTCCCACGTACTTATAAAGCGGCATGCCCCCTTGGCGGGAACCTCCGCCCACGATCCGCGAACCGAGGACGACATCGTACACTCCATAGGCGATCATGCTCGCCATGGCGGTCACCAGCAACGGCGTGTATTGATAATCGGGATGTACCATGATCGCGATGTCGGCGCCGGCCGCTACGGCTTCGCGATAGCAAGTCTGCTGATTGCGGCCATAGCCATAGTTGCGGTCGTGAACGAAGACCGTCAGGCCCAACCGACGGGCCAAGGCGACGGTTCGATCCTTGCTGCCGTCGTCCACCAGGATGCGCACGTCCACCGCATCGGGGAGTTCCGCGACCGTGGCAGCAAGAGTCTTCTCCGCGTTGTATGCGGGCAGCACCACCGCAATCGATTTGCCGTTGATCATGGGCTGAAATAGTCATGGCGATTATTTCAGCCCGGCGGGGGCTTGGCAACGAATTCCTTGAAGGGGGTGATAATCTGTAGCGTTGTTCACACTCCCCCATTGAGCGATCGAATGTCGAACGTCTTGCTGACAGGAGCGAGCCGAGGAATCGGCTTCGTAGTAGCGCGGGATCTCGCCGCCGCGGGGCACCAAGTCTGGCTTTGCGCGCGCGGCCCGGAAGTCATTCAAGCGGCCCGGATGATTGGCTCCGGGGTTCGGGCGTCGCAGTTGGATGTGGCCGATGCCCAAGCGGTACAGTCCACATTTGCCGAGGTGCAGCAAGCCTGGGGCGGGATTGACGCCTTGGTTCATGCGGCAGCCGAGTTGGGAGAGACGGGCCCGTTTTGGGAACTGGATGAGGCCCGACTCGCCGCAACT
>Ga0326727_10022882_pt1 | contig 12011 bp, 8 predicted proteins | sample MB2enrmetagenome_FD_207643 | JGI IMG/M metagenome (GOLD analysis project Ga0326727, IMG submission 207643) | Lab enriched peat soil microbial communities from McLean, Ithaca, NY, United States - MB29MY | ecosystem: Environmental > Terrestrial > Soil > Wetlands > Peat | place: USA: New York... | reverse complement strand
TCCTCGGAGAGCCGGGCGTGGAGAAAGTCAGCCTTGGTCTTCTCGTCACTCGGGCGAGCTTTGAAAAGAAGCAGCAAGACCTCAAACGGGTTATCGACGTGGAGATCCCCGAAAACTCCAAGGAGATTGGGGTAGCCATGAGCAAGGGAGACCTTCGGGAGAACGCAGAGTATAAAGCGGCTCTGGAGAAGCAGGAGATGCTCAAGGTCACTGCCTCCCGCCTCAAAGAGGAAGTTCAGCAAGCCCAGATATTCAATGAGAACGAGGCCCGCACGGACAGCATTTCCTTCGGGACACGCGCCCGTCTCAAGAACATGAAGACCGGCCAGGCCGAGGAATATGTCATCCTCGGGCCCTGGGAGTCCAATCCCACCCGGAACGTCATTTCGTATCTTTCCCCGCTCGGAGGCGCCCTGTGGGGCCACAAGACGGGGGAGGAGCTGGCTTTCGCGATCAATCAAAACGAGTTCCATTACGTCGTCGAGAACATTGAGAAGGCGGATCTGAAAAGCATATGAGAAAAAACAGACCGAGCGGTGCGGCGCACGCCCTGCTCTTCGCTGTGCTCGGGGCGGCGTTCCTCCTGGCGCCCAAACCGGCGCCGGCGGAAAACATCGACTTGATCGTCATGGTGGATACATCTGCCAACATGTTCCCCTACTTCGACGACCTGATGAATTACCTGATCCACGACCTGCTTGCGACGCGCCTCCACCGAGGAGACACGTTCCATCTGCTGAGCTTCGACGCAACCCCCGAGGTGGAGATTGCGCTGGAGATGAACAGCGCGGAAGCCGCGGACCGCGCTTACGGGAGGATCCTCCTCCTGCACCCGCTGGGGAGGTACACCGACCTCGTGGCGGCCCTGCAGTTTCTCTACAAGTACGCAAAGGAGCTTCCGGAGACGAACCCGAAGCAGATCATCCTCATCACCGACGGCGTGAACGATCCCCCTCCGGAAAGCCCAAACTCCAAACTCGGCTCTGACGGTGTTGGCAAGGCTGTCGGCGACGCGGCGGCTGCCATGAAGAAAGAGGGCTGGAAGTTCGACATCCTCAAAGTGCCCCCCGAGCCGGCTCCAGGCGAAGAAGGGATGAAGAGCTACCTGCCTGACTTGGCGCAGTCTCTGGGCGTTCCCATCGTGCCCTACAACAAGACTGAGAAGCAGTCCGTGACTGGCATGACCACCGGGTTTCCGACGCTGATTTTCCCGCCCGCCCTCGGGAAGGTGGGTAACCGTTTCGTGGCGCCCTTCCGGGTGAAGAACTGGAAATCCGAGCCGATCATCGTGCGGCTGTCCGGTGTGCAAAGCGACGGGACGGAGCTGCTCGACGGCAAAGTGTCCCTCACCATGGCCCCTAACGCAGAGGCCGCGTTGGACGTCCCCATCCGTCTTCCCTTGTCGTATCCGCTGGGCGATCACACTGCGAATGTCCAGCTCGTTTTCAACGACGATTTGAGGATTTCCCCGACCTCGGGAACCCTTTCGTTCATATACACCGGCAAAGGAGGTCTCCCCCTCCCCCGCCTCACAATACTGTACGTGGTATACATCCTGATTGCGCTTGCGCTTCTGTACGCGCTGATCCGTCTTTTCATCTTTTTGAGAAAAAAAATGCAGGAAGTTCCCGTGACGGGTTTCGCGAGGTCCAGGGTTCCGCCGGCCCCCGCGCGACGCAAGGCCCGTGAGGAGAAAGCGGCGGCCGCAGAGGCAGCCGCAGTGTCTGCTGCCGCGCAGCTTGACTTGCGCCAGGCTGAGCGCCCGGCGGCGGGAAAGAGAGTTCCGCTTCTGTCCACGGGCCGGTCGGCGGGGCGCCTCACAATCGCGCCGCCTGACCAGATGGCCGAGCCGCCGGCTCTCAGCCGCAAGCGGGTGAGGCCGACCGTGACAAGCTTGAGGAGAACGCTCCCCCGGTCGGAGCTCCAGGAGGGCATGCTTGCGCCTCTCATCGAGATGCGCGTAAGCCTGCAGAATCCGCACATCGGGTTCAGGAACGTCCACAGAATCCCGGTGGGCGGCGGACGGAACATCGGGGGAGGCTTTTCATCCTACCTGATATTTCTTGTACGCGTTCCCTCCTCAATCGCTGAGATCAGGAACCAGAGCGGGAGGTACGTGTTCACTCCGCTTCGGCCGGAAGTGTTCCCCGGCGTTGACGGCCCCATCGATGACTGCCTTGAGGTGGAGATTCCGTTTGTCGGCCCGCACGGGCGGGAGATGAGCCTTCATTTCCGGCAATGGGTTTCGCCGCTGGAGGAAATCAACAGGATCATGCGCTCTGTCAGACACGAGGGGAATCCATAGCAGGGAAAGCGGCACTCCGCCGCGCGTATGCGCGGCGCTTCTACAGCTTCAAGAGCGCCCTAGCAGCCTCTCTCTGCACCAAGGGAGACGGGTCCTTCGTCGACATATCTTTCAATCTGTCCTTAAGGTCAGAGAAGCTGTTGGCACCAATACCGCGGACGGCATAGGCGCGAACCACCTGATCCGGGCTTGTCAGCATGGTGGTGAACACTTCCTTCAGGTCGGCTCCCTGCGCCTCCGCAAGCACGCGTGCCGTCGCCTCGATCGGCCTCTGATCCACGCCTTTTCCTTGCGCCGCAATGACGGCCTTCGCAGCTTCTGCTGCCTTGGGGACAGACCGCGCGACCAGCGCCTTTAGCGCGTTCTCCCGGGTCTCGGGCGGGAATCCTGCTCCTTGGTACAACATGGCAAGGGTATCTTCCCCCTGCGAGCCGCTCATCCCGCCAATTGCCATGATTGCCGCCACCCGCACCTGGCTCACCGGGTCGTAGCGCGCCTTGTAATCCAGTATGGGAAGCGCCGAGTCAGCTTGGCCCGCGGAGAGAGTGCCGGTCAGCGCCTTTGCGCACTGTTCGCGGACCTTCCAGTCGTCGTCCTTCAACCCCTGGATGAGCATGGGGAAGACGTCCCCTAGGCCGAAGTGCGCCAGCGCTGAAGCCGCATATGCCCTGACGAGCGCATCTCCTTCCGAGAACATCGCTTTGAGCACCGGCACCGCGCGGGCGTCACCGATTTTTCCCAGGGCGTCGGCCGCGTACACTCTTTGGACTTTGTCCTGATCAGGGTTTTTTGCGATGGCAATCAGGTCGTCCACGGCTTTCTGGTCCTTGAGGTCCCCCAAGGCCAGGATCACATCCGGCCTCAAAGCGTCGGGAAAGTCGGGGCTTTTCAGCTTGACTTCCAGCGCCGCCGCGCAGGCGGCCTCGCCTGACTTTCCGCACGACTGAATGGCCTCAATTGCGACGGCATTGTCCTTCGAATCCATCAATGGGATCACCAAAAGGGGAAGTCCGGCCGCGTGGATGACGGACAGGTAGCGGATCGCCGCGACGACGACGTCCCCCGTAGGATGCTCAGTGTCGCCGAGAACCTGCCGGGCAGCCCCCTCCCCGTCCTTCACGCCTTGGTCACCGAAGAGTTGGAGGATGGCCTTTTTCACCTCAGTCGATCGTGTGTCCGTAAGGACGGACGCGAGCTCCTTGGTGAACCGGTCATCCCTGGTAGAAGCAATCCTCTGGACGACCTCCAGCACTTGGCTGTCGATGCCGTACAACAGGGTTGCCCGGGTCTGCTCCAAAGCCTTCGATTGGTCGTCAGCGGAAGCGGCGAACGCTCCCGGCCAGCTTGTGCAGAGAAAAAGGACAGAGACAAACGCGGGGGCAAGAAGAATCGGCCGAGGCTTCACTCTTTTTTCCTCCTGGCAATCATATCGGCGAGGAACGGGACACGGAGGATAAGGTAGACCGCGAGGGTCAGGAGGACCGAGACAAGCGCCGCCGCCGCAATCCACGCCGCACCCCGTAGGCTGCCGCCTCTCGTCCAGAGATCGGGCTTCCAGGCCAGGAAAAGGATGATGAACACTCCCATGGGTATGGACCCCACGAGCGACTTGCCGATGGAAGTCACGATGGACCGGAGTCCCAACCCTCCCAGCCGGCGACGGGCCATGATCCCGAGCATCACGGTTCCCGCAAGGAATGCTACTGAGTTTGCATACGCAAGACCGCTCACCCGCAGCGGTGTCTCTTTCAGGATCAGGGATAGAACGATGTCAATCACCGCCACAAAAGCGGAGCTGGCGAGCGGGACCGTGAAGCTCTTCAGGGAGTAGAAAAGCCTCTGGAGGAACTGGTATACGCCCATGAAAAGAAGACCCACGGCGTATCCGGTCAGCGCTCGGGATGCCATGAGCGTCGATGCCTCAGTGAAATGCCCGCGTTGAAGAGCCGCAGCGATGATCTCCCGTCCGAAAAGGCACAAGAGGATCGAGGAAGGGATCAGAAGCACGATGAGGGACTCGATCCCGTAGGACACCGACCCTCGCAGCCCTTCCGTGTCTCGGCGAGTAGCCTGCCGGCTCATGCGTGGAAAAAGCACCGTGTTGATGGAGGCCGTGAAGATTCCGATGGGAATCTGGAGGAACATGACGGAGTTGACGATGGCGGAGACGCTCCCGTCTTCCAGGCCGCTTGCAAAAAGCTGCGCAAAGAACTGCGTGACCGTAGGAATGGAAGCCGAAGCAAGGTATGGCAGCCAGAGCCGGACAGTTCGAGTGAAATCCGGATTGGCTAGCCGGAAATCCGGTCGCACCGAATATCCGCGCTTGCGCAGGGCCGGCACTTGGACGGCAAGCTGGAGAGTTCCGCCAATAAGGACCCCGATTCCCATAGAGAGGATGCCGAGTCTGCCGTTGAGAAAAACGATGGAAAGGACGGTTGCCAGCGTGAAAAGGAGCGGGCTGAGGGCGGGGACCGCGAACACGCCGTGCGAGTTCAGGACTGCCATTACCAGAGCGCTGAGGCTAACCAGCAGGATGTAGTTGAACATCCACTGCATCCCTTGCGCCCCGACCGCTACTTTCCCCGGATCGGAGAACCGAAGCAGCGCTGTGACGAAGACCCGGGGAAACGCGATACTCAGGCCAACGAGCGGAAGAAGGACCATGATGAGGAACGCCGCAAGGTTGCTCACGAGCTTTCGCGGACGGACCCCCGAGGGATCTTCCTCAATCGTTGAGGAAAGGACGGGAATGAACGCGGAGGAGAATGCGCCCTCGGCGAAGAGCTTGCGCAGGTTGTTCGGGATGTTAAAGACAGCGTTCAGCGAGTCGGCGGCCCCGGAAGCGCCGAAATAGTAGCTGAAGAGCGCTTGGCGCACGTAGCCGAAAAGTCGGGACCCAGCCGTGCAAGCCATGACAATGAGCGCGGAAAGGGAGCTTCGGCTATTGGATTTTCGCGCTCCGGGCACGGTGGCCCCTGACGTGGCTGCTCCCGGTGCCGCTTCACCTGAGGCCGCGGCGGTATCGTTCATCATTCCTATTCCTCGACAGTGAACGTCATCCGCTCAAGCTCCCGGCCCTTCCAAAGCCGGTTCACCCTGATTTCCCAGGTGCCGGCGTCAGGAACGAGCGGGATCACGGCGGGGCCAAAGTCGCTCGGGGCTATCCGCGTCGTCAGCATCTGCATTCCGTCTTTCACGACGCAAAGATCCATAGGTCCACCGCCGGACATTTGATTGAAGACTTGGATCGTCATTTTCTCCTTAGAGGGAAACGGGCTTGCCGCGACTACCTCAGCCGCAGCGTCCGTCAGAACGACCTTGAGGACAGGCGGCCTCCAGGGAATCACGCGGCGGGCTCCGAGGAAGCGATCATGGTAATACGGGCTTGCAAGCTGGGAGACGATGACTCCCGTATGGCTCCCCTCGGAAGCGGCGTGGATGAATCTACCGCTTCCCGCATAAATGCCCACGTGGCAGGGGACAGAGGGAGACCCTTCGCTCGCCGTGTCGAAGAAGACGAGGTCTCCGATGTGCATGGGATAGGTGACGGCGGTCCCCAAACCAAACAGCCCGCCGACCCCTCGGGGCACATCCATTCCCGCCGTGTCCTGGAGAACCCGGTACACGAGGCCTGAGCAGTCAAGCCCTGTTCGGGAGATTCCGCCCGGCACATACGGCACTCCGAGGAGCTTCAGGGCAGCCTGGATTGCCTCACGCGGAATGGAGACATCGCCATTCGGACCCCCACCGGCCGGGGCGAAGGAGGAGCCCGCGGTGACTGCGACATGGGTCAGGGAGATAGGTTTCTGGGTCTGCGCTTCCAGCACCAATGCGGGAAGGGCCAGGATCACCATGAAGACGACCGCGCGTTGCATCAAAGATCTCCGGGAAAAAGGGTCTCGGCTGTTTCGCCCAAGCGCTCAAGAGACTCCGTCTTGAAGCGCGGAAAGTCGTCCCGTGAAATTGCGTTTCTTATGGACTCGACGAACCGGTGAAGCCACGTAAGGTTGTGGCAGGTTGCAAGCACAGCGGCCTGAATCTCTTTCGCCTTGAACAGGTGCCGAAGGTATGCGCGAGAATGGTTTCTGCACGTCTCGCATTCGCACGCCTCGTCGATTGGTCGAAAGTCGTTCTTGTATTTTTCGTTTCTCAGGGAAAGCGGCCCTTGCGAGCTGAAAACCTGAGCATTGCGGGCGGTCCGCGTTGGGAACACGCAATCGAACAGGTCGATACCAGCCTCTACGGCTTCCAGGATGTATTTCGGCGTGCCGATCCCCATCAGATATTTCGGTTTGTAATCGGGGAGAAACGACGCAGAATGGTGCAGGAGATCGCTGAACATGGGAAACTCCTCCCCCACGGACAGCCCCCCGATTGCGTACCCCGGCAGGTCAAGTGCCGCGATTTCCGAGGCGCTCCGTTCGCGAAGATCCTTGTAGAAGTTCCCTTGCATGATACCAAAAAGCTGCCCCGTCATAGCCGCCGCACGGCTCTTCCATTCCGTGTTGGTTCGTTCTAACCAAGCCGTGGTCCGCTGGAGGGCGTTCACCGCGTGGTCCCGATCGATGCCGGGGGGCGTGCACTCGTCCAGCGGCATCATGACGTCGCTGCCGAGGACCAACTGGATGTCCAGCACGTCCTCGGGAGTGAGCCGATGAGACGAGCCGTCCAGGTGGGATTTGAAAAAGACCCCCTCATCCTCCACCTTCCGAAAGGACGAAAGGGAAAAGACCTGGTAGCCGCCGGAATCTGTGAGGATGTTATGGCGCCATCCCATGAAAGAATGCAGTCCGCCAGCATGGCGGATGACGTCGCGGCCCGGCCGAAGGTAGAGGTGGTACGTGTTGCCGAGTATCAGGTTGACCCCGATGGCTTCCAGGTCGCTGTTCTTGATGGCCTTGACCGTGGCGTTGGTCCCCACGGGCATGAAGCAAGGGGTTGACACCGTGCCGTGGTTGAGGGCAAGGGAGCCAGTGCGCGCGCGGCTGCCTGAGTCTTTGTGGGAGATGGAAAAGGCCATGGATTCCCTTCAGCTTTCCAGCCGTTCGAGAGCCTGGGCCGCGGCTCCTCGGATGCCCGCGTCGTTGCCGAGCTCGGCGGGCAATACCTGCACACCTTTTGCTATCTCGGGCCAGCAATAGTCGGGAAGGCGCCGCTGCACGGGTTCCAGCAGGATGTCTCCGGCCTCAGCAACGCCGCCGCCGACGAGGCACGCCTCCAGGTCAAGGACGTTGAGTATGGTTCCGAGTGCCTGGGCAATATAGCGTCCCGCCTCTTCGATGGTCTCTCGCGCCTGGGCGTCGCCGGACCGTGCGTTGTCCGCCACTGTTTTCGCTGTTACTGCCGTGGAGTTGCACCCGCGCTTTCGCATTTTTTCCACGTACGTTCGAACGATGGCCGTCCCCGAAGCATACTGCTCAAAACAGCCTCTACTCCCGCAGTTGCACAGAAGTCCGTCCGACACGACGCACACGTGGCCCAACTCGCCCGCGAAGCCGCGCGAGCCCCGGTACACCTTTCCCCCTAGGACGAGCCCGCCGCCGATTGCCGTTCCCAACGTAATGAGGAGGAAGTTCGCGAACTTCCTCCCTGCCCCGAAGACCAGCTCGCCGGCCGCGGCCGCGGTGGCGTCGTTCTCCGAGAAAGCCGGGACGCCGAGGGCGCGCTCGAGAAAACTCTGGGGCGACCTGTTTTGCAGGCACGGAATATTGTCCGACCCGCCGACAACGATGCCTCCGCGCTTGTCGATGAACCCCGGCGTCCCGAGGCCTGCCACCACAAGCCTGTCGCTTGGCGGCCTCTCCGAGACGAGCGCCTTCAGTCGCAGAACGACCCGACCGAGAACCGCGTCGAAATCCGCGCGGGAGTCAATGCTGACGGTTTCTCTGGCGAGAACCGAGCCGTCGCGGGCAATCAGTCCTATCTTTGCGGAGCTTCCCCCAAAGTCCACGCCTGCCGCGTACTCCATCGATGCGTTTCCTTTCCTATGTGCGCGCGGTTCTGAATAGCATGAAACCGAGCACGAGGAAAAGGGAGAAAGGGCTCCACGCGCCGGCAAGGGGAGGAATATACCCGTTCTTGGACAGGATAGCGGCGACCATCTGCGACACGTAGTAGACTACCGATATGACGAGCGCCGCGAGGAGGCTCATGAGGAGGATGTTTTTTTTGAAAGTACTACCCAGGCTGCTTGCGATGAGAGCCACGATCAGCGGAGTGCTTGCAAAGGAAAACTTGCGATAGTAGTCGGTGAGCGCTTCGCGGAACGGGAGTCCCGCCTTGCGGATGGCCGCAACGTACCGCTGTGACTCCGCCCTGTCCATCTCCTCCACGTTTCGAGACTGTTTGCGGAACGTGTCGGGAGGCTCGCTGAGAAGTGGCGAATCCCAGAGGGGCCCTTGTTCGTTGCGGAGGATTCCGGTCCGCTGGTCCCAGGTGAAAATACTGCAGTCATGGAGCACCCAGCGCGACATTTTCCATTCCCCCCACTGGGCGTCGATGCGCTGGGAGAACGCCATGTCGGCATCACGGATCACAACGGTGAGCCCTGACAGGCGCGTTTCCGCGTCGTTGTAATAGTCGGCCTGGTAAACGACGCGCTGGTCAGGACTGGTGACAGTAACGTTGGACTGGCTGAGAGAGACCTGCTGCTTGACGGCAACCGCGTACGCGTCATTCTTCATGCGAAACGTGGGAATGACCACTGCGTCCTCGAAGAGAAATGCCACCAGACTCAGGATGACCCCGAGCGCGAGGAACGGCGCGACAAGGCGCTGGAGGCTCACGCCGGAGCTGAAGATGGCGAACAGCTCGTTGTTCGCATAGAACAGGCCGAGGGAATACGAGACGCCGAACAGGAAAGAGACGGGCAACGCATAGGACAGGCATTTCGGCACGTAAAGAAGCGCAATCCAGCCGATTTCGCCAATCCCGACGTCATGGGCGAAATACCGCCACATGCTCCCAAACACGTCGATGAGCTGGAGAAGGAGCACAAAAAAGATGACAGCTACGAGGAAGAGGGGGAGGAATTGCCGCAGGAGCATGCGGTAAAGGATCCTCATCTGGCCCTTCTCATAAGGAAAAAGACGAACGCTGCCGCAAGAACGATGGCGTCGGGGAACCACATCGAGAAGGCCGGAGAAAGGGACATACGGACCCCGAAGGTCTGGCCGGCAAACAGCATGCCCCAGTAGACGATGGACACGAAAAGACCGACCGCAAAACCGACAGTGCGGCCGCTTCGTCGGGCGCGCACTCCCACGGGAAACGCGAAATAGGCGAATACCAGACACGCAGCGGGCATAGAGAACTTCCGATAGAACTCCAGCAGGTACTGCTGCAGCGTCTGGTCGGTGACGTTCCTCGTCTTTTCTGCCACGTAGTCCCGCCACAGTCCGTCTACGTTCTGGCGCGCCGCCGCCAGCTCCGCCGGATTCGAAGCCGCCATCAACGCGGCGGATCGTGCTCCGGAGGCAAGCCCGAACTGAAGCTCTCTCACCTTTTCGTCCTTCTCACGCTGCACCTTGTCCTGGTCCGCCTGTTTAGCGCGGATCTCTCTCCAGACGTCAACCGAGCTCTGGTAGGAGGGGTTGGACCCGCCCAGTGAAACGGAGATGTCCTTCAAAAGGATGTTGTACACCATGGACTGCGACGTCGTGTAGTCATACCGGTCGCCTTCCGCCGGGTCGCTCGCTTCGCTAAAGACCGAGTCGAGGGTCAGAGAAACAATCCCCTGCTGTGTGCGGCTTTCCTCCAAGTGGGCGTCTTTGGCGATGATGATGCGTCTGTTGCCTTCGGGAGACTTGTCGATGATGAGGAGGTTTTCGATGCGCCGCCCGAGCGCCTGCCCAGTGATGATGGTGGTGTTCTCGTACTTTTTGATCGAGTGCGTTTCGAGCTCCACGGCAGGATTGGAGTAGAGGATCCTTCGGTAGATCTCGGCAAAGCGGATATTACCCAGGGGAAGGAAATAGTCGTTCATGATGAAGGAAACCAGGGAGAACGCGAGCCCGACGATCAAGAGAGGGGTCACCAGGTGGCGCGAAGGCACCCCCAAGGCGCCGAAGGCCAGAAGCTCGTTGTCGGAAGACAGTCTTCCCACGGCCATCAGCGCGCCGACGAGCGAACCGAAGGGAAACGAAAACGCGATGACGATGGGAAGCGAATAAATGACGAGGAGGACCACATCCCAGAAAGGCACCTTTTTGGAAAAGATCTCCTCCGCCATGACGAGGATCTGGTTCAGAAAGAAGATGAAGAAGAAAAAGAGGAAGGCCACGGCGAACGAGAAGAGGTATTCTCGGCTGACGTATAGATATGTTCGCAAATAGCTACGGAACATCGGCTTCCTCATCGTAGACGCTCACGCCGGCTCCCAGCGTGCCGAAGAAAACGTACGGAGCGCGCCATGCAATGGCCGACACATCGAGTGAGGCGAGGCCATCACGAATGCCGATCCGGCGCCACGAGTCCTGTTGGGCGCTCTTTTGCAAGGCGCTGACGCCTCCCCCGAAAGTGCCGAAGTACAGGGCACGGTCGGTCTCGGCAATGGCCATGACCCAATCATCGCCGAGTTGGCCACCTGACTTCTGAAAGTGCTGCAATGTCCCCGTTGCCGGCATCCAGAAGTAAAGGCCGTCGCCGTAGGTTGCAATCCACACCCGTCCTGCCGAGTCTTCGTGAATGCTCGTCACATTGGCGGCGGAAAAAGTAGGGACGATATCGGAAAGACGTTTCATAGCCCCGGTGCTGTCCATGACCACAAGGCCGTAGCTTAAGGTCCCGATATACAAAGAGGCGCCGGTCGTTGGTTCTTCGAGGCAGGTGATGAACGTGCCAGGCAATTCGCCGTCCGCCACAGGGGTCCACGCCGGCGCGGTGCTCTGCGCGTCAGGCTGCGAGGCGTTTAGCCGCAAGAGGCCGTCACCGAGGGTGCCGGCGTACAGCGCGCCGCCCACCAGCTTCAAGGCCTGGACTTGCCGGGCTGAGGGGATTTGGAAAGCTCTCTCCGCGCCCCAGTTTCCCTTGGCCTTGCCGTACCAGGCAAGGCCTTCGGTTGAGCCGATCCAGACACGGCGCGCGGCGATCTCAATCGAACGCGCGTAGGAAGGAACCGGAAAAGCCTCCGCGCGTCCGGCTGACACAGAGTAGCGCGCCACGCCGCCGTTCCACGTGGCAACCCACAGGTCGTCTTCATCCACCCGCAGTGCAGAGACGTTCGCGTCGGAAAGACCGAGTTTCTCCGAGGACAGCGTGTCCCAGGCGAGCCGCACGCGCATGGTGCGCAGCAGTGGCAACTCCTCGGAAGGGACGTTTTCCGCCTGGATGCGATGAAGGTACGTTCTTGCTGCCTGGGCGTCTCTTTGCTGATACAGGGATAGCTCCGCGGAGCGCAGGAGAGCCATGTCGAAGTCACGCTTTGCCTCCGCTGTTCCGGCGTCGAAGCTCACCACCGCGTCGGCGTAAAACTCCAGCGCCACGTCGTAAGACCGGGACAGGTAGGCTCGCTGGGCAACCTGAAGGCAAGATTGGAACGTCCAAGACCCTTTCGAAGATCCAGTGACAAGCTTACGCGCAAAATAGCGGGCCAGGTATTGGTCTCCTTCGGCCAGCGCAGCCTTGACGCCGAGAGCGTAGGACTCATCCACGGCTGCCGAGTCAGGGCTGCTGTCCCTGAAGGCGCGAAGCAGGTCGAGCGCGGCCG
>Ga0326727_10022881_pt1 | contig 12011 bp, 7 predicted proteins | sample MB2enrmetagenome_FD_207643 | JGI IMG/M metagenome (GOLD analysis project Ga0326727, IMG submission 207643) | Lab enriched peat soil microbial communities from McLean, Ithaca, NY, United States - MB29MY | ecosystem: Environmental > Terrestrial > Soil > Wetlands > Peat | place: USA: New York... | reverse complement strand
CTTCGTGGCGGGGCTGCGATGTGACGGCATCGTTGCCCCCTGCCTGTTCAACCGGCCGAACAACGCCAAAAGCTTCCTGGCCTGGGTGATCAAGTTCTTGGTGCCAACCCTACGGCCAGGCGACATCGTGGTGATGGACAATCTCAGCAGCCACAAATCCAGCGCGGTCCGCCGTGCAATCAGGGACGCCGGCGCCAAACTCATCTTCCTGCCGCCCTACAGCCCCGACCTCAACCCAATCGAGCAGGCATTTGCCAAACTCAAGACACTGCTCCGCAAGGAAAACGCCCGCACCGTTGAGCAAACAACCGTCTGCATCGGCAGGCTCATCGACCAAATTACCCCCACCGAATGCTTCAACTATTTTAGAGAAGCAGGTTATTCAACTTGAAGCTATCACGCTCTAAACGCCAACAGCATAACGAGAAGTGTTTCATATCCGAAGGAAAGAATGCATGGATCGTTATGAGTAATTTTGATCGTATAAATCGATTATGTGAATATGCGTTTTGTTGGCGGCGCATGTTCCGCCGCTCGCCCTAACCGGTCGATAATCTGTCACAATAAGATCGCTGCAGCAGACCGGCCACGCTTTGGCGAAGGGACGCTCCGGGCCGGGAGCAGCTTGATTGCTTTGAAGGAGCGACGGCAGCATGCAGACATTTGTTCACGGGAGTTGATGATATCCAATCCCTCGCAGGACGGCTCATATTGATTTGCGAGATCAAGCAACACCCTGGTTTGGTCCAAAGAACAGGCGGGATGAGGGACCATCTTGGCCTGTGGGCCGAATGGCAGCTTGTGCGGCAGGCGCGCGGCGCGTTGCGGTCCAGCCCGACAGGGAATGCTCCCGCGGCCGAGTAACCGATCCGTCTCTCAGTTGGACGACAATCCTGGAATTGGAACGCCGAACGTCTGCAACAGCAGCACGGCGTTAAGCAACAGGATAATCACCGTTCCCAAGATGGCGGTGATGTTGGTCAGCCGGTTGTTAACGAACTCACCCATGAGGTCGTGCCGGCGAGTGAAGAGCACGAGCGCGACCATTGGGATCGGCAGGGCAAAGGACAGCACGACCTGGCTGATCACCAGCGCGTAAGTTGCGTTGACACCAAGGCCGATGACCACGAAGGCAGGGACCATCGTCACCAGGCGCCGCACCACGATTGGGATGCGGAAACCCACAAAGCCCTGCATGATCATCTGGCCGGCCATCGTGCCTACGGCGGAACTGGAAATGCCGGAGGCCATCAGAGATATCAGGAACACGGCAGCCGCCCCAGCACCCAGCAACGGTCCCAAGGTGTGATAGGCGGTCTCGATTTCCGCAACGTCGCTGTGGCCGGCGTGAAAAGCGGCGGAGGCCATCATCACCATGGCCATGTTGACCGCCCCGGCGACGGTAAGCGCGATGATGCACTCCCAGTTCGAGAAGCGCAGCAGCGACCTTCGCTCGCCCGCGTTACGGGCCGGAGCCCGGACCTGGGTGAGGCCGGAATGCAGATAGACCGCGTGCGGCATGATGGTGGCGCCGATGATGCCGACCGAGATGGTCAGGGCCGCCGCATTTGGAATGGAGGGAACGACCGCGTGCAGCCCGGCCTGCCCCCAGGCCACCGGCGCGATGAACATCTCGATCAGGAAGCAAAGGCCCACAACACTGACAAGCGCGCCGATAATGAGCTCGATGGGACGGAAGCCGCGCCGCTCGAACAGCAGGATACCGTAGGTCACCACGGCGGTGACGGCCATGCCCGCGATCAGCGGGATTTTGAACAGCAGGGACAGGCCGATCGCCCCGCCGAGGAACTCGGCGAGATCGGTGGCCATGGCGGCAACCTCGCTGATGCCCCACATTGTAAACACGACCGGGCGCGGAAATTGTTCACGGCACATCTCGGCCAGATTACGGCCCGTGACGATTCCGAGCTTGGCCGAAAGGGCCTGAAACAGCATGGCGATCAGGCTGGCCATCAGCACGACCCAAAGCAGGCTATAGCCAAACGCGGCGCCGGCCTGGATATTGGTCGCGTAATTGCCTGGGTCCATGTAGGCGATCGAGACGATCACCGCTGGTCCCGCGAACAGCAGGACAGCCCGGGCACCGCGCCGGTTACCGGCCAAAACCTCCCGAATGTTGATCGTGGTCCTATCGGTGAGATTGGGTCTCTCGGTGTTGGTGAACTCGCTCATGCTCGCTCCGCCTGGGTCGCGCCACAATGTAGCCAAGGCTACAGTTTCAGCAATAGGCTTTATCGTCATGTGCTGGTTACATTTTGATGTTCGTGGCAAGCCCGTGATAGACCGCGTTATTACTATGGCCTGGGTGATCGAGGGCTGTAGGCATTGCCCGCCGAACGGCCGGGCGCGGAGGATGAATGACGCGCATAGAACCAAACGCTGGGGCTGAGCCCGCGGAGAACGCCCCCCCACCAGCGGCCATGCCCAAGGAGGAAATGCAGGCCCGCGGGTTCCGTGCCGCACGTCAGGCGCGCTCGGAGGCGCTAACGGAGGATTATGTCGAGCTCATCGCGGATTTAATGGCAACCGGTGGCGAAGCCAGAACGGTTGATATTGCCCGGCGCCTGGGGGTGTCCCATGCGACCGTCGTCAAGGCGATCGTCCGTCTCAAACGCGAAGAATTGGTGAGCAGTAAGCCTTATCGCGGTATCTTTCTCACTGAGACCGGTCGGGAACTGGCCGAACGGGTGCGGGCCAGACACCGGCTCGTCGTCAAGCTCCTTCTCGCCGTCGGCGTTCCGCCGGATGATGCCGAGGCGGATGCCGAGGGAATTGAACATCATGTTTCGGCGAATACCCTCGCGGCCTTTTCGAGGTTTTTAGAGAAGCAGCTTTAGCTAACATACTTTGGGGCTCAAGGTCGAATAAACTTCGACCGGCGCGCTTCATACGAAAACCTACCAATATCAGCCCACAAAAACTACAAAAATGTGGCCTTATTTACCGACCAGTGAGCCTATGCTCCAGTGACGTTCAAAATTCTCAAACGGTTCAAACTCGGATCCCTCGGAATCCGTGCCTTGATGCCCCCCAACATTCGCTAAATATCAGGGGTTTTCCTTCATGTTTGCAAGATAGGCGACGATCGCCGGGACATCGGCCTCGCTGATCGGAGCCTTATAGAGCTTGATCATCTTCGTCACTTCGGCCTGCCAGGCTGCCTTGCTCAAGGGCGGTTGGTTGAGCACCATGCCAACCGAATGGCAGGTGAGGCAATTGGCGTTGGTAGCCTGCGCAGCGGTGCCTCCAGGGAAGAGTTCGGCGCTGCCCGGCAGGACCACGCTCTCCGAGGTAAGGGTAACGCCAGCGGCGGTGACGGTCGGTGGTGTCGTGTCCGCGGCGCGGGCAGCCGTCTCTCCGGCGATCAGGACGAGACATGACCCGATGACGGCTCCGGAAAACAGGACTCTGTTCAAGACAATCATGTAAAAATCTCCTGAAGCGATATCGGTGCCGCGATCAGGCAATGTTGAGGACGACCGTTTCGATGCAGTTCCGCATGTAACCGCCCGGATTCCAGTTTGGCGTCCATAACTGCGTCTCACCCTTGGTATTCGTGCACCGGACACTAACTTCGAGAACTCCGGAGGCCGGGGCGGTGACTGCGGCCTGCCAGCCGCGGAAGCTGTACTTGCCTTCGTCGGGGCCGAGCGTGGCCACGATCCAAGTCGTGCCGCCATCCGTTGAAAGGCCGACCCGGGCGACGCCACAATCGCCGCCGAACGCGATACCGCGCACCGGCACCGCCGCGCCCGCTTTCACGGTGTCTCCAGTTTTGAAATTGGTGACGAAGGAGCGCGGGACCATGCTGTTGATCGGCACGGTCTTGTAGCCGGTTTCGGTCGGCGAGACATTGGCGCCTGGCGTGTCGGGGATCCGGTAGGCCGTCTTCATCCAGAAATTGTCGTCCGGCTGATCGAGCACTTCGATATGGGACAGCATCTTCATCCAATAGGTCGAGTACCACCCCGGAACAATCAGGCGGATCGGAAAGCCATTCAGTAGCGGCAGTTGCGTGCCGTTCATCAGGTAGGCGACCATCACCTCTCCGTCGCGGGCATGGTCGATGGAGAGCGACTTCTTGAAAGAAGGTGTGGCGGGAAGTGTTGGGCCGTCGAGTCCGTTGAAACGCACCTGCACGGCGCCCGCCTTTACGCCGGCGCGGTCGAGCAGGTCGCGCAGCCGGAAGCCTGTCCACCGGGCGTTGCCCATAGCGCCATTTCCCCATTCGCCGCCCGCCACGCGCGGCTGAAACAGGCCGCGCGAATTGCCCGAGCATTGATTGACGGCGACCATCTCTACGCGTGGCAGCGCCAGCAACTCCGCAAGAGAGAGTGACAATGGCTGCGTCACATGGCCGTCCACGACGAGGCGGAATGTTGTTACATCGACTTGTTGCGGGACTCCCGCCAAATGCCAGCGGACAAAGAATTGGTCGTTCGGCGTGAACACGCCCTTGTCGAATACCTCGAACGGCGTTTCCAGGAGCGGTGGCCGCATTCGCTGTAGCACCATCTCGCCCTTTTCGGGGAAGGCGGTGGTAAGCGGCCGCGTATCCGGGCCTCCGGGCAGTGGCAGCATTACCGTGCCCTGCGCCCGGGCAGCTGAGACGGGTGACATTATCAGGGCACCGAGCGCGGCGGCATGCCCGAGAAATCGCCTCCTTCCGCTCAGATGACCAACGGGAATCGCTTCGACCATGGCGAGCTTCTCCTCAGCCCCGGCGCAAAATTTCTCCGGTTTTTTTGTTCTAAGAGAAAAATTAACCAAAAAAATCTAGCACCAACGATATACTTTCGACAACCGAATATTTGGCGGAAGCGGCGTGGGAGCAGTGACGCAAAGGAGGCGCCCCGGCTTGGTAATCCCCTCAAAATTCAAGAAATCTCTGATAAAGTTTCTCTGCGCATAGGTCTTTGCCCCGATTTTGATATTTGCCTCAACGAGCCGCCAATATGGCAGCTCGTGACAAGTTCCGCTTCAGGCGAACAGCCTCAGGCGCCACGATGTCGGAGATCGTGGTCCGGCCGCTTAGTCTGCCCCCCAACCTACCCGGGCGGCGTATGTCGGCTTCCGGGAGGCTCGTCTGTTTCAGGCCGTGGCCGAAATGGGCGCGTTTGGGCCACAACCGAACAAGCGGGTATTCGGCTCGATTCCGCCACCGGTTATGCCCCTGGCCCCGCCATCCGTAATGATGCAATCACGCCACGCTTTCCTTGGTCCTAGAGCCACCGCAGTCTGGACAGACGCCGCCGGCGGCTTCGCAAAAACATCGCATCCGGAACATTGTTTCGGTATAACTCGTACAGGGAGAACAAGCCGGTATGAGGGGGCGAACGCCAAGATGCTGCTGCTGATTTTTGGCCTGATGGTCTTCCTGGGCGTGCACTCGATCCGGATTTTTGCGAGCGACTGGCGCCAGCAGCAAGTTGTCCGCCTCGGCGAGGGACCGTGGAAGGGGCTATATTCTGTGGTTTCCTTGATGGGGCTCATCCTGATCGTCGTTGGCTTCGACCAGGCACGGGCAAATCCCGTGCTGATCTACGCGCCACCGGCCTGGCTGCAACATCTCAACATCGTCTTCACCCTGGTCGCCCTTGTCCTGGTTGCCGCGGCGTATAGTCCACGCAACCATTTCAAGGCGACGCTCGGTCATCCGATGCTGGCCGGGGTAAAGGCTTGGGCGTTCGGCCATTTGCTCGCCATCGGCATGCTGCGAGATGTCGTGCTGTTCGGCGCATTCCTGGTCTGGGCCATCGTGGATTTCATCGTGTCGCGCCGGCGTGATCGCGCTACGGGCGTGGTCTATCCGGCCGGATCGCTGACGGGGAACGTGATAGCCGTTGTTGCCGGTATAACCGTCTGGGCCGCGTTCGCGTTCTGGCTGCATGAACTCCTGATTGGCGTAAACCCGCTGGCTTGACCCCCGTTGGGTCGCCGCTGAGCACTCACCCATCCACTGGCGACGCTTGAGCCTGCCAGCACGTGCCGCACGACCGCAATGGGCCGGGCTTGTCCTGCATTGTCTGCTGGCTTGACATTTCAGCCTAAGTTCCATATACCATCCAACCAGATGGTTTCTGGATGGTGATTTCAATGGCCACCAATGTGCGAGAATTGCGGCAGAAGGTCAGCGACAGCGAAAAGATCACGATCAATCTTGGCTATGTCGACCTGGGTCAGATCGACCTGATGGTGCAGGACGGGTTTTACGCCAACCGAACGGACTTCATCCGGACCGCAATTCGCAACCAGCTCGACCGGCATAGCGACGTAGTCCGGCAATCGGTCGCGCGCAAAACCTTGGATCTTGGTCTCAGGCACTACAGCCGCGCCGACTTGGAGGCCGTGCAGGCCGCGGGAGAGAGGCTGCAAATCAATGTGCTCGGGCTGATCACCATCGCCCAAGACGTCACGCCTGAATTGGTCCGCGCGACCATCGCCTCCGTTACCGTGCTGGGCGCGCTGCATGCGAGCCCAGAAGTCAGGGCCGCCTTGAGCGATCGGATGCGCTGACCCCAGCCCGCGGGGCCTCGCACACGAAACCCCGCCCACGATCACTTTCGACGCAAGCCATTCAGGGGGCGCGAGCCGGGACTTTTGCCCATTGCAAGCACAGAAAGGTTCTCAACATGAACACCACGTCCTTAAGAGGTATGTTCGAGGCAACCCGCCTTACCCGCGCCGGCCGGCTCACGGAGGCCACGGCGCTCCTGCAACAGATGCTTCAGGGCCGGGCAGTCTCGGGTGACGCGCTGCCCCCGGCTGAACCCACGGCCCGGATCATCGACATCATCGACGGCATCGCTGAGACAATCGGAACTGCCGACGCAGCTGCACAGCCCGCCGCGCCGGTGCGCGGGATCGGCGTCCGCCGAGGGGGCTTGGGAGCTACAGCCGGCGCAAGTACGATGCCGGCAATGTCCGCGTTGCGCAGCTTTCTCGAACGGCACAACCGCATTGGATTTCCGCCCCCGCCGGGTGGCCTCGTTTTTCCGAAGCCCGCCGAAAAAGCGCCCGAGTTGCCCGACGGCGCAAAATTCCTCTCAGCGACCTTCAGCAATCCGGCCGGCACCCGTCCCTACAAGCTTTATGTGCCCAGCGGCTATCAAGGGCAGCCGGCTCCCCTGATTGTCATGCTGCACGGCTGCACCCAGTCGCCGGACGATTTTGCCGCCGGCACGCGCATGAACGCAGTTGCTGAAGAGCATGGCTGCCTCGTCGTCTATCCGGCGCAGACCAGTGCCGCCAACGTCTCGAAATGCTGGAATTGGTTCAGCGCGGGCGACCAGCGGCGTGACCAGGGCGAGCCGTCGCTGATCGCGGGAATCACCCGCGAGGTCATGCGCCAGTATGAGGTCGACCCGCGGCGCGTCTATGTTGCCGGTCTCTCCGCCGGGGGCGCGGCCGCGGCGATCATGGGTGCTGCCTACCCTGACTTGTTTGCTGCGATTGGCGTGCACTCGGGGCTAGCCTGCGGTGTGGCTGGCGATCTGCCATCGGCTTTCGCGGCGATGCGGAAGGGCAAGAACGGGTCCGTTCAGCAAACGCCTGTTCGGCCGGATGCGGACAAAGGGCAGCGCGTTGTCCCCGCGATTGTGTTCCATGGCGACCGCGACACCACTGTGCACCCATGCAACGGTGATGACGTCGTCGCACAGTCGACGCTGGCAACGCCACTCGAGACAAGGGTAGAAGAAGGGCGCGTGAGCGGCGGTCATAGCTATATCCGCTCTCTGCACATCGGCGCGAGCGGGGAAACGCTGGTTGAGCAGTGGCTCATCCATGGCGCCGGCCATGCTTGGTCCGGCGGCAGCCCGGCCGGCTCCTACACCGATCCACGCGGTCCTGATGCCACCAAAGAGATGCTGCGCTTCTTCCTCGATCACCCACGGCCTACTGATAGGCCCGCAGTCTGACGACCTGCTCGGCTGGCTCACCATAACGGACCCGCCGAACGTCGGCGAATAGTTGCACCGGAAGGGCGGCTTCTGGGTCCTCCCTGCAGCTCGATCGCGAGCGATCGGGGGGACACCCGCTCCTGGTTCTTCCTCGCCGCAGGTTTGACGCGTCCGAAGGGCCGAAGCAGTCCGGCCGTTTTGAAGTGCGCAACGACAGAATGCGGACGTTCAATCATGGAGATCTCCGCTGGCCCCCTTGATCAAAACCGAACCTCGGCCGACGGGCACATTTCGAACGTGCACCTTGTGGTCTATGCCCGCCGCTTCTGTGGGCGTGCAGATCTATGCCGATACGTAACGTTATCAGTTCGCTGATCACTATACACTAGACGCGCCATCCGCGCCGGCGGGCACGGTAAAGTGAAAGATGGCGCCGTAAGGCACATTGGCGCTGGCCCACAATCGCCCGCCATGCGCTTCGATGATCGACCGGCAGATCGACAGCCCCAGCCCCAAACCGCCGGGCTTCGTCGTGTAGAAGGGCTCGAACAGGCGATCGAGAACCCCCGGCGCCAGCCCCGGCCCTGAATCCTGCACTGTAACCAATACGCCGTCCGGCTCGGCTCTCGCGGTGCTGATCAGCAACTCCCGCTCGCCCTCGCTCATGCCGCTCATCGCCTGGACGGCATTGATGAGCAGATTGAGGATCACTTGTTGCAGTTGCACCCGGTCGCCTTCGATGAGCGGCAAGCCCTCCGCGAGGTCCGTGTCCACCGAGACGCTGTTCTTCATCACTTCGCCGCGGGTGAACTCGATCACTTCGCGGATCGCTTCGTTGATGTCCAACCGATCCTTCCTGCGCGGCGCCTTCTTGATGAGGGCGCGGAGCCGGTCAATGACGTCGCGCGCTCGATGGCCGTCCCTGACGATCCTATCGAGTGACCGCCGCACCTCCTCCAGAGCCGGCGGCTCCGCGGCGAGCCAGTGCAAAGCGGCACCGGCACTGGCGACGACCGCCGCCATCGGCTGCATGACTTCATGGGCGATGGAGGACGTGAGCTGGCCCATGGTGGCGACGCGGTTCGCGTGCGCCAGTTCCATCTGCATCGTGCGCAAGGCTTCTTCGGTTCGCTTGCGTTCGGTCAGGTCGATGACGAAGGTGACGCCCTGGTCCCCGCTCTCATCGAAGCTGGCGACGCCGATCAGCACCGGCACGCGGCTGCCATCCTTGCGGAAATATTCCTTCTCGAACGGGTGCAGAATGCCGGTCGCCCGCTGCATCGGCACCCATTGCCGCTGATCGCGCTCGAGCCATTCCGGCGGCGTGAGGTCGGTCCAGCGCAGCCGGCCAGCGACGAGATCCTCGCGGTCATAGCCGATCACGCATAGAAATGCGTCATTGGCCTCGACGATGAGGCCATCGGCGGCGAAGAAAAAAATCCCGATGATATTGGCATCGACCAGGCGCCTGATCTTCGCCTCGCGTTCCGCGACCTCGCGATACAGACGCGTATTCTCCAGCGCGATCGCGGCCTGCGAGGCGAGCAGCTTCAACACCGCGATCCGGGCCGGCGCGAAGACGCCCGGGGCCAGGTTGTTCTCGAGATAGAGCGCGCCGATGAGCTTGGCCTGGGTGAGCAACGGCAAAGTGAGGACGGAGCGCGCTTGGCGCTGCCGGATATACGGATCGGCGGCAAACGGATCCTGCGCCGCGGCGTCGTCGAGAACGATGCTCTCCCTGGTGTGCAGGACATAGTGGAGGACCGCCTCGGGCAGCATCGCCGCCTTCACGGGCTCGTCGCACAGACGCACGGCGACCGTGCCGCCGTCGATCCTGGCTTCCGCGGCGATCCGCGGTTCCGCGCCGCGCACCGTGATCAGGAGGCCGCGCGTCGCGCCCGCATGCTTGATCGCGGTGCGCAGGAGCGTGTCGAGCAGTTTTTCCAGGACGATCTCGCCCGAGACGGTTTGGGACACCTTGATCACGGTCGCGAGGTCCAGCTGTTCGACCGGCCCGCCGATCGTGCTCGTCGTTGCGGTCGCTCGTTCTTTCTCTCGAAGGTGCGGATGGAGTTGATCGAGTTGCCGCACCTTGCCTTCGGCGCCCCAACGCAGATAGCCGTAGCGGGCACGCCGCAGATAGAGATTCTCGATCTCCTGGAAGCCGTGCGCCGCATAGAAACGCGCCGCGAGCTCGCAGGCGAGCGCCTCGTTGTGGACAAAGCCGTTCTCGCGTGCCGAGCGGAAGGCCTGTTCGTAGAGACGCTGGGCATCGAATTCGCGGCGTTCCAGACAAGCAATCTCCGCGCCAACCAGCGCGGCGCGGTGCTCGAAGTTCTCCGGGCAGCTTTCGGCCCACTGCTGGAGCTGGCGGTGATGAGCGGCCAAGGCCTCCAGATGTTGGGCCCGCTCCGCGACGGGGGCCGCGTCGCTGAGCGCGGCCCCCGCCAGGGCCGTGTAGAAATGGAACTCCACCAGCTCAGGGAACGAAGGCGACGTCCAGAGCAGGCGCTCCGCCTCTGCCGCCGCCGCGATGGCGGCCGTGTGGTCGCCGGCGAGAACGCGCGCCTGCAGCTTGCGGATCCAGTACCAGCATGTTGCGAACGCCAGGCGCGGGTCCTCTTGCAGATGCTGTTCGAACCGCTTCTCGTCGAATCCGGTGTCGTCGAAGCAGCCGAGGATCGGCGTCAGGCCGCGCAATGTCCGGATCAGCTGGAGCTGTGTGGTGATGATGTCGACGGTGATGTGGGACCCGGTCTCGCGCGCGAAGTCGAGCCCAGCCTCGGCCTCCCGCTGCACCTCAGCAAGCGGGTCGCCGCTCGCGAGCAGGTTCGTGACGATGGCGTTGCAGTTGTGGGCCGCACTGTTGAGGTCGCCGGTCTGCTGCGCCGTGTCGAAGCCGCGCCGCAAAAGCGGGAGCCCCGTCCGGATGGGCTGCATCCACGGAATGACAAGGCTCCCGAAGACCAGGTAGACGCGGGCCTTGAAGCGGCCCAGCCCTTGCCTCTCCACCAGATCGAAACCGAGCCTCCCGAAGCGGAACCCCGCCTGGTAGTCGCCGAACAGCGGCCCCAGCATGGAGCCGAGCCAGCAATAGGCGAAGCACGACCCGTCGCTGTTGCCGTGTTGCAGGCTGAAGTTCGTCATGCGGGCGATGACGACGCCGTGCAGATTCCGGTCGGTGAACAAGGCCGGGGTCAGGACCGATGTGAGGACATCCATCGTCGCGCGCGCCTCCGGATCGGCCATAAGCGGCAGGTCGAGCAGTGCCTCGATCGGGAGGTCCCCGAGCCGGCGCCACAGCCCCTCGAACTCCTGCCAGGCTTCTGCCGTCGTCGGGTGCGCCGACAATGCGATGCCGACGCGGCGCAGATAATCGAGGTCTGCCTCAACGGCGTCTTCGAACCGGCTGAGCATTACGAAAAGCTCCGACTGCAGCCGGGTGACGGCGGCCAGATCGGGGAGGCTGGCGGCGCGGCGTGCGAGCCCGGCGAGGCGGGCCTCTGCTCCTGCGTGCTCGCCGGTCATGAACTGACACTCGGCTAGTTCGAGCTCCAGCGCGAAGGTGAGTTCATGCCGGCGCTCCCACGAGTCTTCCGCCAACAGCGCGGCACCGGCGGCCAGATAGTTCAGCGCCGAGGCGTAGGCCGTAGAGGCCTTGGCCCGCCTGCCGGCGAGCAGATTGAACTCGGCCAGTTGTTCCCGTTCGTTCTGCGAGGTGATCAAGGCCGCGCCGCGGTTGAGCTGATTGACAATGTCAAAGATCGCCTCCTCCCGCTTCTCGGGAGGTGTGTGCGCCGCAAGCAATCTGCCGATACGGAGATGAACCTCGGCACGCCGCTTATCCGGGAACAGCGAATAGGCGGCTTCCTGAACGCGATCGTGGATGAACTGGTAGGCGCTGGCCAGACGCACGACGAACTCTTGACGGACGGCCTCCCACAGCACGGCGTGGACCTGCTCCTCCGAAGTCTCGAAGATGATTGAAAGCTTCGTGGTCTCAGCCTTGTTGCCGAGACAGGCCATCTGCTGCAACGCCTTCTGCGTCTTGGCCGGCAGGCGCGTCAGCTTGCCCACCATCAGCTCCAC
>Ga0326727_10022880_pt1 | contig 12011 bp, 12 predicted proteins | sample MB2enrmetagenome_FD_207643 | JGI IMG/M metagenome (GOLD analysis project Ga0326727, IMG submission 207643) | Lab enriched peat soil microbial communities from McLean, Ithaca, NY, United States - MB29MY | ecosystem: Environmental > Terrestrial > Soil > Wetlands > Peat | place: USA: New York... | reverse complement strand
ATAATAAATCTGTTTTCATCCCCATTAGTGACCCGAAAATCCACATTTTGATAACAAATATTGCTAAAAATCGGGAAAATGAGAAACTCAGGTTTTAAAGAGCCAAAATCAACAATATTTTAAGCACACTACGATATTAGCACAGGCTATAAATTTTTGTGCCAAATATTTAATTTAAAATTATGATTTCACAACGGCGTCAGTTTATTTGCAGGCGCCGATACGGAACATGCTCGTTCCACAGGTTGGGCAAACACCCTTATTGGCTGGTTTACCGTTTTTCATGGTGATTGCCTTGGCATTTTTCATTTCTTTCTTTGAGCGACACTTTACACAATAAGCTTCCATTTCTCTACCTCAAATTTCTCTATGTAATAAATAATTGTAAGAAATTCTACGTTTCTTCAAGTTGCCCAAATTTTCTATGGAATGCAGTTATCTTCTTTTTGAAGTTTTTTTCCTGCCATTCGTCCCACCAATCAGGGCAATAAAAAATGTCAGTGGTGTTGTAGATTTGTCCGTCTATTTCAATTACCATAAGGTCGCCTTACTGTCTGTTTTACCTGCAAAATTGTTGCATCCAACTTGGTTTTAACCAATTCTGTGGAGGCAAACCGGGCATATTTTTACAAAATTGCCCGTTGAGAATGGACGAATTTTCTGGCCACAAAAAGGGCATTGTATTTTAAGTTTTGCCATTTCAGAACCAACCCTTTATCTGTTTTTTATAAAATGGCCCAAATCAAAGTCCGAAGTTCTGAGTGCAACTTTTCCCGACAAAGTCAGAACCCACTTCTTCTATTATAATTTTACTTCCGGTTTAACCGCTGTCAATGGGGAAAAATAGTTTTCTCTTGACTTCCTTCTGAGACAGAGTGATGAATGATGTAACACTATAAAAAGGAGATGCTGCAATGCATGACGAAACAGAATTAATTATCCCAGACTACGACCCTTATAATCCCAAACCCTACCCCGGAGACATCAAACCAGGCTATTACAGCCAAACCAAGGTCAAAGCGCTCCTTAAAAAGCACAAAGCCAATCCTGAAGCCTTACATTTTCTCCTGGACATGCTGGAGGAATGAAATGACCGAAAATACAATCATTAACTTCAATGACACGGCCACCGGATGGCAGCGGGCTTTCTATGCCTTCCTGGCCGAGAAAGAGCAACGCTCCGGCTCCCGGCGGACAGTAGAAGGTTATTCCCGGATGCTGCAGGACTTCTTCGGTCGCTCCGGCAAACAGCCGGATAACGTGACTTCTCAGGATATCTTTGTTTATGCCCATAGTCCGGGCCTATCCGGTAAACAGCCCTCGGCCATCACCATCGGCGCTCGCATCGCCTGTATCAGTTCCTTTTTCAGGTTTCTGATTCGGATGGATATCGTCCAGTCCAACCCATGCGACAAGCTGCAACGACCACAAACGGCACCTTCGACACCGAGGGGTCTATCAGGTAACCAGGTGCATCAGCTGCTGGAGGTGGTTCCGGATTCTCCGCTGGGTTTAAGAGACCGAGCCATTATTTTGACTTTGGTATTAACGGGACGCCGACGGGCAGAGGTTATTAGCATGAAAGCTGGTAACCTAACTCTTGACGGTGACCGCGCATATTATACTTATCGCGGTAAAGGTGGGAAACAAGGGCATCGGGAACTACCACAACCGGCCCTGAACGCCATTAGGGCCTCGCTGGGAGCCTTTGGGAAGGACCTATTAACAATGCCAGCTGAGGAGTCCTTATGGCCATCACTATCGCACCATAGTAAGGGTATCACCAGCGGAACATTCTATGGCAACCTCCAACGATACTTCAAAAAGGCCGGAATTACCCCTTCTGGAGTACACATATTCCGGCACACAGCCGCCAAGCTACGCCGGGATGCAGGGGAAACCGTGGAGGATGTCAGCCGGTTTCTGGACCACAGCAGTCTTGCTGTGACTACTGTTTATCTCCGGAGATTGGAGGGAGAGCAGGACAAGAGTTGGCCCAAAGTGGCAGAGGTGATTGGAGTTTAGCGTTCTTTTCCGTGAAACACTTATAAATTGTCAGTATTTGTCGGTCATGTGTTACCTAAAACCTCGACCGCAGTATTGCTTCATCTTGGGAGGAAGATGTAAAATCAACTTAATCAAGAAATCTTCTATTTATTTTTTATGATGTAAGGAGGAAACCATGTGGAACCAGTTCAAGACTGATGAGTATCAAGGAATGCTGGCAGAGACTACCGCAATGGTTGGACATAAAGGTGATTTCATACACGCCTATTTTTCACGACCATTGGGGAATGGCCCTTTCCCCGGGGTAATATTGATTCCTCATGCGCCCGGTTGGGATGAGTTCTATCGCGAGACTGCCCGCCGCTTCTCACAGCATGGATACATGGCTCTTTGTCCTGATATTTATTGCCGTTTTGGGCATGGAACGCCGGAGGAAATTGCCGCAAAAGCCCGCGGTTCCGGTGGTGTTCCCGATGATAGCGTGTTAGGAGATTGTGAAGGTGCTATGAAATACCTCAGAGCTTTGCCGAATTCCAACGGTAAGATAGGTATAATTGGGACATGCTCAGGAGGGCGGCACTCATTTTTAGCAGCATGTCGGATTAGCGGGCTCAATGCAGCAGTAGATTGCTGGGGTGCCCGAGTGGTCGCTGCGAAACAAGACTTGACCCCGGCTCAGCCTGTCGCTGCTATTGACTACACGAGCAGCCTTGCTTGCCCACTACTGGGCATTTTTGGCAACGACGACCGGTTCCCAACACCCGAGCAAGTGAATCAACTGGAAGAAGAGCTTAAGAAATATGGAAAGAACTACCAATTCTATAGATATGATGGGGCGGGACATGGATTCTGGTACTACCATGGTGACATGTATCGCCCAAAGCAGGCAATGGATTCCTGGCAAAAGGTGTTTGATTTTTTCGGTAAGTATTTGCAAGTTAACGTATAGCCGGGACAGTTGCTAAAAGCACTCGTTTTATGCGATTAAAGCTGCGACTAGATAGGGAACTCCGCCTGATAATATTGTTATTTTCAAGATGCCTTTTTTACGAGAGAGGTAGGCAGTGTGCCAGTGGATATCCCGAGAACAATGACGGGGAATAGCAAACCATTTGTTATCATGGCCAAACCGGTCGGTCCGGTCTGCAATCTGGAATGCAGTTACTGTTATTATCTGGAGACCGACCACTTTTACACACGTCCACACCAATTCCTAATGTCGGACGCTCTGCTTGAGAAATATATTAGTCAGTACATAGCGGCCAGCGCGGGACCCACTGTTCTGTTTGTATGGCATGGTGGCGAACCAACACTGGCCGGACTTGATTTCTACCGGCGTGCCGTGGAACTGCAGAAACGATATCTACCTCAAGGTTGGACTTGCTGGAACAATCTTCAAACCAATGGCATTCTTCTAAATGATGATTGGTGCTCCTTTCTGGCAGATACCAAATTTGATGTAGGACTGAGTATAGATGGTACACGGTGGCTGCATGATGCATGCCGTAAGGACCATCAGGGTCGAGGCACCTATGAACGTGGAGTGGCGGCTATCCACCGGTTACAAGCCCACGGGATCCAGCCCGATCTGCTATGCGTGGTGACATCTGCAATTGCGAAAGATCCGCTCAGCGTTTACCGGGCACTCAAAGACTTAAATACCGGATGGATACAGTTCATACCAGTTGTACGGCGCACATCGAACGGACTGGTAACGTCGGATTCTGTAACAGGCGAAGCATACGGGCGTTTCCTCTCCACGATTTTCGACGAATGGCTACACCACGATCTCGGAAAACTAAATGTGCAGTTCTTCGCCGAGTTGCTGCTGGCATGGTCAGGAGGGGACACCAACGTCTGCTGGATGGCTCCAACTTGCGGACGGGTGCTTATTGTTGAACATGATGGCGGGGTCTACTCGTGTGATCACTTTGTCACCCCCGAACACCGTATCGGCGACCTAGGTACCACAAGTCTGACTGAATTGGTAGGCGCACCGTTGCAGCTCCGATTCGGCGACGATAAGCGGGACCGTCTACCCGCCCAATGCTGCTCTTGCTCGTGGCTTACGGTATGCAATGGGGGATGTCCTAAAGATAGGTTCGCATTGACGAGGGACGGCCAACCGGGACTCAACTATCTCTGCTGCGGTTTGCAAAATTTCTACGCTCATGCTGAAAAGCCATTGAAAAAAGTAATTTATTATATGAAACAGGAACTAGGTTCACAAGCGATAATGGCAGAATTACGTGCCGAATCGTTGGCTCGTTGGCGAGGCATTGGACGGAACGACCTGTGCCCCTGTGGCAGCGGGCTTAAAGCGAAGAAGTGTTGTTGGTCTCAGCGGCCATAGTGGACTCTTTGTCATTATATGATTCTCACCTGTTGCCAACCTGACTTTTGTCTAAATAATATTAAATGGTCACGGAAAAATCAAAGAGAGGAATTACCCCTTCTGGCGTACACATCTTTCGCCATACAGCGGCTAAGCTTCGTTGCGATGCGGGGGAAACTGTTGAAGACGTTAGCCGGTTTCTGGACCACAGCAGTCTGGCAGTTACCACGGTTTATCTGCGAGAAGAGCTGGGCAAAAATAGCGGAGGCGATTGGAGTTTGACAAAGTGAATTGGAATTCGGTCCGTTTGTTTATCTCGTGAGAGATGACGCTCAAGTCTTGCTCCGATGCTGGCGTAAGACATCTTTGTTTAAATCGCGTATATAAAAGACCACAGCTGAGAGTTTTGCAAGGGAACATGCAAATTCATTCCAAATACACGCAAAAAAAACTGGGTTTTGGACCCAGGCATCGTAGTTGGCTTTCTTGGTAGCATCAACATCTTTAAGCTTACTCCAAAGAAAGAACTCGCATATTTCTCGATAGGTCAATTGCACATCATTAAACTTAAAAGGTGTCGGTTTAATTAACTCGGTAGTAAGAGCGGTATGAGCGGCATTTACCTTATCTATTAGATCCTGCCCTGCGGATAACTTTGAGTACATCCTACTAATCTTTGTGAATATAGCAGTTTCTTCATCCGGCATGAAAAAACGCATGGTCTGGGCGACAGATGCAATTGAAGTATCATCGGGGCCTTGCCTTTGAATCTGAATGGGGTCGCCTTGCTTGCCAGATATACTTACACTCATATCCGCGAGGTTTTGGAAAAAGTTTAGTCCTTCGAGTATCGCAGCTTTTTCGTTAAACAAACGCAAAATCTTCTCGGCCTTAATATCGGTCATATTGACAATTGAAATGTCACGAGACACCAATGGGGGCTGATTTTTTTTCAACGATTGGGCATGCGGATTGGTTGGAAGATTCTTCAAATGCTTTTTAGTAGCTCTGGCAGCGGCCTTCCTCAAAGCATCAGGTGTAGGATAGGAAAAATCTGGGAATACCTTAGTCCATATAGCCCACCGTTCCGACCACATTTTTCCTCGTAAATTTTCATCCGATCTTATTTGAATTAGCGCGCACTCGCGAGTGAATTCTTTTATTTCAGTAAGTTTATTCCCAAGAGCCTTATCCTCGGCGGCAGTGTTTTGCATTGGTGTGAAACGCGTTTCTTCGAATTTCCCAGACCCATCTGGAAGTCGTTCCCAGCGATAGCCTACGGAGGGGGCCTGCACAATGTCTTTTGGAGCTAATGTTAATCCCCATAGTAGTTGTCCAATGAGTCTATCAAAGGTACTTGGCTCATAGACAATCTCACGCCCTCCAATCTTTAATACGCCTTCAGGATTCAATAGTTTACGAACGCCTAAAAGCCAGTTCACAGATCCAGCAGAAAAAGATGCATAGATTTTGTCTGCATCACCAGGGTCGATCATTAATATTCTGCAAAGTAACCTGCCCTCGCGAACTACATCTGTCCAAATTTCCAACGCAGGCTTTGTCGCTGTCCCGATAGTTACAGACTTAGATACCCCTGATGTAGTCTCTAAAAGGGCAGTGTGCAAAGCCCGAGCTTGTTCTTCGGAAATCCCATTGACTGGTAATCCGATCTTCTGACGCGCTGCTGCCAAACTTGTTTTCCACTGAATACTTTTCAACTTTTTACTGGCATTTTCAAGGTATTTATTTTGCCTTTTCAGTTGTAAGTCATTTATGAGATCGAGGAGATCTTGGTCGTCTATTGGCGTATGCAAACCTGATTTTGCCATCATCTGAATGAGTTTAGTTTTTTCTAAAGCAAAATGACGCCTTCGTAGTTCTCGAAGAACATCATCTATGGTTTCGTAAATATTTGGCACTTACTGTCTCCTGAATTTCCTTTCTCAAATAATAATTCTTTCCAAAGTATCACACAGTTACCGGTTTATTATCAAGATCTTCTCTTTGACCACAGTCGTTGCTTAATCCAGCCCACAATGACTATGATTTCAACGATCAGTGCGGGATGCCTGAGATAATGGTTGGATTGCAGTGGTGAAATCCCAATCTTCAATAACTAATTTCAAATTGTTACATATTCACAATTATCCTCCGCTTAGGGCGGACAAAATCGCCCGATTCCGCCCATTTTGTCCGCGCTACAATTCTTTAATAGATGGTTGAGTACAAACCATTAACAACAACAACAATCTTTGAATGGGCAATAACCTAATAGGGTGAGTTTAAGAGACTAAAAATGCGGGAAAACAAAAATTTATCATGGGTGAGAGTAAATAAAAATAACCGTTGTCCGATATGCCATAAAACTGACTGGTGCTTGCTGGCTGCTGATGGGACTGCCGTAATATGCGCTCGTATTGAAAGTGCGATTGACGCCGGCAGCAAAGGGGCTGGCTGGGTTCACCGTTTGGACGATAGTGTTAAACCCGTAGTGATGCGTGACGTCGCTGCCCATTTTCCGTTGGCCGCAATAGAGAGACGTGATTTGGCATACAATTGTCTTCTTTCTGCGCTGACTTTATCCGATTTACATAGAGAAAACTTGTACCAGCGCGGACTTTCGGATCGAGATATTGATGATCTGGGGTATAAAACGATTTCCCATGATTGCACAGACGGAATCGTTCAACGGATAAAGGGTATCACGCGGTTGGCAGGCATTCCCGGCTTTTATTTGGAAAATGGGGCCGTAAGACTAAGTAGTCCATCGGGGACGTTAATCCCAGTCAGAGATGCTGAGTATCGAATTCAAGCGCTGCAGGTGCGGTGCGATAACACCGAGCATGGTAAATATAAATGGGTGTCTTCAAACGGAAAATATTTGGGTTGCAGTAGCGGAACACCGATTCATATTTCGCACCAGGATAATCTTCAAAACCAAGAAATCTGGATTACCGAAGGCGCTTTAAAGGCCGATGTTGCTGCAATAAAACTACGGAAATGCATTCTAGCAGTGGCCGGGGTTGCAAATTGGCGCGGTATTATCCCGGTGATTTTAGAATTAAAACCGTCATGGGTAGTGGTAGCTTTTGACATGGATAAAAGGACTAATGAATTGGTTCAGCGCCATTGCAAAGATATGGAACAGGCGTTGCTGCAAATTACAAACGATGTTTTTGAGGCCGATTGGAATTCTGATTATAAGGGATTGGATGATTTTTCGACAAGTTCGACTTTTTCGACAAGTTCGACAAGTTCGTCCGTTTTAGACATTTTTCGTCCTGTTTCGGCTAGTTTTGACAAAGGGGCAAATCAATGAGTGGGATAGACGTGAAACAAGCAGAGAATCAGGACCAGAAATATAAAGAAATAGCTTTGAAAGTGGACCAGTGGTTAATATTGCATAAGGACGAGAATTTTACCCTGGATATGATATGCAGACACCTGAGTATCACTAAGCCAGATGAAAGACACAACGTTGCAAAGAAGCTGGCTTACGAAGTGAGCAAGGGCAATGTCGAAAAGTCCAACCCCCCACACCCCCCATCTATTTATAATTATCATGATAAAACGGTTAAGACGATAGATTGGGTTAATGCGCCTGTTACGGTGGCTCTGCCCATCCGATTCCCCAAAAGTCATATTGACGACTCAAAAATAAGATGGAACACCGCAGTCATAATCTTAAACATAATTGAGAATATTTAAAATAGTTCATTAGTAATGTTTGATGTGGTTATTTAGTACTTCAACATAAATTGGATTTTCGATATCAAACCAACCAGAATATGTGATGTCGAAAAAGCTTTCAAGGGTTATGAGTATTTTTGAAAGAAAACTAAAACTATATTACTCCACCTACATCCACATTTTGGGCAACAAAAACCTATAGCCGTGCGATATTTTCTACCATTGGCACAGTTTAGACATCGGTTAAATAAATGTCTTAATCTTGATAGACTCTATTAAAACCCGAACGCAATGCTATATTTTGGAGAACACTACAACTTTAGCGAAAGCCAATAATTAACTTTGCTAACTATTAACTAAACAATTATAAATTTGAAACTGGCATTATTTTATTAGCAACTGCCGATGCGGAACATACTTGTGCCACACGTTGGGCATACACCCTTGGTTGCCGGTTTCCCATTTTTCATGGTGATGGCCTTGGCGCTTTTCATTTCTTTCTTAGATTTACACTTCACACAATAAGCTTCCATTCTTCACCTCACATTTCTGGATCAGTATAAATAATTGTAAATAATTCTATTCTTCTTCAAGTTGCCCGAATCTTCTGTGGAATGAAATTAACTTCTTTTTAAAGTTTTCTACCTGCCATTTGTCCCACCAATCAGGGCAATAAAAAATGTCAGTAGTGTTGTAGATGTTTCCGTCTATTTCAATTATCATGAAGTCGCTTTAATGTCAGTTTCACCTGTAGAACTGTTGCATTCAATTTAGTTTTAACCAATTCTGTGGAGGCAAACAGGGCATATTTTCACAAAATTGCCAGCTGAGAATGGACGAATTTTCTGGCAGCAAAAAGGGCATTGGATTCTAATTTTTGCCATTTCAGAATTAAACCTTTATTTATTGTTATAAAATGACCCAAAGCAATGTTCAGACTTTTGTGTGCAACTTTTGCCGACAAAGTCGCAATCCGCTTCTTCCATTATTATTTTACTTCCTATTTAACCGGTGTCAATCATTTCTCTAACGGTTCATCGGAAGATTTTACAAATATCATAAAATTTTAATATTTCCGCCCGGAATTTTATAACTTATATATCATTTGACTACTAAACTTTGGTTGTGTGTGATGGATTAAGACCACAAAGGAGACGATATGGTTGTAAAAGAGGTTGTTACGGCATATGTCGGTTCACTCGAAAACCATACCTTGGAAAATGATTATTTCAGAGAAGTCTTATATACGGGGAAATATGCCCAATTAGTGCTAATGTGTTTGAAACCTTGTGAAGAGATTGGAGATGGGGTTCATGCTGAAACTGATCAATTCTTTTACATCGAGCGCGGCAAGGCTGAAATCGTCTTGAACGGTAAAGAACAGCATTTGTTAAAAAGCGGAGATGCTGTGCTAGTTCCAGCAGGTATGTATCATAATGTAATCAATGCATCTCGCACGGGAAAATTGAAATTCTACACAATTTTTTCTCCACCCAACCAACCTGCCTACACAATTTTTAAAACCAAAGCCGATGCAGCGAAAGGCGGATCTGAAGTGCCTAATACCGATTGGGGTGCCGGTACCGGTTATTTGTGAGGCTAAGAAATGTCTATGATGATAACCAGATGAAATTGCAGACTGGTTCGGTAAAAACCACAGAACGGGAGCTGACCATTATCCGCAACTTCGACGCGCCACGAGAGTTCGTTTGGAAGTCTTGGACCGATCCGAACCTGTTCGCAAAATGGTACGGGCTATCGAACTCTACCCTCTCGGACGTAAAGATTGATGCCAGGGTTGGCGGTGGATGGAGTGGTATCATGCACATACCGAAAGCACTGGATATATTTTGGCAAGCGGACTACATTGAGGTCGCAGAACCGGAGAGAATGGTATTTGCTTTAAGAAATCCTGACAACCCTGAAGACCCGAATCGCGAAATTGTCACTATAACGTTTGAAAAGATGGGTGGTAAAACCAGGGTGGTTTTTAGCCAGAAGGGAAACCTTCCACCCGAACAATACAATAAGGATCTCAAGGAAGGGTGGAATGCTTTCTTTGATCGTTTGGATGCCTTAGTGAAGAGAATGTAGGTAGAAGGACTTAGGGGCCGAGATGGGAACAAAGTACAAGACAATTGATGAATGCATTTAAAGCTTTCCTGAGGACATCCAGATTATCCTCAAGAAGATAAGGCAGACTATCCGGAAGGCGGCTCCGGAAGCCACAGAAACTATCAGCTACCAGATGCCGGCTTTCAAATCTAATGGCAACCTGGTATGGTTGGCTGCTTTTAAGAGCCACATCGGATTCTATCCTACTCCATCAGGCATAGAGGCATTTAAGAAAGACGTGTCCCTGTATGCAGCTGGCAAGGGAACGCTGCAATTTCCCCTGGATAAACCTATACCTTACGACTTGATAGAAAAGATTGTCACCTTCCGAGCGAAGGAAAATCTAGAGAAAAAGAAGAAATACAATGTGGGGAGAATATTACAATGAAACAGAAAATAACTCCGTTTCTATGGTTTGACAGTCAGGGAGAGGAAGCAGCCAAATTCTATGTTTCCATCTTCCAGAAGTCTAGAGTTGGCAATATAACTCGATATAACAAAACCGGTTTTGATGTTCATCATATGCCAGCAGGATCTGTTATGACCACCGAGTTCGAGATCGAGGGGATGAGATTCGTTGCCCTGAACGGAGGGCCTTTATTCAAATTTAATCCTTCGATATCATTCCTCGTGGCTTGCAACCAGAAAGAGGAAGTAGATATACTTTGGTCAAAACTGTCACAGGGTGGTAGTCCAACCATCATGGAACTGGGATCATATCCAATGAGTGAAAGGTATGGTTGGCTTCAAGATAAATATGGACTTTCGTGGCAGGTAATGTTTGTTAAAGACCGTGTGATAAAGCAAAAGATCATTCCAACACTCATGTTTAGTGAAGGACAAAGCGGTAAGGCTGAAGCAGCGGTCAATCTATATACGACGGTGTTCCATAATTCGGCGATCGACCACATCATGCGCTATGTCAAAGGCGAGGAACCCGACAAAGAGGGAACGGTCAAACACGCCGGCTTCACGCTGGAAGGGCAAGAGTTCGCTGCCATGGACAGCGCCCAGGTACACAATTTTGGCTTTAACGAAGCTATTTCTTTCATGGTTGAATGCCAGACCCAGAAAGAAATTGACTATTACTGGGGAAGTCTCACCGCTAATGGCGGGCAGGAAGGCGTTTGCGGCTGGCTGAAGGATAAATTTGGCGTTTCGTGGCAGGTCGCCCCCACGGTGCTGAATGAGTTGTTACGAGGCAGTGATCCGGAGAAGGTGGCGCGTGTCACCAATGCCTTCCTGAAGATGAAAAAATTCGACACTAGCGAACTAAGAAAAGCTTATAGAGGAACACCGACAAAAATAACTTAAGAAAAACGAGGAGGACAATATGGACCCAGTAGTGCACTTCGAGATGCCATATAGGAATCCAGCCCGACTTGTAAATTTCTATTCGCAAGCCTTTGGCTGGCAAATGCAGAAGCAAGGTCAGGACATGGGGGACTACGAAACCGCGAATACGACGGAAACTGACGAGAAGAAGATGGCAAAAACTCCATAGCAAATTTTCATTCACCTGGTGACTGACACATACACATCGTTGGGTTTCGTAACCAGAAAGAGCAATAAGCCAGGAGAAGGATGATACTTGATCCCCAATCCAGAATTGTTAGCGGAAAAAAGATTTCAATTTTGCGAGGACGATATCACCATGGTTAAGCGGTAATTAGAACACTAGCCCGGGTCGCTCCGCCTACATCCACACTTTTCGCAACAAAAACCGATAGCTGTCCGATATTCTCTGCCGCTGCCACAATTTGGGCATCTGTTGAATAGGATTTTCAATCTGGTTTTGAACACGGGTTATCATTCACCTTTTTGCTTTTCTTTTTCATACAATTTTTGAAACTGACAGATCTTT
>Ga0326727_10022879_pt1 | contig 12012 bp, 11 predicted proteins | sample MB2enrmetagenome_FD_207643 | JGI IMG/M metagenome (GOLD analysis project Ga0326727, IMG submission 207643) | Lab enriched peat soil microbial communities from McLean, Ithaca, NY, United States - MB29MY | ecosystem: Environmental > Terrestrial > Soil > Wetlands > Peat | place: USA: New York... | reverse complement strand
GCAGCTGATGATGAACATCAGGGCTGCGGAAGCGCTTCTGGGACGAGACAAGTTGTGCGCGAATTACATCCGTGCTTATCGGGAAGGGAAACTGGAGCTCCTTGCAACTCAGTCCAGTGCACCACCTCCTAAGTGCTAACAAGCCTGCCCACAGGTAGAGCAACCGAACCGAACTTAATTCGGGAGACTCGCCGCTGCCGGTTCTATGCGACCCACTACTTGCAGAGTCCCACGACCTCCACAACCGTTGTACGTAGGCTATGAGGCCGTATCACATGACCCAACATATCCGCGATGTTCACTTCAAGGGTGAGTCTCACAATAACAAAATGGAACGATTCAACGGACAGCTAAGAGACAGGGAAAAGGTCATGCGGAGTCTGAAGACCGTTGACGCTCCGATAATCAAGGGCATGCAGATTCATCACAACTCCGTAAGACCGCACACGGCTTTGGATGGGAGGACTCCCGCAGAGATCGCAGGGATTCAGATTGAGGGTGAAATCAAGCGGTTAACAATCATTCAGAACGCGAGACAGATGACGAGAGTTAACAGCCAGACGAATGCGGGAGAGATGACGAAGACTTACCAAGACCGGAATGTGCCGAGTAAAGGCCGCTTGTTTGGCGTTGCGCCTTGCGCGAAAACATTCTCATCGTAGCGGCATTCAAAGACGAGTGCCCAGACAACTCAGTGAATCCAATTCAAGAACTCTGCTGGAATATGTAGAGTTCTTCTTCATATCGGCGATCAAGAACCTGTCCTCCTGCGAGACGTTGAATCTTCTTTGAAGATAGAAGCTCAACTAAGCGATTATTCGCGTCTTCGAGACTGATCTTTCCAGTCAACCATTCATTAGGGACATTCACTCCCATAGGTCTCGCAGGAACAATGTGCCGAGTCGCTTTCTGCGGAAACACCTTTCCTGATAATGCAACCTGAACCACCTCATCCTTGGAGAGAGTAGGCGTCATCAGTCCAGCGGATGCCCTTCCAGAATACACCTGCTGTTTGGCTCCATCAGCCGTATCATACGTAATTGAACACCCTTTCGAACGAAACTGGTTCTCGATAGTCTTGATTAGATCATAGGTCTCTTTCGCATTTGAATGCGCGCCATGAATCTCGAAGCATCGCTCCTTTAGGAAGATCGCGGTCTCAGCCATTCTGTCTTCAACGCAGCTGTAGGCAGTGTCCCATGTGGTCTGTTTAGCAGTCAGTCCTAGCTTCTCAACTACTGCTGGGACATCATTAAGGCTAGCATTTTCCGAGAGAAGTCTGTGCCATGAGCTGAGAACGACGTTTGGGTTTCCATAGTCGATCAAGCATACCGGCATGAATCTGTAACCCATCTTCTGCACAGCCGTCACTCTATGCATCCCGTCAAGCACCACTAGGCTCTTCTCGTCAACCATTATTGGGTTCGTGAATATCCCATCGGTCTCGATTTTCGCAACCAATTTGTCCACGACATCTGGAATAATTTCCTCGTGGATGTGAAGTCGACCAACCTCCTCAATCGAGATTTTCAAAGTAATGAGCGGGTGTCGGATGCAGAAGCTATTCGTCACACGAATTACCTGACGAAATGTGCGAACCCTTCCTTATGGATTGCATGCCCAAAATCCAAACTTGAAGGTTAAGCTTGGCGCCCATTTTGTTCAGACGCAGGCTGTTTACGATGTGGAATTAGCAAAGAAATTCATAGATGCTATTTCCTACCTCAAAATCCCTGTTCTCCTGGGAGTCACGTCTTTCAAATCGATCTCCATGCTGGATTGGATGGTAAAGTTCGTACCTGGAATACTTGTTCCCGAGGAGATTCAGGATAGTTTGAGGAAAGCGAAAGCAAGAGGAGGCAAGGAAGCTGTCTACGAAGAGAACATTGCGATCTTTAGCGAGCTCATCAAGGAGATAAAGAAGACAACAAATGTTTCGGGCTTCCACGTAATGACGATCGGCTTTGAGTGGATCGTTCCAAAGATTCTTGAGCGGTCTGGATTGGTTTGACAAAGACGTGATCCTAGAGCCTGTGTGATGAAACCTTCGTCAAGCGTTCCGTCAGTTCTCTTGGAGCTCACACCCGATCTCTGAGATCATACAAGCCTTCTCATCTAGCGAGCATTGCATATGTCCATTTATCATATGGCAATCTGATTCCAGGAGACACCCTGCGATCAACATCTAAGATCTCGACATAGAAAGCGTCAAGAACCAAACACTAAGGGTTTCGTTCCGTTTGAGGAAGCGTACACGTTCATGTCAGAAAAACCTAGTCATGCAACACAGCACTAGGATCAAAACAGGAAAATATGAGTTACAATGGGCGGGGTTGCTGGAAGCCGCAGTGGCTGTTGAAAGGGAGAGCGGCCTTTAGGAGTACAAGCCCTGCTACCCTCAGCCCGGATAGTTAAGGATCGATTTCACGTGAAGAGTCCGCTTGTACAATCCGTCTGCAAAGTCAGATATACAATCCCTGCGTCAAAGTTGGGGCTTGGCCAGCGTGGGTATCTAAATGTAGACATGAAAGCAACTTGCGAGGGTTACTTACATCCCTGTTCGGAAAATCAAGCACGTCGACAAACGTTTGACCAATTTTTTGTTGAAGGTGATTTTAATTATGCGGGAGGAAACCCAAACGGGCCCGTGTCGCAGTTGTCTAAGAAAGAAGTGGGCATTGGGATTGTCGGCTTGGGGTTTGTGGGCGAAAAAGCCCACGTTTCATCTTTCCGGTCAATTCCGGGTGCTAAGCTCGTGGCTGTTGCAGACATGGACATTGCACGCGCAAAGAGGGTGGCTGAAAAGGCTAGGATCGAAGCTGTCTATTCGAAGCATGAGGACCTCATTGCTGATCCGAATGTACAAGCTGTAGTGATTTCGGTTCCAACATTCCTTCACGCACAGTTTGCAAAGGATGCGATGAGGGCGGGAAAGCATGTGCTCTGCGAAATGCCCGTGAGTCCAACAATGGCTGAAACGAAGGAGGTTGTTGAAGAAGCTAAGCGGGCGGGTGTTGTTTTCATGCCGAGCCTGAACTTCCGCTTTACCCCGAACTTCGTAAAGGCAAAGTCGCTGATCGAAAAGGGTATGATAGGCAAGCCTGTCGCGGCGTTTTACAGAGAGTTTATTCCGGCAGGCGTTCTGGCGGAGCAGTGGCCTGCCAAATCTTGGGCGTGGGATGACAAGAAGACTGGTGGAGGCCCAGGTTTTACATTATCGGTTTGGTCGATCGACCTCCTACGTTGGCTGTTCGGGGCCGAGATCGTAGACGTTCACTCAGCATGGAATGAACCTGTGCTTCCAGCGTACGGTGGAACGAAAGGATACTGTTCCCTGTCAGTGCTCAAATTCTCGAACGGTGTTGTTGCTACCTTGCAGTTCAGCGGACTCGTCAGGTCCGCTCTTGGTATGAGCAAACTCGAAATCCTAGGCGACAATACGAGCAGTCTTACAGCAACAAACAATGACGACCTCGTCTTCTACGGGGAGGATCCTACCGAACAGCATTGGACTTTGCGAGAACCCGGATCAAGAGTCTGGGGACACTATCAGGAAGACCAACACTTTGTTGACTGCATCCTCAACAAAAAGCAACCCATAATGAGCGGGGAAGACGCCCTCAAAGCTCAGGAAGTCGCGACTAAGATTAGAATGTAGCAAGTCCAACAACTCAATGTACCAACCGTGACCGGAACGGATGCTACATATTCAGGAAGAGAGGTATCCTTAGGAGAAGAGTTACATTTAGCACCCAAACGATTCTTTATCGTCGCGTAGCTTGACACGTGTGGAGCCCCTTAGCCTAAAGCAATCGCTAAGTGACAGCCTCCTTGATCCGTAACGCGTTTTCATACCCCAAAAAGCCCTATTCTCAGAGAGACAAAATAGGCGTAAATTGAATATTGTTGCCAACGATCGTCTCAAGATGGTTATTGTCGAGAGGATTCGGAATTGGCGAAATTATCGTTCTCAGATCGACCTATGTTTCAGCTGCTATCGAAAGAGGAAATCGAAGAGATCCACAACGCTTCCCTTGACATCCTAGAAAATCCTGGCCTGGAAATTCTAAGCAGGGGAGCGCTAGACGTTTTGAAGGAGGCTGGAGGAAACGTTAACTACGAAAAGAACCGTGTCACAATACCTCGAGAGCTGGTCAAGGAAGCCTTAGAAAAGGCTCCGAAAACCCTAACATACGGAGCCAGAAACCCTCAGAATTCTTTCTTGCTTGATAAGAGAGAGGTACACTTCACCACGAACGGATACGCCGTTTTCATAAGAGACGATGAGACAGGTGAGCGCAGATACTCAACACAGAGAGACCTTGCGCGGTGGGCCATCTTGGCGGATTATCTGGATATGGTTCATGTAATCTGGCCGTCACTAAATCCAACAGACGTCCCAGAACACATGCAGAGGCTCAGTGCAGTATTTACTTGCCTAAGTAACTCCGAGAAACATGTAGAACACTTCGCGGAAAACGGAAGGGAGGCTCAATACGAAATCGAAGTTGCCGCAGCAATCGCTGGTGGCAAAGAGGCGTTAAGGAAAAACCAGGTTATTTCCGCGGTCCAGTGCCCCATAGCACCTCTTAGATTTGATAAGGGATTGACGGATGCCGTCATCGAGTTCGCTAAGGCTGGCGTCCCAGTTGTTTCTCTTTCTATGCCCGTATCTGGGCTGACAGGCCCGGCTACTCTTGCAGGTTCCCTAGTCGTCAACAACGCTGAAGTCTTAGGAAACGTGGTATTATCGGAGTTCGCAGCTCCCGGTGCACCGTTGATATATGCTGGGTCTCCTGGAAGCATGGACGTCAAAACAGGAGCTTATGTCGAAGCGCCGGAAAACGCCCTCCTTAACGCAGCTCTCACACAGTTAGCCCGATACTATGATTTGCCATGCGAAATCAGCGGCGGCAGTTCAAGCTCTAAACTTCCGGATGCTCAAGCAGCTTACGATGGTGCCCTCGGTTTTCTTACAACAATATTGACTGGCCCAGACCTCTTGTGTGGTTTAGGAGGGCTAGACTCTGCCAACACAATGAGTCCGGAGATGCTGATTATTTGCAACGAAATCATAGGGGAAGCCCTTCGGATTGCTCGTGGAATTCAGGTCAATGATGCTACTTTAGCAGTCGATGTTATCCGAAAGGTCGGACCAGGCGGAAACTTTCTTGCAGAGAAGCATACGTTGGACCATCTTTTGAAGGAACACCTAGCGCCAAAAATCAGTAACCGTGAGCCTTACGAAACTTGGAAGCGGAACGGTTCGAAAAACATTGTTGATGTCTCGAGAGAGAAGATCAAGGAAATATTGGAAAAACACAAGCCTGTTGCACTTGAAAAACACGTTCAAATGAACATTGAAGAGATAATGAAAAGGGCACAGGTAGAATTGGCCAAGTAACGAGCCCCGGTACGGTCCACAATAAGCCCACCGATGGTGTGACGCTAGCAGACGGAATCGAGTTGCTGGGATCAGTGATCCGCTCACTTTTCCGAGCGAGGTTCTTTCCCAAAACTATGAAATAGAGACAACTCACCCCACGAGTCTGGATACGAGCAAGGAGGTGAAGACTAGTTGTATCGAATGCGCAGTGGAAGCGGCCGGCTCGTCAAAATGACAAAGGAACAGATCAGAGATGATATTGAAGATGGTACAAGAGAAGCTGCTGAGAAAGCACACATTCCTGGACTTTCAAGCTCCGATATGGAAGAAATTACTGGGATAATGACACAAACCACCACGAGTGTTGGGCTTGAGCCGGGACGAGAAGTTGTCCTCACAACCGATGGCTCATACATGAAATACGGTGGCATCTCAAGGTATGCGGGAGTTCCCATGTCCAAAGAACAAGCTCTTTGGACCGCGGAGCGAGTACTCGGCTTCGACACGATGGACCTTGGAACCACAGATTACAGCATCAAACCAGTAAAATCAATCATCTTAGATGAAGCTGTAGAAATTGAAAACTGCCAATTGCTATCCATAGTTCCATTGCTTTACGGGGCGATGCCAAACCTTGGAATCTACTATCAATCATTGGGAGGTAAATGGCCCTCACCTGTGGACCTTTTGAAGCAAGGAAAGATTGGAGAAGCGAAGACGACCCAAGAGAATGCCGCACAAGACTTGACTACTGACATATCCTACGTTGCTCGAATCATTCACCAAGCCGGAGCCGACGGGATCAATCTGGACACTACAGGTGCGGCCGGAGACGCTGAGTTCTACGCCACACTGCAAGGCGTGGAGAATTTGATCAGGGAAACGGGCATGGCTGTCGAAGTTGGCATGTCCGGAGAAATGATTCAGGGAATGCATATGGAACTCACATACAAAGGCAAGCGTCTCGCTGGGCTGTGGACTCACGAACAGGGCAAACTCGTTGCTGAAGCAGGTGCGAGCATCTTCGGGCCTACAGTGACCACTCGAGTTGGAAAGTCGTTCCCCTGGAATGTTGCTTACTCGGTCACATTGGTCAAGAAATGCGTCGAAGAAGTTTCAATACCAATACACGTCAACATGGGAATGGGCGTATGTGGCATTCCTATGGTTGAGACCGTTCCGGTGGAATGTGCATCAAGGGCCGCAAGAGCCATGATAACAGTCGCAAATGTGGATGGAATATAGGTAGGAGTTGGCGACGTTGCAGGAACCGACCTCCCCTACAGGCTCCTGTTCGGGATGGGCGGGCTAAGGACAGCAGGTGACCTAGTGGCCAGAGCTCAGATGGAGAAGAAACTCAAGATTGCAGACGCAAAGACATATGTTGCGCAGAAACTCGGCATAGACCTTGAAACCATGACAGATGAGTGCGCCATGAAGGAGCTAAGAGAGAAACTTGACATAGGAGGCGCAATGTCATCCGTCGGCCACGCCAAAGGAATGGCAGCAAAGGCAAGAATCGCTGCACAATGCGGTTTCAACATAGATTGCGTCGAGAAATTCCTCAACAAGACTAAGAACAGTGGCGCGCCGCCAACTTTTGCATAACCGGGCAACAACCGGGCGAACTCCAGCGCTAGAGACGGGGCGATAAAAGGATCGGGCAGCCCGATCTGGAAGCCTCGGATGAAAATGCCCGTGAGACGGGCCTAGCGCTTCTTTTTTTGACTTATCGCATTTGAATGATTAGATCGAACGTGATTTCATGCTTGAACTCAAAAAGTGCCCAGCGTATGCAAAGGTAACTCAGTTCAAACTGCGACTTGGCTATGAATCCAGGGGACTAGTCGAAGTGTCTACATTACACTTAGGCTATAGCCATCTAAGTGACTCAAAGATCGGCTCACGTGTCCAAGGTTATTGCATGTTTTTTTTACCATGGCTAGTCGTTCCAATCCAAAACCTACTCCCGCCCATGGGTCAATTATAAGCCAGTTCCCGTCAAGCTCATGAGGGCCCGTCGCCCCCGAGGCAATTTCGATTTCGTTCACTAGTACGTCGACGGTTTCACCATAGACCTCAGATTCAACTTTCTGGAATCTGTAACTCGACATTCCGACCGCCCTCAGGCAAACATCTACTATTTCCTTCAGTCTTTCACTGGCGCTCTTTCGCGGAGCCAGCTCGACTACGTTTAACATAGTGAACTCCTCCGCGTGCTCGCGTCCTTTGCTTTCTTTTCTAAAACAAGATCCGACTTCGAAGATGCTTACGGGTGTAGAGATTCTCCGGAGCTCCCTCATTACATGATAGAGGTTTGGAGCCAGCATCGGCCTAAGGCATCTTCTTGAATCGATCCAGAAAATCTGTTTCCAAAGCCTATGACTCTCGGTGATTCCCATGCGGGTTACGAACTCCTTGGAAATGATAGATGGTGTCATCACCTCAGTGAACCCGTCATCTGTGAGAGCTTGCGCCATCTCCCGTTCGATCTGCCTAAGTAGCGGTTTCCGTGTTGACTTGAGTAGTCTCAACAAACTTTCCTTGTTCTTTTTCACCAAATCATGTTCGATCTCATCGAACTTCCCGTCGCGTTCGTTTGCGTTCAAGAAACGTAAACCCGTAAAGGCTTCGTCTCCAAGCTCCTTCAACCGTTGCTTCTGTGATCCGGTGAACTCTAAACTCGGTGGGTTGGCGCACATTCATGAGGCACTCTTTCTGAACCTCTTGGTCTTCCATTCAGGAATTTTGCATATGGAACATGCGTTCTTCATCCAGCGGTTTCTCAGCCAACGGGACGCCCGGCTTCTCCTCGACGATCTGACAACGATAATCGTCCCACAATGTGTAGTTATGCTGATCAAGCCGCCCAGGTTCTCCACTTGTCTAACCCCATGGAGAATTCCGCTCTTCGATGGCCAGAGTTTCATTTTATGGACTAGAGTGAAGAGGTAGGGACGCTTGTATATTGCCAAGTTAACCCCTCGATGTTGGTAGTTCTCGTTTGGACGCCATTTAGACTTAGCCTCATGTTCGAATCTTGGGTAACGTGTGCGGGGGCCCCGGGAGTTCAACCCGGCTACAAGGGCTTAGAACCCTTGCGACCTGCTCGGCCAAGCCCCCACGATGGCAATGCCTTACTCGTTCAGGATTAATTAGTTGGCGCAGGCTTCCACGCCCATTGCTGCAACACCGAGTTGCAAGGGGTCATGAACTAGGTTCTTGCCTACTTTTCTTAGCGCGGCCTGAGTCAGTCCGAGTGGAATCGCGGGGGCTGAGATGAGCGTATTCTCCTTGATCATGTCTGCTTTGATGATGTTTCTCGCAGGTGCTGTGTTGATGATGAGATTCGTTTGGCGTATGGCTTCGCTCAATTTGTCAAAGATCAAGACCTTGCGGCCGAATCCTCTACTCAAAGCCTTGATTTTGTGCTTGTCAACATCTACAGCCATCGGTTTGGCTCTTCGCAAGATCAGGTTTGATATTGCTGCGCTTCCTACCTCACCGACGCCAATCACGAGTACATGTCTTCCATACAAGCCCTTTGCCATTCTGTCGAGGGCCGCAACGTAGGCTTTCGCTGTAGACGCCGCATTATCCACCACATGCTTGGTACGGACATTAATGGCAACGAATTTCCTGTCGTCCGCAGAAAACACTAGGTCAGCGTTTTGTTCATACGCTTCCGCTATTCCGACTACGTCAACTCCTTGAGTTAAGATGGCTTTGATCCCTATGTGGTTGAGGATAGCCGCGACCGCTTCAGAAAAGCCTTCAATCACTCCACGCCCAGAAGTGACGGGTACAACCGCCGCCTCAGATTTCTTCATGATTCCCCTGATCGCCGCGCCAGTCCCGGCGGCATCTTCAGCTATCTCAAGCAGGGTTGAACCCGTTTTCTTCCTCAACTCTTCATCATATTTCTCTAGCGTCCTTGGGATGTGCAGTATGTCAGTGGTTTTCAAACGGGTCAAGGATGGTAACCCTTCCCCGGCGACGGGTCGGTGTATTTGGCGAGATGGTATTCGCTCATTATGTTCCCAACTGCTTCTTTCATCTTCTTTGAGGCGGAGGTAAGGTCTCGAGATTTGACGATTAACGTAGCTACTCGATTCGAGGTATCGATACCATGTGCCAGATTGGTAATGGCCTCGTCCGCACCAAGAAAATCTTTCTTCAATCGAAGGTCCGATGCCTCAGCCATTACATGCTCGCCTTGCACTCTAAGTTCCTTGCCCAGAATTTTCACATGCTGGTACAACACGGCGCGCCGAGAATGAATCCTTTGAGTCGGCAGCCTATTGTCTAAGAATAGTTTGACCAGCAATTCAACCATATTGATTCTAGTCGAATGGTAAACCACGCTCGGAGTCTGACTTGGAAGCCTCGCGTTAATCTCGTTAACCTTTGGAGTGGCTCCTTCTAGCAAGGCCTGAACGTCGGTTAAGCCATTCAACCTCAGGTTCGAAGCAACTCTCATTCCGACCATCTTCATTCTCTCCTCCACGTTGGGTGGAAGTTGAACCGGGGCGTACACTCTCTTGCAACCATACCTCTCGTCAAATTCAAGGCCTGTTATTTGGAGTGGGTGACCGACTCCTTTCCTGCTCATTACCTCTAGAGATATTGCCGGACCTTCAATGAACTTCTGGACAACAGGTCTACTATCTACTCGTCTTACGATCTCTAGTACTTCCTTCAGCTCGTTTTTGTTGTTGGCTCGGTAAACGCTCTCGCTACCGCTTTTGTTGGATGGTTTAACAACGAGGGGAAAACCGGAATCGGGCCAAGGTTTTGGAATTGGAATACGTAGGCTGCGCAAAACCTTTGATGATTCTATCTTGTCGGACGTTATCCAGAAAGCCTCGTTGTCCTGCATAAATGGAACCTGTAATTCATGGCAGAGTTCTTGCAGAACGAAGAGTACCTTTCGGTTTTCGATTGCGGGGAGAACTGCGTCGCATCGCCGCAACAAGCTTTTGGTTTTCTTACCTCTTGCGAGAACATTGATTTGATGGAACTCGTCACACAGACTTTTTGCAGCGGGGTTGGAATCGCTATCTATCAAAGCAGTTGCGAAGCCCGCCTTCGAGCAAAGATAAGCTGCTTCAATTCCCTGAAGACGTCCTCCGACGATAGCGACGCGCGTTGGAGCCATCGAGAAGTTCTGACCGCCACTGAACACTTGCCATGATGTTTATTGGCATAGCTCTCGTTGGCTGTTGGCAACTGCTACTCCAGCTGGATGAGGCACAATGAGTACCAAAGACTCTATTTTGGAGAAGTTGTCAAATGCTGTAATAGAAGGTAATTCTGAGGCTGCAAGAAGCGCTGCAACCGAAGCACTAGCCGCCAAACTCGACCCGCTGGAACTAGTCGAGAAAGGGCTTGCGAAGGGATTGAGAGAGGTCGGCCGAAGGTTCGAGGCCGGTGAAATGTTCCTAATGCAACTGATTCTAAGCGGGGAGGCAATGAAAACCGGGCTTGAAGTACTGAAACCAGAAATGCTCAGGCAGAAGAAGCAACTCGCTACAACGGGGAAGTTTCTGATAGGAACAGTGGAGGGAGACATTCACGATATTGGGAAATCAATCGTGGCCGCGATGCTCACGGCTGAAGGATTCGATGTGGTAGACATAGGAGTCGACGTACCCGACAAAGTCTTTGTTGAAAAGACAAAGGAACTAGAACCCAACATTGTGGGCCTTAGCGCATTGATGACCACTACAAGAACAAAACAGATGGAGGTGATAGACGCTCTGAGAAAGGCGGGTGCCAGAAATACGGTCAAGGTGATGGTCGGTGGGGCCACGGTCACACCTGAGTGGGCCCAGCAAATAGGCGCAGATGGTTATGGGGAAGACGCGATCGAAGCTACTAAGAAAGCCAGGGAATTATTGAAGGGCTAGCAAATGCAACAAAACAGTACACTATGATTTTTGAGCCTGACGGCTTCAGGTTAAACGTTCGATTTCAATCGTGTTGACTGAATCTCTTTTTCTTTATCGATCCAGCTGAGGTAGGACTTCTTCGAGGCAACTCGCAAACCTAATCGTTTGATGAATGGTTTGATGCCGTCGACGCTTCTTAGTCCTTCATCAACGCCTAAGTGAGCTTGGGCGACTCCAGCTAGCCCTGAGTTTGGCGGTATGATGGATGTGACAACGTTTGGGCCTGATGATAGCCGTAACTCTAACCCTTTTATCCCGTCGATGTCGAACGAGGCTGGCATTAACTTATCCTGATGAACCAGCCTCATGACCGCCATGGTTTTCATTTCGTCAATGATTGGTGGAGATTCGTGTCGCTCCATTGGGGATCCTTGCTGTGGAATGAAGCCCATTGCTCTTACTTGGCTAGCTCCAAGGCGATTCATCGCGAAAATTGAATCCACTCTGTCCTCATCGCTTTCTCCGACCCCTAGAAGTATGCCTTCTTCAATCAGCAAGCCTTCTTTCCTCGCCCCAGATTTCGCCTTGATTCTCTCTTCGTAGGCTTGCCCTAGTCTGAGGTTTGAGAAGACAGTTTTGTTGTGGGTTTCTTGGTATAGGGCATACCAATCGGCGCCAGCTTCCCTTAGAGATTTCAATACTCTCCTTGGCAGAACGCCGGGTGAAACCATTATG
>Ga0326727_10022877_pt1 | contig 12013 bp, 8 predicted proteins | sample MB2enrmetagenome_FD_207643 | JGI IMG/M metagenome (GOLD analysis project Ga0326727, IMG submission 207643) | Lab enriched peat soil microbial communities from McLean, Ithaca, NY, United States - MB29MY | ecosystem: Environmental > Terrestrial > Soil > Wetlands > Peat | place: USA: New York... | reverse complement strand
AACGTGATCGGCCCGTTCCTCGATCTGGAGAATCCGAATAAATTCGTCTGGCTTCGACTTTTCCCGTCCCTCGAAGCTCGCGAGCGGATGCGCGAGGAGTTCTATGGAGGGGAACTATGGAAGAACGAACTGGAAGCGATCGCCATGCCGCTGATTGAAAGCTATGACGTGATCTTGTGCCAGGATTCGCCCGGATGTGTTTGGGATTTGCCTGCAGAAGCGAGACAGGACCTCGAAAGGATATGAATCGCTTTCGAGGTCCCGCATCGGGCATTTGCCTGCGGAAACGCCAAATTACAGTCGATTGACAAAGTTGTCGACTTCGCTCTCGGCTTGCTCTTTCTTGTAGCCATAGCGTTCCTGGAGCTTGCCGACGAGCTGGTCTTTCGTGCCGCTCAGGTGCGTCCAGTCGTCATCGGTCAGCTTGCCCCATTGCTGCTTGAACTAGCCCTGGAGCTGCTTCCACTGACCCTTGATACTTTCCCAATTCATGAATGGTCTCCTTCCGAAGTGATTGTCAGCTTCACCTCGGAACGGACCTTTGCAACTGCCGTGCCCGCCTGCCAGCCGAGCCCCCGACTCAGTCCAACAACGGTTCGATCGGCCGGCGACGCTTGCGGACGCTGAAACTGCCGTAATTCTTTTTCAGGCTTCCGGTTTTTGCGAGGTTTTCAGTCACGATTGTCAGCTCAAATTCACTGCCGATCGCTTTGCTGCACTCCACGCACAAACGGGTCTCCGGCAGGATTTCCAGGCGTTCCTCCGGAATCTCTTTTCGACACCGCGCGCACGGACGCTGCTTTTTGAGCATTCGTTTGCCAACTCCGAATTGGAAAGTGGATGCGAGTCGCGCCTCTATAAATAGAGACGTTTCTGACGGCAAAAATGTCACCGAAATGGGAAGAGAAAGTTCGAATTCAGGAGAAGAGATCGCGTACGGCCGACGCTAGTCGTTTCGGACAGTCTCACCGGATTCCACGTACTCGCGCAGGTCATCCCGGAGTTGGTTGCGAGCGCGATAGAGGAGGCTCTTGGCGGCCTTGGGTGTCAGGTCCAACTCGGCGGCAACCTCAGCGTAGGTATGATCGCGGAATTGGTGCAATTCAACGGCAGCTCTTTGCCGGCCGGCCAAGCCGGCGACGGCAGCTCGAACCACTTCCGCCACCTCGGCCCGTTCCAACGGCCGGCTCGGAGCGTCACCCGGATCGAACAGGAAGCTTTCGCCGCCACCTTCGTTGCCGGGCGCCAGGCGTACGACCGGGTGCCTGCGGCGATAGCGCATGGCGTTGCGGGCGACGTTTTGCATGATCCGGAAGACCCAGGTCCCGAAGCATGCCTTGGGCTGATAGCGGGCTTTTGAGCGATAAAGCCGCAGAAAAACGTCTTGGGCGAGGTCTTCCGCCTCGACCCGATCCCCCAATTGGCGATAGAAATAGCCGACTACTCGTCGACTGTAGGCGCGGACGAGTTGAGCAAAGGCGTCCGCATCGCCGTCACGAGCCCGCAGCATCAGGCGGACCTCGGGATCCTGCAGCCAGCGCGGCAGACCCCTGACGGGACGCTCACGTGTGGCCGGGCGCGGCGGACTCAACAACGTCATGGACGGCTCCTGCGGAAAGACTCGACCCGAATACGCTCTAAACGGGCAGCTGCACACGGAATGTGCTGCCTTCGCCTTGTTTGCTTTCGACGCTGATGGTCCCGCCCATCAGGTCCACGTAACCTTTGACGATCGCCAAGCCGAGGCCCGCGTGCAGCCCGTCCTCACCTCGTGACGGGTCGGCGCGCCAGAATCGCTCGAACAGATGAGCTTTCGCATCCGGCGCGATGCCGACCCCCGTGTCTTGCACTGCCAGTTCGAAATGCCCGTTTTGCCGACCCAGCCGCACGTCGATATCGCCGCCGGGGCGGTTGTACTGAATCGCGTTGTGCAAGAGGTTGGTGAGAACCTCGCTGAATTTGTCCGGATCGGTCGTGAGCTGCGGTATTTGCTGACCCTCGACGTGCACCGCTAAGCGGACACTGCGGGCGTCGGCAAGGGGACGCACGACCGCCATGCATTGCTCCGCCAGTGCCGCGGCGTCGACTGCCTGCAGGCGCAGCGTGTCGACGCCCGCGTCGAGCCGGGCCAGCGCCAGCAGGCGCTCGACCGCTCGGCACATTTGCCGGGCGCTGGCCTGACAGTCATGCAAGACTTCCTGGTATTCATCCGCAGAGCGCGGCCGACGGAGGGCCATCTCGGTGGTAGTCAAGAGGGCTGACAAAGGCGTGCGTAGCTCGTGCGAGATATCTGCAGTCGCCTGCTTCTCCCGCGCGAACGCGCGTTTGAGCAGATCGAGCGTCTCGCGCAGCCGGGCCACGATCGGCTGCAGTTCCCGTGGCGGCCTGGGCCCGCCGAACGGCAAGTGAAAATCGCGAGCGGAGACCCGGCTGACCGCATCCGAAAGGCGGCGCAGTGGCGCCAGACCCGTGCGCACCAGGGCGAGGCAACCGGGGATTCCGACCAGGAAAGCCAGCGATGCGACGCCTAGAAGTGCGTTACGAATGCCGGAGAGCGATTCGTCCGTCGCCCGGTCGAGCGTCTCGAGCTCGGCGTCTCGAGTGGCCGCAAAGCCGGCGAGCGATTCGTCCAGGCGATGCGTGTCGCAAGCGCACTGGACGTAAAGAGCGATACGCGGCGCGGTCTCGACCGACCGCGACGCAATTTCCCCACGGTTCCGATTGTGACGCCGTGACTCCGGGATATCGCCAATCCTCCCTCCCGGAGGTCCGGGGGGAACACCCACGCGGGAAAGCGACGTCGTTCGCAAGACAATTCGCCGGGCATTAATGCCCGGCTCGAGCTCGATGTCGTCGAAGCGCACGACGAAGCCGCTCTCTGCGGAGAAAGCATCCGGATCGAGCGGGAGCGATCGATTCCCCAATGCTTGCGATCGGAACGAACCGCCCCAGTACGCGTTGATCTGGTAGTAGTCGGCGACTTGTCCTTCTGAATGGTGGAGCAATTCGCTCTGACTCAAGCGAATTTCAGGGCCGTTTTCGCGGTACATCGCAAATGCTGTCGGGCCGCGACAAGCGGCCAACCAAACGGGCACGGCCGCACCGCCCGAAGGCCAAAGGCCAGCGGTCATCAAACCGACCTCGTTCAAAGGACGGACGTGATAGGGGTCGAATTGGAACTGGAATTGAACGAGCTGGGTCAGCATCTGCGCCTGGTCGAAGAGCGCTTTGTCGAGGCGGGCTTTCTCTTCGCGGCAACGTTCATCGTACTGGGCTTGAACAAGACCCTCGGTCGCGGTTCGCTTCTCCTTGAGCGTCTGGCTGGCCGTCCGGTAGGCGAACCACGATGCAGCCCCGAGTGCAGCTGCCAGAAGCAGAAGGAAGTAGACGGTCAAGGAAAGGCGGATCGAGTGCATCTACTCCTCCCCGCGCAACATATAGCCCTCGCCCCAACGCGTCAGAATCAGGGCTGGCTCATGTCCCTTGTCGATCTTCGTACGCAGGTAACGGATGTACACGTCGACGACGTTGGATGTCGTTTCGTCGTGCTCGTCGTAGAGGTGTTCCCAGATCATTGTCCGCGTGGCGACCTTACCGCGATGATAGGCAAGGAATTCGAGCAAGGCATACTCACGCGGCGTCAGATGGATCGACTTGCCGCCACGTTTAACGGTGCGTGAGGCGGTATCGATCTCGAGGTCGTGCACTTTGAGCAGCGGGTTCTTCACCTGGTGATTGCGTCGGATCAGCGCTCTGAGCCGTGCGAATAACTCACTGAGCTCAAACGGTTTAGTGAGATAATCGTCAGCGCCGAGGTCGAGTCCGGTGACCTTGTCTTCCATCGATCCGCGCGCGGTCAGGACGAGCACGTGCGTGGTCAATCCGTCCCGGCGCCATTGGCGCAGCAGCGTCATGCCGTCGATCTTGGGGAGCATCAGATCCAGGATAATGACGTCGTAAGCAGCAGATCGCGCCTTGTAATCGCCTTCCTCACCGTCGGCAGCGACGTCGACGGCGAACCCTTCTTCTTCGAGCCCCTGACTGAGAGCCCGGACAAGCGGCTTGTGATCCTCGATCAGCAACACGCGCATTAGCGAACCCTGCCTTTTGAAGGCACCCTACTGGAATTCTAACCAAGGCTCATTAAAGCCCTATGAATGGTCGAGCCCTTGCTAGCGGGGGAGTGCGACGGTAGGGTACGGTGCGTCAGCACTTACACCTCTCGGGAGCCAGGCATGAACGCGGAAACTGAACGGCTGGACGTCCTTGCGGTCGGCGCTCATCCGGATGATCTCGAGATTACCTGCGGCGGAACTCTGGCGAAGTTAGTGCGCCAGGGTTACAAAGTTGGCATCCTCGACCTGACCACCGGCGAGCCGACACCCCGTGGTTCGCTCGAGATTCGAGCGGCCGAGGCAGAAGCCGCACGACTGGCGTTGGGGATACCCTTTCGTCGCAACCTCGGTCTGCCGAACCGCGTTCTGATGGACGTCCCTGAGAACCGCTTTGCCGTCGCGACACAGTTCCGCCTTCTACGACCGGATATCGTGCTGACACCGTTCGGACGGACACCTGCTGCGTCGCCGGATCACTACCAAGCTCAACTTTTGGTCGAAGGAGCGCGTTTCTATTCGCAATTGACGAAGTGGGATGAGCGTTTCGACGGTACGGCCCCTTACCGGGTCCCGCACCTCGTCTACGTGCCAATGCCGTTCGACGCCGAGGAGCGACACTTTTCCGGATCGTTTACCGTCGATATCACGCAAACGTTCGAGCAGAAGATGCAGGCCATCCGTTGCTACGATTCACAATTCGATGACGGCCGATTCGAGCGCCTACGCCATTTTGTCACGGGGTACAACGTCATGATGGGCGGCCGGTGCGGCTTTGCCTACGGCGAAGCCTTTGCTCTGCCCGTACCGGTGGGAGTTGCCGACATGGTAAACGCGGTGCACGGTGGCAAGGGTTCGCCTGCCCCGGTGTCACTGCCCGGTCAACCGGCGCCCCGAGCGGATGAGCTGCGGCCTTCGGCGAGGTAAGAGATAAGAACGATCCGGCGACTTGAATCGATGAAATGGGGACGCGTCACGATCACGGCGAATGTGGGGTCACCGGCTTGAAGTAAGGCGCAGCTCCGGGCTCTCTCCCGGGTACCACTGCCTTCCCGGGTGTTAAGAGAGCACAGAGTCCACCGAGCACCGCTAATACTGTCAATACCGCCGCAACTAACCAGGCGTGACGGAGGAAATTCGGCCGCGGACTGCTCGCTTTACGCACCGGTACAGGAACTGGCTGCGGTGGAGCCGGAGGAGGCGGCGGTTCGACAGCGGGCGGCGCTTCGGGCGCAATGGCGTGATCGGGCTTGGTGTCGGTCATCGCCTGCAGAACGGCAGTCTGCACGGTCGGCGGCGGGGGCGGAGGAGTTTCGACCAGGAGGAGACGAGCGGCTTCATCGGGCGTCCACGGGAGAATCGCTTCGACCACCTCTGAGCACGACTGATAGCGGTCGCCCGGCTGCGGCGCCATCATCTTTCGTAGCACCCGCCAGATTTCAGAAGGCACATCCGGACGCAATTCCTCCGGGTTCTGCACCTGGCTGGGGCGCCGGATCAGCTCCAGGCCGGCGCGTGGCGGGCGATGGCCGGTGAGACAATACCAGAAAGTTGCACCGAGCGAGTAAACATCGGCGCGTGTGTCCACTGAGTGACTGTCGAGCGCTTGCTCGGGCGCGATGTAATCCGCGCTACCGAGGACGGCGCCTTGCGTGAGGATGTCGCCCTCGTCCTCGAAGAACCGGGCCAATCCCATATCGAGGATTTTGACGACGCCGTCGCGGTCGACCATGAGGTTGGTCGGCTTGATGTCGCGATGCACGAGACCCGCCTCGTGCGCGTGCTTAAGTCCAAGAGCGGCCTGACGAAGATACTCTGCTCCGAGTGTCGGACTCAGCGGCCCTTCATTCTTCACGATCTGCCGTAAGCTCTGGCCATCGATGTATTCCATGACCAGGTAGTGAAAACGATCTTCCTGCCCGACGTCGAACGCGCGCACGATGTTCGGATGGTCGAGACTACCGGCCGCTCGCGCCTCCCGGTGGAAGCGTTCGAGCGAAGTCGAATCCTTGGCCTTTTCCCCTTGCAAAATCTTGATGGCCACGCGCCTCCGCAAGCCCTCGTGCTCGCAGAGATAGACAATTCCGGAACTGCCGGCTCCGAGGCCTTCGAGCACCTTGTACGGGCCGATGTAGAAGCGCATCCACTTGCCTTGCAGCAAGTTTTCGGCCTGGAAGCGCGTGAGGATTCCATCGGAGATTAGCGTCTCGGCGAGCTCGCCGGCATTGTCGGGAAGTGAGGCCGTTTCGCGGCGTTTGCGCAAGTAACCCTGGAAGTCGACCGACTCGAGCAGCCTGCTCTTATCGAGCAGATCGAGCAATTCGTCAGCAGTGGCTGGGGCGGCCATAGCGTCATCCCGAGTGCGAATCTTGCCCCAAGCAACTCCACGCGGGGGGGGCGATCAACGAATAGCTCATTTTTCCCTATCACGCCGGCATGGAAATTCGCCAATTCACCGGATAGCTGAAATCGCACTACTCGTTTGACCCTGCCTCAACCGCGGTCTAGACTCGCGTGCCTTCTCGAATTCACGGAAAAAAATTGAATCGAGCGGTCGTCGTTTCAAGCCCGGTCAGTTCGGTGTCGGAGGGCACGACGTGATGTACCAATCGCCCCGTAAACGCAAGGCATTCAGCCTGATCCGAACGATTGTCGGATTGGCGATCATTCTATTGGCGGCGGCCCTGGTCTTCCCCGCCTTGCAACACCTGCGCGAAGACGGTAATCGGGCTACGTGTGCCAACAATCTTCGCCAGTTAGTATTGGCAACTCATAGTTTTCACGCCACGAACGGAACCCTGCCTCCTTACTGGGGCGCCTACCCCGATCAGGACTCGGCGTCGATCAAGGGAAGCTGGTTCTGCCATCTCCTTCCGTATGTCGGTGAAACCGCCTTCTACGGAGAGGTAATGGCTGACATCGCTAAGACGGGCGTGAATTGGGACAACGTCCCGCCTAGTCCCGATAAACCGGACTCGGCCGCGGCACGACTGGCCGGCAACAAGGAAGCTGACAACCGCGTCCTGAAAGAAGTGGCGCGCTACAACGGTCACCGGCATTGGGAATGGGTGGAGTCCGGTGCGGTAAATAAGGCCCCGGCTGACGCCGGACCAAAGAACGATCGAAGCGACACGGCGGAGAAGGGGCCCGCCCACGCGCCCGGTGGCATCTTTCGGCCGAATTTCAGCGGCAAGGAGTTCAGCCTGTTGCAGTGTCCGTCCGATCCGTCTCCGGGCTCGTACCTGAACGCGGGCAGGGGCCAAGTTTACCTGGAGCGCGAACAGCGCTGGGGAAGCACCAACTACCTGGCGAATTGGAATGCGTTTGCCAACAACAATCCGCAAAGCGGCTATCTGACTCCGCCGCAGTCATTCGCGATGATCACCGACGGGCTTGCCAGTACGGTGTTGTTCAGCGAAGGCTACGCATGGTGCGACGGCAAGGGCCGGCTCGCGCTCAATTCGTGGGACTATCACAGCCTCGGTCTGACGTGGTCATTGAATAACGCCATTGTCGACGATGGTTCGGGCGAGAAGCGAGTCGATTTCCCGCGGGGCATGCCGAATACTTACTTGTTCCAGATTCGGCCCCGTCCCCGGGACACTGCCGACTGTGGCGACGGTTCCGATTGCTGCAATAACTGGCGTGCTCAGACCGGTCACGACTACCTCAACGCGGCGATGGCGGACGGCAGCATACGCGAATTCTCACGCGGCACCACCCAACGCGTGTGGGATCACGCCTTGCTGCCTCGCGACGGTCCGCTGCCGGGCTGGGATTGGTGAGTCGCCGCCGGCTCGCTCTATTCTGAGCACGCGACCCCACTACTCGAATCTGTCGGTCCCTGACGAACCTCGAGTTGTATTCTGGCCCCGGCCAACATTCCGCAGCCGCCTTGAATGTCCTGCCCGCCGCTATACCGCCTAACCACCGGCATGCCAAGTTCGGCTGTCAACGCGTCACGGAACGCCTTCCGCTCCACATCGGACGGCGGCAGGAACTCGCCGGAGGCGTCGTTCACATCGATCAAGTCCATTTGAATTGGCAGGCCGGCCGTCAACTCGGCGATTCGTCGAGCGTCTTCCGGCCGGGTGTTCACACCGCGAATCAACGTCCAGGCGAGCGTCACGCGCCGGCGATTGACGCGATAGTACTCGCGCACGGCGTCCATCAATTCGGACAGCGAATGGGTATTTTCCACGGGCAGCAGTTGGCGACGTCGTTCGCTATCCGCTGAAGTCAGCGAAACAATCAATCGATACGGCCGACGCTCGGCTGTGAAGCGGCGAATCATCGGCACGATGCCGACGGTGGAGATGGTGATCGCCCTGGCGTCGATCGCCAGGCCGCACGGTTCGGACATCACCTCGGCGGCGCGCATCACGCGTTCGTAATTCAAGAAAGGTTCGCCCATCCCCATCATGACGACGCCGCGGACCGGATACGGTGAATCGTCGCGGATGTGCATCACCTGGTCGACGATTTCCCAGGCAGCAAGATTGCGCCGAAAGCCGAGCTTCGCCGTCGCACAGAAGACACAGCCCATGGCGCAGCCGACTTGAGAGCTGACGCAAACGATGTATTTCTCATCACCCGGACGATGCAGAAGGGGAATGCGCACGGCCTCGAATGGCTCGGGGCCGTCGCCTTGGAAGAGGTACTTGGCGAAGCCGTCGGTTGGAGAGATGATCTTCTCCAGGCGCTTCAAGTACGGGATCCGCGTGTCACGGCGAATAGCCTCGAGCGCTCGCCGGGGCGTTTCGGGAAGCTGAGCCGGTACCTCGGTCGCCTTACGCTGGAGCACAGCGGCTTGTATCCGCCTGGCCTGGCGCAGCGTCAATCCGTCGCCCGCGAAGCGTTCGGCCAGCGCCGTGGCAGTCATCTCTTTGAAGAGAGCGAGTTCCGGATTGATGGAGTCTCGCACTATACACCTCGAGGAAAGAATGGCACGACGAGTCGCATGGATAGTTTACTGATAGAAAGCCGCGATTCCTGAACACCGGCAGTGAAACTGTATCCGATTCCGTCCGTCGCGCCATATTACTCCAGGGCAATCGATATTTCGCAGAAGCAACGTCATGGCCGTCAGGCAAGTTCGCGGGCTGATGCAGTTTGTGAGACGACTCGCACGACCCGCTCCTGGCGACGCGATCAGCGATCGCCAACTGTTGCGAGAATTTGCTGACGGTCCCCGACAGGAATCGTTTGCAAATCTGGTCGCACGCCACGGTCCGATGGTTTGGAGCGTCTGCCGACGGGTTCTTCGCCATGACCACGACGCCGAAGACGCGTTTCAAGCGACCTTCTTGATCCTCGCGCGTCGAGCCGGTTCGGTCCGTTGGCGCGAATCGGCGGCCGGTTGGTTGTACGAGGTCGCGCGCAGAGTTGCGGAAAATGCACGACGCTCAACCGCGCGGCGCCGTGTCGTCGAGCAGGCGAGCGCCGTTTTCCGGACGGCGAGCGTCGCATCGCCGCTGCCGGAATCGGATATTTCGGACCTGCTCGCCGAAGAACTCGCTTGCTTGCCGGAGAAGTATCGCACTCCGCTGGTCATCTGCTACTTGGAGGGTCTTTCGCATCCGGAAGCGGCGCGACAGCTCGGTTGGCCGGTCGGCACCGTGAAGGGGCGACTGGCGCGAGCGCGGGAGGCTTTGCGAAAGAGGCTCACCCATCGAGGCGTCACGGCGCCCGCCGTGATCCTGTCGGTTTTGACGGCAGCCCGAGCTGTGGAGAGTGCCCCGGCACGCATCGTCGAGGTCACCGCAAACGTCGCCGCTATGGTCGCCAGCGGCAGCGCGCCAATCACCGGGCAGCCCGCCTTATTGGCGGAGGGTGTATTGCGGACGATGCTGAGTGCACGCCTGAAGCCATTGGCGGCGCTTGCGTTTCTGCTCCTCCTGACCGCGGCTGGAGCCAGTCTGGCAAGCTTCGTGGGACAAGACAGTCCGCCTGCGGCGGCCAAAGCCGATCCCAATAAGTCGGAAGATCACGCGTCGCCAGGGACTTCGAATGCCGACGAGCCCCTGCCTGCCGGCGCGATCGCCCGGCTCGGTACGCGAAGGCTTCGCCATGGCGGCCATGTCAGCCGAGTGGTCTTCACGCCGGACGGAAAATCGATCGTCTCGCAGAGCTTCGACGGCGTTCGCGTGTGGGATGCGGCAACCGGCAGAGAGATTCGTCATTTCGCGGGCGACCCGCGCTTCTCCTACGGTTCGGCCGACGTGTCGCGAGATGGAAAGTACGTCGTCACGCCTCACAATCCCGGGCGGCACGGGATGAGATTGTGGGACTTGAACACCGGCAAAATGATCCGCGAATTTCCCACGACCGACGGCAGCATCGGCTATCCGAGCGCGCGCTTTTCTCCGGACGGGAAGAAGCTGGTCGCGTTCAAAAACGGACCCGTAGTTACAGTCTGGGACGTCAGCAGCGGCAAGCGTCTCTCCTCGTTGACTGCGGCGTCGGAAATGGTCTGGAGCGCCGCGTTCACTGTCGACGGCAAACAAGTGATCACCGGCGGCGACGAGAAGGAGATTCGCGTGTGGGATGCGGCGACAGGCACTGAAGTGCGGTCGTTGTCGGGCAACCCGAATCAGGTCGGCCTGCTTGCCATGTCGCCACGAGGCGACTTGCTGGCGTCCATGGGGCAGACTTGGGTGGGGGCCGACCAAGGCGGCTCGTGGCCGCACGATTCATTCGTACGCATTTGGGACTTCGCCACCGGCAAGGAGCTGAGACAGATCCACGTTCCGGCGACCCCGGCCGACAAAGCGCCGCCCATGGTGTGGGCAATCGACTTTTCCAGAGACGGAAAGTCGCTGATCATGACGAGCAGCAGTTTTTCGCTCGATCTCCGGGATCCCTACACGGGCAAGCAACAATGCACCCTCCCGCGTGCCGGCAGCACTTGTTTCGATCTCGCCCCGGACGGCAACCGTATCGCAATCGCCCGCATGGGCTCTGCCATTCATGTCCTTGACGTACGAACCGGAGAGGACTTGGTTCCGTTGGCCGGCCACGACGAACGCGTCACCCTCACCGCGCTATCGCAAGACGGATCGATCGCCGTAACAGGCGGCCTTGGGCCGCAGATTCACGTTTGGGATGTGCGGGCGGCCAAGGAACTCCGTCATGTTTGGGCCGATGAGCGAGGAATTCTCGCGTTAGCCCTCGGCGACCACGACCGCACCATTATCTCGGTTGGCACGGATCGGACGCTGCGGACGTGGGAGCTGGCTACCGGACGGGAACTGTCAAAGCATGCGATCAAGAACGACGGCCAGCCTCTCTTATTCGCATGGCCCTTGTCAAGCGGTGGGAAGGTACTGGCTGCGATAGCCGCCGATGGTAGCTCCCGCCTCGTGGACACAGCTACCGGGAAAGAAATTCAGACTCTGAAAGGTCAGTCGCTCCACGGCGGAGCATTTGCGCACGGAGGCGATACCTTCATCGGCTGGGCCAGTGACCAGATGTTTCGAGTTTGGGACGTGAGGTCGGGCAGAGAGGTCCGTAGTTTTCCATTCGATAACAGGGCGGCGCCCGACGGCACTCGGCCTTGGTACGTTGCCGCTGCCGCATCGCCGGATGGAAAGCTGGTTGCCGCGGTAGTTGGCAACAAAGAGATTGTGGTCCATGACACGGCTGCGGGCAGAGAGTTCTGTCGCTGGGGAGCCGACGTTCCCGGCATGCCCGTGCTCACTTTCTCGCCGGACTCCCGAACGATTGCCATCGGCCGACAGGACTCGGTCGTCATTCTCTATGAGGTTGCCACAGGCAAGGTGCGGCGAACACTAACGGGTCACGTAGGCGCGATTCGATCGCTCGTTTTCTCGCAGGATAACCGGCTATTGCTCTCGGGGTCCGAAGACACCACTGCCCTGGTCTGGGATCTCTCGGCACGA
>Ga0326727_10022875_pt1 | contig 12013 bp, 14 predicted proteins | sample MB2enrmetagenome_FD_207643 | JGI IMG/M metagenome (GOLD analysis project Ga0326727, IMG submission 207643) | Lab enriched peat soil microbial communities from McLean, Ithaca, NY, United States - MB29MY | ecosystem: Environmental > Terrestrial > Soil > Wetlands > Peat | place: USA: New York... | reverse complement strand
GTGGCCACGTAGTAGGCGTACAGGTCCTTGGCCTTGCGCAGGCCCGCCCCCTCCAGCAACCCGGCGTAGTAGCGGGGATTGTAGGTCATCATCACGACCGGGCTGGAGTCGAACCCGTCCACCAGAACGCCGCACTCGTAGTTGAGCGACGGATTCACCGGCCCGCGGATCACCTTGGCGCCCCGCTCGCGCAGCCAGTCCCGCGCCGCGCCCAGCAGGCCGCTGGCCACGTTCTGCTCGTCCACCGACTCGAAGAAGCCGAAGAAGCCCGCCTCTTCGTGGTGGAACTGGTTGTGATTGGAATCCAAGATGGCGGCCACGCGCCCCACTACCTGGCCGTCCCGCAGCGCCAGGAAGCACTGGATGCTCGCGAATTTGTAGAACGGGTGGTGTTTGACGTCCAGAATCTCCTTCTGGGCGATCCGCAGAGGCGGAACCCAATAGGGGTCCTGGCGGTAGAGGGAATACGGGAGCTCTATGAACCGGCTCAGATCCCGCGCGCCTACGACTGGGGCGATCTCAACTTGTTCAGCCAACGGACGGCTTCTCCATGCGATAGAGATACGGCGCTGCCATGAGCAGGCCTAGGGCCAGCCCTGCGCCCGCAAAAACGTCAATGGTGTAATGATACCGCAGGTAGACGGTTGCAAACACGATCAAAACAGAGTAAACGGAGAAGCCCCCGAATAGTTTCCTCGAAATCTGGCGGCTGCTCCACCAGGCCAGCAGCGTGAGTTCCGTGTGGCCGCTAGGAAAGCAATCGTAATGTGCTGATTCCAAACGATCTAGCGTGTGCTGAAGCAAGCCGAACAACCACCCCCCGCGCAGCGCGAAGTGCTGCTCGCCGGCCAGAAAGAACCGCGGCCCGCGCACCGGGACCAAGACATAACCCACGTACGAAGCCAGGAACCCCAGCGCGATCAGAAAGGCATAGTACCGGAAGTCCTCCAGCCGCCGCTTCCTCCACAGCAGGAAAGCCACCAACAGCACCGCCGGCACGAACAGCGAGTACACAATCTGCAGGGCTTCCGTGAGCCAAGGCTCATGCATCCGCTCCAGCCAGACCGTGGGGTTGGCGCCCCACAGCAGGCGATCCAACCGGGCTATCTCCGCGTCCTTCTGGACTCCCCGGACCGGCGGAATGAGCAGCGCGACCACTTTGTAGCAGGACGCCACGTAGGGCAGCGGGTACCAATACCGAAAGACCATCCGGAGCCGGTCGCATGCGGCGCCTGGACAGGGGCGCGCTTGCACGGCTAGCACGATGAGCGCCCCCGCAGCCACGTGCGCCGCCAGAAGCCAGCCCGCGCCGGGCACTTCGGGGAACCAGATTCCCAGCAACAGGCTCGCGGCGGCCAGGTAGCCCAGGATCAGCCGGTCCACGGCCCACCAGCCCGGGGGCGGGGAAGCGGGGCCGGCGCTCACGAGGCTAACCATCCCGCGTTCTTATACCACAACAGCGTCTCGTTCAGGCCCTCGCGAAGGCTGTGAGAAGCCGAAAACCCCAGTTCCCGGCGCGCCTTGCCGGCGTCGCATACCCAGTACCGGCAGCCCGCCTCCCGCACCTTCTCGCGGGAGAGAATCCCGGGCTTGCCGCGCATTCTCGAGCCCACCTCCGCCATCCAACCAAGCGCATAGGCGGCGGCCGCCGGAACGGAAACCGTCCGCACCTTCCGGCCCAGAACGTTCCCCGCCAGGGCCCCGAATTGGGTCCAGGAGACCGGCTCGGGATTGGCCGCAAAAAAAGTCCCTCCGGGCGCATGCGGGCTATTCGCCGCCGCCACCAGCGCCTCCGCCAGGTCCTTCACGTAGATCAAGCTGAAAAACGACTCCGCGTGCCCGATCCGCAGCATGAACCCCTTCGCGACGCTCCGCAGCACCTGGTAGACGTCCGCATCCCGCGGGCCATAGACCACCGGCGGCCGCACGATCACCGCGCTCGCCGCCAGCCCCGACTGCCGTACCGCGCGCTCCGCCGCCAGTTTCGACCGGCCGTAGTGGGTCACCGGGCGCGGCTCCGCGTCCTCCTTCAACGGCCCGGCATCCGGGCTCGGCCCGACCGCCGCCAGGCTGCTCACGTGAACGAAGCGGGGCTGCTGGCCGCCGCCGTCAGCGCAAGCCCGCAACAGATTCTCGGTGGCCAGCGCATTGCCCTGGTAATACTCCCGGCTGGAGCTGGCCTTGGTGACGCCCGCCACGTGGAACACCGTCTCGACCCCAGCCAGCGCTTCCCGCAACCCCGCCCCCGTCGCCAGATCGCCATAGCACACCTCGACGGAGGCGCCAGGCAGATAGCGCAAAGAGCTGCTTACGCGCACCAAGCAGCGCACCCCGACGCCCAGTTCCAGCAGTCTCTCCACCAAGTGGCTTCCCACGAAGCCCGTGCCGCCAGTCACCAGAACGGGGGATGTCACAGTAGGTTGTTCGCCTCCGCCACGGGCGCCCGTGGTGGGCTATCCGGACGTTTCACTATACCCAATTCGAAACGCCCTCCGCCCAGCCCTCCGGAATCGCGCCGTTTCTGCCGATATGGTGGCTATGGAACAGAGAGCCGAACCGCGCTTCGAATCCGAGCAAGTTGTGCGCGTAACCACGCTGGGCGAGCACTCGGAGGAATTCCTGGCGCAAATCGTGAACGTCTCGGGAACGGGGATGCGTCTTCTGGTCGACCGGCTCGTTCCCGCCGGCATGCCGCTCAAGATCGAGTGGAACCAGATTCTGCTGCTGGGGGACGTGGCCTACTGCCAGCCGGCCGAGCGGGGGTTCTCGATCGGCCTCCAGCTCGAGCACGCCTTGCTCCACACCGGCGAGCTGGCCCGTCTCGCGGAAGCGCTGCTGGGAGAGGCCCTGCCCTCCCGAGCGGCCGTTTCTCAGCCCGTGCCCGTCAGGAAGCCGCCAAACCGCTGACTCCGTGGAAGACCGAGAGAATCAGGACGCTCAGCAGAACGATGTAGAGCACCGTCCTGGCTCTCTGCAGCTTCGAGTGCATTCCGATATGCCGCATCTCCTTTTCCCTCCCGCTCATTGAGTTGGATGCCGCGGCCCGCTCGAAAGTTCCACCCAGTCGCGCCCGCTCCCTTTTGCTTTTCTCCCGCTGCGTCCTGTATCGTAGTGCTCTGATGGCTAAACGGGCGGTTGTATTCGGAAACCTGGGCCAGCTCGGCGTGGAGCTGGAGCGGGAACTCGGCGAGCGCGGCTATGAGGTGACCGGCAGCGACCGCGCCCAGTTGGACATTACCGATCCTGAGCTGGTGGAACGCCACTTGGCGCAGGTCGATCCGCAGGTGGTCTTCAACGCCGTCGCGCACAATCAGGTGGACGTGGCCGAACAGGAGCCGCAACTCGCCTTCCTGGTGAACGCCCTGGCCGTGCGTAACGTCGCTCTCGCCTGCCGGCAGGTGAACGCCCAACTGGTCCACTACTCCACCGACTACGTCTTCGATGGAACCGCCGGCCGGCCCTATACCGAGCAGGACGCCCCGCATCCGCTGGGCGCCTACGCGGTGTCGAAACTGGCCGGGGAGCTGTATGCCCAGGCCTATCTCGACTCGCCGCTGATCGTCCGCACCTCCGGCTTGTTCGGTCCGGGCGGGATGCATACCGCGCGGGGGAACTTCATCGAGCTGATGCTCCGGCTGGCGGGACAGGGCCGGCCCATCCGGGTGCTGGAGGACCACGTGGCCAGCCCGACCTACGCGCCGCTGCTCGCCGCCCGCTCGGTGGATCTGGCGGAGCGCGGCCAGCGCGGCGTCTTTCACGTGGGCGGCGGAGAGCCGATTTCCTGGTTCGACTACGCCCGGCTGATCTTCCAAGTGGCCGGTCTGAGTCCCGAATTGCGCCCTACCAACGAACGCGAGTACCGCATGGCCGCGCGCCGGCCGAAGTTCTCCGCGCTCTCCAACGCCAAGCTGGACAGTCTCGGACACCTCAAGATGCCCCCGCTCGAGACCGCCGTCCGCGACTACTTCGCACGCCGCGACAGCCGCTAGCCGGGCATTGGTGTCGTTGAACCCCGCCTTGCCCGGTCTTGGGACAGAATTTCGGGACCACGCCGGCAGCAACCCCAGCACTGCGACGACGACCATTCGGCCTCAGTTTTGGGACTGACTTTCGAGACGCTGAAAGTCTTGATTTCAGGGCGTTCCGCGTCTGTCCCGAAACCTGCGCTTTGCGATACAATACTGCGTTGCAAGGTTCCAGTGCACGCCTGATTGCGGTATGATCGGAGGCTCTGAAGTCCGCAGTGAGTTGGTTTGCAAGTTTCTTCAAACCGATGCCCTTCCTTGACGCAGTGAGGGCGGGCGAGGTTGGGGATGTCCAGAAGCACCGGAAGGCGGGCGTTGATCCCAATGAAGAGGTGGCAGGTGAGAGGGCCTGGCCGCTCCGCTTCGTCGTTCATGCGGGGCCCGAGATGGTTGGACTGTTGATCCGGTCCGGCGCGAAGGTGAACGTTAGGGATGACGGAGGCAAGACCCCGCTTCACCTTGCGGCGGGGTGCGGCTACGTTGACGTGGTCAACCCCTGGTGCAAGCGGGCGCTGAACTGAACGCTACGGACAAGTTCGGGCATACGCCGCGCTTTGACGCGGCCGCCGATGTTTCCCCGTACGATATGATTATTGCCACCACGGGTGTCGCGCCCAGCCAACGGGCTCTCGAAGAGCGGTCCGGCCGGGGAGCCGTTATCGCTCCGTTGAAATCACGCGGAGCAGCGCCGTCGCCAGCGGACGCGGAGACAGCGAAGGCGATGGGCCCCGTCCCGGAAGCAGACCGGGTGGATCGGCACATGGCCCTCGCGCACAATAGTGCCGATTTCAAGTACCACAAGGTGGTGCGTGGAATCTCGATGGAGTACCCGTTCCTGCACGATGCCTATCGTCATCTTCGTAAGAAGACGACGCTCTCGCCCACGGAGAAGGTCTTCGTGGATAATCTCCAGCAATACGATGAGGATGGCGGTCTCCAGGTGCAGGTGAGCGCATGGAGAATCCACGTTATCCCAAGTGGCTTGAGCTTCTGAAAACGGCGCCAATAGGCCTTGTGTTCGGCGCAATCACAATTAGCCTACGACCTGCTGGTCGCTGCTGTCCGGCCATCGGTCCGGAGACGCCCCATAAGTGCCGCGTGGTCAACAGCATAGGTGCTGTTCGGAGTTTTTTCGACATGAACCTGCGCTGACGGATTCAGACCCCTCGGCGCCACCCCTGCCTCGCCGGTCGACAATGGAGCATGTTTGCCAGCCACACCGTCTTCGCCCAGTTGATCGATCGCCTCCCGCCTCACGAGTTCCACAAGTGCGTCGCACGCTACGGTGGCGACCTTAAACTCCGCGGCTTTTCCTGCCTTGACCAGCTCCTTTGTCTGGCCTTCGCGCAGTTGACCTTCCGGGAGAGTCTCCGCGATATCGAAGCTTGCTTGCGCTCCGTCGAGAGCAAACTCTAGCACATGGGCTTCCGCGGCAAGGTCTCGCGGTCCACACTGGCCGAGGCCAACGAGGCGCACGACTGGCGCATTAATGCCGACTTCGCTCAAGTGCTCATCCACATCGCGCGCCCGATGTACGCCCACGAGTCGCTGGGCTTCGATCTCGACAACACGGTGTACGCCATGGACTCCGTCTTTTCCGAGGCGTAGGTAGGTCTGGTACACATAGTGGGCGTCCGTAAGCCTGTCTCTGCAATCGCAAGAGATCGGCTTGTCCTTCTCACTGCGGATCGCAGGGCCAACAAGACAGTGGGTCTCGTCTTTGTAGACCCTGTCGAAACTGTTCACCAAGTCCTGAGCACAGCCGGCATTGAAAGCCAGCCCGAACGGCAGCGAAACAAGAAAGCGCAGGGTGGTCCTCATCGGTGCTCCTCCCTTCCGTTGAATCACTTCCCCACATCCCAATCGGCAAGTCTAACCAACCCGTCCTACGAGATCGGAAACGCCATTACCGTTTGGTTGCGGCCATGCCGCCCTGTGCCTCGGTGGTGAGACACTAGAACCGATGCCTGAACCCGTCATCATGACCCGCATGGTCCGCGGCCGCCGGCCTGGCCTCGGGTTCGACATCGCGTTTTGGCAAGCCGCCGGCCCAACCCGTATTCTCGAAGCCGCCCGGGACCTCGTCGTGACCGCCGCTGCCGTCCGGGGCATCCATGAAGATCAACTCCGACTTCAAAGATCTGTTACGCGAGTTAAACGCCGCGGGAGTCCGCTACCTGATCGTGGGCGGGTACGCGGTGACGGTCTATACGGAACCGAGTTACACCAAGGAGCTTGACGTCTGGATTGAGCCAGCCGAGTCCAACGCACGGAAGCTGCTGACCGCCCTGGATCGGTTTGGCGTTCCTAACAGTAACCTCGGTCCGAGCGATTTCACAGAGCCCGAGGTCTTCTTCCAGATCGGAGTTGAACCCGTCCGCGTCGACATCATGACCTCCGTTCCGGGTCTTGAGGTCAACCCGGCCTGGGACCGCAAGCTGGCCGTCGACTTCGGCGGGGAGACCAGCCCCGGTCCTCTCCCGCGCCGACCTCCTGGCGTCGAAGAAGGCCACCAGCCGGGCCCGCGATCGTCGTGACGTCAAGCGACTCACACGCCCCTGGTTCCTTGCACCGCCCAATAGCCGGGTCGGCTACGTCGGAGTGCCGGCGTGCTCCCGATTGGCCGAGGCCCGGGCCAGGCTCCACAGGATGGCGGCCAGGGCCAGGCTGGCGGCGGCTAGGAATACGTACACTAACCAGGGCGCTCGTTCCGAAAACGGCTTGGGCTCCGGTTGGTAGACCGGATTGTCGCGCTGCGGCCCGAGGGCCAGGCGAATCAGCGGACGGGAACTCAGACCCTCTTGAAGCCGGGCGGCCAAATCGTAATGCGGCTCCAGGGCTCGGGGGTTGCCGTAGTACAGACGGATCGGATCGGCGTCTGTGGGGCCTCGCGCGAAGACCACCTGCCGCGCCACACTCATGGCGTTGATGTAGGAGATTGGCAGCGGAGCGTTGCGGTCGTCGATCACGGTGAGCTTCAAGCGCCGCGCGAAACGCTCGGAGAAATCGAGGTACAGTAGCCCACCCGCAGTATTCTCGCGCCGGGTAAGCTCGCCGGATGCGATCGCGACCGGGGCTGCCGGATCGTCAATCCCCTCCAGTTGGAATGGCCGGGAGAAAGCTTCTCCCCCAATCGTGAGGGCCAGGCGTGCCAGCGGGGCACGGACGCCCAGGTCGATTCGCCAGACGGAAGCCAGACGCCCATCCACCCGATCGGCCTCGCGACCTTCTAAGACGGCCATCCAGCCGACCATCTCGCCTTTCATGTGCACCGACCGGCGAATGCGCACCCCGACAATCTCCGGCGCGGCGTGGTCCACCTGGGGATCGCGATTCACACGCACCCGCAAATATCGGTACCGGCTCTCCGGGTAGGCCACCGCTTGCTGTTCGACGCTGCGGCCGCCGGCCGCGAAGCGGAACAGGATGGCAGCCGAGACGAGCTTGGACCAGGCCATACCGTCCGGGCTGCCCTCGACGTCCGCCAGCCGGCGGAAATTGTTCCCGGCGGTTTCGATCTCGACTTCGTTGTGTTGCACCGGTTGCTCGCCGAGATCGCAGGAAAGTTGAGAGGCGCCGCCTTCAGTCCCCCGGTTGAATTCCCGAGCGGCGAACGTGCTCTGGCTCTCGACCTCGCGCCGGATGCGCAGCGCGTAGGGGATCTCGCGGCCGGCGCTGTCATACAGGCGCAGATCGGATTGGCCGGGGCGCGCCCGGTCGAGCGTCTCCCGGTCGAGCACGAATTCCAGCAATCCGGCGTAATTGCGCGGGGGCTGGATTTCCTTGAAGTAACGCCAAGCGCCGAGCGGTTCCGGCGTGCCCGGCGCTTGAGCCCAAAGCACGCCCCAGAACGCCCACACGGCACACACCACCAGGCAGATTTTTCTCATCTCGTTTGCTCCCGGCGAAGCACTCGTTGGTACGCCCAAGCCACCCCCAATAGCACGAGTCCCAGCGCCAGCATGGCGACAATGCGATAGAACTGGCGCAACTCCGCGATGTCCATGAACATGACTTTGACCAGCGTGACTCCGAAAAGAACCAATCCCGCCACACGCAGGGTGCGAAACTGGAAGCGGAAGCCCGCCGCCGTCAGCAGTCCCGCATAAACGGACCACAGGACCGACAGCGAGAGCAGCCCGCCCCAGCGGAGTTGTTTGGCGGCTTCGAAGGCGTCCGGCACGACTCGGTTACCGATGGCTGCCGCCTGGGCGTCGAAGTAGGAGTAAGCCTCGACGCTGGAGCCGAGCCACAGAACGCCGAAAGCCAGTAGCCCGACGGCTAGCGCGGCGCGCAGGCGAGTGCCGCCGGACAGAAAGTGGCGCCGGTACAAATGCGCCGCTCCGGCCAGGCAGGCCGTCAGCGCCACCATCCCCAGGAAATACCGATTCAGCACCGGAGTGAACGGCGGCCGGGTTCCCCACGGCGTATCCTCAAACAGGAAACGCCACAGGGCCAGCGCGAACACGCTCGCGGAGAGCCAGCGCAGGAAGGGCGCGGCCGTCTCGAAGCCGGCCCACAACAAGGCGACCGCCTCCAGGCCCCACGCAGTAGTGATCCAGTTGGACTCGAGTTGTACGGGAATCGCCACCGTGACGAAGGTCAGAGCCGTGCCCACGGTCACCAGCAACATGCGGCGGTCGGAGGGGCGCAGCGCGAGCTCGGCCCGGGCCAGCGCCGCATAAAGGGTAGCCATGAGCAGGGCCAGCACGGCCATCCAATCGTGGTAATCGTCGTTGAGCAGCGAATAGCAGGTGGCGTAGAACACAAATGGATTCACCACCGCGCGAATCCATTCCTCCCAGCCGGCGGCCTTCCGCCTCAGGTTCGGTGCCAGGTCAGCGAGCACGAAGAGCAGGAAGATGGCGAACTGGAACGACAAGGCCGCCAGTCTTTTTTCGGGATGGTAGTGTTCCGAGTACCATTCCCAGAACAGGCCCTGCGTACCCAGGTAGGCGAGCCACCCGATCCAGCGCCACCGCCGCGCGACGACCACTCCCAGCACGCCCAAATCGAGGACTCCGATGTAAGTGAACAGAACGCGATATTGGTCGCGCCCCGTGCTGAGCAGCAGGGGAACCAAGAGGCCGCCCACCAGCGCCATCACGCTAATCGACGGAGATCCGTAACCCAGCGCCGCCAGTTGCGCCTCCGCCACCAGGATAGCCAGGAAGACGAAGGCCCAGCGCTGATCGATGAGGTGGTAGTAGCCGAACGCGCCGTAGACCGAAAGATAGAGGATGCCGACTCCGCCTCCGATCAGGATCTGGGACAGGTAGCGCCAGCCTTTGCGATAGCGTCCGTGGCCCGCCCAGACGAACGCGAGTCCGCCGGCCAGACCCAGAGTTACTCTTCCCAGCTCGCCGATCCAGCGATTCTCGAAGGCGTATTTCAGGAAGTAGGCGGTGGCGCCGAAAATGAGACAAATCGCCACCCATCCCACCCACTTCCGCCCGACTACCGTTTCGAGATTCTCCGCGGGCCTGGGGGCCTCTGGGAGCGGCGGCGGAGTCTCGCGCGGCGGAGGCGGCGCGGTCTGGGGTGGCGGCGCGGTCTCCAGTGGCGGGGGCAATTCGGCGGCTGGCGGGGGAACGGCAATGGGCGGCTCGGCGCCGGCCTGCTGCCGCATCACTCGCAACAGCGCGGCTTCCACCCCGGCCAGGCGAAGTTCCAGTTTCCGGATCTTCCTGGTGCGCACGAGGGCGATGATGGGGAGGCTCAGCCAGACGAATAGCAATACCGCCACGAACATGACCAGCGTTTCCATGCCTGTGCTACCATTCCCGCATCACAGAGTCCGATCGGTTCTCATCATAGCGCTTTCGCGGAGCTTCGAGCTATCAGCCAGCGCAGGAAGCGCACGCGGAGGGGCCATCGGGAACGGTGCGGTACCGGCATGCCGGCGTTCCGCTCCATCTTGTCGAAAGCATCTTCGATGAGCGCATCGTGCAAGTGTTCGACCACCAGTTTCCATTGCACCCAGCTCGCAAAATCGGTGTCGACGTCTATGGTGTGCCGCAGAATCGTCTGTCCGCCGCGCGGCAGCACTTCGAAGTAATGCCGTCCGCAAAACCTGGAGAGGCGCCGCATCGGCCGGAACTGGAACTCGACCCGCTTCCCGGGCACATGCTCGGCGACCTCGTAACAGACCATGGCGTGGCCACCGCGCGAGCCGGGAGCGAGTCCGCGGTCCAGAACCATGGGCGGCCACCGTTCGTTCGGCCAAAGCAGATCGTCGCTACTGGAAACCGAGTCGAGGATTTGCCCGGCGATCTCGGGCGAAATGGGGAGGCGGCGTTCGTGAATATTCAGAACGGCCTTCCATCCGCGGAAGGTGCGCAGTTTGCTCATGGGGCCAACCTCCAGGATAATCCCGGCGGCGCCGCGGGCCTGCCGGGGAATGGCCGGCCGGATCACCGGGAGCGTCTTCGTCAAGAAGTTGTCGGTAACTACTCCAAATGGAAATGCGGGATGATAGCACCGGCGCCCTTCAGCCGCTTCAGGGTTCCGCTCTCGAACGCAAACACGTAATCCATGCGTGCGATTTCGGCCGGCGACAGCCGCATATAACGGTCCAGCAGGACATGCACGGAATGGTCGCGGTAAGTGAGTTCGAAAAGAAACTGCGTGTCGTAACCGTCAAACACGTCGTTCATCACGTAGATACGGGCTCCCGGCGGGACCAAGGGTTGCAGGTTCCGTATCTGCCGAAGGACGGAAGCGGTGAGTTTGCCCTGATCTCTCATCAGGGCGGGGATGCCCGCCGTATGATGCAGGCTGAGCGACCATTGGGCCGCCACCGCGCACAAGACGATTGCGCCCTGGGTTACCGCCATGGGCACGCAACGCAGCACCCGCGACTTCGCGATCGCTTGGCTGAGTAACTCGAGCGCGCTCACGGCGAACACCGCCCAGCCAACCAGCGGAATGTACAGGCAGGGCCCGGCCCGATTGGGGATGAAGGTAATGGGTAACGGCGCGATGAACACGAAGAAGAACATCAGATACAGGTGCTTCTTGCCGGTCCTCCAGGCGATCGCCAGAAGCAGCGCGGCCATCAGCAGCACCGTTCGCGTGTTAAAGAACCCGTGCGCGGAGGTATCGTAGAACAACTGGTTGAGGAACCGGGAGGTCGCTTCGAAGTACCGGTCCAGGCCGAATGCGGGCCGGTAGGCCTCCAGCTTCATAAGCGACTCCGGGCCCAGCGCCTTGCCGAGAATGTAGACCAGAGTCGCCGCGCCCGCGACGAGCGGCGGAAGCGCCTCCGCGCCCGCCCAGCTCCAGACGCTCCGCCACGACCAGCGCCCGGGTGCGTGCCAGAGCGCCTCGTAGAGGAGCAGGACCACAGGAAGTGTGACCGCCATCTCCTTGGATTCGAGCGCTCCGATGTAGAGCAGAAGGAATACGGCAACCTGCAGGATCTTCAATCGGGCGCCGCGCCCGCGGATCGAAAGGTAGTAATTGAACGCCAGAAAGTAGAACGTGAAACACAGAATGTCGTAAATGAACGAGGTCAGATAAACCATGTGGTACAGTCCGGCATGATAGGCCACCAGAAACGCACACAGTCCGCCGGCCAGTTCGGACTCCGTAATCAGTACCGCAAACCGGAACGCCAGCCAGGCGTTCAGAAGAAGCAGGCAGAATGTAACCACGTGGTAGGGCAGCGGGTTCAGCCCGAAGGCGCGATACAGCGGCAGGTAGTAGACGCCGCCCATGGGGCGTACGTAGTCGGTGAAGAACAAAACTAGATTGCGCGCGAGGCCGCCCACGCCGTTGCTCCAGTAGTAGTAGATGTTCATCGGGTCGTCGGAAGCCAGTCCCGCCCCCAGGCCCGGGGCGACGAAGCGGACAAAGCAGCCCAGCACCACGGCGGCGCCCGCCAGCCGCAACAGCCGGGCCCTGGTCAGAAGTGGGCCGGGAGGAGTACCGTTGGACTGCATTCTTCCAGATCCTACCATTCGGCTGGGCGCTCGCAGACGCCGAGC
>Ga0326727_10022873_pt1 | contig 12014 bp, 11 predicted proteins | sample MB2enrmetagenome_FD_207643 | JGI IMG/M metagenome (GOLD analysis project Ga0326727, IMG submission 207643) | Lab enriched peat soil microbial communities from McLean, Ithaca, NY, United States - MB29MY | ecosystem: Environmental > Terrestrial > Soil > Wetlands > Peat | place: USA: New York... | reverse complement strand
CCCAATGTAAGGATTTGGCTCTCCCAATAATTAGGCACTCTACTCCTTCGAAACAAACGGCTTCATAGCTTCTACATGCCCCCCCATAGCACGAAAGTCTTCAAGGGTCATTGTATACTCAATCGGGCAAACCGTTGCAGGGGTCGGAACCCAAGTAAACGCGCCCGGCATGACTTTCTCGACATCCACCATAAAGTTTATACCACCTCCGGGTAGCACGAAGGTTGGCGCTCCCCCTACGGTCAGGCGAGCCCTCATGGAGTGCACCGCATGCGTGAGCTTTATGGGGTAACGCGTCACACCGGCTCGGGCGCTCCCTCCAGAGCCGCCGCAGTATATGCCCGAAACTTTGGATTCCTGACACGTGGCGGCCAACTCGGCCACAGCCGCCTGTGCATCGGGAGTCATAGGGATCTCCTCTAAACTGCCGTTTCTGCCCACCGCCAATAGGACTGCCTTCCGGCCCGTTGTTTCCGTAATGAGAATTGTCATACCCGGCTTGCAGAGGCCCATATCAATGGATTCGATGACATCTTTAGGGTCAAGAATTGAGGTTCCACCCCATCCTTTGCCATGATCACCAAAATACCTTCCCGGCGTACTGCGTTTAAAACAGAGATTGACGCCGCTGGGCCGCGCTCCCACGAATAGGCCCGCTGCGTGTTCACTCATTAGGCCGGTCAAATGGGAGTCCAACACTATAACCTCATCGGCCGCTTCCTTGAAAATGTTGGCAAACAAGCCAAGGGTGGCGCTGCCGCAGCCAACGCGCATCACGTCGTCCGCCTTTCCATCGATGATGGGGTGACTCCCTACTTGCAGTTCGAGCCGACTCCCTCCCTCGATACGCAGCTTGACGCTCTTGCGGTTTGCAAGATCAGAGACCAGCCTTGCCACGGTAAAGCCGTCACCGCTCGTAAGCAAGTTGGCACCGCCTATGGAGAGGATCTTTGAACCGTATTCTTCGGTAGTGAGATGCCCAACTTTCTTCTTGCGGTGGAAAACTCCGGCCCCTTCCTGCCCGATGGTGGAGTCGGTGTCGACTTTCAACTTTATGCCGGAATAACTCAGAGGGGCTTCCGTAACTACGGTCACAACATCAACGCCTTCAACCTTTGACTGAACTATATGAGGCGCGGGTTTGCAATCAGGGTAGGTCGTCCCCGCGCCGATGCCGGTGATCAGCGGCTGTCGTATCTCGGGCTTCCAATCCGGCCCCACAAGATGTTTGACCTCTTCGTAGGTCTTGAGAGAAATGGTGCGCTCCAGAATGCCTCCGCGATTCATGAACCGCTGACATGCGCCTGTGTAGCCCTCTTTAATGCGGCAACGGATAGGGCAGGCTTCACAGGTTACAGTTCCAGGGGAGGGAACATCTTCCGAGAAGATCGCCTCTTCCGGACAAACCTTGAGACACGCCCCGCATTGAGAACACGCGTCTCCTATGACTGCTGTCTTCTTGGAAAGCACTATCGCTCCCTGTGGGCAATCCAGAACACAGGTTCCGCAGCCCTTGCACTTTTCAATAATCACCTGCATCGGCATATCCTGATGAATAGTGGACTAGACTTCTCCGTTCAGCAGTCCAGCCCGGTTGATCCGGCTTTTCTCAAACCACCTTAGCTTTTCGGACGGCTGGCGGGGTATTTCGGCTGATTTTCACTTGTATCTTCCCGTCAATCATGACCATTGACACGCCGGGGATATCGCCGGCCTCGATAGCCTGTAGCGCGTCGGCACCCACAGATCCCATCGGCGCGTCCATTGCCACCAGGTCAGCGTCCAGTCCCTCACGAACGAAACCGGTGTTGAGGCCGTATACTTTGGCAGTGTTCCCTGTGGCCATACAAAGAGCTTGCTGGGCTTCTACCTCGGTCAACGAAGCAGCCGCGCAGATCACTCTCAGGATGCCGAGTGGCACAACCCCCGTTCCCGACGGTGCGTCGTTGCCGATGATGAACCGTTCCAGAGCATTGTGTTTCACACCCAGGTTCAGAGCTTCAAGCATGGCCTTGGGATTACCGCAATGTACCAGTTCCAAAATATACGCCGTATCCAGGACAAGCTTGCGGATCTCATCCGGAGAAACTGCTGTAGGCCCTCCATTGACGTGGCATGCGATATGCGGGTCGGCCGCGATCACCTGTTCAGCAGTGACTGTATCGCTTCCCGGTATGGAAGTGCCGCCGGTGTGCATCTGAACGATCATTCCATACTTCTTGGCCCACCTGACCATTGGAGCGGCATCCTCTGGGAATTTCACCGATCCCAGGCCGATTTCACCGACCACTTTCACCCCTTCGCGGGCCATCTCTGCGAAATCATCCTCGGTCAGCCCTTTCTCCAGGATCACCGAACCGCCGATAATTTTTGCTCCACCCGGCCTGAAATTGGCGAACGATTTGGCTGCAAGAATGGCGAGGGCCTTGGTCCCCGCAGGATCTTTAGGTCTTCCGGGCAAGTGGACTTCACCGGCCGATATTATCGTTGTTACGCCACCGTGGACCTCACTTTCCAGGAACCCTATTTGGTGCTGCCGCGGGGTGTAGTCACCGAGTACCACGTGGCAATGAGAATCTATGAGGCCCGGGGTGATGGTACTGCCTCCGACGTCGACCACTGTTTCCGCCCCAAGTCCGTCAAGATCCGCGGCCTTTCCGATCCTTTTGATTTTTCCGTCCGCAACGAATATTGCATCCGCATCCAGGATTGGATTGTGGATGTCTCCACTAATGAGCGTCCCAATGTTCTTGACGAGAGTGCCTGGCATGAAACCTCCTTACTCTATATGTTCAGTCTCGGTGAAAATGTTTATGGTCCGGTTTTGAGACCAACGCGGCTTTAACCACCCGTTCCAAGTTTGCCGGAAGATCGTATATCCTGACCCCCAAGGCGTCTGCGATTGCGTTCAAAATAGCCGGGGCGGTCGGAACAAGTGCTGGTTCTCCGACCCCTTTGGCCCCGAAGGGTCCTGTAGGTTCAGGGTCTTCCACAATAATCGAAACTATTTCCGGCATGTCTGCACAAGAAGGTATGTGATAATCTTTCATGGATTCCGTCTTCCCCGGAATGAATTCCTCCATCAGGGCGAAACCGAGTCCCATTGCTACACCGCTGTGAATCTGACCATGCACGTTGAGCGGATTGATGGCCTTGCCAACGTCGTGGGCTGCAACGATTTTCGAAACGCTCACTTCTCCTGAAATCATGTTCACCTCGACTTCCGCGAGATGAGTAGCATACGCATGGGTGGCGTACGGGACGCCTGCCCCGGTTTCAGGATCCAGAGAAGTGGTGACCGGGTCGAAATATCCCTGCCATTTGAGTGGCAGTCCTGTACGATGCGCCCGCCGTGCGATTCGCTCAAACGAGACAGATTTCTCAGCGTCAACTCGCGAATAGACTCTGCCTCCTTCGACTACCAGGTCCGCGCGGCTGACTTTAAGGATCATGGCCCCTTCGGTCAGGAGGACGTCTTTCAGCTTCCTCACGGCTTCCAATACAGCATTTCCGGAAATATAAGTCTGGCGGCTGGCCGAAGAAGCCCCTGCCGAAGAAGTGAACAAAGTGTCTGCCGCCACCAGATGTATCTCCTCAGGACAGAGACCCAATTCCTCCGCTGCGATCTGGACCAGTACCGTATGGCATCCTTGGCCCATGTCAGCAGCGCCGGAAAATAGGGTGATGCGACCGTCCTTGGTCAGCTCTATGTGGGCGGTAGCGGGATTCTGGATGCTTGTGTTGCCAATGCCGTACACCATCGAGCCGATGCCGATACCCCTCTTCACATAAGGCTCAGGCTTATCGTTTTCTTCTTTGGCTGTCCGGTCATAGTACGGCGCTATTGCTTCCAGGGTAGCCCTTATGCCTACGCTTGCGGTAAGTTCTTGCCCTGTAGGTGTGACAGAACCTATTCGATAGCAATTCCTGAGCCGGAAATCCAGTGGGCTTATGCCCAGAGCTTCGGCTAGGAGATCCATCTGGGATTCGTGTGCAAAGGCAATTTGGGGAACGCCGAAGCCTCTCATGGCCCCCGCCATGGGATTGTTCGTATAAGCAAACACCGATTCAGCATGGACATTAGGCACTTCGTACGGCCCCGCGGCATGAACCGCGGAGCGCGTCACCACCGGCAACCCATAAGAGGCGTAAGCTCCTGTGTCGCCTATAATACGGACATCGGCAGCAATAAGCCGGCCATCACGAGTAGCCCCACTTTTGTAATGAATCTTCAGGGGATGGCGTTTCGCAGTGCACAGGAATGCCTCCTCTCTGGTGTAGACCATCCGCGCGGGCCTTTTCAACAGCAAGGCCGCCAGAGCCACGAAGCCTTGAACGGTCAAATCCAACTTCGAGCCGAAGCCGCCACCCGTCGCGGCCTGTACGACTCTTACCATACTTTCGTCAACGCCCAGCAAATCGGCGACATCTTTTTGGTCGTAGTGGGGATTTTGTGTGGACGCGTGGACAACCACCGTTCCGTCAGAGTCCACGTAGGCGATGCCGGAATCCGGCTCCATGTACGTATGCTCGATGTGCGAAGTGGTATAGATTCTCTCTACTACAACGTCAGCTTGTTTGAAAGCAGCGTCCGGGTTGCCGCGTTTTACCACGCGTCTCCCCAACAAGTTCCCGCTTTCGTGGATCACGGGTGCACCTGGCCTTAAAGCTTCTTCCGGGTCGAAGACCGCGGGAAGGTCATCGTAAACCACACGTATTGATCGGACTGCTTGTTGCGCGGCTTCGGCAGTTTCCGCTGCAACCAATGCGATAGGGTCCCCCACGCATCTCACCTTGTGATCCGCCAGTAAGTGTTGGTCCTTATTTATAATCCCAAGACGGTTTCGGCCAGGGATATCGTCTGCTGTGAATATCCGGACGCAACCAGGTGTTTCCAGGGCGCGGGCGAAGTCTATGTTTACAACGCGGGCATGGGGACGATCACTTCTTAGAGCTACGAGAGTCAGCACACCTTCCCTGTGTAGATCGCCCGCAAATAGGGCTTCACCTGTGACGCGTTCCCTGGCGCCGACTCTTTGAACATTCGTACCAACAGTTTTCAAAATCTCTTTATGCATTACGTCTCTGCTCAAGAAATAGCTCAGTAAGCGCCTTCACCACCAGTCCTTCAACAGCGGGTCTCTTATACTCAGTCGAGGCTCGCACCCCGCTCCTTCGGACCATCTCCTGTGATACTTTCTCAGCGGCCTCTCGAATCAGTAAGGCATCAGGGACCTTCCCGTTCAGATGATCCTCCGCATCGGTCATTCGCGAAGGCTCCGGGGTGATGGACCCTACTGAGAGCCTGATATCGTCCGCGACGCCTCTTTGGTCCATCCGTCCAACCACCGAGGCATTCATCCTTGCCACGGAGAGAGCTTTACGCCTCGCAATCCTCTGGAAGTTCCAGCGGTACCCATTTCCCAGCGGCTCAAGGATGAATCGGGTTATCAGTTCTTCCGGCTTCAGGTTGGTACGATATGGACCAATTATTACCTTGTTCAAAGGCTCGAGGCGCTCCGATGAGGCTGATTGAATCAGCACCCGGGTTCCATGGACGAGCATCGGGGGCACACTGTCGGCTGCAGGCGACGCATTTGCAACGTTTCCGCCTAGTGTGCCTACATTGCGGATTTGAACGCTTCCCACGCATCCTGCGGCGTGCGCCAATATGGGCGCCCATCGAGAAATTACGGGGTTGTTCGCGATTTCTGTGAATGTCACGGCCGCGCCGATTGAAAGAACCCCGTCAGTAATCCCCAGCACCCGGAGGTCTTCGAGCCTGGAAACGTCCATCACGTATCTGCTCGCCACGTCTCCATTCCTCGCTGCGATCATCAGGTCGGTACCTCCAGCGAGTATGGAGGTTTGGGAACAGTGGTCTGAAAGAAAGTCTAAGGCTTCTTTCAGAGAACGTGGCAGGATGTATTCAAAGTTAGATCTCATTCATCCATTATTCCGACACCGCCGCATTTCAATGAGCAGGCCCGAATCCCTTCAGTCTCTTCTTCGCTGAAGGGTGCGGGTCATTCTGAAAAGTCGGCCGAAAATCATGTCTGATATTGAGCGAATGCGCGTTACGCTGGTGACTTGGGTTTGGCAAGTGTCTTAGCCGCCTCCTCGATTGCCTCCAAGATTTGCACGTAGCCCGTGCAGCGGCACAAGTTGCCTGAAAGCGCTTTTACCGATTCTTTCCGTTCCGGGTTGGGGTTTCTGTCCAAAAGGGCCTTTGCAGACATTAGCATGCCAGGCGTGCAATACCCGCACTGAACCGCGCCCTTCGACAAAAAGGCTTCTTGGAGCGGGTGCAGTTTCTCGCCTTGCCGTAATCCTTCTACAGTTTCTACGTTCCTGCGATCCAATTGTGGGGCCAACATGAGGCATGAGTCCACAGCGAGGCCGTCCACAAGAATCGTGCAAGCCCCGCATTCTCCAATTCCACAGCCTTCCTTGGTACCTTTCAGACCTAGCTGGTCTCTGAGTACCGCAAGTGCGGTTTCCCACTGTTTTACCTCGATCTCGAGAGGCTTTCCATTCAGAATAAAAGCGATTTTCAGAAGAGGTGGAGTTTGGTCGTGATGATTCATGTTCATAAAAAATACCCTATTATATTATATAGCGAGATACGACTTCTTGATATGAGCGTTGTTCATCAGTTCCGAGCCGGATCCTTCCATTACCATCCGACCGTTCTCCAGTACGTATCCTCTATCGGTCATTTCCAGCGAGCAATGAACGTTTTGCTCCACCAGAAGCACAGTGAGACCCGTGGCGGCGATTTCTTTGACTGTTTCAAAAACCTTGTTGACCAGAATGGGCGCAAGCCCCAGTGAAGGTTCGTCAAGCAGCAAGAGAGAAGGTCGGGACATCAAAGCCCGTCCAATGGCTAGCATCTGTCGTTCACCCCCGCTCAGGGTGCCAGCCTTCTGATGCATACGTTCGTGCAGCCTTGGGAAGAAAGTGAAGACCTGCTCCAGGCTCTGATCCCTTTCGGCACGTGCGGTCTTGATGTATGAACCCATTTTGAGGTTGTCCAGAACGCTCATCTCCGAAAAGACGCGAGCCCCTTCAGGCACGATGGTGAGGCCAAGTTGGACCACTTTTTCAGGCGGCACTCGTTCAATGGAACGGCCGTCAAAGCTGATCGACCCCGTTCCAGGATGCAGAAAACCGATCACGGTATTCATGAGGGTGCTTTTACCCGCTCCGTTAGGCCCGATGACCGTGACTATTTCTCCCTTACGTACCTCCAGGGTGACGTCTCTAAGAACTTGCACATCTTTGTAAAAGACGTTGACACTATCAACTTTCAGGAGCGCTTGGGTCATCAGTCGGGTGCCCCCTGCCTATGAACTTTAAGAGAGCCTGCAGCCCAAATAAGCCTCGACAACCTGCTCATCGTTGGCTATCTCCCCGGGAGCGCCTTCCGCTATCTTAGAGCCGTAATTCAGCACGATGATGCGGTCCGATATGCCCATGACCGCACGCATGATGTGCTCGACAACGATTAGTGATTTCCCGGAGTTGCGAATTTTGCGCAACAACTCCAGGGCCTCATCGATCTCGTGCGGGTTGAGACCGGCCATATTTTCATCCAGCAACAGCACATCCGAACCGGTAACCAGAGCCCGAGCCAATTCCAACCGCCTACGTGCGGGAACAGAAATGGACGTCGATGACTTATCACTGTGATCAGCCAATCCGACCAATTCGAGAACATTTGCCGTCTCTCGCTTCGCCTCGGCCATGTTGAGTTGACCGCCGTGCAGTGCGCCCACCAGGACGTTCTCGAACACTGTCATGGCTCGAAAAGGTTCCATGATCTGGGAGGTCTTTGCCATTCCCAGCCTGCAAATCTTGTGCGGTCTCATCCCTGCGACTTCGTGGCCCTTGAAACGCACTTGCCCTGTATCAGGCTTGTAGACACCAATGAGGCAATTAAACAGCGTGGTCTTTCCTGCCCCATTGGGACCGATCATGCCGAGAATTTCACTTTGGTTCAGGGAAAAGCTCACCATCTCCACGGCCATTAGAGCCCCGAAGCTCTTGCTGATGTCTATGCATTCAAGGACAACCATGACCGACCTCAAACAAAGCACTTTGCGGACGGTACAACGCTGATTGCACATGGCGAGAGAGCGAACGATTTGGCCGTTCCATCAGATGAAGCGAATACCTTTCCATTCTTTGATGGTCCCTACAATGCCCCTGGGCGCGATGAGGATAATGACAATGATAATGGCTCCCACTAAAATCATGTAATCTTCCACAAAAGTGGTCCCCAGCCACTCCTGCAACAGAGTCAGGAAAGAAGCGCCCACAATCGGTCCTAGAAAAGTTCCCATGCCTCCAAGGAGGGTCATTATGACCATTTGCACCGTCTTGTGAACGTTGAAAACATCCTCCGGGGTTATATACGTGATCCAGTAAGCTTCGATACCGCCCAGTAACCCGAGAAAAAAAGCGCTGGTCACATACGCCCTCAGTTTCATGCCTGTGGTGTTTACTCCCGCGATTTCCGCGGCGTGCTCCGCTTCGTGAATCGCTTTTAAGCCGTACCCGAATTTCGAATGCTCGATATGATAGTGAAGAAGAACGACGGCAAGCGTCACCACGAACACGCAGTAAAAGAAGAACAGATTGCTCTGACCGCTTAAGGGGAGGGTAATGCCGTGGCTCCCCTCGAAAAAAGTCACGCCGAACGCCCGATCGAATTCCAACGCAACCTGTTTCATGGTTTCCGCAAATGCGAAGGTTGCAATGGCAAAGTAGGACCCTTTGAGACGAAGGGTCGGGATACCGATGGGAAGAGCGATCAGCGCCGCCACTACTCCGGCCACGATGACCGACGGAAAAAACGAGACCGCATATTTTGTCATCAAAATGGCTGTAGCGTATGAGCCAAGACCGTAATAAACCACCGGCCCGAAATCAATGTACCCCGTGTAACCGCTCATCAGGTTCCAGCAACCGGCCATCCCGATCCAAAGTAGCATGATGGCGGCGAGGCGCAGATAGTATTCCGAAGTAGTGACCAGCGGAAACAGGCTCACCGCAACAGAAGCGATAATGAAGAGTATCCAAAATCTGCGCATGGATTTGTCGCGATTCATAGGAGTCCGGCACAAGCCATTCTTCAGTTTTCCAGACCTTTGCCCACAATCCCCGTGGGACGAAAGATCAACATGAAAAAGAGAATCAAAAAGGTAATAGCCACTGAAATCCCTGCACTCAGATATGTAGCTGTGAGAGACTGGGCCACGCCCAGGATCAACCCGCCCCACAGCGCTCCGGGCATGTATCCCATCCCTCCGAGCACCACGACGCAAAAGGCGATTATCGTGTAATCCAGGCCCATTTCCGGATAAATGATTACAAATGGACTGATGGAAGCACCAGCCAATCCCGTGATCGCAGCTCCGATGCCGAAAGTAATTGCATAAATCTCCCGGATGTTGACTCCCATCAACCGCGCTACCTCCTTGTCCATAGAGGTAGCGCGTATAGCGCGCCCAGTTTCGGTGCGGGCAAGGAAAAACCACAAAGCCGCGATGATGAAGAGAGCCAGGCAAAATGTAATCAGCCTGGAGTACGGAACGTGCAGCCCCCAAAAGGCAGCATTTAAACCTGAGTAGCTCGTGGTGATCGACCTGAAGTCGTGCGTCCAGAACTTTAAGGCCAGGTTGGCCACCATGAGGTGAATTCCGAAGGTCAAGATGTAGCTCATTATGTGAGGCTGTTCAATTACCCGATTTATTATGTATTTCTGCATCAGATAACCGAATACGAACAGAAACCCCATGGCGAACGGAGTTGTCAAGTAAGGATCCATATTGAAGTATGCGAACATCCAATATGAGGTGAAGGCCCCAAGCATTATCAATTCACCGTGGGCCAAATTCACCACACCCATCACTCCGAAAATCAAGGAGAAGCCTGCTGAATAGGCGGCATACACTCCGCCCAGGAGCAGACCGTTTATGATAGCTTGGAGTAATACGGTGTCCATTGCCTAAACCACTGTGGAATCGTGTTCTTCAGTTAACTTGGTTCCGGTCGAAAGACCTTCCGTACCGGCATCCCACCTTGGGACAACAACCTCCGGTCAGTGTGTAAATCTACTGCGTCGTTTGCATTCTTGGCCGGAAAGTCACCCAAGCGGGTGCGCCACGACGAGCACGACAAGCGTTTATCGTTCCTTCCAGGGTTTGAACGGATACCTGATCTTGGATTCTGCATATTCCAAGGGGAAAACATTTTTCAGCTTTCCATCCTGAATCTGCACGGCAACCGGCGGATGCGCAACATTGGCCCCATCCGGTCCAAAATGGATTTTTCCATAAAAAGTGTCGAAGGTTCCTGAATGGAGCTTTTCCATGATTGCTTGTCGGTCTTTCTGAGAAAGGGGCGGCTTGAGGCCCAGTTCCTGAATCACCATCTGCTGAGCGATGGCGCCGCCATCTGCAGCTGCTTCCACATAATCCGGAGACCTTTTGAAACGTTCAAAATAAGCCTTGTTGAAATCCGCCGCGGTTCCCAGTATCGAGTCCTTGTACGGCATATTGGCGGTCCATTCAGAGGCCGCTATAACATACTCGGCATCACCCTTCAGGTCCTCGATGAACTTCGGAACGGTAGGCCCATAACTGAACGCGACAGCCTTAGGGCTGAAATCTATCTCCTTCATGGCCTTTATAGTCTTCATAGCAACCAGAAGATGAGATCCCACCATCAGGACGTCAGGATTCTTGTTCTTCACTTTCGCAAGCAAAGAATTATAGTCTTCCAGCGCCATGGGAAAAAGTTCGTAATGAATCACTTCGATGCCGTTTTCGCCGCAATACTTCTTGAACCCTTCGCATGCCAACGAAGTGAACAGGATATCGGCTCCCACGATCGCGGCCGTCTTGGGCTTGGGATTCACCGACTGAAACATCTCGACGCAGCCTCGTACTTCCTCGGTGGCCTTCCCAAGGGTCGAAAAATAATACTTGAAGCCTCTTTCGAAGAGCTTATTAGAACTTGCCCCTCCGCTTATGAGTGGGTAGCCGTATTTCTCTGCAACGGGGCTTGCTGCAAAGAGCGCGTCGCTCCCGAACCCGCCGAGAAGCAGGTCCACCTTGTCGCTGACTATTAGCTGTTCTGTTAACTTGGCGCCGGTGGCACGGTCGCTCTTGTCGTCATAAAAAATCAATTCAACCGGATGGCCGTTGATGCCGCCTTTCGCATTTACCGTCTCCATCCAAATAGTGTAAGCATCTTTTACGAGGCTGCCGTCTTTGCCGAAAACCCCTGTTAACGACACAGACACGCCGATGCGAAACGGTTGGGCATCTTTAGCTTGAACCGCCGTCCCCAACAAAAGGCCTGTCGCCAGCACGATCCCCAATATTACGAGTGCTCTACGATACATCTCGCCCTCCTCCTTAATTGAAAACGTTTAGTAAACGCGGCCTATCCCGGTCCATCCCCACTAGCGTGAATCAGAAATCAGAAAGCAGGCGGACTGATTACCCAGACCACGACTGTGATGCCATCGCAAGGATTCGTCCAACTGTGAGGCTGGGATGAACTATAGTAAAAGCTCTCATTTTCCTTGACTCTATGAATGGAACCGTCAAGGTCTATTTCCAGCTCTCCCTTTATGATAATGCCAAACTCCTCACCCACGTGACTGTAAAGGCCATGAGAACCGCCCCCTGGTTGAATGGTGGTGAAAAACGGATGCATCCGTTTGTTCATTGGATTACCACGAGCGACTGAATTTGCGCGTTCCATCGACTCAGGGAGAGCGTGACCCGCTGGTCTGGTCTGAGCACCACAGGGTCGTCGTCTTGGGTCTCCACAAAAAAATCCGTGATTTTCGTCTGCAACGCGCTAGCGATTTTTTTCAGGCTGGATATAGAGGGGGACACTCGACCGTTCTCGATCTGAGACAGGTATGCGTCAGAGCAGCCGACCTTTTCTGCGAGTTGCTTGAGCGTAAGATGGTTGCTCTGTCTATGTGATCTGAT
>Ga0326727_10022872_pt1 | contig 12014 bp, 5 predicted proteins | sample MB2enrmetagenome_FD_207643 | JGI IMG/M metagenome (GOLD analysis project Ga0326727, IMG submission 207643) | Lab enriched peat soil microbial communities from McLean, Ithaca, NY, United States - MB29MY | ecosystem: Environmental > Terrestrial > Soil > Wetlands > Peat | place: USA: New York... | reverse complement strand
CAACGACTTGCTCGTTGAGGATCATGCCTACTCCTCATCTTCATCCGCATCTGCGCCCAGGCGGTATTTGATGTCGTAGTTGACGATGAAGTCGAGCTCCTCGTCTGTCAGCCTATAGTGCTTTGCAAGAACCCGGTCGATCTCGTCGATGATGCTTTTTCCAAGACGGGGATATATGCACTGTATGCGCATTGTTCCGTGCTTCTTGAAATTCATCGTCACGATCTTTGAGTTTTCCTTGAAGTTATCCATAAGCTCTTCAGACAGCACCTCAAGCTTCTCGGCGTGAGGCTGACTGAGACTCTTCACGTCGAGGGGGAACATATCTATCTCGCGACGGTTCAGATTACGGCAGTCTGAAGTTACGTTGAGAAGCCAGTAAAACAGCGAAGAGTTCAGAACGCTTAGCGCGCAAGCTGCGGACCTCGCGTCGGGGAAGTATATTCCCTTTAGTTCAGAGGGATCACGCTTCGTGCCGTCAACAACCATCTTTGGAACAAACGATAGAATCTGCACAAAATGGCTGAGTTTGCGTGTATAGATAATGCTATGTGCGCCAGAATCGGTAAAGCATCCGCTTAAGGGCAAGGAATCGCGTTGAAACAGCTTTTCAATAATCGAATCTGCGGGCGAACCACCGACCTTGGGGATGTAGTGCCGCGCCAAATCGATTCGACTGCGAGAGAATTGCAGCCGGTTAAACAGGTGATCGCGTTCCCCCTTGGACCACCGCAAATAGCCAGTAGTATGAGCGCCCTTCACTCCATCGGCGGTATGGAGCACTATGCTTAATCGGATATGTTCCAATCCGTCGAATAGCTTTGACGGGCGGTCGTTGAAGGAAGAGATCACCATCGATCCGCGATCCCGCAGGACAATTCGCAGGCTTGCGTATCCATCGGTACTCACCGATGCGACTGGAATGATGAGCCCTGTTCGACTTCCATCTCTTCCGAGAGACATGCACCGCTCGAAGGTGTACGCATAGAGGTTGCCGCAGTCGCCCGTTCTGAGTTCTGCTAACGGTAAGGTGTAGCTGCACTTCTTCAGAACATCTTTATATTCGACATAGGGTGGATTCCCGATAATCACGTCAAAGCCGCTGCTTCCGAGAATCGTGTGGTAGTCGCAGAACCAGTGAAATGGCCTGGTATCCCTTTTCCACTTCTTGACGCCTGCTTTCTTTACGCCATTCTCGCACGCCAAGAAATCATCCAGTTCTAGTTCGAGTTCCTTATAGAGCCCGTTCAGAGCAGCCTTATCACCGGCGGTGACGGAGCCGCCAAGCTCAGTTTGCTGGCAGCGGAATACCGAAACTGCTGAGTCGAGTGTCCGGAGGCGGTCGTCGATGCGGGACATTATGTCATCGCCGAATGAAAAGCGACTATCTGCCGCTTTCTTCACGTCGTCATAGCGCGCATAGCCAACCAGTGTATTCCCGGCGCGAATGTTGAAATCAATATCCGGTAGAGGTTCGATGCGATCTTGCGATTCGACCTGGGCAACCAGTTTCAGAAAGAGTCGAAGTTTGCAGATTTCGACGGCCTCTTCCATGATGTCCACGCCGAAGAGGTTGTTGACGATGATCGCCTTGAGAATGAAGTAGTCCTGCTTGGGGTGGCGCTTCGATTCATCGAGAGTCTGCTTGAAGTCGTTGAACTTCGTTGGGTGGTGCGGCCCCGCGGCCTCCATGTCCTCAATGAAACCCTGCATTCGTATCAGGCAGGCTTCGTAGAGGGGCTTGAGAATATTGAGCGCCGCGAATAGAAATGCGCCGGAGCCGCAGGTCGGGTCAAGGACAGACACCTTCTCGATAGCCTTCCACATGGAGCGAAGCAGTTCCGGCCCCTCGCAGAACTGAATTACATCCTGCGCGAACTGCCTGATGTTCAGATTAAGGACCACTAGATCGTTAACCTGCTGGACTTCACCGCCTGCTAGTTTGGCTTTAACCCTCCGATACTGCTGATGGCGGTCAATGACCTCTCGCCATATCTCGCTCGGCAGAGCGAATTCCTCGGGCGCTGTTCGGTTCCAGCCAGTCCGTTTCTTTACATCCGCTATGCCGGCTTTGATTTCTGGCGGCAGGGCAAGATTTGCTCCCCATTTCAAAGCGTCGTGGATGTAACGGTCCGGGTCGTCCCGAAGCAACCGCCAAGCCGAGCCCTCGGGCGCAAAGGCCACGGCGCAGCCTTTGCGTGCCTCGTCCAACAGGAACGGAATAATCGTGCTCTGGGCGATGTACTCGGTAATGTCTTCCTTGGTGTAGTACGCACCCATCTGCTTCTGGTTGATGTATTTCTCGAAGATGTAACCGAGCACGTCAGGGTTGATTTCGTTGTCGTTGCGGTTTTCGCGCTCGTCCAAGTGCCAGTCGTATTCCTTAAAGAAGTTGAAGAGCCTTTCAAATGCCTTGTCTGCAATGACAATCTGTTTGCCGTGAAGTTCTTCAATCTCGTGCGGCTGGAAGAGACCGCCGTTCAGGTACGGAATCTCGCCAAGTAGCTTGTTGACGGCGGCTGACCGCTCCTCCTTCTTGCGGGCAAAGCCCTGAAAGAAGAGGGGGCAAAGAAAGTCTCTGTAATAAGCATCCGGCTTCCGCCCGCGGCTCTCTTTGAGCTTGTTGCGCAGATAATCCTTGTCCTCGTTCAGAAAATCTTTCTCCTGAATGAAGTAGAGGAACATCAATCGGTTGATCATGACGGAGGCGTACCATGCCTCCGTGTGCTCGTCGGGAATCCCCTTAATGAATTTCAGGAAGGCGGAGTGCTCTGTCTTAAACCGCTCGTAGAACTTCTTGGTGACCTTCTCTACGTCAAAGGCTTTCAGCCGTCCCGTGACACTGGTCAGAGTGAGAATTTCCTCTTCTTCCAGCGTAAAGACGAGGCCTTCCAGCTTTTGAAGAAGCAATTCGCCCGATTGCCCGGAGGCGTAGTGATAGGTGCGAACGGCTGTGGGCTTGCCCGGTTCCTTCCGAACCCATTGCCAGACCTGGCGGCCGTGAGTTTGATCGGCGAAGACAATCAGATGTTCGAAGTGCTCCTTGGCGACGAGCTTGTCCACTTTGACGCGGGCGGCGTACACCGGGATTGAATCGGACACCAGAACAACAACGCCGTGCTTTTCGGCAACGGCCTTGAACTGATAGTCGTGACCATCGATTTGCTTTGCAATTGTGGCCGAGTATTTATCCCACCCAAGCTCCTGGGTGAACAGCCTGGCGAAGTCAAACGCCTTGAGGTATTGCCGAGCACGTTCGCGGTCAATTGCCATTTGCCTGTCCTTCTGCGAGCCCGAGTGAGCAAATAATCTGCGCCAGAGTCTCCTGATCTTCGTCGCCTTCGACGATGCTGAGGCGGCCCGTTTCGCGAAGGCCCATGGCGAGTTCGGCCAGGGTCTGGTCGGTGCAGTCAGTCTTAATGTGCCGGTTCAAGATGTCCGTCGCGGCGGAACGAAGCGGGTACTTGTATACATCTTCAAGCGTTCGCTGCAATGGGAGAGTGTCGAAAAGTGTACCCTTCACTGCTAGGGTGTACCGCTTGAGCCGCTCATAGGTTCGGTAGCGCGCGCCAGTAGCGCTGCCCAGACCGCCGCCGACGATCTTCTCCTCTGCGGCAAGCTCCTTTACCGCACCTTCCACCAACGCGTGATGGTTGGAGAGGCGTGGAACCGCTGGCGTCGATGGATCGCACTCCGCGGCTTTGAGAATCCGGAACGGCGAATCGGTGACCCGCTTTCCCTGCGCATCCACCCAGGCCAGGGAGTCAGTTCCGCTGGCGGTCTTTAAGTAAACCAACGCTCCCTGCGTTGATGGCTCCGCGTGTTCGTGCCGCTTGGCCGTATAGACCACATTCGGCATGTCCTCGATGGTCTTCTTCAGGCTTGGGTCATTGGAGATGGCGTCCTGCCAAATCTGGTACGCAAACGATACGAGGTCAACTTCGGAATCTTCCTCACCATCAAGAAGGCCGGCCTTCTCGTGGTAAAGATCGGTGACGGCCTTGTTGTGCCGGTCATCGTCGAAGAAGGATTCATCGGTGCCAACAACTTCAGAATTGGCGTGGAGGCGGGCGCGCACCTTTGCTCGGAGGCGAATGATCGTTTCAATTCCATCTGCAGGCAGAAAACTATAGCAAAGGATTTTGTCGGACTTCTGGCCGATACGATCCACGCGGCCAGCCCGCTGGATGAGCCGAATAATCGTCCACGGCAGGTCAAAGTTGACGATGATGAAAGCGTCCTGGAGGTTCTGTCCTTCGCTCAAGACATCGGTGGCAACCAGAACTCGTAGCTCCTGGTCGGGCGCAATCGTCTTCTTGTTGCTTTGCGGGCTGAACCGGTAAGCAAGGTCCGTGACGTTTTCCGAATCTCCCGTCGCCGCCGCCGTTCGCTTGATGCCGGCGACCGTAAGCTGGTGGTTCAAATAGTGGACGGTATCGCTGAACTGGCTGAAAACTAGGACCTTCTCCGTCTTGTGTTTCTGGCTGACCAATTTGAGTAGGGCCTGGAGTTTGGAGTCCTTTTGGGGATTCCAAACAGCGCACCGGTCAAAGATCTGCATCAGGGCTTTAGCGTCCGCCAGAAGATCGCTCTGGAGTTTGGGCTTGAAGAACCCCGGACGAATCCACTGGAACCGAGATCGGTAGCTGTTCACATACTGCGCGTAGACCTCTGCGGCACGAGAACGGAACGCGCTAAGGGACCGCAGTTGGCCCTGGGTGGGGCTGATCTCGTCGAGCGTTTCTTGCGGCTCGGATTCCTCATCGGGCGATGACATGTCCAAGAGACCAGCGTCTTGAGTGCCAATCGGAATGTCCAGGCCATTTTCGATTGCATAGAGGAAGATAAAGTTGCGAAGGATATGCCGCTCAACCGAGAGCAGGAAACTGTGTCCACTGCTTTCCAGTCGCTTGAAGAGGTTGCTCCGGCAGAATCCCATAAGCCGAGTACCTGCGGCGGAGAGGTTAGCCAGAATTGCTTCGTCGGCCTTTGAGGCGGTGATTGTTGGTTTTTCCAGCAGAGAGTTGCCCAGCCCATAGCGGGGAAGACTAAGGTGATTGACAATGTCAACGACGGGTGAAGAATAGAGCTTGGCATACTCATCGTTCGGGTCATTCTCATCGACAGCAAAGGGGAGCTTCTTGGGAAGGCGATCCGGGAAGTACGAACGAGTTCCATCTTTGAATTCAAGATATTTCCGCCCGTTGTCCAGGTCCGTCTTCGCATAGTTCGCTTTGATGAATCCGCGTGTGCGGCGAACCATGTACAGGCGCATTAGATCACGCCAGTCGTCGGGATACTGGCTCTTTTCAAATGCGGCCAGCGTGTTCGCTCCGCATTGGAACTTGCCCCTAAACTGTGCGCGGTCAACCTCTTGAAAAAGCCGCTCTGGACCAACACCAAGCTCCTTGTCAGGCGGCACAAAAAGGCGCAACTGGCTGGCAAGATCGAGATAGTCCTTGTTGTACGGCGTCGCCGATAGCAATATGCATTTGCTGTCATTCTTCTGGATGTATTCCAGGATTACCCTGTATGTCTTGCCCTCACGGTTGCGTAGGTTATGGCTTTCATCCAGGATGATGAGCCGGTAACGCCGCAGATCGGGAAGCTGCTTCAATACCTTGGAATAGGACATGACCTTGCTAGATGGAAGACGATAGGAATGGCAGTAGTCCTCCCACATCTTGGTTATGTTCAGCGGGCAGAGAATAAGGGTTTCGAGCATTAGTTCGTCTGCCAGAACTCTGGCGAGAGCCGTTGCCATCAATGTCTTGCCAAGGCCGACTACGTCGGCAAGCAAAACGCCGCCGCGCTTTTGGACGTGATGGGCGGCAATTTTGACAGCTTTCTCTTGGAACTCAAAAAGCTGGTCACCGAAGTCCTTCGGGATGCCATACCGAACGATCCCCTCCCTCGCTTCCTGGGAGAGGTGGTAGGCCATCTTGACGTAGATGTGGTGTGGCGGAATTGCCTCAGGCCGTGCCCAGCTCTGATCAATGATGTCCGCAATCTCGTTGGAAATATCAAGACACCATTTATCGCTCCATCTGTCGTTAAACCATTTAGCCAGCTTTTCGCAGGCATCGTGGTCTGTTACGTCCACGTTCAACTCGCCCTGCTTCGACAGACCGGCAAAGGTCAGATTGCTGCTTCCCAGGAAACCATTGACCGGGCTCACCGGATCGTGTCGAAATAGCAGGTAAAGCTTCGCGTGAAGAGGGTGACGGAGGTGCAGTTTGACAATCACCTGTTTGGCGCGAATTTGCTTTGCAAGTCTCCGGAGCCCAATCTCGTCAGCGTCTGTGGGGGCACCAAGGGTGAGCTGCGTTCGGAACTGCTCGGCCAGTGCCTTTTTCAACCGGATAGCGGTCTGGTTGTCGAGTTCAGCGTCTTGCTTAATAATGCCGTACGCGCCGGCAATCTCCTGCTGGGGGAGCGTTTGCATTCCGACCAGAAGCCGGCAGCACTCATCATCGCCCCCCGCCCACTTTTCAATATGCTCGTCGAGCTGCCTCCATCCGCGCAGATTGAAGTAACCAACGCAGAAGTCTGATCTGTGGGAGACGGACAGCGTCGTTTTCAGCGCAGGCAGCAGTTGATGGTCGATGTTGTCGAATATTTGTGGCATCGGAGTCAGGGTCCAGATTCGCGTTTTCGTGTAACAGATCATTGTAGAGGTGTCACCAAAGTGGTGTAAAGTGGTGACGGCACTAAAGAGGCCTACAATGAGAGAGAAACGGTCGCAGGGTAGGAGCGTGAAGGCTCGAAGGAAAGCGGCAGTCCGTGCGTCGATCACCTTTCCGTCCGATCTATACGCAACTCTCGAAGGAATTGCACAGCAGAAAAAGGTGTCGCTGGCGTGGGTAGTCCGGGACGCATCCGAAAAGTACGTGGCCGACCAAGGGCCGTTGCTGAAGGGGAAGTAGACAATGGGGGTGGAAAAAGAACACACGCAATCGAAGGATGCGGCAGGAAACCCCATGGCTGTTGACGTCGTCAAGTCGGCCTTGGCGGAACAGTGTGATTCGCTAAAGTTCGTCAAAGAGCTTGCGATGTACTACATGGACTTCCTCGAAACGGATTTCCACCGGCAAAAGAATCCAAAAAGAAGCGTCCGCCTCAGAAATGCTGAAAACCTCTTGGTGGGCATAAACCTGGCCCGCTATCCTGCATTCGTACAGGCGGCGTGGAAGGTCATCTTGTCCGGATTTTCGAAGGACACCCTCGCGGAAATCCGGAAGGGTGCGTTCCGCACAGCCTTCCCCGGCGCTCTTCTTCAGCTGATCAAATTGGAAGTCGACAAACTGTCCGACAAACAGATGGACGATCTGTGCGCTGCCGTCGGAGGGGATATCGTCCAGCTCTCAAAGGTCCATCGCACAGATTACGACAAGGCGCTCACGGTGACGATCGAGGCCATTGGCGTGCGCATCCGGGCCAATCTGCTCTCACCATTTATGAGCCACATCCGAAAGCCGCTTGAACGGCTTGATCTCGGAGATGAGAACGCTCTCAATGCGATTGAGGAGGAACTCTGCGGGCTTATTCAGGAGCCGGCGAGAAACAAGATTTCCGAAATCATTCGGAAGATCATCACGGACACGCCGGTCGAGCTTGGTGAAGAACTACGTTCACTGTTCGAGGCAGACGCGATAAGGCCCCTGGTCATGGAGTTCTTCTCCAACTTCGGCGTTGGGGACCTATTCCTTGAACTCTTCGAACTGGAACGTAACAAGAGCATTCTCGACAAGCAAGAGTTTTATCTTTATTTCTGCGACATCGCCTACAAGGGTTCGAAGTACCCCATCTTCTACATTCCGTTCAGCGCTTCGGTGAGGGAAGACCGACTGGTTGTTGAATTCGAAGCCCAGGTGTACCTGAACAAGCGCGCCCTGGAGTACATCGTCCAAGAAGAAAATGAGCGCACGAGTAGGAAAGGGACGCTACGCTGTACCGCCGACCGCATCATCTACCTCGCTCAACAGGAAACACGATTCTCCCAACTCATTTCGGGCATAATTGCGGAACTCGGAAACTTCTTCCAGTTCGACCGAATGCTCGATCTCCAGGACCCAACACCACAGGTCGCCAAGAGCGCGTCCGTGCGCGTTACCAACGCGTGTCATGTGGCGCTCTTCGATAACGCCGACGAGGCACTTCTAAATGACTACGAGCAGATTCTCCAGTTGCTCGGAGCCGACGGCGAGTCTGGTGTCGCCGGAGCCTTCAAAGGCCTGATCGACGACTTCATTCATCGCAATCCCGATTCCGTAGCCGGGGAAGTGCAGGAGGCATGGGACGCCCTCGGGGTACCGGACCGCCTCGTGTACGAAAGCCCGGTTCCGTTGAACAGCGAGCAACGGCAGATCCTGATGGCATTGCAAAAGGAGCGCTGCAAATACATCACCGTTGAGGGGCCGCCCGGAACTGGCAAGAGCCACACGATCACCGCGATCATTTGCAACATCATTCTTAATAACGAATCTGTTCTGGTCCTATCGGATAAGAAGGAAGCCCTGGACGTTGTCGAAGAGAAGATCACCTCCACACTGAACCGCGTCCGCAAGGACAAGAAGTTTCAGAACCCGATTCTCCGCCTGGGAAACACAGGTAGCACCTACGCACAGATCCTTTCTAAGGGGGTGATGGAAGACATCAAGGCTCACCACCGCGCCGTGAAAAAGCAGCACGATACTGTGCAGCAAACAATCGCCAAGAGTTGCGCGGGACTCAAGGAAGATATTGAAGCCGAGGTCATCAGTTACGAAGACATAGTCCTCTCGAATGTCAAGGAGTGGGCCGCTCTCGAAATCAGCTTTGATGAAGATCGACCCGTCGATTTTCGGGAGATCCTCACCCATGAAGAAGCGGTTGGCGATTTGGAGGATCTGTATTCGCTTGCCAAAGCTGTGCAGGAATTCAAGGGGATGCAATCACCGGAATCCTCGACAATCGCGTCGCTCGGCTTCTCCGAAGTGGATAGCATCGCCGCGCTCTCGAAGTTCTTCAAGGGAGCCGTGAGTCTAAAGGAGATTCTAGGCAGGGTGGAAAGTACGTATCGCGGAGCGAGCGACGACCTACGCCTTGTGCGGAGGCTCTCGGCCGGTGATGTGTATGAGCTGTCAGCCTTCCTGCAAAGATACACGAGATTGCGGAAGCCGCTAATTGGGTATTTATTCTCGGGACGGGCGCTCGATGCGCTCGATCAAGAATTCAGGGTCGCGTTTGGATTCGCGGCGCCGGACGCCCCTCACACCCGTCTGGTCGATATTGAGCGAATTCGCAACACTGCACAGGTCCTCGTCAGTGAAATGGAGCGCCTACCGAGGCCTGTCCACGGAGACGGGCTCACGCTCTGTCAGGCGGTGCTCACAAAGCCGGAACTGAGATCGTTCTTGGGGCGACTCGACGAATTGGCTCTGGGGGCTGAGCGCCTCAGTAGCATCCTCTTGAAGTACCCATCCACAATGGAACGGCTAGGCATCAAAGCGGCGGATTTCAGAAGCTTCAGTGCCAATCGTCTCACGTCCATGACAGACGACAATTTCGCGGTGCTTGTGCGATACGTCTCGCTGGCGCAACAGCTTCGCAACGCCTTCCATGAGGTGCCCGAAGTCAATTATGCTGGCGAGCAAGACCGCGTGCATGATCTCGTGACCGTCTATATGACATATCTGATGGATGGGCGGGTCATCGAATTCTACGAGAATCAGAAAAACACCGCCACAACCCTGCGGGACATCATCAAGAACAAGCAGCGTTTTCCCCAGACGGAGTTCCGAAAGCTGAAGGACGCCTTTCCCTGTATCTTGTCCGGCGTCCGGGACTATGCTGAGTACATCCCGCTTGAGCCTCAGATTTTCGATTTACTTATCATAGACGAGGCGTCACAAGTGAGCATTGCGCAGGCTTTCCCGGCACTTCTCCGGGCAAAGAAAATCCTGATCCTCGGAGACAAGAAGCAGTTCAGCAACGTGAAGGCCATCCAGGCCCGATCAGATACGAACCGGGAATATCTGAACCGTCTTGAAGCCAGCTTTCGTCAGAATGTTTCTCGCGATCCGGCGAAGCTCGTCAAGCTGGAGCGGTTCAACATCCGTACATCGATCCTTGAGTTCTTCGAGTACATCACCAACTACCAGGCGCAGCTACTGAAACATTTCCGCAGCTACAAAGAGTTGATCTCGTATTCAAATGCGAATTTCTACCGCGACAAACTTCAGGTGATGAAAATTCGCGGAAAGAACATCGATGAGGTATTACGATTTACGATCCTGCCGTCGTCTTCCTACGAACGTGCGCCTATAAACCGAAATATCAACCAGCAAGAGGTGCAGTTCATCGTTTCGGAACTGTTAAAGCTGAAGGAACAAAAGAGCAAGGCCAGCGTCGGTATCATCACGCCGCATACTGACCAACAGAAACTCCTGGTGGACACGATCGGAAAGCTCCCCGAACGCGATTTTCTTTACAACGAGTTCCGACTGAAGATCATGACATTCGATACCTGTCAGGGCGAAGAGCGGGACCTCGTTTTCTACTCGATGGTGGCGAACGTCGATTCAGACAAACTTTGGGGCGTTTTCATCAAGGATCTCGCTAGTGTGGACCTTGAGGAAGACGGGAAACTGAAGGCTCAACGTTTGAACGTCGGCTTTAGCCGCGCCAAGGAATGCTTACACTTTGTCTTGAGTAAGCCGCTTGACGGCTATAGCGGCGCGATTGGGGAAGCGTTACGGCATTTCTGGAGTGTTTCCGCCGAAGCGAAACGAGAACACGCCGCCACCGAAGTCGATCCCCGATCGGTTCGGGAAGCAGAGGTCTTGAATTGGTTCTACCAGACGAAGTTTTGGACCGAAAGAAAGGACCGGTGCGAATTCACTCCGCAGTTCGAATTAGGCAGATATCTGAAGCAACTGGATCGGTACTATGAGCATCCCGAGTACCGCGTAGACTTCTTGCTTTTGTATCGCCCTGAAGCGAACACCGAAAAGAAGATCATCATCGAATATGACGGTTTCAAGGAACATTTCGGAGAGGGAATAGGCATCGATAGCTCAAACTATTCCGCCTATTACTCGGAGGAGGATGTGTACCGTCAGAAGGTTCTTGAGAGCTACGGCTACAAGTTCCTTCGAATAAATCGGTTCAATCTCGGGGAAAACCCAATCGCTACTCTCGACGACCGTCTGCAACGACTGGTCGGCAACACGGGCGAAGTGGCGCACAACGATGTACTTGAGGCTATCCGCAGCGACATCAGAAAGCTCCAGGACGGCGGGCTAAGAGAATGCCCGAAGTGCAAGGAATTGCGCAATGCTGAGGAGTTCAAGGACGTATCCTTATCTTCCGGAGTGGGCCGGTTCTGCAGATCTTGCAAGGGCATGAAGCGCGTTCGGCCGACGAACGCAGCGCCTGTCGCAACACCGACTTCGCGGAATGCTTGTCCGAAGTGCGGGTCACGCATGTTACTGCGATCAGGACGTTTTGGGAAGTTCTATGGGTGTAGCAAATATCCGTATTGTCGGGCGACACGCCCATATTTATAGGAATGCCTTTGTGTCTGCTAAGAGACATGCTGCCAACTTGGAGCCGGGGTCTGCATCCCGCCTCTTCGCGTATGATGACTACGCGTTTTGGGGGCTGGGTTCGTGAGAGATGTCATTCAAGAAGCCATTCAGGCTATCGAGGCCGAGATCGAGGAACGGCAGGGGCTGATCTCGAAGCTTCGGAAGCTGAGCGTGCGGCCGGCCGCGGTGGATCGAGCCGATGGTATTGCGCGCCCCAAGTGGAGCGCGGCACGCCGGAAGAGACACAATGCCACCTGGGCCAAGAAGAAAGCAGCCAAAGCAAAAGGGGCCTGAGAACCAGGCCCCTTTTGCTTTCTCGGTTGTCGGCTATGCGACCGCCGTGGTCGGTGTCCGTACCTCTTCCGTGGTGGCCCTGAGTGCGAGTAATCCGAAGCGGCCTTCGGCGGTCTTGTAGAACATTGTGCCCTTGCTGGCGCGTTTGTA
>Ga0326727_10022871_pt1 | contig 12014 bp, 7 predicted proteins | sample MB2enrmetagenome_FD_207643 | JGI IMG/M metagenome (GOLD analysis project Ga0326727, IMG submission 207643) | Lab enriched peat soil microbial communities from McLean, Ithaca, NY, United States - MB29MY | ecosystem: Environmental > Terrestrial > Soil > Wetlands > Peat | place: USA: New York... | reverse complement strand
AGTTTGCCGCAGCCAATAACGTCAAGATGCTCGATCTCCGCTTCACGGACCTACCGGGCCTGTGGCACCATGTTTCGTTTCCAATCCACGAATTGGAAGAGGCATCATTCGAGGAGGGGTTCGGGATGGACGGCTCCAGCATCCGAGGCTGGGCCGCCATCCATGAAAGCGACATGCTCCTGGTGCCTGATCCGAGCTGGTACACGCTCGATCCTTTTACCGACACACCCACCCTGGTCATGATCGGCGACATCATCGATCCGGTCACCAAGCAGCATTACGTCAGAGATCCGCGCAACATTGCGAAGAAAGCCGAGACCTATCTCGCCTACACGGGCATCGCCGATAAGGCCTACTTCGGGGCGGAAGCGGAATTCTTTATCTTTGACAACATCCGCTTTGATCAAGCCCAGCAACACGGCTATTACTTCATCGACGCCGAGGAAGGCCGTTGGAACTCCGGCCGCGAGAAGGACAATCTCGGTTACCGGCCGCGTTACAAGGAAGGATACTTCCCGGTTCCGCCCACCGATCATTACCAGGACTTGCGCAGCGAAATGGTCATGGCGATGGAGAAAGCGGGACTCGACATCGAGTGCCATCACCATGAGGTGGCCACCGGCGGGCAAGCGGAAATTGACCAGCGCTTCAACTCCATGTTGAAATCTGCGGATGGAATGATGATTTACAAATACATCATCCGCAACGTGGCCTACCAGTATGGCAAGACGGTGACGTTCATGCCCAAGCCGATTTACCAGGACAATGGCTCCGGCATGCACACTCACCAAAGCTTGTGGAAAGAGGGCAAGCCGCTTTTCGCCGGCGACCGTTACGCGGGCCTGAGCCAAATGGCTCTCCATTACATTGGTGGGTTGCTGAAGCACTCTCCGGCGCTCGCCGCGTTGATTGCCCCCACCACGAATTCCTACAAGCGCCTGGTGCCAGGGTTCGAAGCGCCCGTTAACCTTGCTTACTCACGGCGCAATCGCAGCGCGGCCTGCCGCATTCCCATGTACTCGGCGAATCCCAAGGCAAAACGTGTGGAATACCGGCCCCCGGATCCCTCCTGTAATCCCTATTTGGCCTTTGCCGCGATGTTGATGGCGGGACTGGATGGCGTGGAAAACAAGATCGATCCCGGCGAACCGCTGGATAAGGACATCTACGATCTCGGCCCCGAGGAGATGAAAGCAGTTCCCTCGATGCCCGGCTCGCTCGAGGAGTCGCTCTGCGCCTTGGAGAAGGATCATGACTTCCTGCTCAAGGGCGATGTTTTCAGCGAGGAACTCCTCGAAACCTGGATCGAGTACAAAATGAAGAACGAAGTGCAGGCCGTGAACACGCGCCCGCACCCGTATGAGTTCGCGCTGTATTACGACATCTAAGGAAAAACGTCCGTAGTCATTAGTCCGTTGTCCGTTGCCCCGTGCCCCATGTCGCCTTTCCGATGTGGCGGCATCGGGTCACCATTCATGGCCGCCAGAACGCCACTCGATGACGTTCCGGCGGCCATTTCCGTTTTAGTGCGGAGCATGATTCGCCTGCCGCTACTTGGCCAAGACCTCCATCGGCAACAATCAACGGACCACGGACGACGGACCACGGACAACGGACTACTGACAACACACTGCGGACTTTCCCCAATACAAGCTATAATCTCCCGAATGCGACCGGAACTCGCGGCAATAAACTTTGAAGATCCCGGCAAGGCCGCCGGCAACCTGGAGCGCCTGGAGGAACAGTTGGCGCCCACGCTGCTGACTCCTTTGGCTTCGCTGCTATCCCCGTCGCCTGACCCCGACGGCGCGCTCAACCTTTTGGAGCGCTATGCGCAGGGCGCGCCACCGCAGGTTCTGGGTGAGTTGGCGCGCTACCCCGCCGCCCTTTCCTATCTCCTTGCCATATTTGGTTACAGCGGATACTTGGCAGAGACTTTGCTGTCAGAACCGCAGTTGGTGGTGCAGTTCGCGCGCGACCGGAATTTCACCAAGCTAAAATCCAAAGAAGACCTGATGCAGGACTTCGCGCGGTTTTCCACCACCAATCCCGACCCCTGGCTGGCGGCCTTGCTGGCACGCTTCAAGCGGAGGAACTATCTCCGCATCGTGCTGAAGGATGTGCTGGGCCTCTCGACGCTGGGCGAGACGACGCTGGAGCTTTCCACCCTCGCCGATGTAATTCTTTCTGACGCCTACCTGTTCTGTGACCGTGAACTGGAAAAGCGTTATGGACAACCGCAGTACCGTGATGCGCAGGGCCGCATCGTGCGTGCGGGCTTCAGCATCGTCTCTCTCGGCAAGTTGGGCGGAAACGAACTGAACTACAACTCCGATATCGATCTGCTTTTCCTTTATTCCCACGACGGGATGACGGCGGGGGGAAACGAGCGCGAATCCATTATTACCAACAAGGAATATTTTGTGCACGTGGCACACGCCATCACCCGAACCATCAACCAGGCGACCTCGCAAGGCGAGGTGTTCCGCGTGGACCTCCGGCTGCGCCCCGAGGGCGAGCAGGGCGACCTGGCGATTTCACTGGATTCCGCCCGCGAGTATTACGAGCACCGGGCGCGCGACTGGGAATTGCAGATGCTCATCAAGGCGCGCCATTCCGCTGGCGACGCCAAGCTGACACGCGACTTCCTGCGCGGCGTGGAGGAGTACGTCTACCGCTCGCCCGGGGATTTTGTGGCGGTGGAAAGCATTCTTCTTGCGCGCGAAAGAATCTCCAAGAAACTGCGGGAAAGCCGCGGGCAGGTGATTGACGTCAAGCGCCATCGCGGTGGCATCCGCGACATCGAGTTCCTGGTGCAATGCTTGCAGCGGCTGCACGGTTTGGAGGATCACTGGGTGCGGTCGGGAGGAACCCTTTTCGCCCTGCGCAAACTCAACGACAAAGGCTGGCTGTCCAATCGCGATTACGCCGCGTTGACGGCCGCTTACGAGTTCCTGCGCAAGGTGGAGCACCGGATCCAGATGGAGGCGGGCCAGCAAACGCATCGGCTGCCGACGGATCCTGTCGCGCTCGACCGGCTGGGACGCAGGACCGGCGTGGAGCCCGGGCCGGGTGAGCGCCCGGGAGATGTTCTACTGCGCAAAGTTCGCCAAGCCTTCGCGGTGGTGGATGAAATCTACCAGCGCGTGATTCATCCCGGGGACGCTGCCGTTTCGGGGACAGCTTTTGAGCTCAAGCCTGCTCCCACGTTTCTGCCGGATTCGGGGCGCCTGTCATTTGACTCGCTGCTGGGTTTCCTGGATGTTCAGGCCCCGGAGGTGGCCCGCATTGTGCGCGAAGCGGAGTTGCCGGAAAGTGCGCGACGGAATGCGATTCGCTTGCTGACGGCCATGGCCAGCTCGCCGGAACGTTTTGCCCCGGCGCTCGCCAAGCCCGCCAGCCTGCGGCGCGCCATTGAAGTGGTCGGCACAAGCGCCTACCTGACTGACCTGCTGGTGCATCATCCCGAGGACGTGGAAATCCTCGATTCCGCTGAACGCGTGCCCTCCGACGGCGCCGCGGCGGGGCAGTTGGATATGGGCCTGGAAGTTTTTTCCATGCCCGAAGCTTATGCCTGGGCCTCCGAAGCGGGGCTCGATTTGCGCGAAAAAATGGCCATCTTGCGGCGCCAATACCGCGCCCGGCTCCTGGAGTTGGGCACGGTGGACTTGGCCGCCGGCGGCTCCGCCTTCCCCATGTTGAAGCGTTGGACGGCGAACGCCGCGCGTGGCATTTCCAGCGCCCTGGTGATTGCGCTCAGTTCCTGGATGCACGAAAAAACGGGCCCCGGCGGCGGCGACTTGCCCTTCGTCATTCTGGGCATGGGTCGCCTGGGTTTGAGTGAGTTTGATTTGGCTTCGGACGCCGACTTGGTTTTTGTGGCCGGGTCGGAGACGAAAAGACAGGACCTGGAACACTGGACCCGCCTGGCAGAGAAGACGATTGAGGTGCTTGCCAGTTACACGCGCGATGGCACGTTATTCCCCGTGGATACCCGCTTGCGGCCGCGCGGACAAGAAGGGGAATTGGTGGTGACCCTGGAGGGGCTTCTCAGCTACATCGCCGAAGACGCGCAGGCGTGGGAGTTGCTCACCTATTTGAAAGCCCATCCTCTCGCCGGGAATTTGCAACTTGGCCAGGCGGCTGCGGATCGGCTCCAGGCGGCGATTTACGACCGGTTTTCGACCTACGATGATTTTGAAGGCGAACTCCACCAAATGCGGCGGCGGCTGGAACGGGAAGTGGAGGTTCCGAGCAGCAACACCAAAACCGCCCCCGGCGGTTATTACGATGTGGACTTCGCCGTTTCCTACACGCGGTTGCGGCGCCGTGTCGCGGCCTTGCCGGGAGCAAACATGGCGGAACAGGTTGCGGCCCTGCGAGCTGCGGAAGTCATTTCCGTTGAGGACGCCACCGCCTTAACGGAGGGCGCCGGATTCCTGCGGTCCCTGGACCACATCCTCCGGTTGGTTACGGGTAAGGCGCCGACGGGCTTGCCCGAGAATGCCGCCCACGCGGAGACGGCCGAAAGCGTAGCGCACCGCTGGAACCTGCTTGCCGAGGGGCAGACGCTGGCCGAGAAGCTGCATGGGACACAACAGCAGCTTCGGTATGTCTATCGCCGCTTGGTGGGCTCAGAGTAATGGAGGATTTGCGATTTTTGATTGCCGATTGAGGTTCTCAGTCTTCGGCCTCAGTTTTCCGTAAACGCTCTTGCGGGGACTGGCGACCTCAAATCGAAAATCGTCAATCGGCAATCGTTAATGTCACCAGTCGCGGCGGCGACCCCCGCCCCCGCCGCTCCCGCCGGAATACCCGCGGTTTCGGCCCCCGCCACCTCCACCGCCTCCGGGGCGACGTCCCCCCCCTCCCCCGAAGTCGGTGCGCGGTGGGCGCGCTTCGTTTACGGTTAAGCGGCGGCCTTGCAAGGTCTGTCCATTAAGCCCGGCAATGGCCCGCTCCATGTCCTCGCCCTCCGCCAGTTCGATGAATCCGAAGCCCCGCGATTGCCCGGTGGTCTTGTCGCGAATGACGACGGCCGACGCGATCTGAAAGCCTGCACTGGTAACGAACTCATGGAGTTCGTTGTCTGTCACTTCGTGAGGAAGATTCCCCACGAACAACTTTTGCGGCATGAGATGCTCCCGATGGTGAGGCGGCCTCGATCCGCCACCTTCGCCTTGTAGATTTGCACGACCCGATCTGTTTGCGGACCCCGAACCTTCGGCGCTCATCTTCCCGAAAAGAGCGAGACCCGTTACCCGTATTGGCCGGCGGGTGAATGAAATCTTTCCTCTCCGCCTTAGCGGGAGGCGATCTCATCACCCTCGGCAGCCCCAAAACACATTTCCATTCCGTTCTATCAATACCCCTTCCTGGAACGGCAATTTGAGAAGCAGGGACGATGCGTGAAGACCAGAACCCCGCGTAATGCCGTGGGTCGCGAGAGCAGATGCCGTTTTAGCCAAATGGCTGCTGCGAGACACAGCGGTATTTCCAAACTGCGACGGCGATTTTAGCACGCATTTCGGCTAACGAAAGGAAAAAAGCAGCAGGGGTCCAACCCCCCGGCCGCGCCATTTTCCGGTCGCATCCCGGCGCTTGGACCGCCAGGTTGTTCGCAGGCGCGGTTCGTGAAGCGTCCCCTCTCACCCATCACGCATGTTTCTGTAGGGGCGCTTCGCAAAGCGCCCTCCTACGTCGGGAGCCCGAACGGTTCTCATCGGGATGCACCACGCGCAGAGGTTGTGGTATGCTCTGCGGAAATGGATGGAGTGAACAAGCTCTATTTTGGCGATAACCTGAACATTCTCCGCGACCACGTCGCGGACGCCAGCGTTGACTTGATTTACCTTGACCCGCCCTTCAATTCCAACGCCAACTACAACGTGCTCTTCAAGGAAAAGAGCGGCGAGGAATCCGCCGCGCAGATTGCCGCATTTGAGGACACAAGAGAGTCGGATGCCAATTCGTGATAACATCCCTTTAACGGAGATTCGAGGCAAGAAGTGACGCGCTGCACCCTGTATCTCGGCGATTGCCTCCCTTGGATGGATAAAAGGGAAAAGGACTCCATTCACGCTATCGTTACCGATCCCCCGTACGGACTGAAAGAATACACAACCGTGGAAAAGGAAAAGCTCAGGAATGGGAACGGAGGTGTGTGGCGGATTCCTCCGTCATTTGACGGCTGCAAGCGGCGCCCTTTGCCGCGTTTTACGGTTCTTAACGAAAGCGAACGTTCGAAGCTGCAAAACTTTTTTTCAGAATTTGCTCGCCGCGCCATCCGCGTGCTGGTTCCGGGCGGGCATTTGTTTGTTGCGACCAATCCCTTGCTGTCCCACTTTGTTTATTTGCCCCTCATTGAGGCCGGGTTCGAAAAGCGTGGCGAGATCATCCGCCTCGTTAAGACCCTGCGAGGGGGGGACCGCCCGAAGAACGCTCACGGGGAGTTTGCCCACGTCACAGTGATGCCGCGCTCGGGCTGGGAGCCTTGGGGTTTATTCCGCAAGCCGTGCGAAGGTCGAGTCCAGGACAATCTGCGCAAATGGAAGACGGGCGGGCTCCGGCGGGTTTCACCGGAGAGGCCCTTTGAGGATATCATTCGCTCGGCGCCCACGCGAGCCGCCGAACGAGCCATTGCTCCGCACCCTTCGTTGAAGCCCCAAGCCTTCATGCGCCAGGTGGTTCGCGCCTCCCTTCCGCTAGGGGTGGGGATTGTGCTTGACCCGTTCATGGGGGGCGGATCAACCGTCGCCGCTGCATTGGCAGTGGGCTACGAGAGCATCGGAATTGAAAACGATCCGGTCTTTTACCGGATGGCCGAGCGGGCTATCCCCGAGCTCGCGAAGTTTAGTGTAGAAGGTAGTCCCACTCACACCCGGTCTATTCGTCGCGCCCCGCACGACGAACGCGTGCTTTCATTGCCATTCCAGGTGTGAAAGGACGATAGGAGCGGCGTTTGAGCTTTGATGCAGAAGGGTTCGACAGAAACGTCCCGCTTCCCCCTGAGTTGAAGATTTCGCACATTCGCAAAGCCATCGAATACATTGAAAGAGAAGCCACGGAACTTATTGAGGTCTACTACGAGCAGGCGAATGTGTTTAGCGGCCTGGTGGGAATCTTCGGTGTGCGAGCCCTGCACTCACTGAGCCCTTACAAAAAACACAAACACCCGGATGTGGCACAGCAGCGTTTCCCCGATATGTCCCTCGGGGGCAAGCTGAATCCTCCTACCGAGCAGGCTCTGGAGTCAAAGGGAACCACCCGTCCCTGGGCCTTGCAATCACATTACAATCACGCGGGCTGGTACATCGTTTGGCGGTATTTGGTGGACCCCGCGAAGATCATCAAGGCCGGCGAATCAGTGGTCATCTGGAGGGTCGATGTCGTCTTCCTGCACGAGGAGGACTGGAAATACGAAGGAAGTTGGGCTGGCGAAGGTCGCGGCGGGCGAACCCATACATTTGGGATTAAACTCCCTGCCAGCCGCTTCCAAGCCGCCATGGTTTACTGCCGTCCAAATATTGTTCTGCGTCAAAGTAAACCAACTCTTGCCAATGGCGAAGCTTAATCTGCTGGAGCCCCAAGTGGATTCGACCATGGACCAGGCGCGTCAAAAAAGATGTGCCATGAGTGCACTCATTACGCTGGGTGAACCCACCCAACCCATGCTCACGGAAGCTGCGGCCACGGGTTTCGACGAGTCAAAAGACTTTCCGGGCCGCTATCCCCGCCTGCAAATCCTCACCATCGCCGAATTGCTGGCGGGAAAGAAACTCGAGTACCCCGCCCACCGTTACCTCCGGGCTACCCGCTTTCGGCCTAAAGCGGGCGGTTTGCGAACCGCCCCTACGAGAAATCCTCGGTCCGCGCTGCGGACGCCTTGTCCGTGTTTCTTTCGCCCCTGGCGGGGCTCGGGCGGGGTGGGGGGCGATTTTCCCACGGCGCGAAAACATCGCGGCAAGTTGCGCCCTGGGCTACGATTTTCACCAGTGAGCTTACGGGCTACAATTATGGGCAAGCAGGCTCGAAATAGTTCTTGACAGCGGGCAGAGAATAGGCTATATTCGTAGTAAGTGCTGGCCTCCCTGCCGGCGCGGTGCGGCTCTCGGATTCTCCCTCACGGGAGGACAAAATACCGAGAGGATGGCGGGGCATGGCCCAAGGAGCGCGTCCCGCTATGCCTGGACAGGAGATCCACTTGTTGGCTTTGTGTCTAAGTGGTGATGGCTCTACCCCCACGGGCGGGAAGGAAAACCACCAAGTCACAAAAGGTGGAGGACTCCGGCTTCCGGCAACTTCGGCGGCTCACCAACCTGCTGCTGAGGATTAAACGCTATGAATGTCAGATGTTGGCCTTAGAGAAAACCGCGGCTCTCCACGATGTACCAGAAATGAAGGGGGTTAGCGTTTAGCGCCAAAATGTCTAAATTTTATCTCATTCAAATACAAAGAGTTAGCTTGAAATCCGGAAGCTGGGGCCAACAAGATGGCGTGGTTCTCCACGATGTACTAGAAAAAAAAGGGTTAGCAATGAATGGCGAAAACCTCAAAGAAATCTATCTTATTCAAACTAAGATAGTTACAGAATTTTCAGTGGCCGGGGTCATGGGAAAAAAGGGGGGTTAAAAAATCGGGTTAAAGTTCTTTAAGTTATTGAAAGCACATGTAGAAAAAATGACCGATTTTCGCCTCTCCATGATGTTGATGAAAAAAAACGGGTTAAACCATTATCTCCACGATGTTGCTGAAAAAAAAAGGAGAAAGGCGTTAGACGGAAATTATGAATTATGAAGGTGGAATCATAGAGCCTGCTGTCTCCTTGCCTTTTGGTTCTCTCTTGCCGGCCCACGCGGAAGTTGGCGTTGACGCCCAGCGGCCCATAGGGCATATTTTGAGGTGCCGAATGGAGCGGACCTTGTCGTCCCGGCAGAAGAGCGATGGGCATGACTGAAACCTCTACCGCCAGCACGAATTTTGCAGGCCTGGAAGTGGCGGCCTTTGAAAGTCGGCGTGCCCCGGAAATGGCCGCCCTGATTGCCCGATTTGGGGGTGTGCCGCGCGTAGCACCGGCCCTGCGCGAGGCGCCGCTGGAGGAAGACGCCGCCCCCTTGGCATTCGGCACGGTGCTCTTCGCGGGGCGGCTCGACGCGGTGATTTTTATGACCGGGGTCGGTACGCGCCGGCTGCTCGAGGTGTTGGAGACGCGTTACGCTCGCGACAAGATCGTGCAAGCGCTCGCGGGAATTACCGTGGTGGCGCGTGGGCCGAAGCCGGTCAAGGTCTTGCGCGAGCTCAAAGTGCCCATCACCATCGCCGTGCCGGAGCCTAACACCTGGCATGAAGTCGTGGAAGAATTGGACGAAAATCCGCGCGGATTCACGCTGGCGGGCAGCCGCGTGGCGGTGCAGGAATACGGCGTGCCCAATGAAGCCTTCCTCGCCGGGCTCAAAGAACGCGGCGTCGAGGTGCTGCGCGTTCCGGTTTATCAATGGACGCTCCCCCGGGATATTCAGCCCCTGCGCGAAGCCATACAAGCGCTGGTCGAGGGCCGGGCGCAGGTGGCGCTGTTCACGAACTCGGCGCAAGTGGAGCATCTTCTGCGCGTGGCCGCGGAAGTCGGCACGAAGGATCGGTTGGTCGAAGCCTTGGAAAAGGTCGTAGTCGCCTCGGTGGGCCCAACCTGTAGCGAGACGCTGGTGGGTCACGGGATCTCCGTTGATCTTGAGCCCGTCCATTCCAAGATGGGACTCTTGGTGCAGCAAACCGCGCAGCGCGCGAAGGAGCTTTTGCAGAAGAAGTCAGGAGCCAGGAGTCAGAAGTCAGTAGGGCCGAGCGGCGCTCGGCCTCCGGTCATCGCGGGGGCTGCTCGGGTCGCCAAGGCCGCCCGCGGAGGGCAGCGTGCCGCGTGGGAAGACTCGCGTTTCCTCAAGGCGTGCCGTTTTGAAGCGGTTGACGCTACCCCCGTCTGGTTGATGCGCCAAGCGGGCCGCTACATGAAGGAGTATCGGGATTTGCGCGCCCGCGTGCCTTTCCTGGATTTGTGCAAGAATCCCGCCTTGGTTTCGGAAGTCACCGTCACCGCAGCAGAAAAGCTGGGCGTGGATGCCGCCATCATCTTTGCCGACTTGCTGCTGATAGTTGAGCCACTGGGCTTACACCTGGAATACGATAAGGGTGAAGGGCCAGTCATCAGCCCCGGACTGCGCCAGGCTGCCGACATTGACCGCCTGCACGAGGTTAACCCGGAAGAATCGCTGGGATATTTCTATGAAGCCATCCGCCAAACGCGCTCCGACCTGAATCCAAAGCTCCCCCTCATCGGATTTGGCGGCTGCCCTTTCACCCTGGCTTCCTACCTGATTGAGGGGGGTGGTTCCAAAAACTACCGCCACACCAAAGCCCTGATGTACCGCGACGCCGGCGCTTGGCGCGCGCTGATGGAGCGCCTGGCGCGCAGCCTGGCGCGGTATATCAACGGCCAGATCGACGCCGGCGTGCAGGCCGTGCAGGTTTTTGACACCTGGGTGGGCTGCCTGGGGCCCGCGGACTATCGCGATTACGTGCAGCCCTATACGCGCATGATGTTGCAAGCAGTTAAGCCCGAAGTGCCTATTATTCACTTTGGAACAGGGACGGCCATGCTGCTGGAAGCCATGCGCGACGCGGGCGGGGACGTGATCGGCGTGGACTCGCACGTGGAACTCGACGAGGCCTGGAAGCGGTTGGGCGACGGCGTGGGCGTGCAGGGGAACCTTGACCCCATCGCGCTTTATGGCGACCTGAATTTCATCCGCATGCGCGCCAAGCGCATCCTGAACCAGGCTGCTTACCGCACCGGCCACATCTTCAATCTGGGCCACGGCCTGCTGCCGGATACTCCTTATGAGAATGTTGTGGCGCTGGTCAAAATGGTTCACGACATCAGCAGCTACCAAATCGCCAAAAACGATCGGTCCCCACGCCTCTGGAAAGGCAGCCGGAAAACCTTAGACAAAGATTGAGCCGGCGGCAATCTTGGAGGGGCGCCGTCTGCCTCCGGAAGTAGAGCAATCCCGTCAGGGGCAAAGCGCTGCGCCGGTGAAGGCTTCATGAAACAGGGGCGTAGGCTTTGACCGCCGCGGCGGAGGTGCCATCCCATTTCACGTGCGGCAGGATGACCTCCCGGCGGATGCGGTGGGCGTGATCGCGGATGGTGACAAGCATACTATCGAGCAAAACGTCGGAGAGCAGATGGGGTTGCAAGCCCAAGTCGAGAAGTTTCTGGTGACGCGGGTTGTAATAGTGCTCTTCCGCTTCCACACGGGGATTGGGCAGATGGTTGATCGTCACGCGGAAGCCGAGTTTTTGGGCTTGGTTTTGGACGGTCTGGGCGAGATCAAGGACGCTGAACATCTGCGTGAACTGGTTAAAGGCCCGGTACTCGCCCGCTTGCGGTGGGTTGAGGATGGAAAGTTCGACGCAGCGCAGAGTGTCGCGAATATTCAGGAAGCCTCGCGTTTGGCCGCCCTTGCCGTAAACGGTGAGCGGGACGCCGGCGATCGCCTGGACGCAAAAACGGTTCAGGGCCGTGCCGAAGATTTCGTCGTAGTGGAAGCTGGTTGCCAGGCGCTTGTCCAATTCCGATTCGTCGGTGGCGACGCCGTAAACGACCCCCTGGTGGAGGTCCGTCGAACGCAGCTTCCAGACCTTACATGCGAAGGTTATGTTGTGGCTGTCATGCACCTTGCTGAGATGGTAGAAGGAGCCGGGTTGCTTCGGGTAGGGAAGGACATCCTTGCGCCCCTTGTACTCGACCTCGATGAAGCCCTCTTCGATGTCGATGTTCGGCGTTCCGTACTCTCCCATGGTTCCAAGCTTCACGAGGTGGGCCGCCGGGATGAGCTCGCGCATCGCCCAAAGAATGTTTAGTGTTCCCGAAATGTTGTTCACTTGGGTTATGACACAACGACGCTGGTCCATCATGGAGAAAGGCGCAGAGGGTTGCTCACCGAAATGGACAATGGCATCGG
>Ga0326727_10022869_pt1 | contig 12015 bp, 7 predicted proteins | sample MB2enrmetagenome_FD_207643 | JGI IMG/M metagenome (GOLD analysis project Ga0326727, IMG submission 207643) | Lab enriched peat soil microbial communities from McLean, Ithaca, NY, United States - MB29MY | ecosystem: Environmental > Terrestrial > Soil > Wetlands > Peat | place: USA: New York... | reverse complement strand
GTACCCAGTGGTTCTGCTCCTCGTTGGGAATCTCAAACTTCAAGTCCATGGACTTGTACTCGGCGAAGACCTTGTCCCAGCCATACTTGGTGAAGCACACCTTGGCCGGATCCATCCCGGTATCTCCGAACACCACGGGGCCTTTGAAGCGTGGAGCCAGGTAGTCGAAGATTCCCCGCACGGCATCGGCTTGCGTGCCGGCCACCGGCCTGGTAAGCGATTCGTTGCCGTTGGGTTTGACGAATACATACTTCTTGGCCTTGAGAGCGGGCCGGATCTGGTCGTCGATCGCGACCAGCGCGTCGTAGATATTCTTGCGCCGGTTTTCACCCTGAATCAGGGATACTGTAGAGCGCCGATTGAAATACTGGAAATACTTGGCCGCATCGGCAGTGCCCTGGCGGGGGTCCGCCCGCTTCTCAGGCGGTGTCTGCTGCCCTTCTAATGCCAGCCCTTGCGCGGCGGCAATCGCCCCCGCGCGGGCAAAGAAAGATCTGCGCGTAACTGACATGGCTCAATGACCTCCTCACGAGCGCGGCTCGGAAATCAGTTTGCCGTCCGGGCCCGCGTCGATTATACATCGATTCCCTTTTCGCGCTGCGCCGATGGACTTATACTATTTGCAAGCGTCTCACTTTGGTTTGCGGCAATGCGGAAACGCACGGGAAGCGCCGTTCGATGAGATCGGTTAAAAGCTTGCCTATACGACCACGATCCCTGGATTCACGGCCTTTTCGCGGGGGTGCGCGCGGGCTTTGTCTCCTGAAGCTCATGCTGGCGCTGGCGGTCCCGATGGCGATTTCGCTATCGGCATTCGGCCAGGTGACGGCCGCCATTTCCGGAAGAATCGAGGACGCATCCGGCGCCGCCATACGCGGCGTCGCCGTCACGATCGAGAATCTGGAAACCGGCGTCACGCGGGTTGTCGCCACGGACGAGGCGGGCGATTTTAGAGCCATGTCTCTGCCGGTCGGCCCATACCAGGTGCGGGCCGAAAAGGCGGGCTTCAAGACGGGCGTTCGAAACGGCGTCAACCTGGCGGTTGGGCAGGACGCGGTGGTGAACCTGCGCCTCGCCCTGGGCAATCTCGCTCAGGAAGTGACCGTCACGGAAGCATCTCCCGTGGTTAATACGACGGCCTCCTCGGTTTCGGGACTCGTGGGAGAGCGCGCCGTGAAAGACCTGCCGCTCAACGGCCGCAGTTTCGATAATCTGATGACCCTCAACCCCGGAGTCGTGAACTACGGTTTGAAGAGCGCCGGCACGAGCACCAGCAACGGCAATACGTTCTCGGCGGCGGGGCGGCGGCCGGCCGAAAACCTGGTGCTGCTCAATGGCATCGAGTACACCGGGTCGAGCCAGCTCGCCATCACTCCCGGCGGAGTCAGCGGGAATCTCCTGGGAATAGACGCCGTGCGCGAGTTCAACGTCCAGACCGACACATATGGCGCCGAATACGGGAAACGCTCCGGCGCGCAAGTCGGCGTTGTGACGCAATCCGGAACCAACGCGCTGCATGGAACGCTGCTCGAGTTCTTCCGCAACAGCGCGCTCGATGCGCGCAGCTTTTTCGCCCAAACGTCTTTCACTCCTCCCTTCCGCCAAAACCAGTTCGGAGGCGCGCTGGGAGGCCCTCTCGAGAAGAACCGCGTCTTCCTCTTCGGCGATTACGAGGGCTTCCGGCAGGCCGAAACACTGAGCAGCGTCAGCGTGGTTCCCGATGCTCAAGTGCGCCTGGGAGCCTTCCCCAGCTCCTCCGGCAATTACGTGCCAGTGGCCAATCTGAGCCCGGCGATGCTGCCCTATTTATCTCTCTGGCCGCAACCCAACGGCCCCGAGTTGCGCGTGAACGGGATGCCCAGCGGCACGGCGTTTTCATACAACAATCCCAAACAAGATATCCGCGAGGATTTCGGCGCCCTCCGGCTGGACTACCAGATCCGCGAGCGCGACTCGCTTTCAGCGGCCTACACGATAGACAACGGCGATAGTCTGGTTCCCCTGGCCGACCCCTTGTTCGCGTCGTACACGGCCCTCGGCATGCAGGTCGCCAGCTTGCAGGAGACGCATATTTTCTCGCCCGATATGCTCAATGCGCTTCGCATCGGCTTTTCGCGCGCGGCGTTCAGTCTGGATTCGTCTCCACTGGCGCAATTCCCCGCCAGTCTCTCCTTCGTCGAGGGAAGCGGGCCGGGCGGGATTGTGGTCAATGGCGGCGTCACCACCACCGGCCTTTCCGGCATTACATCCGCCGGGCCCAATAATGCCGCCGGCGTGTGGAACCGGCGGAATCTTTTCACCTACGCGGACGATGTGCAGATTGCCAAGGGAGCGCACCAGATTACCGCCGGTGTGTGGTTCCAGCGGCTCCAGGACAATGAAGACTCGGCCTCGCGCCAGCTTGGGCAGGCTACGTTTAGCAGCCTGACCACATTCCTGCAGGGAACCGTGAGCAGCTTTCAGGCGGTTCCGAGCGCCAATGAACTGGGATGGAGAAGTCTCTTTGGAGCGTGGTACTTCCAAGATGCGGTCAAGGTGCGCCGCAATCTCACGATCCGGGCCGGCGTCCGGGACGAATTTACCACCGGTTGGAACGAGGAATCCGGAAGGGCCGCCAATTACATCGCCGATGCGGACGGCGTGCTGGAGACCGCTCCGCGCGTGGGCACTTCGGCCTTCACGAAAAATCGCGCCACCAGGCTGATCGGCGCCCGTATCGGCCTGGCATGGGACCCCTCCGGAAACGGAAAGACGGCCGTCCGCGCGGGATTCGGGACCTACTATTCGCTGCTCGACGACCTCAGTTTCCTGCTCAATTCGCTGCCTCCGGCCAACGGATCGGTCTCCTCTTCCGGGCAGTTGTCTTCGCTTGTGCCCATCGTTCCGGGCGCCGCCGTTCCGCTGTCGTGCGGCCCGGGCGTTCCCACGCCTTGTACTACCTACGCTCCGCAGGGGGTTCAAGCCGACGCAAAAACTCCGGCGGTTCAGGGATGGAACTTCTCGGTGGAACGCCAACTCGACCCGGCCACCGCTCTGCGCGCATCCTACGTGGGGTCTTTCGGCTACCATGGCCTGCTGAGCGTCGATCCCAACGACATTCCGGCGCAGATTTGTTCCGCTCCGGGCGGCTGCCAGGCCGGCGGCGTCGCCTCCGGCGGAACTCCCGCCACCGCCGCGAACCAGAGCCATGTGGCCGAAGGCGCGCAGTATATCCCTGTGGGAACGCGCCCCAATCCTTACCTCGGCGCGGGCTTCTTCTGGTACACCGAGGGCAACAGCAGCTATAACGCTTTCCAAGCCGACGTGTCTCATCGCCTGAGCGGGGGCTTCGAGATTCGCGCCAACTACACCTGGTCGAAAAATCTGGATATGAATTCGGGGCTCACGGGCGCGCAGGCACAGAACCAGGCTCAGATGATCTTGGACCGCAACGATCCGCGGCGAGACTGGGGCCCCTCGGCCTTGAACGTAACTTCCCAGGCCGGCATCTCCGGCCGCTATGAGCTGCCGTTTGGCCATGGCAAACGCTGGATGAAGAATGCCGGCGGCATCGAGGGCAAGCTGGCCGGCGGATGGCAGTTGAACGGGATTGCCACGCTGCTCAGCGGTTTTCCCTTCACGCCCCTGATCGGCACGAACCGCTCGGGCGATGGAGACACCCGGAATCCCGACCGGCCTTCCGCAAACCCTTCGTTCACGGGACCGGTTTTGCTGGGGCAAGCGGGCCAATGGTTCAATCCGAATGCCTTCGTTCTGCCCGCGGCCGGCACTTACGGGAATTTGGGTAGAGGCGTGTTTGACGGGCCGGGACTGGCCGATTTGGACCTGTCGTTGTTCAAGAACACGGCGGTATCGGAAAAGGCCAGCTTGCAGTTTCGAGCCGAGGTCTTCAACGTTCTCAACCACGCCAACCTGGGTACGCCCAACGCGACTGTGTTCTCGAACGGAACCATCAATGCGTCCGCCGGATTGATCACGACCCTCGCGACTAACCCGCGCCAGATTCAATTCGGGCTGAAGCTGATCTTCTGAGCATTCCGGCGTGCGGGATGGTAAAATCCTCCACGAACGACAGATTCCGACGAGGCGTGAAATGATATTGCGATCTCTTTTTACCGGTTTGATCCTGTGGGCGCTGGCCCCGCTCTATGCGCAGGCCCCGCCCGCCGACCCGAGCATCCCCCATTTGGAAAAGCGTGGGTTGGCCACCCAGTTCATCGTGGATGGCAAACCCTTCCTCGCTCTTTCCGGTGAGCTGAACAATACGATCTCCTCCAACCTGGAGTATATGAAGACCGTGTGGCCGGTGCTGGCCAACAAGGCTCACCTCAATACCGTCCTGACGGGCATGGCCTGGAACTGGATCGAGCCCGAGGAGGGCAAGTACGATTTCAGTATCGCCGATGCCGCCATCGAAAACGCCAGGCAGAACAATGTGCGCATCGCGTGGCTGTGGTTCGCGAGTTGGAAGAATGGGATGTCCAGCTTCGCCCCGCCGTGGGTCAAGGCCAACCAGGAGCGTTTCCCCCGCGCCCAGCTCGCCGGCGGCCGGTCCGTGGAAGTCCTTTCCACGCTCAGCGAAAATAACCGGGAAGGGGACGCCCGCGCCTTTGCGGCCCTGATGCGCCACGTGCGCGAGGTGGACAAGACCCACCGCGTCATCCTGGTCCAGATCGAGAACGAAATGGGCCTCATTGGCGACTCGCGCGACCGGTCTCCTTTGGGCGATGCGGCTTTTGCCAAGCCGGTCCCCAAGGAGTTGATGGACTACCTTCAGAAAAACAAGGACACCCTGCTGCCCGAAACCCGCAAGATCTGGGAAGCCACCGGCTTCAAGACCTCCGGTACCTGGGAAGAGGTGTTCGGCAAGGGACCCGCCAAGGCCGACGAGATCTTCATGGCCTGGAACTACTCGCGCTACGTGAACCGCGTGGTCGAGGCCGGCAAGCAGGAATACCCCATCCCGATGTACGTGAACGCCTGGATCGTCCAGCCCACCGATATGCTGCCCGGCGATTATCCCAGCGGCGGTCCGCAAGCTCACATGCATGACATCTGGCGCGCGGGCGCTCCGCGGGTCGACCTTCTGTGCCCGGATATCTACCTGCCCGATTTCGTCGGATTGACGGCCATGTACGCCCGCAACGGAAACCCGCTCTTCGTCCCCGAATCGACGGGGGATATCAGCGGCGCGGCCCGCGCCTTCTATCTCATCGGGCAACATAACGGTCTGGGCTACTCGGCCATGGGGATCGACTCCATGGCGCGGACCGAGGTGGAAGGTCCCGATTTCTTCCAGGAATCCTCGCGCGGGCAGCCGCCGGTCGAGAGACGTCCTTTGCCCATGGCCTATGAGGTTCTGGGGCAGCTCGCCCCCTTCATTCTGGAGCACCAGAGCAAGGGCACCATCGCCGCGGCCATGGTGAATAAGCAGACCCCGGAGATGCAGGTCAATCTGGGCGACTACACCCTCACCGTCGGTCTGCAACGCGATCCCCGCACGTTCAACGTCGTGCCCGACCTCACCGGCTATGGCCTCTTCATGCTCGAGGGACCGAACGAGTATCTGATGGCGGGAAACAACATCTATGTGATCTTCACTCCCAACACGCCCGGGCCGGAGATCGCCGGACTGGCATGGCAGGAATCCGGCAACTTCGTGGACGGCAAGTGGGTCCGCAACCGCATTCTGGGGGGTGACGATTCGGTGCTCCGGTTCGATATCATGCCCACGTTCGCGGCTATGAAGCAATCCGGCAGCGGGGTGCGCCTCGACGCCGGAGAGCACGGTATTCAGAAGGTCAAGGTGTACAGATACCGGTAGCTATGATGCGGACTGCTGCTGCTTTTCTGATGGCATGCGCGGCCGCGGGGCTGCTTTCGGCCCAGCAACCCGCGGCGGGCGCAAAGAAGGTGAACTCGAAGGATGGGCTGACCTACGTTTGGGTTCCGCCCGGAAAATTTCAGATGGGTTGCTCGCCCGGGGATGCGGACTGCGGCGACGATGAGAAGCCGGCGCACCAGGTCACCATCACGAAAGGCTTTTGGCTGGGGCAGACCTCCGTCACCCAGGAGGCCTATCGGCGCGTGACGGGAAAAGACCCGGCCCAGCACCAGGGCGATAAGCTTCCCGTCGAGTTCGTGGATTGGAACGAAGCGACGGCTTACTGCGCGGCGATCGGAGGGCGCCTGCCGACAGAAGCGGAATGGGAATATGCGGCGCGGGCCGGTTCCACGGGTGCGCGCTACGGCAATCTGGGTGACGTTGCCTGGTTCACGGATAACAGCGGAGGCCAGTCTCACGAAGTCGGGCAGAAGCCGGCGAACGCCTTCGGGCTTTACGATATGCTGGGGAACACCTGGCAGTGGGTCGCGGACTGGTACGGGCCGTATCCGTCCGGCCCGCAGACCGATCCATCCGGGCCCGCGAGCGGCAAGTATAAGGAGCCGCGCGGCGGTTCGTGGGGCAGCACGGCCAAACTCACCCGCGCGTCATACCGCGGCTGGGTCGAACAAGAGCACCGCGGCGGCAAACTCGGCATTCGTTGCATCGCGGAATGAGTGCCGAGGCGCATTAGAGACCTGAAACGCCGGAATTGGCGCGCCGTGATGTACCATGGTGGAATCCACCCGGCAGCCGATGGCGGGGTGGCTGCAGGATTTCTGTAACAGGAGGATAGGTCATGAAGGACTTTTCGCGCAGGAACTTTTTCCACTTGACCGGCGCCGGTGCGCTCGTTGCGGCCGCCGCGGGTCAATTTCGCCTCAAGGCTCAGCAGCAGTATCCCGCTCCGGTACCCGCGACTCCCGTCTTTCCCTACGCGGACCGCGCGCCCGTTAGTCTGGTGAAGGGCGATAACCGCCGCAAGAACGTGTTCGACGCGCTTGTGGCCGTGGACCGCGAAGTCCGGCCTGCCATGGCCCGGAAAAAGTACGTGCTGCTCAAGGTCAATAACGTCAACACGAACAAGCAGCTCGCGGCCACCCATGTGGATGCCATCCGCGGAATCCTGGATTATGTCGAGCCACGGTACCAGGGAGACGTAGTAATCGCCGAATCCAGCAGCGGGGATACCTTGGAGGGCTTCGCCAACTACAAGTATGCCGACGTCATCTCCGAGTACAAGCGTTTGAATATCAAGCTGGTGGACCTCAACCGAGAGGGCAAGTACGAGGTCTTTCCGATTGTCGACTGCAACATCCGCCCCGTTCCGGTGAGGCTGGCGGCGCGCCTTCAGGACCCCGACGCCTATATCATCTCCGCGGCCATGCTGAAGACCCACGACGCCGTCGTGGCCACCGGCTCCCTGAAGAACATGGTGGTGGGATCCGGGATCCACAGTCTTCCCAACGAGGCCAAGCGGTGGAGCGACAAGCAGTTGTTCCATGCGATGCCTTCCGGCGCCACCATCGGCGGGGAAAACCACCATGCCATGAACTACAACATCGCCATCACAGCCAAGCACCTGCGGCCCAGTTGGGGCGTCGCGGTCATCGACGGCTTCGAGGGCATGGAAGGGAACGGCCCCGTTGGCGGAGATCCCGTGGTGATGCATATTGCGCTCGCCGGACCGGATTACCTGGCGGTGGACCGTGTGGCCATCGAGACCATGGGAATCCCGCAGCACGCGGTCGGCTACATGCAGTACGCCTCGGAGTTGGGCGTAGGCCAGTTCGACTTATCGAAGATCGACATTCGCGGCGAAAAGCCCGAGGCCGTGAAGAAAACCTTCCGCCTGCATGACGGCGCCGAGCACCAGTTGGAATGGCTCGGCGACCTGGTGAAGAAGGCGTAGGCTATCGGTGCGCGCTCGCGCGCTTTCCGCCGGAAACGGACCTGGCGGAGTCCGCAGCCATGGTGCGCGCGGCTACTCGATTCGACGTATAATCGCTACTGTTTAGGCCAAAATGGAAATCCTGGCTTGGGTTGTCCCGGAGCCAGCGAAATTGAGATAAAAGGAGTCCATATGTCGTCTCGTCGCGATTTTCTGGCTGCCGGGCTGGCTCTGCCCGCTGCCGGGCTGGCGAAGCCCACCGCCACTCCACTGCCTGCGCAGGCCTCACCGGCAGCGCCTGAAAAGGTCAAACTCACCTACCGGACCCTGGGGAAGACCGGTCTCAAGGTAACGTCGCTATCTTTCGGGTGCATGACCGCGTCGGACCCGTCCGTGCTCACCAGGGCTGCCGACCTCGGCATCATCCACTTCGATTCGGCGCGCGGTTACCAGGGTGGAAATAACGAGCGGATGGTGGCCGGAGCGCTGAAGGGCAAGCGCAAGCAGGTGATCCTCTCCAGCAAGAGCATCGGCAAGACCAAGCAGGAAGTTCTGGCCGACCTGGACACCAGCCTGAAAGAACTGCAGACCGACTATCTCGACATCTGGTACATGCACAACCGGAGCACCCCGGCCGAGCTGCCCGACGAACTGTTCGAAGCCCAGCGCAGCGCCAAACAGGCGGGGAAGATCCGGTTCGCCGGCGTCAGCACGCATTACAACATGGACCAGATGCTGGCCTACCTGGTTAAACTGGGGCAAACCGACGTCGTGCTGACCACTTACAATTTCGCCATGAAGAACGTGGCTCAGGATGGCCAGCCGGCGCACATCGCGGATATGACCAAGGCGATTCAGACGGCGCGAAAAGCCGGCATGGGCGTCGTGGCCATGAAGACTCTGGCGGGAGGGCTTAGCCGGGCCTCGCGTGGTGACCGGCTCTACGGCGCGTCTTCGGGCGCGGTGGTGAAAACCCTGAACCAGGAGGGCGCGGCGCTGGCGGCCATCAAGTGGGCCCTCAAAAACGAGTCGCTGGATACGGCCATCGTCTGCATGACCGATCAAGAGCAGCTCGACGAGAACCTGCGTGCCATGGCCGAGCCGTACACCGAAAAGGACGAGAAGCTCCTGAACGCGCAGCTGGACCACATCGGGCCGCTGTACTGCCGTATGTGCGGTTCCTGCGGTGGGGTCTGTGACAAGGGCGTTCCGGTGCCGGACATGCTGCGTTTCCTGACCTATGCCCAAGGCTATGGGCAGTTCCCCCTGGCGCGGGAGCACTTCCTGGGTCTGCCGGCGCAGGTCCGTGATATCCGCTGCCGTAACTGCGACTCCTGCTCGGTCCAATGTCCTCACGGCGTGCACGTGCGCGAGCGGGTGGGCCTTGCTCAGGAATTGTTCGGCTGAGATGGCCGGAATACCGGCGCGATCCAGAGCTGGTCAGCCACTGACAGGAGAACTATGAAGATCCGGACTGCGTTGTGCTGCATTTTTCTGTCTTGGGGCGGTTGGGTTGCGGTTCCGGCCCAAGCTCAGCCGGACTCCGCTATCGCTCACTTGCGGAAGCAGGGGACGGCCACCCAACTGATCGTGGACGGCAAGCCATTTCTGATGCTCGCGGGAGAGCTGCGTAACTCCACCACCTCCAGTCTGGAATTCATGAAGCCGGTCTGGTCCAAGCTTGTGGCTCTGCATCTCAACACCGTTCTGGCCGCCGTCCAGTGGGAGTTAATGGAGCCGAAGGAGGGCCAGTTCGATTTCACCCTGGTGGACGCCCAGATCCGGGCGGCGCAAAGCAACCATCTGCGGCTGGTGTTCTTGTGGTTCGGAAGCTGGAAGAACGGAGCCTCCAGTTATCCTCCCATCTGGGTTAAGGGCAACGTGGACCGGTTCCCCCGCGCCAAAAGAAAAGACGGCACGAGCACGGATACCCTGTCCACATTCAGCGCGGCGAATCTCGACGCCGATAGCCACGCCTTCGCCGCCCTGATGCGGCACGTCAAGGAGACGGACTCGAGCCACCGGGTCATCATGATCCAGGTGGAGAATGAGGTGGGCCTCCTGGGTGACTCGCGGGACAGGAGCGAAGCGGCTGACAAGGCCTTCGCGGAGCCTGTGCCGAAGGAACTGCTGGACTATATGACCGGCCGCAAGGAGACTTTGTATCCGGAGTTCCGCCAGGCGTGGGAAGCGGCCGGAGCAAAAACATCCGGGACCTGGGAACAGGTCTTCGGCAAGACCGAATACACGGATGAGATCTTCATGGCCTGGAATTATGCGCGCTACGTTGGCCGGGTGGCGGCCGCGGGCAAGGCCGAATACCCGGTGCCGATGTACGTGAACACCTGGTGCTCCATGGGGGGCCAGACGCCGGGGTCATATCCGAGCGGCGGACCGCTGCCTCACGTGGCGGATTTGTGGAAAGTGGGCGCGCCTTCGATCGACTTCCGCTCGCCGGACCTCCACTCCCTGAATTTCTCCGACTGGGTCGACTGGTACCACAAGGCGGACTTTCCTCTGTTCATCCCGGAGGCCTTTCACGCCACGGGACACTACAACATCTTCTATGTTTTTGGGCAGCACGATGGCATCGGCTTCAGTCCCTTCGCCATCGACGAGCTTTTCTTCACCATGGAACCCGGCATTATGGATGAGCTGGAACGCCGGTTCAGCCCCAATCCGATCGACGATCTGCTCTTCACGGGTCCCACTAAGACGAGGATAGAACTGGCGGACCTGGCGCTCGCGCGGAGCTACGACACGATTGCGCGACTCACCCCCCTGATTCTCGAAAACCAGGGGAAGGGCAAGATGGCCGGCGCTGTGGTGATCGCGGATGAACCTCCGCAGAAGATCGCGCTCGGCAACTACATTCTGGCGGTGAACTTCGCACCCATCCGACGAGACCCCGTACCGGTCCCGGCGGGGGTGCCGGCGCCGGCGCCCGCGCCATACCGGATCCCGGACCGCGCCGGCGTGCTCTTTATTGCCGTGGGACCGGACGAGTACATCGCGGCCTCGAGCGGACCCGTGAACGTCAGATTTTCGCCGAACACGCCGGGAGCACCGATCGCCGGCATCGACTCCATTGAAGAGGGCACCTTCGTGGACGGCCGATGGGTTCCCGGGCGCAGGCTTAACGGGGACGAGAGCGACTCGGACAAAACCATCCGCCTCGGCGGCGGCGTGATTCCCAATGGGCGCATTCAGCGGGTGAAGCTCTACCGCTATCGCTAGCCCGGCGCGCTACTTCTGCTTGGCCAGTTGCTCTTGCATGTTGTCGTCGTATTCCTTTTTCAGCGCCGGGTCGTGCAAGCTGCCGCTGCCGTACACGTCGGTGGACTTGAACTGGCGCGTCTTGAACTTGCTCTTGACCCAATCGTCGTGGATGTGCGTGACTTTGGCGGCGTCGATCATCCGCTGGACCGCCTGCGGCGGAATGAAGCTCACTCCTTCCCGGTCGCCAAACACCAGGTCGCCAGGCATTACGGTCGCTTTGCCGATCCGGACGGGAACGTTTATGCCCGTTGTCATGTGCGGGCTGGCCATCCCCGGCACCGCGCTCCGGAAATACCCAGGCATGTCGAACTCGGCGATGCCCTCTAAATCGCGAATGGCGCCGTCGATGACGAAGCCGGTTCCGGTCTTCGTCCAGATGTAGAAAGCCAGATTGTCGCCGATGATGCCGCCCAGGTCGGCATTGCCCCCGGCGTCTACCACAATCACATCGCCGGGTTGCAACATATCCAGGGCGGACTGGTGACTGAGCGCGACCACGTTCCCTTTCTGCTTCCATTCCGCTTGCTCCACGTCGAAGATCTCCATCCGCGTCGGCATCAATTGCAGCGTGAACGCCCGTCCGATGAGCTTCTTTCCCGGGTGGAGGACTTGCCAGCCGTCCGTGTACGTGACCGCCGTTCCGCTCCCGAAAAGACGGGGACCGGCCGTTTCGCCGGCGGGCCGGCCCGCGCCCAGGAGTTCTTCCGAGGACATGTCCTTGAATTTCTCCAGGAGCGCGTCGGGAATCTTGGGCCGGCCGTCGGGAAACCGGTCGAAGGGATTCGGGGCGGTGTACTTGATCATTTCTTCGCGCGTCAGGTTGTTGATCTGGCCCCGCGCATCTCGCACCACAAACAGTAGCAACAGACCAGCAGCGGCCAGACTCAATCTCGATATCTTCATGTCATTCTCCTAATGGGAAGCCGGAACCAATGTTTACGGCTTTCAGCGAGTATACACC
>Ga0326727_10022868_pt1 | contig 12015 bp, 8 predicted proteins | sample MB2enrmetagenome_FD_207643 | JGI IMG/M metagenome (GOLD analysis project Ga0326727, IMG submission 207643) | Lab enriched peat soil microbial communities from McLean, Ithaca, NY, United States - MB29MY | ecosystem: Environmental > Terrestrial > Soil > Wetlands > Peat | place: USA: New York... | reverse complement strand
GTCGACCCCGCCATTGAGACCAAAAAACTCAATGGTACAGAAACCCCCGAAAGGGGGTTTTCTAGTTTAGCGCTTCTTCCTGCTGCCTCGACTCCCCTCGCCCTCGTAATTTATCCTTGACCTTTGACCTACTCAGAATTTCAAGAGGTGTTGCTTTGAATCATCCGCACCATTCCGCTGAAGGCGCCGGCATCGAGCGCGAACTGCACGATCCTGTCTCCGACAAGCTCGTAGCGCTCGAACCGCTCGATCTCTCCCGCGTTCATACCGTCGACGATCTTGTGCGCGCCATGGGGCGCACCGCATTCACCGGACGCCAGATCGGCCATGCCGCCGACGTGCTGGAGGCGATGGCTCGCGACCGCGAGGCCTTCGTCGTCATGACCCTCGCCGGCGCCATGACCGTCGCCAAGCAGGGACTGATCGTCGCCGACCTGATCGACGCCGGCATCGTCAAGGCGCTGGTCTCCACCGGCGCGCTGATGGCTCACGGACTGGTCGAGGCCGCCGGCAAATCGCACTTCGTCTGGGATGAGAAGCTCAACGATGTCGAGCTCTACGAGGCCGGCTACAACCGCGTTTACGACACGTTGGAGCCGGAGACCAATCTAAACTTCGTCGAGGGCATCGTCGCGCAGATTCTCGAAAGCTGGGACGCATCCGAGACGCTCTGCTCCTATAAGTTCACCCACGCCATCGGCAAATATCTCTCCGAGCACGCCGAAGGACGCGGCATCCTGCGCTCGGCCTATGAGAAAGGCGCATCGGTCTACATCCCGGCCTTCACCGACTCAGAGATGGGCCTCGATGTCGCCCTGCACAATCGCAAGCGCGCCAAGCAGGGACGCGAGCTGATCCGCTTCGATCCCTTCCTCGACCTGAATCACTTTGCTGAGAAAAACCTCCAGCAGACGAGGCTTGGCATCTTCACCATCGGCGGCGGCGTGCCGCGCAACTGGACGCAGCAGTTCGGACCGTACATCGAGCTGCGCCATCGCCGCGGCGGCGAAGACCTCCCGCTCAAGCGCTATCACTACGGCTTGCGCATCTGTCCGGAGCCCGTGCACTGGGGCGGCCTCAGCGGCTCGCCGTACAGTGAGGCCATCTCCTGGGGCAAGTTCGTTCCGCCCGCCGAGGGAGGGAAGTTCGCCGAGGTCTTCGACGACGCAACCGTGGCCCTGCCGCTCGTCGCCGGAGCCGTGCTGGAGAGGCTGAGAAAATAGCAGGTCGAAACACACCGCGGAAAAATCAAACGGCCCCGGAGCACATCCGGGGCCGCATTATTTCTGCGTAAGTTTCGCTAATCGAAGATCAGAATTGCCGCCGCGATCGTCGTCGTCCAAAGGCCCTTCTTGTCGCCGATGGCGCTCTGCGTGATGTTAGCTGTGCGAACGATTTTGTTCGAGAGGCGGTAGACCTCTTTCTTCTCGTCCCAGCTCTTGTCGGGGTCGAACTCGACATCGAGCGTTGTGGCGAGCATCTCGGCCGCCAGCTCTTCGGCGTAATCTCCCGCCACCTGGTCGGTCTCGCCGAAGCTATGATGCTCGCTCAGATAGCCGTAGGTCTGCTTATCTGCTGGCATTGCCAAGCCAATGCTGGAGGCCACCAACCGATGCGGCTCGCGGGTGGAGTTCTCCGCCACCACGGCGAACGTGACCTCGCCCGGACTCAGGTACGGTTGTCCCTGTGCGCGCGTGACCAGCTTGCAGTTGGGAGGAAAAATCGAGGAGACGCGCACCAGATTCTGCGCGGCAATGCCAGCGTCACGCAGGGCGAGCTCGAACGACGTCAGTCGCTCCTTGTGTTTTCCCACTCCTTTAGTGAGAAAAATACGCTTCGGGACCATGTCTTTGGCCAATTCCTATGTTCTCCTCCAGCGGATGGATAAGCCCGGTTTTCGACCGGAGCACATTGACCTTAAATGATTTCGCCAGCCTGTGCAATGCGGCCTTTACATTACTTGCGCGCCGTCTGCGGAGCTTTTAACCGGACTGCAATATCGATAAACGCCAGGGCGGCGCGGCTCAGCGCCTTGTCCTTGCGGAAGACCAGCGCCATGTCGCGGCGAATCTGCGCATCGCCCAGCTTTACCGCGGCGATCAGGCCCAGCTTCAGATCGCCGAGCGCGTTCGACTGCGGACAGAATCCGATGCCCACTCCGGCGGAGACGAAGCGCTTCAGCAGCTCGCTGGAGTCCAGTTCCATGCTGACGTTCGGCTTCATGCTGCGCTCCTCGAACATCCGCTGGATGCTCTCTCGCGTGCGTCCCATCTTCGGCAGAAGCAGCGGATAGCTGCCGATCTGCGCAACCTGAACCTCTTTGAGCTTTGCCAGCGGATGCCCGGGCGGGGTGATCAGCATAAGCTCGTCCTTGTGGATCGGAACCGCGGTGATGCGCTTATCGGTGACCGGCATGGCGGCGACGCCGAAGTCGGCCGAATTGTCGATGATTGCTTCCAGAATCTCGCGCGTCTCCGAGCGCTTCACGGTGATCCCTACATCCGGATAGCTGCGCTTGAACTCGGCGAAGACTTCGGGAAGGATGTGCAGGCAACTGCCTTCGTTGGCGGCCACCACGATCTCGCCTCCGGGCACGCGATCGGCCTCGGCGACGGCCCGCATCGCCGCCCGCCGCGCCTCCAGCGCACTCTCCACGTAGGCCAGAAAGATCTTTCCCGCCGCCGTGATCGAGACCTTGCCGCCGGTGCGGTCCAGCAGCTTCGCGCCGACTTCTTCCTCCATGGCGCGCACCTGCGCGGAGATCGCCGGCTGCGTCCTGAAGCGTTTCTCGGCTGCGCGCGAGAAGCTCAAGTTACGCGCCACTTCCAGAAATGTCTCGAGCTGGTCGAAATCCATGATTCTCCGGCGGAAGGCAAAAGTTCAATGATCAATAGAAAAGAGTTATCTCAGCCATAAGAAGTTTCGATTTCCTATGGGACCTGGCTCTCCGTACTCTTAAGCGCCGTTGCAGGGCGGGCCGAAGATTCGGAGAGATTGACTCATAGATGGTCCGTTTTTTTTTGATCTGCGTCCAGCAAAAACTTTAGCTGAGTCGTTATCATGAGTGAACACAATATCCCGGTGGTACTGGAAGGGACGGTAAGCCATGGGCTCGCCCGATGAGAGCAGTGCTTCCCAAGTTATAGAGTTCGCCCGGCAGCAGGGCGTACAGGTCTTCGATCTCCGTTTCAGCGACCTTCACGGCCTCTGGCACCACATCTCCTACCCCATCGCCAAGTTGACGCCGGAGTCCTTCCGCGAGGGCTTCGGCATGGACGGCTCCTCGATCCGCGGCTGGGCCGCCATTCATGAGAGCGACATGCTCCTCATCCCCGATCCCTCGACCTACGTCCTCGATCCTTTCACCGAGGTCTCCACCCTGGGCATGATCGCCGACGTCATCGATCCGGTGACCCGCCAGCGTTACGACCGCGATCCGCGCTATATCGCCGTCAAGGCCGAGATGTACCTCGCCTCCTCGGGAGTGGCCGACGAGGCGATGTTCGGCGCCGAGGCCGAATTCTTCATCTTCGATAACGTCAGCTTCGACCAGACCCGGCACAGCGGCTTCTACTACCTCGACTCCGACGAGGGACGCTGGAACTCCGCCCGGCGTGAGAACAACCTCGGCTATCGTCCGCGGTATCGCGAGGGCTACTTCCCGGCGCAGCCCACCGACCATCACCAGGACCTGCGCAGCGAGCTGATGCTCACCATGCAGGAGTGCGGACTGCAGGTGGAAAGCCATCATCACGAGATCGCCAGCGGCGGCCAGGGAGAGATCAACCTGCGCTACCAGCCGCTGCTGCGCGCCGCCGACTCCGTGATGCTCTATAAGTACATCGTGCGCAACGTCGCCTACCGACATGGCAAGAGCGCAACCTTTATGCCCAAGCCGCTCTTCCGCGAGAACGGCAGCAGCATGCACACGCATCAGTCGCTGTGGAAGCAGGGCAAGCCGCTCTTTGCCGGCGACGACTACGCCGGGCTCAGCGACCTGGCTCTCTGGTACATCGGCGGATTGATCAAGCACGGACCGGCGCTCGCCGCCCTCACCGCGCCGACGACGAACAGCTACAAGCGCCTCTGCGCCGGCATGGAAGCACCGATCAACCTCGCCTACTCGCGCCGCAACCGCTCGGCCGCCTGCCGCATTCCGATGTACTCGCCGGCGCCGGAGGCCAAGCGCGTCGAATACCGTCCGCCCGACCCAAGCTCGAACCCGTACATCGCCTTCGCCGCCATGCTGATGGCCGGGCTGGACGGCATCGAAAATCGCATAGACCCCGGTTCGCCGCTCGATAAGGACATCTACGACCTTGGCCCCGAGGAACTGCAGAAGGTGCCCTCGATCCCGCAGTCGCTCGAAGGCGCGCTCGACGCGCTCCAGGACGACTACCAGTTCCTGCTCAAGGGAGACGTCTTCACCGAGGACCTGCTGGAGACCTACATCGCCTACAAGCGCGAAAACGAGGTGGACGCGCTCCGCACCCGTCCGCATCCATACGAGTTCGCGATGTATTACGACGTGTAAGAAAAAAGCTGGGGAGAGGTGGCCCGCTCAAGCCAATGGAAGGCTTGAACGGGCCACCACTTGAACGGGCCACCATCGGTGAGAGAAGCGAACCGGGTGCCCCAGAGCCTGCCCTGAGCTTGTCGAAGGGTTCGCGGAGCGCAGCGTAGCTAACCTTGGTGTCGCGGGTTTTACTTACTCCTAAAGTGGTGTTTCTCTGAGTTCCATCCCCGTCCACCGCTTCTTTGCCAGCCTTGTATGACGCCCGTCACAGCCTTCCCGTCACAAATGGAGTTACATATCCGCACCTGAGCGATCCGTGCTCACCAGTCCGGGGTCTCTGGGATAGAAGAAAACAATTGGGGCGCTCCGTCCTGGGCAGCTCGACTGCTCTTGAGGAGGTGTTTGATGAAGACCACTCTGTCGGTCATCAAAGCAGATATTGGTTCCATCGGAGGCCACATTCTGCCATCGCAGCGTGTCCTCAATCGCGTGCGCGAGGTTATCGCCGAGGGTAAAAACCTTGTAAGCGATCACTACATCAGCTACACCGGTGATGACATCGCCATCCTCATGACCCACGACCGGGGCCTCGGAGATGCCAGCATTCACGGCCTGGCGTGGGACGCCTTTGTGCAAGGCACCGACGTAGCCAAGCAGGAAGGTCTCTACGGCGCCGGTCAGGACCTGCTCAAGAGCTCATTCTCGGGCAACGTGAAAGGAATGGGTCCAGCCGTTGCGGAGATGGAAATCGAGGAGCGGCCCAACGAGCCGTTTCTCTTCTTCGCCGCCGATAAGACCGATCCCGGCGCATACAATCTTCCTCTCTATCTCGCCTTCGCCGATGTTATGAATACTCCGGGACTCATCCTCTCGGCGAAGATCATGAAGGGATTTCGCTGGGTGGTGATGGACGTCAACTGCACCGATGGCGATCGCGTGATCGAGTTGAACACGCCCGAGGAGATCTATCAGCTTGCGGCCCTGCTGCGCGATCCTGAGCGATATGTCGTCGAGTCGATCTGGTCGCGAGCGAGCGGCGAGCAGGCTGCCGTGGTGTCAACGTCGCGGCTGCACAACATCGCAGGGAAGTACGTCGGCAAGGACGATCCCGTGATGCTTGTCCGCTCGCAGATGAACTTCCCCGCAACCGGCGAGGTGCTGGCGCCGTTCTCGGTGGGCCACTTCGTCGCCGGAGGCATGCGCGGATCGCACAACATGCCGCTGATGCCGGTGCCGGTAAACACGCCGACATCGTACTTCGACGGGCCGCCGCTGGTATCTTGCGCGGCGTTCTGCGTCCACAACAGGAAGTTGACCGAACACGCCGACACCTTCGCGCATCCGTTCTGGAACGAGGTCCGCGATCGGGTCTCGGCCAAGGCGATCGACATGCGCAGGCAGGGCTTCATCGGCGCGGCCATGCTGCCGATGGGAGAGCTGGAGTACACCGGCGTAATGGAAACGCTCTCCGCGCTCGAGAAACGCTTCATCGTGCGTTCCGTCCCAGCCGTAGCGGCGGACTAACTTGGTGGCCCGTTCAAGCCATCTTTTGGCTTGAGCGGGTCTTCTCGCGCAGGTGCCCCATCCTTCCGCCGAAGTTGGCGGAGGGTGGGGCTGTTACGCTATCCTTCGGCCATCACTGTTGGGAGATCTTTTTGGCCGGCTCCGATTCCAATCCCTCCGCAGGGAGCGCCGCGCACTTGTCCTCTGAGGCCGCGCTGTTCAAGCGTGTGGAGCTTCTCTGTGCGCTTCTGCCTGCGCCGGCTGCGGCGGCGCTTCCGGCGCTGCTCGCCGCCGCCGGCGATCGCGCGCAGGCGCTGCGGATGCTGGAGGAGTTTGTCGAGCGCCATCCGGCCGAGGCTGCCGCCGCATTCGCCTCCAGCGAGCTGGCTCTGCGCGCCTCGGTGCTGCTCTTCGGCGCAAGCCGCTGGCTCGGCAGCACGCTTCTGCAGAATCCCGAGCTCGTACTGCTCTTTGCGCGTCCCGGCGGACTGAGCGCCGAGGGCACCATCGAAGACTTTCGCGAGCAGTTTGCGCGCTTCCGTCTGCGCTCGCACCAGGACGATCTCGCCCTGCTGCTGGCGCGCTTCAAGCGCCGCGAGTACGTCCGCATCTTTGTCCGCGAGCTGCTCGGCATCGCCTCGCTGGCGGCCACCACGATGGAGATCTCCGCGCTCTCCGATGTGCTGATCGAGCAGGCCCTGGCGCACTGTGAAAACGAGATGCGCCGTCTCTCGGGCTGGCCGCAGCTTTACTCAACGCAGGGACGCGGCTATCCCGCTCGCTTCAGCGTGCTGGCGCTCGGCAAGCTCGGCGGCAACGAGCTCAACTACAGCTCCGATATCGACCTGCTCTTTCTCTACGACGATGCCGGCGAGGATGCTGGAAGCCTTGCCCTCTCCGCCCGCGAGTTCTTCACCCGGCTGGCGCAGGAGCTGACCGCGATCCTCGGCCAGCCGACCGCCGAAGGCCAGCTCTTCCGCGTCGATCTGCGGCTGCGTCCGCAGGGTTCCAGCGGAGAGATCGTCAACGGCCTCACGCAGGCGCTGCGCTACTATCGCGCCGAGGCCCATGACTGGGAGCTGCAGGCGCTTCTCAAGCTGCGTCCCAGTGCGGGAGATCGCACGCTGGCGCGCGAGTTCATCGAGCTGGCGCAGGAGCTGATCTATCGCGGCCCGCTCAGCCTCCGCGCCATTCAGACCGCGGCGCGCTCGCTGGAGCGCATGCACCGTCGCCGTGAGCAGCGCTCCTCGCGCCTGCCGGATGTAAAGAACGGACGCGGAGGCATTCGCGAGATCGAGTTTCTCGTCCAGTGCCTGCAGCGCGTCCACGGCGCAACCGAGCGCTGGCTGCGCTCCAGCGGAACCGTCTCCGCCCTCCACAAGCTGCACGACAAGGGACACATCGGCGACGCCGAGTTTCGCGAGCTGAGCGAGCTCTATCGCCTTCTGCGCGCCCTTGAGCATCGCCTGCAATGCCGCCATGGAGTCCAGTCGCACCGTCTGTCCGCCTCCGCCGCCGAGCAGGCCGCGCTCTTTCGCTCGCTGGCTGAGCCCTCGATGGCCAACGTCGCGCGGTTGGAGCGGGCGATGGCCTCGGCCGCCGAGCTCTGCGCGCGCGTCATGAGCCTCGACGAAAAGGCCGGAGAGCCGGCTGCGCGGCGCGCGCGGCTGGCCTCGCACGGCAGCGAGCGGCTGATGGCGGAACTCAGCTCGCGCTCACCGATTCTCTCCCGTGCCCTGGCGGCCGAGGCCACGGCGATGGGGAATCTGCATCGCTTCCTCGCCGCGGCCTCTACCACGGACGAGCGCATGAGCGTCACCGTTGCCAACGTGCGCCGCATCGAGGCCGCGCTGCCGGTCTTTGCCGCCAGCGCCCTGGCCACCAACGTCCTCATCCGCTATCCGGAGGATCTCCCCGCGCTCTTTGGGCCGATGACGCCGGCGGCCGCCGATGACGGGGCAGACCGACTGCGTCTGGCCTCGCGCCGCTGCACCCTGCGCTCCATCGGACGCACGCTGCTGGAGCGGCGGACGGTCTGGGAGGTGCTCTGCAGGCATTCGCAGGCCATGGGCGAGCTGCTGCGGCGGGCGCTGGCCGATCTCGCTCCGCCCGAGGGCTTTGCCGTCATGGCCGTAGGCCGTCTGGGAACCCGCGAGCTCGACCTGCTCTCTGACGCCGACCTGGTCTTCCTGCGCTCCTCGCGCTGCGATCCCGAGGCGGCCGAGAGCTGCGCCCGCGCGTTTGTCACTACGCTCTCGGCCTTCACCCGCGAAGGCTCGGTGATCGCCGTCGATACCAGGATCCGTCCCCATGGCAGCGCCGGAGAGCTGGTGGTCTCCACCCGGCAGCTCGCCCAGTACTTTCACTCCGAGGCCAAGCCCTGGGAGGCGCTCGCCTTTGCCAAGATGCGCTGGATCGCCGGCGACCAATCCGTTGCCGCCGCCTGCGAGGAGCCGCTGGCGGCGATGCGCCAGCGCTTTGCCGAATCGTCCAGCCTCGTTCCTGAGCTGCTGGCCGTGCGCCGCCGACTGGAGGAGGCCGGTTCGGCCGAGAGCATCAAGACCGGCCCGGGCAGCCTCTATGACCTGGATTTCATCGTAGGTCTGCTGGAGCTCCGCTCCGGGCTGCCTGCGGCAGGAAGGCAGCAGCTCGAGCGGCTGTCCACGCTGGTCGCCGAGGGATTGCTCACTCCCGCGCAGGGCCGCCAGTTGCTGGCCGCCATCGAACTTCTCCGCCGCACCGATCACGCCCTCCGCATCGTCGAGGGCCGTGGACGCAAATGGCTTCCCGGCAGCGACGGCCTCCGCCGCCACGTGGAATCGATTGCCGGCGTTGAAGGTCTCGAGCAACTGCTCCGCACTCGCATGGCCGAGGTGCGGGAGATCTTTAATTCCGTTCTCTGTGATTGAACCCCGGCTATTCCAGTGATAGTCTCGTTGGTTTAGAAAGCAAGGGATGGAATTTCACCGCGACTGTGGCGAGTGGGCGCCTTGGGTTGCGGATGGCGTTGCGGATTGTGTTGCGGAGTCGGGGGAATCAAGGAGCAGTTTCAGGAGGAGAGAGATGGCAGCTTCCTATAATGGTGTTCCATTGCCGGCCAGTGGCCGTGTAATCGAGTTCAGTAACGGAAAATTCGCAATTCCCGACAATCCAATCATTCCGTTCATCGAGGGCGATGGCACCGGCCGCGATATATGGAAGGCCTCGGTGCGCGTCGTCGACGCCGCAGTGGAGCGCGCCTACGGAGGCAAGCGCCGCATCGCCTGGTACGAGGTCTACGCCGGCGAGAAGGCGAAGGAGATGTTCGGCACCTGGCTTCCCGATGACACCGTCGAAGCCTTCCGCGAACTGCGCATCGGAATCAAGGGACCGCTGACAACTCCCATCGGTGGCGGCATCCGTTCGCTGAACGTCGCTCTGCGCCAGGTTCTCGATCTCTACGCCTGTGTCCGTCCGGTGAAGTACTACAACGGAATCCCCTCGCCGGTGAAGCATCCCGAGCGCATGGACATCGTCATCTTCCGCGAGAACACCGAGGACGTCTACGCCGGCATCGAGTGGAAGCAGGGAACTCCCGAGGCAAAGAAGCTCATCGACTTCCTCAACAACGAGATGCTGGCCGGCGGAAAGAAGCAGATCCGCGCCGACTCCGGCGTCGGCATCAAGCCGATGTCCGTCACCGGAACCAAGCGCCTGGTGCGCATGGCCATCGAATACGCGCTCAAGAACAAGCGTCCCAGCGTCACCCTGGTTCACAAGGGCAACATCCAGAAGTTCACCGAAGGCGCATTCCGCGAGTGGGGCTACGAGGTGGCCACCCAGGAGTTCCGCGCGCAGACCGTCACCGAGCGCGAGAGCTGGATCCTCGACAATCTCGACAGCGATCCCGCGCCCACCGTGGAAGAGATCGCGCACATGATCGAGCCCGGCATGGAGCACGGGCCTGAGGACTTCCGAGAGAGCATCTACGCCGAGGTGCGCGGCACGATCGATTCGATTTACGCCACCCACGGCAAAGGCCAGTGGAAGAGCAAGCTGCTCATCAACGACCGTATCGCCGACTCCATCTTCCAGCAGATTGTCACCCGAGCCGATGAGTATTCGGTGCTCGCCGCTCCCAACCTGAACGGCGACTACATCTCCGATGCTTGCGCCGCGCAGGTCGGCGGACTGGGCATCGCTCCCGGCGCGAATATCGGCGCCGGGCACGCCATCTTCGAGGCCACGCACGGCACCGCTCCCAAGTACGCCGACAAGGATGTGATCAATCCCGGATCGGTGATTCTCTCGGCGGTGATGATGCTTGACTTCATGGGCTGGAGCGAGGCCGCGCGACTGGCGGAGGACGGCATGGAGCGCACCATCGAGCAGAAGCGCGTCACCTACGATTTCGAGCGACTGATGCAGGGCGCAACCAAGCTTCACACCAGCGAGTTCGCCTCCGCGATCATCGAAAACATGACTGCCGCGACTCCGATTGCGAGATAATCGTAAGTAGCTGTCCTGCGTTCCGGGCTGGCTGTACATTCTTATCGCACTTCTTACGGTAGTTTCGCTCAGAAAGGAATACCATGCGCAAGAAAGTGTCCATTGTTGGAGCAGGAAATGTGGGGGCGACCGCGGCTCACTGGATCGCCGCGAAAGAGCTTGCCGACGTCGTTCTTATCGATGTAGTCGAAGGCGTTCCGCAGGGCAAGGCGCTCGATCTGCTGCAGGCCATGCCGGTAGAAAGAACGGATTGCAACGTTGCAGGCACCAACGATTACGCTGACACCGCGAACTCCGATATCGTGGTCATCACTGCCGGAATCCCGCGCAAGCCCGGCATGAGCCGCGACGATCTGCTCAACACCAACTACAAGATCATGCAGGATGTCGTCGGCAAGGTGGTGAAGTACTCGCCGAACTGCATTCTCATCATCGTCAGCAATCCTCTGGATGCGATGGCGCAGGCCGCCTACAAGCTCAGCGGATTCTCCCGCAATCGCGTCATCGGCATGGCTGGCGTGCTCGATTCCGCCCGCTTCCGCACCTTCATCGCCCAGGAGCTCAACGTCAGCGTGGAGAACGTCACAGCCTTCGTTCTCGGCGGCCACGGCGACACCATGGTCCCACTCGCCCGCTACTCCACCGTCGCCGGAATCCCCGTCACCGAGCTGATCGAACCGGCGAAGCTTGAGGCGATCATCCAGCGCACACGCGATGGCGGCGCCGAGATCGTCAAGTACCTCAAGACCGGCAGCGCCTTCTACGCGCCCTCGGCCTCGGCGGTTGAGATGGTGGAGGCGATCCTCAAGGACAAGAAGAAGATTCTCCCCTGCGCCGTTCATCTCGAAGGCGAGTACGGCATCAACGGCCTCTACGTCGGAGTTCCGGTCAAGCTCGGCGTCAACGGATTGGAACAGATCATCGAGATCAAGCTGACCGCCGACGAGCAGGCCTCCCTCAACAAGAGCGCCGCCGCGGTCAAAGAGCTGATCGCCGTCATCGGCTTGTAGTTTCCAGGCTCAGTCGTTGTGCGAAATGCCCCATCCTCGCGGATGGGGCATTTGATTAGGGCAACGATTTGCGGTGCAACTATGTTCTTGCGAACAGACTGGGTTACAGCCACTCGGCGCTGAGCGGCTTGCGCGGCGGGATGCGGCGGTATTTGTATTTGGGCGTGCCGAGCATGAGGCCGCCGCAGACGACGTGGCCTTCGGGGACGTGCAAGGCGCGTTGGAGGGGCTGATAGGACGCTGCGGCCCCGGTGAGGAAGCCGGCCCAGCAGACGCCCAGTCCACGGGCCTCGGCAGCGAGTTGGAGGAAGGTGAGGGCGATGGCGGCGTCTTCCCGGTTGAAAGGATGCACTGCCGGAGCGGTGACGACGACGAGGGTGGGCGCACCGCGCAGTATCATGTCATAGCCCTGCTCCCAGAGGCCAATGGCCGGAGCGGCATAGGCGTCCTGGGATTCGCGCGCCCAGTTGACGACCTCGGCGGCGATGGCGCGAACCT
>Ga0326727_10022867_pt1 | contig 12016 bp, 10 predicted proteins | sample MB2enrmetagenome_FD_207643 | JGI IMG/M metagenome (GOLD analysis project Ga0326727, IMG submission 207643) | Lab enriched peat soil microbial communities from McLean, Ithaca, NY, United States - MB29MY | ecosystem: Environmental > Terrestrial > Soil > Wetlands > Peat | place: USA: New York... | reverse complement strand
GCCTACAGCGCTCTAGACGCCGGAGAGCTTCGGCACGATGACCTTCTTCATCTTGAGCTCGCGGGCGATGGGCACGATGTGGAGCCCTGCGGCCCCGCCTCCGGAAACAAGCAAGTATTCCCTCGGGTCGACCCCCTGCCGTATCGTGATGTCCTCGATGGCGGCAACCATGTTGTGGTTAATGGTGGTCCAGACGGCATATGCCGCCTCCTGAGCTGCCAGATTCAGGGGCGTCCCGATCTTCTCTCTTATCGCTTTTTCCGAAAGCTCGGGGTTGATCTCCATGCGGCCGCCGAGGAAGTAGTCGGCATGGAGGTAGCCGAGGACCACATTGGCGTCCGTCACTGTCGGCTCTTCTCCGCCACGCATGTAGCACGCAGGCCCGGGATCGGCGCCTGCGCTCATTGGCCCGACGTGGATCATCTTGCCGGGATCGAGCCAGGCGATGCTCCCACCACCGGCGCCTATGCTCCTCACGTCCGCCTTCATGATGGCGAGAACTTCATTTGCCACGCGGGTGTCCCGGGAAAGGCCGATCCTTCCGTCCGTGGCTATGCTTACGTCAAAGCTCGTGCCGCCCATGTCACAGGTAATTATCCGCCCTGTCGCATCGCCTTCCATGGAGGCGTACATCAGACCCGCCCTGGGCGCCATCGTAGGGCCCGAGTCGACGGTGTAGATGGGCCTCTTGACGATCTCGTCAGCCGCGAGGAGAGACCCTGACGAGGTAATCACATAGAGCGTCTCTTTGTATCCCCGTCCTTTCAGCTCGGCGTCGAGGTGGTCGACGTATTTCTTCACCAGCGGGACGAGCGAGGCATCCATGGCCGTCGAAATTGCGCGACGATACTCCCGTATGATCGGATTGACCTTATGGCTCAAGCCGTAACTCAATCCGGGACACTCTTCTTCGATGATCTCACCGATCCTGTTCTCGTGAGAGGGGTTCACAATGGACCACAGGAAGCAGACGGCAATTCCTTCCACGTGAAACTCCCTGGCCAGGCGTCGAACCGCGCGTCTCGCCTCGTCCTCATCGAGGGGAATCTCTATGCCTCCTTCCGCGTTGACCCTCTCGGTCACCGTTTCGGTGAGGTACCGCGGGACGTAAGGCTCGGGGTAGTCGACATGAGGATTAAAAGGATCATCCTTCCCCCCATCCCGCAACGTGAGTATGTCCCTGTGGCCCTTCGTCAGAATAAGACCGATCTTAGCGGTCTTACGGTTAATGATGGCGTTTGTGGCGACCGTGGACCCGTGGATGAAGGTGGCGCACTCTTTGAGGACCCCATCTGCGGCCAATCCGTATTGGCTGCCGAGCGCGTGAAGTGCATCGAATATGCCCAACCCATAGTTCTTCGATGTGGTGGAGACCTTTGCCACTCTCAGGTCGCCATTCTGGTCCACACAGACCAGATCGGTGAACGTGCCGCCAATATCGGTAGATATGCGCAAGGTCATGTCCTGTTCCGCTCCTTTCTCATGTGGTCCCGCAAGCGCGTCGTCTCTCCGTAGTCGACCGCGTACTGCTCAACCGAGGTATCGAGAACAACCCCGTAAACGTCGTGCGCCCTCTGGAGAGAAATCCATCCCTCCCTTGCCCTGAGCCTTACGCGCTCCGGATCGCGGTCCAGTGGGTCGCCATATCCGGCTCCCCCGGGACCCTCCGAGAGGACCCGCTCATCCGGCATGAAAGTCGTGGCCGCGACGATAGGCATCTCCTCCCGCTGACCCGTGACAATATTGACCTTGTACGTATTGCCCGGTCTGCCGGACATGCCGCCCTGGACTCCCTTGGGTGGGAACAGCTTGGAATCATTCACCCACGCGATCGTCACCGGGTCTTTTCTGGAGCCGTAGACGATGTCTACGGGAGGCGCCCCATCCCACTGGCCCGGCCCGAGGCTGTCGATGGCAAACTCGTTCTTGTCGAATATGAGGGGATAGCGCTGCTCATCGAGCTCTACACTATCGCAATAGACAACGCCGCCCGCCGCCAAAATGGCAAACAACACCCATCCGTCATGCCCCTGCATTGCCATGCCGCACGGGGGGTAGGCGAGGAAGTTTATGTACGGTGCACCGCCTTTCCGCCAATCGTTCCCGGAAACCACGGACGAGCCGGCAGTCATTGAGCTGGGACCCTCGGCGATGCCGTACCCGGGGCCTATTTTGGCGAAGGTCGATTGGACGAGGCTGATGAGCCGGTCAACAACGTTAGTCGTGCAGACGGACGTGCCCACGGGGAACGTTGGCTTGCCGACAACGCACCCCTCGCGCATCTGGATCCTGATGCGGCTGAAGGCGCCGTCGTTATGGGGGATAGTGGAATCGAGATTGTACAGTATGCCGGTGAGGACGCTCCCGTAGGTTGCCGCTTCCGAAAGGTTGAAGCCGCACGGGATGTTATCGGGGTTATCCCTGATGTCAACGTCGATGTAGCCCTCCTCGGGGTCGATGGCGATCTTCCCTTTGAGGGTGATGCCATCCGGGATAAGGCCGGGAAGCGGGTCGTGGGTCACCTGCCCCTCCCATTCTCCCTTGGGGAGGTTCCTGATCTCGGCGATCATTCTCTCCTTGCCGTACTCCTGCCATTCATCGACGAAGGTCCGCAGGGTATCGATGCCGTACTTGTCGCACATCTCCGTGATTCGTCTTTCGGCTACCCTCAGCGCCCCGATTTGTGCGATATAGTCCCCGTACCATTGATCGGAGACGCGTATCCGGTATTTGATCATCCTGATCACGTCTTTTATGTCTTCGTAGTTCCGCTGCACCCTCACACAGGGAATGTGGAGACCCTCTTCGTAAATCGTTTTTGCGTAAGGCAGAAACACGGTCGGTATGGGAGCGCCTATGTCTGCCTGGTGGGCGCGGTCCATCACGAAGAACTGGAGCTTCCCCTTGTAGAAAACCGGAGCGGTCACCGTGACATCCGCATGATGGAGGTTTCCGTAGTAGGGAGAGTTGTTCATGAAGACGTCTCCCGGATGGATATCGTCCCCGAATAGCTCGATCACCGCCTCGGGGATGAGATTCACGGCAGCGAGCTGGATGGGCAGCCCTTCCGCGATAATGACGATGCGGCATTGATCATCCGTGATGGAGCAGGAAAAATCTTTTGCCGTGTTGATGACGGTCGAGCGGGCCGACCGCATCAGGGTGTTGGACATCTCTTTGGTTATGGCGGCGAATCTCCCCGCCAGTATGGACATCAGGAACGGCTCTATCTTCCGGGTCTTCCCTTCCATGTCTCGTCCGCTCTCCTTATCGATGCTTAAGTGGCGCAAAACCTCTTCGTCCGTAACGCGTACGGAAAATGACGTCTGTTCCAACCTAGTCCGGCCGGAAGATGGTGGTGGCCACGGCTCCCCTTCTCTGAAGAGCAAAACCTCGACTTACGGTAGTTCATGTGGTCATAGTATTATTATAGTGATATAATGTTTGTCAACAATATTCGCGGCGCCGCCACTCATCTTTCGCTCAGCCCTCATTTCAGGAAGACGAGGAATTCCACCGGTATGCCGTCCGGGTCCTTCGCGTAGAAGAAGGCCCCTTGTCGCTCGTCCCCCATCAACTGCGGTCCCGACACGAACTCTATGCCATCATTCTCGAACTCCGCTGTCATGAGAAAGACGTCATCGCCCTGTCTCCCGTTGAGGCAGACTTGCAGAAAGCCGAAATCCCCCCACCGGGCGGCAAAGGGAATGGACCTTCCCCTGGGCTCCAGGACTTCGATTAGCTCCACCATCCCCTCGGCCGCGCTGCTCGCGAGAACGCAGGAGCGGACCTTCGTCTGCCTGGCTCCCGACACCTCGTCCACATGGCCGGAGAGCTTTTCGTGCACATCCACGGCCACAGTGTCGAACCCTCCGTACTTCTGATAGAAACGAATCGACCGGTCGAGGTCAGTGACGCTTATCCCTACCCATCGCACACCCCCGAATCTGCCTGCCACCGGCAGGCTCGCTCCGGACACGAATTCGATGAGGTTCCCTTCAGGATCTCTGCAAAAGACGAATCGGCAATCCCCCCAACGGGGAACCATTGCCGATTTCGGCTCGGAACAAAAGGCGACCCTGCCTGAGAACTCCTTATGGAAGCGGTCCACGTCGGGGACCGGTATGGCCAGCGAGGCGAGCCCGATGTCGCCATAGCGGAAATCCTTTCTGATGGGACGCGGATTGGGCTCAGCCATTCGAACCAGCTCGACGATGATGCCCCCTGCGGCCTGGCTGAACAGGACAGCCGCGTACACGGGATGGGGTGCCCTTACAACGTCGCATAGGGCCGGGTATTCTGCCTCGGGGAAGTCGACAAAGATGTCGGTGAATTCGAGGACGTCACTATAGAAAGCCCTCATTGAATCGAGGTTCCTCACCCCTATCGCAATGTGATGTACACCGTATCCCTTATACATGGCTTCTTCCTCTCCCTTATCAGTGCTCAACGCCCGCGTCAAATCCGTCCGTGCCGCTCCGGGTCACGCAGCCCCTTTTCCTCGTGACAGCGGCTTCAGGTTGAGTTTCTTCGCAATGTGATTCATCAGACCCCCGTCGCGGATCAGTTCCTGCATGAAAGGGGGGATGGGCTTTGAGCTGAACGAGCCTTTCCGGGAAAGATCGGTTATGTTGCCCGTGTCGACGTCCACTTCAATCTCGTCCCCTTCCTCAATGCTCTCCGGCGCACTCGAAGATTCGAGCAGAGGCAGGCCGACATTGAAGGCATTCCGGTAGAATATCCGCGCAAAGCTCTTCGCGATGACGCAGGAGATCCCCGCGGCCTTGATGGCAAGGGGCGCTGGCTCACGGGACGAGCCGCATCCGAAATTCCTGCCAGCCACGATGATGTCTCCCCGAAGGACTTTGCGGGAGAACTGGGGATCGATGCCTTGCATGCAGTGCTTCGCGAACTCGGCGGGATCTGTGCCAATGGTGAACTGAACGGGGATGATCACGTCCGTGTCCAGATCGTCACCGAACTTCCAGACCCTTCCCTTGAATACCACGCTCAACCTCCTGTGCCGGTCCTTCTTCCCTTCTTCTTCACCTCATCGGGGTGGGCGATTCTCCCCTTCACCGCGCTCGCAGCAGCCACTGCCGGGTTGGTAAGATAGACCTCACTCTCGGGATGGCCCATCCTTCCGACGAAGTTGCGGTTTGTCGTGGAGACGGCCCGTTCGCCTCTCGCCAGGACCCCCATATGACCCCCCACGCACGGACCGCAGGTCGGGGTACTCACTGCGCCCTTTGCGTCGAGAAAGATCTCTATGAGCCCCTCTCGCATCGCCTGCCGGTATATCTCCTGGGTCGCGGGGATCACGAGGAGCCTGACGTACGGCGCGGTCCTGTTGCCTCGAAGTATCTCGGCCGCGATCCGGAGGTCCTCGATTCTGCCGTTCGTGCACGAGCCTATGATAACCTGGTCTATGTCGATGTTCACGGCCTCCCCAACGGGCCTCGAATTCCCTGGTGAATGCGGAAAGGCGACCTGGGGCTCGATTGTGCTCACGTCGTACTCCCTCACGCCGGTGTAGACCGCGTCCGGGTCGCTTCGGACCGTTGTGTAGGGCCTTTCCGCCCTGCCCCGAAGGTACGCCTCGGTAACCCGATCGACAGCGAAAAAGGCGTTCTTTGCCCCTGCCTCCACCGCCATGTTCGCCATGGTAAGCCTTCCCGACATGGGGAGTTTCTCGATCGCGTCTCCCGTGATTTCCATGGCTTCATAGAGGGCTCCGTCTACCCCGATGTCGCCGATGGTGTAAAGAATGAGGTCCTTTGCCCCCACCCATTTCGACAGCTTTCCGTGATAGACGAACTTCCTCGACGCGGGGACTTTCAGCCAGAGAGACCCGGTGAGCATGGCACCGGCAAGATCCGTGCTGCCTATGCCCGTTGCAAACGCTCCCAAAGCACCGTAGGTGCACGAGTGGCTGTCTCCGCCCACGACCACATCGCCCGGAACCACCAGACCCTTTTCCGGAAGTAGAGCATGGGCGATGCCCATCTCCCCGACCTCGTAGTAGTGGGAGATGCCCTGCTGCTTCGCGAATTCTCTCACCTGTTTGCAGGCTTCGGCCGCTTTGACGTCTTTGTTGGGCGTGAAATGGTCGGGGACGAGGACGATCTTGTCGGGGTCGAACACCTTTGTCGCCCCGATCCTTTCCATCTCATGGATTGCAAGGGGGGTTGACAGATCGTGACCCATGATGACGTCGACTCTCACGTCGATCAACTCACCGGGGGATACGTGATCTTTGCCCGAGTGGGAGGAAAGAATCTTCTCCGTCGCCGTCATCGCCACCTAAGCACCGCCTCTCTCTTTACCGCTTCCCACCCTTGAGTACCTCCTCTTCAAGGGCCCTGTATCTCGAAAGCCCCAAGAATTCTACCAGCTCATCGAAAGGGACCCCCCCATGGCCCCCAATCTTGTTCATCCCTTCTGTCTTCAGCTCGGTCAGCATCTGCTTCATCGCGGCATAGGCCGCAGTGATGCACAAGGGGGGATAGATGACCATGGCGTAGCCCATTTCCTCGTATTTCTTCACGTGCAAATAGGGGGTCTTGGGAGCCACGTTTACGAGCACGGGCGCATCGACAAGGTGGGGGATCTTCGCGAGCTGATCAACGGCCGTCGGCGCTTCGACAAAGAGGACGTCGGCGCCTTCTTCCCTGTAAATGGCCGCTCTCCTGATCGCTTCGTCGAACCCTTCGGCCGAGATGGCGTCAGTCCGGGCTATGATGACCATGTCCTTGTCCTTCCTGACCTTGACTGCCGCCCTTATCTTCGCGGCCATCTCCTCTGCGGGAATCAACTTCTGACCTTCCATGTGGCCGCACCTTTTCGGGGAAACCTGGTCCTCGATCTGAATTCCTGCGATTCCGGCCCTCTCATACTCCTCGACCGTTCTCATCACATTGAGATGGTTTCCGTACCCGGTGTCTGCATCGGCGATGAGGGGCAGAGAGACCGCGTTTGCCATTCGCCCCGCATTGCCCACCATCTCGGTCAAGGTGAGAAGGCCGATGTCAGGCAGGCCCAGGACCGATGCGGCGGTGCCGAATCCGGTCATGTACACCGCGTCGAACCCCACTGCCTCTACCAATTTCGCGCTGAAGGCATCGTATGCTCCCGGCACCATCAATATTCCCGGTCTTCCGATCAATTCCCTGAGTCTGGTCGTCTTTTTCATGGGCAATCCTCGATAAGTGAAAGCCTTTTGTCGGATGAAGCGCGTTGAAGCCCGTCCATTCCGGAACGGCCGCCGCATCCTCTTAGCTTACTTAAGATTCTTTCGTCCCCCTTTGGAAGGGTCACGGCCGCCGCCTCAACGCGTCGAGCCATGGGCCGTTCACCGAAACAGCTCCTCGGGCACATACACGGATCCTTCCATGATCCTCCGCGACGTCCGCCCGAATGCCGCGAGCTTCAGCTCCGGCCCGGCAGGGGCGTTCACCACGTCGACTTCTATTGAAATGATCCCGCTGGGGTGGCCGATCCTGATCGACTTGCGCCCTTGAGCTTCCGGAGAGCAGACCTCGTTTACTATGGTCCCCTTTATCTTGGCCGCCACGCCTGTGCAGACCGTGCCGGTCCCTGGGTAGGTCTTGTGCATGGTCTGCATGAAGAAGAGGCGCGACACGAAATCGATGTCCCTTTCCGCAACCAAGGAGCCGTCGGTGAAGCTCCTGTAGCTCGCCGGTTTGCTGACAAAGGCGATCATCGGCCAGGTCGGGCTCTCGATCCGGGCCTTGGCTGCGTCATCGGTCAAGCCGAGCAGCTTCGAAACGGAGCCCCGGATGATCTCGATCGTATCGAGGGCTCTCACCACCTTCTCATCCATCGGGCCTTCCGTTCCGGAGAACCCAAGAACTTCCGGCCTCAGGAAGCATGTCGGGTTCCCCGCGTCGACGATCGAGATCTCGACCTCCCCTAGAGAGGGGACCGGAACCTTGTCAACCGGCCTGCCCGTGGGCAGAAGGGCGCCCCTTAAGGTACCCCCCGTTGCGGAGTAGTCGAGAAGGATCTTGCTGCCCGTCCCCGGAACGCCGTCGATCGCGTAGTCCCCGGTGTATTCCGACTTTCCCCCACGGGTCCTCACATATGCCTTCAGGATCTTCTTCGTGTTCGTGTTGTAGATCCTCACGACCGTTTCCGGCTCACGGGCTTCCACCAAGCCCTCGTCGATAGCAAAAGGACCGACACCCGACGAGATATTGCCGCAGTTGCCCTTAAAGTCGATGAGGGCGTCGGTTATGCCCACCTGGGCCATGGTGTAGTTCACATCAGCGTCGGGTCGATCCGACGGCCCGATGATGGCGCACTTGCTCGTGAGTGGATCGGCGCCTCCCAACCCGTCAATTTGGCGTACGTCCGGGCTGCCGAAAATGGCCAGGATCACCTGCGTACGCATCTTCTTGTCCGCGGGCAAGTCCTTTTCGTGTATATAGACACCCTTGCTCGTCCCGCCGCGCTGGATCACGCACGGTATTCTCCGATATTCGCTCATTTTTCTCTCTCCCATCCTTCGATCATCGCACGAGATCGGCCAGCTCTGCTATGTTCGCCATCGTGTCGAGCCGGTCCACCGCCTCTATGATTCGATCTCTCTTGCCGGAATCGAGGAATTTCTCCGTGAGGAGGTGAAATTTCGCAAGAATCTCCTGTTTTGTAGCGGGATTCTCCGGATCTCCCTTCGGATAGTCGACGTGGGCGAAGAACGTCCGCCCGTCGTTCATCTCCGCCACCAGGGTGGCTGGGTAGGCCTTGGGATACATGGCTTCAGCCTCAGGGTCGAGCTCCCACGTCACCTTCTGAGCGAGGGCAAGCACTTCCGGGTCATGCAGGGCTTCGCCCCTGAATTCATCTATGCCCGTGCTGTTCTTCGAGACGGCCGTCGCTATTGCCCAGGGAAGACTGAACTGGGCATCCACGTGGGTTACCGGCTTGCGCTTTCGCTCCTCCGGATAGCAAAGCATGTTCAAGGTGAAGTTGCCCACCTTGGCGATGATCTTCTTCACGTCACCGGCCCGCACTCCCTGCCTGTACAGGTCGAGGGCGCAATCGGCCACCGGGCCCGAAAAACGGCAGCAGGCGTGCACCTTGATGCTCGTCTCCGTCATTTCCCATTTCTTGCCCAGGGTCTCCGTCATACGACTGTAATCAAATTGATCCTTGAAGGAAAGGGCCTTGATGAGGCCGTAAGGGCCGTCCCAGACGGTTCCGGTGCCGATGTAGCCCTTTTCGGCGAGGCAGGCGGCCAATACGCCTCCCATGGCCGGATGGCCTGCCTGGAGGGGCTTCTGCCACGCCCCTTCCCCGGTGCACTCCTGGGTGCCTGCTGAGAAGCTCCCCGCGATGCCGAGGGCGTACTTCGTGTACAGCGCGTCGAGCTTCATGATGGTCGCGCAGGCGGCTGCCGCGCCGAAAACACCGCACGTGCCCGTGGGATGAAAACCCTGGTAGTAGGACTTGCCCAGAAGAGACTCCCCGAGGCGGATCATCACCTCGAGCCCGAGGATGAGGGAACGGAGGAATTCTTTCCCTGAGGCGCCCCTCTTCTCCCCCACGGCAAAGACGGCAGGGAATACCGCCACGGACGGATGCATGGTCCCTTCCCGGTGGTCGTCGTCGAAGTCGAAGCTGTGGCCCATGGTGCCGTTGAACAGGGCCGCACTCATCATGGACGTCTTGAAGCCGTGGGCAAAGACCGAAGCGACCGGGTTGCCCCCTTCCGCGATGAGCACCTCCGTCAGGGCCTTGATCTGCGGTTGCTGCGATGCCCCGATGGTGCACCCTATCACGTCGAGAACGAATTCCTTGGCTTTTTCTATTGTCTCCCTGGGGAGATCTTCGTACGTTTCACGGACGAGGAACTCCGCAACCCTCTCCGCGAGCCTTTTCTCTTGAATTGTCTGTTCCATCGCACTTCTCCTTAGTCCATGTAATTGCCGCCGGGGACATTGGTCCCCTGCCCGGTCACGTAGTCGTCTTTTGGTTTGCTGTCTGTCCTGGCCCTTCCTAAACCTTTAAATCCCCGAGAAGGTGTGCGGGCCGTGAGCCTTTCCGATGTCTACCTTTTCACTCTCTTAAACCACCTTAATTTCGTCCAGATCAAACTTGAGCGTATACTTGAACTGGTCCGACCGGTAGAATGTCTGAACAAAGTCGACAGGCAGTTCTCCCTCCGCAAAGATGATCGTCTCAAGATAGAGCACCGGCGAAGAAATGTTCACGGCGAGGGCGGACGCGATCTCATAGTCCGCGATTACCGCCATAAGATACTGCACGCCGGCCCTCAAGGGTAGTCCGAGCTTGTGCCTCAGTACGTGGAGCATCGGCTGAGACAGGAGGTCTTCCTTCTCGATCCTCTCTCCTATCTCCGGGCGAAGGTAGTTTTTCACGTAGGTGAGGAGGACATTGTTGTCGCTTCTCGTCCTCCTGATCCGGATCACTTCCTCTCCCTCGGCCATGCCGAGTGCCTTCGCGACCCGCGTGGGACTGCTCATCCTGGTAACGTCGAGGACCTTTACCTTCTGGGAAGCCAGCCCTTCCGGCACAACGTCATTGATATCTCCCCTCACCTTGAGGGTCATGATATTCTTGGCGTTTGTCGCGCCTTGCTTGACGAACGTCCCCTTTCCCTGCTTTCTCAGCAACAGGCCTTCCTTCACGAGGTCGAGAATCGCCTGCCGCACAGTGATGCTGCTGACACGATAGGTCTCGGCGAACTCCTTCTCGGTGGGAATCTGCTTTCCCGCCAGAAGCTCTCCGGTCATGATCTGGGACTTGATGATCTGCTCGAGCTGGACATACAGAGGTATGTTATTCTTCTCGAGGCTTGGTATCTTCATATCCTAATATTATTATGGTGACATCATATGTGTCAATAGCCATGTCCTTTCCCGTAAATCCGTGCTCCCCGGGGCGATTCCCGAGAAGACGGCGTCACGAGTCCGTACCGCTTTGACCGCCGCTTAAGGGGGTGTCGGGGACCTTATCCCCCTAGATATGCCCTCTTCACGATATCGCTCGACTTCATGGTCTCGATGTCCCCCTGGAGTACGACCTTTCCAACCTGAAGGGCGCAGCCGGCGTTGGCCACCCCTAGGGCGAGGTGTACGTTCTGCTCCACCAGGAGAACGGTGACCCCCCGTGAGTTGATGGTCTTGATGGTCTCACCGAGCTGTTCGATGACGATGGGGGCAAGGCCGAGTGAGGGCTCATCCATGCACAGGAGAGTCGGCTTGGCCATGAGACCCCTGCCTATGGCAAGCATCTGCTGCTCGCCCCCGCTAAGCGTGCCTGCTTTCTGGCTTCGCCTCTGCTCGAGGACGGGAAAGAGGCGGTACACCTGTTCGAGATCCTCGTCGAGGGGATCCTTGCGCAGGCTTGCCCCGAGCTTCAGGTTGGACAGGACGGTGAGGTAAGGGAAGAGCTGCCTTCCCTCGGGCACGAGGACTATGCCTTGTTTCACGATGTCGGTCGTGGAGAGTCCATTGATGATATTGCCCTTGTACCGTATGGTGCCGGCGCTCAAGGCGGTGAGGCCGACGAGGGCCCGCAAAACCGTGCTCTTCCCCGACCCATTCGCCCCGATGATACTCACCACGGCCCCTTCGGGCACGTGGAGAGAAACGTCTTTGACGGCAAGGGACTTCCCATAATGTACCGTAATGCCTTCCATGTCAAGCAGCATGCTCACCCCCGAAATAGGCCCTGATGACCTGTTGGTCTTCCCGCACTTCTTTCGGGAGGCCCTCGCAGATCTTCTGGCCGAAACTGATCACCACGACCCGGTCGCAAAGGTCGAGGATTTGCATATTATGCTCGACGATGAGGAACGTGACCCCCTGCTCTCTCGTCTTCCTGATGGAGTTGAGGGTAAAGTCGATCTCGGAGGGGTTCATCCCGCCCAAGGGTTCGTCGAGGAGGAGAAGCTTCGGCCGGGTCGCGAGGGCCCGGGCCACACCGAGCATCTTCTGATACCCATGGGGGAGGTTCCTCGCCAGCTCGT
>Ga0326727_10022866_pt1 | contig 12016 bp, 9 predicted proteins | sample MB2enrmetagenome_FD_207643 | JGI IMG/M metagenome (GOLD analysis project Ga0326727, IMG submission 207643) | Lab enriched peat soil microbial communities from McLean, Ithaca, NY, United States - MB29MY | ecosystem: Environmental > Terrestrial > Soil > Wetlands > Peat | place: USA: New York... | reverse complement strand
GAGGAAGCGCGGCGAGTTGCTGGAGAGGGCGGCGCAGGAGCGGCTGGAGCAGTTGGAGGAGAACGACCGCATCTTAGGGGAGATGCGCAGCCAGTTGAAGGCGTCGGTAGCGAGCGGGGAGGAACAGAGGAAGCGCGGCGAGTTGCTGGAGAGGGCGGCGCAGGAACGGCTGGAGCAGTTGGAGGAGAAGGACCGCATCTTAGGGGAGATGCGCAGCCAGTTGGAGGCGTCGGTAGCGAGCGGAGAGGAGCAGAGGAAGCGCGGCGAGTTGCTGGAGAGGGCGGCGCAGGAACGGCTGGAGCAGTTGGAGGAGAAGGGCCGCATCTTAGGGGAGATGCGCAGCCAGTTGGAGGCGTCGGTAGGGCGCGGCGAGTTGCTGGAGAAGGCGGCGCAGGAACGGCTGGAGCAGTTGGAGGAGAAGGGCCGCGTCTTAGGCGAACTGCGCAGCCAGTTGGAGGCGTCGGTAGCGAGTGAGGAGGAGCAGCGGAAACAGATTGCCCATTTTAAGCAGGTAGTTACAGATAACGAAGAGTGTATCTCGCGACTCGAATTGACTCGAGATCAACTGGCTCAACAAGTGGACGCTCTCAAGAAACGGGTCCTGAGGTTTGAAAAAGAAAATTGGCGGGATTTTCTGCGTCGCCGGCTCGGTTCTTGATCAGCCGCAACGCGTCGGCTAAATCCGTGGCGCTGTGAACACGAAATGACGGCGAGTTCAACGCGAGTGATGCTTCTATGTGTCCAGGGTCCTGTCCCGTAAGTACGTGAATAGCTACCGGTAAGCCGGCGGTCCGTGCCGCGGCAATGGCGCTGGTTTTATCGCCAATCATGAGAGACCGCGACAAATCCAAATTCAAAAGGTGGGCCGCTCCAACTACATGCCGGCATTCGGTTTTCGCCAAAGATGGTTCGTAACCCAGTGCTCTTTCTGACCGTTCTCGTGGAATGGACAGCCAAATATCGCGTCGATTCGAACACCCTAAGCCGCGAATAAATTCGCGATGTGAGCTTCCACGGCTACGAAATCCTGCCATCCAAATATGCCGCAACCAATTCCTACTTGATTAGTAACTTGAATAACCGGGATCTTCCGCTCCCGGCAAGCTCTTAACAGGCTAACTGTGCCGCTGAGCACCTCGACGTCGCGGGGATCGTGTAAATAGATCTTTCGGACGTTCTCCAAAGTAGGTCCGGACCCAGGCGCGAGTCGATAAAATGCTCTAAAGAGGGATTCAAAGTCAAACTATGTTATCCTTAACAGTTTATAGTCTTTAGCTCAAAGCATCTGCAGGACGAGCGACACTGGAATGCACACCGAGGAACTTTTACCCGCAGCGCCGGCAGGGTCCTCTGGCCACGGAGGGAAACAGGGTGGCGCACAAGCATTGGCTACCTACCGGAATTCCGAACCCTCCTGGCGTGGCGACCTGTTTTTTGTCCTTTCCAGTCTAGTCTCCAAGGACTTCAAGATCCGTTACCGGAACATGTCTTTAGGGGTGTTCTGGTCCGTACTAAACCCAATCGTCATGATGGGTATTCTGACGTTCGTTTTTACTAAGATCGTACCCAACAACTCCATCCCTCATTTTCCGGTATTTCTAATGTGTGGACTCGTTCCCTTCAACTTTTTCTCCATTGCCTGGATCTCGGGTACCACTTCATTGGCCGACAATGCCGGCCTCATCAAGCGTGTTCCCATTCCCCGGGAAATCGTGCCGCTTGCCGCTGTGCTTTCTAATTGTCTGCATTTATTTATTCAGATCGGCTTGCTGTTCCTGCTGGTGTTTGCTTCGGGCTTCGCGGTGAACCGTTACTGGCTTTGGCTTCCGTACCTTTGGACCATGGAAGTTATCTTTGTTTGCGGCTTATCTCTGGTGACATCGGCATTGAATGTTTATATCCGCGATACGCGTTACGTGGTCGAATCCATCAACACGGTCATGTTCTGGATGGTCCCGATCGTGTATTCCTTCTCGGTCATTCCGGCGATCTACGCCGTGTTTTATGAAATCAATCCTCTGGCTGCGCTGATCCTGGCGATGCGGGATATCCTGATCGAAGGGCACCCCCCGCGTTGGGAGCTGCTGGTCAAGCTTACCTTCGTCGCGCTGGGCATGTTTTCCTTCGGCTTCATCTTCTTTCAGAGGTTGAAGCGCCGCTTTTACGATTACCTCTGAGCCATGTACATCGTCGAATTCAACAACGTTTCCAAGATCTACTACCGGCATGGCGGTCGTATGCTGTTGCGGAACCGCTTACAGGAGTTGGTCTCGGGTAAGAAGCCGGAGAGTTTCGCGGCCCTCAAGAACGTGTCTTTCCGGTTGAAGCGCGGCGAAAGCATGGCGGTTGTCGGTCCCAACGGGGCAGGGAAGAGTACTCTCCTGGGCCTCGTGGCCGGCCTGTCGAGGCCCGATACAGGATCGATTTCAGTCAACGGACGCATCGCAGCGCTGCTTGAACTTGGCACCGGTTTTCACCCTGATCTGACCGGCGCTGAAAACATCCGGCTAAACGCCGCGCTTCTCGGCCTCACCCGTAAACGGACTTTCGAGCTCTTCGACGAAATCGTCGATTTTTCGGGTATTGGCGAAGAGTTTATTAACGAGCCGCTGCGTACATATTCGACCGGCATGGTCATGCGTCTGGCGTTTTCGGTGGCTGTCAACGTCGATCCCGATGTCCTGCTTGTTGACGAGGTTTTGGCTGTAGGGGATTCTTCCTTTCAGGAAAAATGTTTTCAGCGAGTTCACGCCTTAAGGAATTCCGGCAAAAGCCTCTTGTGTGTTTCGCATGCCTCCGGCATGGTCCAGCAGTTGTGCGACCAGGCGATCTGGCTCGACCATGGCGAACTGGTCATGGGGGGAGCCATTGGGGACGTGATGGAAGCCTACAATGGTAAGCGGGCTATCCCCGTCTCCATCTAATGTCGTTTTTTCGCAAGCTCTTCGACCGCCTGATCGAGCACGAATTCCGCTGGGCTTCCACGCTGTTCAAGATCGTGTTCTGGTGGATCACGGCGTTCTTCGGCCTGATCGTCGTCTTTTACGTGCTCTACCGGATGAAGAGCATGCTCTCGGCGATTCCTCTGGTGATTCAGGCGGCCTGTGTGATCCTGGTCGTCATGGCGGTATTGCTGATCACCGCCATGTTGCGGGAACGCAATCGGGCCCTGCAGGCGTATGACCGCTTTCTCGCGGCGTTTGACGATCTCAAACCAGCCACCGAAAGAGAGCGGGCTACGGGCCTGTCGCCCGACAAAATGGCCGTCATCCGGCGCAAAGCCGGCCTGCTTCCGGGAAAACCGCGGGAATGGTGGCGGGCGCTCGATGAAGCCATGGAACCATACACCAGCCTCAACGGAGAAGAGGGTGTATTTCTAACCCGGCCTGTTTCGGAGTGCCTGCCGGAAGAAGAAGTGGTGGATCCGTTTTACCATTCCAGATTCCACGAGTCCGTTCCGGGCATCCTTACAGCGCTCGGGTTGCTGGCAACGTTTGTCGCCATTCTGATGGCCCTCGCCGGGGTCACCTATAACGTGCGCGACCCCCTGCGGCCGGTCTCAGGCATCGATCAGTTGATCAACGGACTTTCCGGCAAGTTCCTTTCGTCAATCATTGCCCTGTTGTTGAGCGTCATTTTCACCATACTGGAAAAGAAGGCCTGCGACCGTCCCTTGCGCGATGGCTACGATGCTCTCATCAAACGCTGCAAAGACGTTTTTCCATTGCTGACCCAAGCCCGAATTCTACTCGACATTCAGAGGATTGCCATGGGCCAGACCCGTGAGGCTGTGGAGCGAGAATAAGTGCGCCGCAGTTCCGGGTCCGATCATCTGGCGAGCTCGTTTACGGATCTGATGACCTCTCTTATGGTCATTTTTATCCTGCTGCTATTGGTGTTTGTCAATAATCAGGCGTCGGTCAACTCGGTGACCGCGCAGAGTCTGATGACGCAGCTCAGGAAGGAACTGGAACCGGTTGGATTTAAGCGGGAGGATATCCGGATCGATCCTAAGGATCCTTCGACCATTCTTTTGACTGTCCAGGATGCTCAGCTAACCTTTCAACCCAACAGCTTTGAGCTTCAACCGGAGGGCGAGAAGTTCATCGAGACCCGTATGCCCAAGCTGACGGAGACTCTTTGCGCCAACGACTACCGGAGTTCGATCGAGGCGGTGATTGTGGAGGGACACTCCGACAGCGCGCCCTATCGCGGAGCGACTCCCGAGGAAAGCCAGGCGCGCAATCTGAAGCTGAGTCAGGAGCGGTCGATGGAAGTGGTAGAGAAGACCTTGACCTCTCTCTCCAACCGGCCAGGGCTGCGTTCCTGCCTCCTCGAAAAGATCTCGGCCACCGGCCGCGGGGAGCAGGACCTCGCGGCAACTGCCGATAAGAGCCGGCGCGCGGTCATCAAGGTGCGAGTGAATGCCACTCACGCGATGGATCTGGCCAACGCCATGGTGGCGGAAAAAGCCCTTACTGTCCAACAAGCTCCCGTTGCAACGCCTGCGAGTGTCAAAGTCCTGGGTTTGTTTTCCAGGCTTGCAGCCGTACCGCGGCAGCCGGTCAATGTCCGCTTGTCGGACGATGAGGTCAATCAGTACCTGGTATTCGCGCTACTCAGCTCGCCGCGACCCGGAATTGAGTCGACGCAGGTGAAGTTCTTTCCTCACAACTATGTCTCCACCCTGACGGTGATCGATTTCGACGCGATTGACCGGTGGGCTCCCGGGCTGGTGCCGGGACTTTTCGGATTGACCGGCAAGAAGGCAATCTGGATCGACGTTCGGTTTTCGATGGCCAACGGGATCATCTCGTATAAAGTTGAGAAGGCTTTCTACCAGGACAAGAACCTGCCGCTGTGGCTAGCCGAAAAAATTATTCAAACGCTGGGAGCGCGGCAGCCCGAAAATTTTGGCGGAGAACAGATGCTGGTTCCTTTCGGTTTGCGCCGAATCGAGACCGGCGAACACTATATTGACGCCGAGAGGTGATTCTCAGCAGCACGGTAAAATAGGACTTCTCATGAATCGCACAGCTACCGCGATACTGATGTTTGTTACGGTTGGGTGGGCCGCCAGTTTTCCAGCGACTGCGCCACCGGCGGCCCAAAAGTTCCTGGGGCTCTTCGATCAGCTGCGAAACGCACAGGCGCAGAACGCCCACGGAGGGCATGAACAGGTGGCCTTCCGGTTTTCCGATGCGGAGATCAATGAATACATGCGTTATTCGCTGCATGCGACGCCGCGGCCGGGTCTCGATTCGGTGACCGTCAAGGTCTTCCCGCAAAACTATATTTCGACCTATACAGTGATCGATTTCGACGCTGTGGAGCGCTGGCATCCGGGGACGATCCCAACCCTTCTCAAACCGGTACTCAATGGCAAGAAATCGATCTGGGTGGACTATCGCATTCAGGCCCAGGATTACAAGGTCACGTTCTCGGTCGAGAAGGCCTACTATGGGAGCATCCGGTTGCCGGCCTTCTTTGTAAACGAAATGATCAAAATCGTGGCCGCCCGGCAACCGGAGAAATACGACACCTCGAAGCCCATGCCGATTCCCTTTGGATTGCGGCAGGTATGGACCTCCGACCACGTCATTCAGGGCCAGAACTATTAGCTGGACTGGTCTGGACAGCGACGTCACTGATACACGAGGTAATTTCGTCATCCAGCCACCTTACGGTCTCCTGAACCAGGCACACCTGGAGGCGGTAGAGGCCCTCCTCATCGGGCGGCACTACTCGCAAGTTATAAGAACGCTCCGTGACCGGCGTCAGGTCGGGCCGAAGCTCCGAGCGAACACCGTCGAAAATGACGATGGAATTGTCGGCATGGCGAAGCCAATGATAGCTCAGATGAACGGGGGTTTTGCCAGTGGATCGTAGCGCAACAGGGGAACCGTTGGTGACCACGACGTTGTACTGCGCCACTTCGCCGGGCGGGACCGCGCAAGGGAACTCGTCACCATGGCGAATGCGGATCATTTGGCCAATCCCGTGATCGATAGGATCCGTCCCGGAGCCGCCCATACAGTACGAACCCAGGTGGTCTTCGGCGGGGTTGAAAACACCCAGCCCAAGTTTGGCATCTATCGGATCAGCCACCGGAAAGGGGCATCGATGGCAGAGAGTTCCGGTCCGTTCGGAATGTGGATTGCCGAGCATGCGACGCAATTTGCGCATCTCCGGGCCATTCCAGATCTCTCGCAAGCTCTGCGTTTTCAGATCGCCTAACGGATTGCGTGCCGAATAGTCGTTACAACAAGGCACCACCGTGCCATCGGCGAGCACGACCATCCCCACCCAGGGCTCATGGCAGACTCCCGCGACAGCCGGCTCCTGTTTGGGGCCGAACGTCACCAGTGCCGGGTCCTGATTGGCCCAGACCAGGAAGCTCTTGAAGAATACAGTATCAAAACCGGCCTGGATCCAGTCCTGCTGGAACCGTTCCTGTTCGGCTTTATTTCTATCCATGGCGATCATCTGCAACGAGGCTTTCAGCCGGCTGGAACTGCTTCGCTTGATTTCAGCAAATCGCCGGATGTTCTCAATCACCTTTTCGAATGTGGCGCCCACGCGAATGGCTTCGTAGGTTTCCTTGGTTATTCCGTCCAGGGAGAGGAGCAGGATAGAGAGACGGCTGTCCAGCAGAGCGCGCGAAGCCTGTTCGGTCAAGCGGGTGGCGTTGGTGCTGATTCCGACTCGTATGCCGGCATGCTCCGCGAGGCTGATCATGCTGTAGATGTCCGGGTTCAATAGCGGTTCGCCGAACAGATGGAGCCAGATGAATTCAACGTGTCCGCGGCCCTCCTCAATGATCCGCTGGTAGAGCGGCATTTTCATGTGTTCATTCTTGCGGCCCATAGTGGGGTACGGGCACATGACACATTTCAGGTTGCAGATACTGGTTGATTCGATAACCAGGTAGACCGGCAACCCGGAGCTAACTTCGTTTGCCTGCAAATAGCTTGCACCCAAGGCGCGGCGATTGATTCGGGACCTAAGTCTCCCCCCCTGGACCTCATCCATTCTAATCATTAGAGCACGCCTTCAAGGTCCGGCTCCGGATGCGAGTCGGGATGTCTGTAAACTGTCTTATTGGACTTCCGGCACGTATCATGAATCGAATTCTAGATCTCGCATCGAGTTCCACCTACGATTTCCGCAAGACCGCCAATCCCGCCGATCCCCTGAAATACCTGTTCGACGAATGGGTGCCTTATTACCGTCTGAAATGGGCTATCGCGCGGGCTCTGCAACCCCATCGCATACTGGAGATCGGCGTGCGGTTTGGCTATTCCGCGCTAGCGTTTCTGGATGGCGCGCCCGACGCAACGTATTTCGGGATTGATAACGATTCAGATACGTTTGGAGGGGAGCGTGGCGCTATTAATTGGGCTCGTCAGGTCGCGCCGGAAGCAAGAGCTCAATTCCTGATTGGCGATTCGCAGACTATGCAGTGCTTTCCAGGAGGCACATACGATCTGATTCATGTCGACGGACAGCAGGATGGGGAAGGCTCTATCGCGGATTTGAAAAAAGCCCTCGGACGGGCCAGGTACATACTGGTTGACGGCTATTTCTGGACACGCGATAACTTCTTGCACGTCTCCGAGTTCGTGTTCCGTTACCGGGATCTGATTGAGAGTTGTATGATCATCCCCGGTTATGCAGGCGAATTACTCATCACACCGAAACCTGGGGAGTCCATAGCGAAACATGCCGAAACCAGCGCCGACCTCAGGAGCAGTTATGTTGCCTCCTACTACCTGGGAGATTGCGCGGGCTCCGATACATTTAAACGCGATAAGAGCGGGAGGCTGTTGGATGCCAGGCTGCGGTCCGTCGCCGATCTCATCGGGACGGCACCCCTGGGACGAGCTCTTGATTTGGGAAGCGGGCGGGGAGAGTTGAGCATCCACCTGGCGCGTAGCGGTTATAGAGTACTTTCGATTGATTATTCGCAAGACGCGATCGATCTGGCGAAGAAGGCCTCCGATGCCGCTGGCTGCAGCGCGGGAATCGACTATTACTGCGGGGATGTCAATTCAGCTCCCCTCTCCGGTGTATATAGTTTGGCAGTTGCTTCGGACATGGTCGAACGTTTAACCAGCGGCGAACTAGACGGTCTGTATGAGCGGGTGGCGGCACACCTTTCATCGGACGGCATTTTTATTATTCACACCTTTCCGAACGCTTGGCACTACCGGTACGATTATGCGCGGCGGCGGCAGAAAGCTCGCGCGCTGGGAGCTTACCTGCCTTCCGAGCCAAGGAGCCGGTATGAGGAACTGATGCGTATTAACGAGCAATCTCCGCGAGTGTTGCGCGATCAGTTGAAAGCTCACTTCGACCATGTTCTGGTCTGGTTCGCCTCTCACGACCTGGGCAATCCATTCGACAACCTGAGCAGACGCTTTTCCAGAGCTGAGATGCGTACAGCAGGCGACTTGTTCGCCATCGCGTCGCACTCGCCAATCGACGGTCAAACTTTACGAAATCGTATCGGAATGCATCCTCTCATGTGCGCGGCCAGGGTCGATATTCGGATCCTCGAGATGCCGCAGACGGTGGCACCCGGAAAGACGTTCCAGGGACGTGTACGCCTCAAGAACAATGGGGCGATCGATCTCAAAAGCCAGCCTCCGAATCCGGTCCACCTGGCGTATCACTGCTATTCGACTGGCAACGAGTTGATGGTATTTGATGGACTGCGCAGTGTGATTCCGATTTTGAGGGCGGGGGCTGAATTAGAGGCTGATATGTGCCTTCAGGCACCGGAAAAGGAAGGTTTGGTGCGATTCCGGCTGACTCTGGTCCAGGAAGCTGTTACGTGGTTCGATACCCCGCCGCATAGTAGCTTCGCTGAAACCTTTATCGATGTAAGGTGATTGGGAACGCCAGAAGAAGTCAAGAGCCGGACTCCCCGCTCCTGACCTCCAAGGCAAAGGATAAGAACTTTCGGACGGATCGTCCTACAGGACGATTCTGCGAAGACGCGAGGCGCAGCCGAGAGCCAGCAAGGCAAGACCAGCCAGACCCATGGTGGCGGGTTCCGGAATCGCATCGACTACGATTTCATTTGCGAACGCAGCGTCCTGGCTACCCGCGCTTGGGGTACCCGTGGCTACCAATTCGACGTACTGGATAGCGGTAGACGGAAGGGCGCTTGGCGCCGTCGCATACGCACCCAGGGCGTTCGTCGAGATTGTCCAACCGCTGCCACCGTCTGGTTGGGCAGTCACGCTCAACACCTCTGTGGGGTTTATCAGGCTTCCGGTTGTCACCTGGGTGTTATTGGAAATGGCAGGACCACTCCAACCTGTGCCGACGAAAACATTGAAAGAGGTCGTGAGACTGGGACTTCCCATTCCGGTAACGGTAAGGTAGTCAACATTGTACAGCTGACCAAGATTAATCAGCAGGAAAGGCTCGCCAGAAGTGTAAGAATACCCTACAGCGTCCCACTGCGTAGCCGAGCCACCTGTGAGAGCGGAACTCCCATCAATCGCATTGGTTGCCTGGTACGCAGATCCGTAGGGATTGGGAACGTTGGAAGCTGCGATCGCTCCAAGCGAGCTAAGCGCGATATTATTAGCTAAAGCCGATCCTCCAAGAGCTAAAGCAGCGTAGACAACAATGATAGTGCGCATTGGTTTAGTTCTGTCCTCCTCGGGGCAGACTTCATGCTCAATAGTATAGTACGAAATACTCCCAACCAAGCAAGGTTTTTTCAGGGTTTTCGATAGCACCGTACTAAGGCCCCAGATGTCACCTAACTTATATACTATAAATGCTTTAACTTGAAGGAAACATACTATACTTTGGGCTACAAACTGTCCCACAGACAGAGCGGAGATCCAGCCAATTCTTGTGAATTCTGGCTTCGACGCTTCGATAAAACTGTGCGAATATCAATCGCCGCCGGCAATCGTATTAAAAAAGTTTAATGACATTTTGGCGCAGCGACTCCAGCGGAATTGCTCGGCACGCCGGGTCCCACGGGCGCGCAATGCTTGACACAGACTTGCAGATGAAAGGACCTGCCGCAGGGCGTCACTGATCTCTCCGGTGCAGTGGGGGTTCACAAACAACGCAGCATCGCCCGCGATCTCCGGTAAAGAGGAGACGCCCGAGGTGATCACCGGAGTTCCGACCGCCATGGCCTGCACTACCGGAAAGCCGAAACCTTCATAGTAAGAAGGGTAAACCAATGCGGTGGCACCTGCCATAAGGGCTGGCAAATCCTCTTCCGGCACGTAACCCAGATATCTCACTCCCCCACCACCTCCGAGCAGACGCGCAGTTGTTTCACTTTTTTCCCAACCGAGCGGCCCGATCGCAACCAACTGGCAGTCCGCACGCGTCGAGAGCGGCAGCAAATCCCACGCGTCCAAAATCCTGGTGAGGTTTTTCCGCGGTTCAATACATCCTACAAACACCAGATAGCAGTCCGGCATCGCATACTTTTGCCGCAGGCCCTCAATATCAGGTTCTGTAACCTGAAAAAACGCGTCCGACACACCCGGATAGATGACCCGGATTGAGTCCTCCCGTAGCCCGAGGATCCGTATGGAGTCCTGACGCGTAGATTCCGAAATAGCAATCAGGCCGTCCGCGTGGCGAAGAATCCGTTCCGCATACTCTTTAGTTGCCGCGACATTCGCATCCGTGTGCATCTCAGGCATAAGCCAGCAGGTCATGTCGTAAATTGTGGCTGTGACCTTGCACTTACGGGGCGGGTTTCGCACCAGTTGCGACGCATGGAACAAGTCGTAACGCCGGCTGACCAACAGATCCAGCGCTTGATTATCCCGGCCGTTTAACAGACCCATCAGTTGCAGCCTGGCGAAGGTAGCCAACCAGCCCGATACGGATTCCTGGTGGTCGAGTCTGCCGAGGTCACGCAAGAATGGAAAAAACGCAATCTCATCCTTTACAGACTGTTTTTTAAGATGTGAAAGCCAGTAATATACGAAGTTCTTTACACCGGCACTGCGCACCAGAAGCGGGGTGGCATCAATTAGGATTCGCATGAAAGGCTGAGTTTCCGTCTCAGTATAACGTCCGCGGGGTTGGAGCCGTTTTCAATATGACTCTACTGTTTCGGGCCGAGGCCGTTTGTGCGACAATTTGCCTTTATCGAAGACGGCGGCATCGATGGCTTTGAGCCGGTTAGAGTGCGCGCGATTCTGGCAACCGGCGCGGTCAAAACGGACTGCGTGGGATTGGCGTCAGAAAGTGAGCGAATGACAAATCATCCTATTGACGTCAAAGACATTATGCGCGAGATCAAAGGCTTGGTCCGCAGCCGTGGTACGTCGCCAGCCCACACCCACACGCCGACCCTCCGGGCGCCCGCATGGCCTGGTTGGACCCGATCAGACGAAGCAGGTGTGGCCTTAAAAAACACGCAATCCCTGATCGGCCAACTCCCTCCTGAACCGCCTACTCTTCGCGGGAGGGTGGGGATTTTCCTCGTAAAGATCGTTCGGCGCGCCTTGTTCTGGTACACACCGCAAATCGTCGAATTTCACAAGACCGTAACTTCTTCTTTCAACGAACTATTAGCCGCCATAAAGACGGTGGCCGCGGCCGGCCAGCAAAACTGGACGGCACTGGAATCCCTAAATTTGCAAACCGCAGAGTTGCGTGCGGAAACCGAACGCCTCGAGAAGATGCTGGAATCGCTGCGGAAAGAGCTGGGCACGATTGTTAAGGCGGAACTCTCGCCTGAAATTGCGGCCAGACACAGGGTGGAATCTCGCCTGGAAGACACCACCCGCGAACTGGATGACCTGGCGAAGGCGTTGGCAGCGGAGACTGGTGAACGGGAGGAGTTGGCACGGCGAGTCAAAACGGAAATAGCGTCCCGGGAAGGGCTGGCGAATCAACTCGATGGTGAGATCGCGGCACGGGAGGGACTCACCCAGGCGTTGGCGGCGGAGGTGGGCACACGCGAGGAGTTGGTGCGACGAGTTGAAGCGGAGATAGCGTCGCGGGAAGGGCTGGC
>Ga0326727_10022863_pt1 | contig 12017 bp, 9 predicted proteins | sample MB2enrmetagenome_FD_207643 | JGI IMG/M metagenome (GOLD analysis project Ga0326727, IMG submission 207643) | Lab enriched peat soil microbial communities from McLean, Ithaca, NY, United States - MB29MY | ecosystem: Environmental > Terrestrial > Soil > Wetlands > Peat | place: USA: New York... | reverse complement strand
TCGTATTGATGTCGGAAAGGGACAGTCCCAGCGCTTGCGCTTTTTCCCGGTCGATGGTCACCCGGTACTGGGGCGTGTCTTCCAGGCCGTTCGGTCGCACGGCCATCAAGGCCGGGTTCTGGGCCGCCATGCCGAGAAGCTGGTTGCGGGCCTGCATCAGGGCCTCGTGCCCAAGTCCCGCCTGATCCTGAAGCTCGAAATCGAATCCGCTGGCATTGCCCAGTTCCATGACGGCCGGCGGGGCGAAGGCAAACACATTGGCGTCCTTCAGTTGGGACAGACGTCCCATGGCCCGGCCGATGATGGCGCCGACCTTCCGGTCGGGACTTTGACGGACGCTCCAATCCTTGAGGCGGACGAAAGCCATGCCGCCGTTCTGGCCGCGGCCGGCGAAATTGAAGCCGGTCACCTGGAAGACGCTGTCCACCGAGTCCTTTTCGGCGGTGGTAAAATAGCGGGCGACCTGGTCGAGGGTTTGGGTGGTGCGTTCGATGGTGCTGCCGGCCGGACCCTGAACCTGTACGAAGAACATGCCCTGGTCCTCATCGGGCAGGAACGCCGTCGGCAGTCGGACGAACAGGACGCCCATGGCCGCCAGGATCAGGCCGTAAACGAGCAGGATTCGGCCGCTCCTGCGGACCACCGTCTCGACCCCTCGGGCATAGGAACGCCGCCCGCGGTCGAAATTGCGATTGAACCAGCCGAAGAATCCGCGCTCGGACGGGCCGTGGCCCACCGGTTTCAGGAGGGTGGCGCACAAAGCCGGGGTCAAGATCAGGGCGACCAGGACAGACAAGGCCATGGCCGAGACCAGGGTCAGCGAGAACTGCCGGTAGATGGCTCCGGTCGAGCCGCCGAAGAAGGCCATGGGGACGAACACCGCAGACAGCACCAGGGCGATGCCGACCAGGGCGCCGGTGATCTGGCCCATGGATTTCCGTGTGGCTTCCTTGGGGGATAGCCCGTCCTCGCCCATCACCCGTTCGACGTTTTCGACCACCACGATGGCGTCGTCGACCAACAGGCCGATTGCCAGCACCATGGCGAACATGGTCAGCGTGTTGATGGTGAAGCCGCATGCCGCCAGGAGGCCGAAGGTCCCCAGCAGGACCACCGGCACGGCGATGGTCGGGATCAGGGTGGCGCGAAAATTCTGCAAGAACAGATACATCACCGCGAAGACCAGGACGATGGCTTCGCCCAGTGTCTTGATCACCTCTTCGATCGAGATGCGGACGAACGGCGTCGTGTCATAGGGGTAGACGATCTGCAGTCCTTCGGGGAAGAACTGCTGGAGGGACGCCAGTTCGGCCTTGACGGCGGCGACGGTATCGAGCGCATTGGCCCCGGTCGCCAGCTTGATGGCGAGCCCGGCCGCCGGCTTGCCGTTGTATTTCGACTGGGTTTCGTAGCTCTCCGCACCGATTTCGATGCGGGCGATATCCTTCAGCCTGACCTGCGAGCCGTCCTGATTGACCTTCAGAAGAATTCGGCCGAATTGTTCGGGCGTCTCCAGCCGGCTTTGCGCCAACACCGTCGCATTGATCTCCTGGCCGGGGACCGCCGGGCTGCCGCCCAATTGTCCGACCGACACCTCGGCGTTTTCGGCCTTGATGGCCGTCGTCACGTCGGTTGTCGTCAACTTGTAGCTGACCATCTTGTCGGGGTTCAGCCAGATGCGCATGGCGTGCTGAGCGCCGAACACGGTGACGTCGCCGACGCCGTTCATCCGACTGATCGGATCTTGCAGCCGAGATGCCGTGAAATCGGTCAGGTAGTCGGCGGTATAGCGACCGTCCGTCGATATCAGGCCGATCACCATCAGGAAATTCGTCGCCGCCTTGGCGACCTTGATGCCCTGGGCCTGCACTTCCTGCGGCAGGAGCGGCGTGGCCAGTTGCAGTTTGTTCTGGACCTGAACCTGGGCGATGTCCGGGTTGGCCTTGCTGTCGAAGGTCAGTGTGATGGTGACGTTGCCCGACGCATCACTGGTCGAGGACATGTAGCGCAGATAGTCGAGGCCGTTCATCTTCTCCTCGATGACCTGGGTTACGGCGTTTTCCACCGTTTGCGCCGAGGCTCCCGGATAGGTGGCGGAGATCTGCACGGACGGCGGGGCGATCCGCGGATATTGTTCGATGGGGAGGCTCAAGATGGAAAGGCCACCGGCCAGCATGATGACGATGGCGACGACCCAGGCAAAAACCGGGCGGTCGATGAAAAAGCGGGACATCGGACGGGTTCCTTAGAATTTGCGGTCTGTCGCGGCGGCGGGACCGCCTGCGTCTGCGGCCTGTGTCCGGCTTCCGTCCGCGACCGCGACCGCATGGACCTCGGTTCCGGCATGGATCTTCTGCAGACCGTCGGTGACGATCCGGTCACCGGCTTCCAGTCCGCCGCGGATCAGCCAGTCGTTGCCCACCGCCGGTCCGACCTGGACGGGACGGGAGGTGACCGTGTTGTCGGCCCCGACGACCCAGACCGTGGCCTCGCCATTGGGCGTGCGGACCAGAGACCGCTGCGGGATCAGCAGGGCCTGGTCGATGTCGCCTTCGGCGATGCGGGCGCGGACGAAGAGACCGGGATAAAGGTCGTGGCTGGGATTGGGGAACAGGGCGCGCAACTGCACGGCGCCGGTGCCGCCATCCACCGTGACTTCGGAGAACTGCAGCTTGCCGGTCTGTTCATAAGCCTGAACGTCACCGTCGAGTGTCAGAGAAACCGGCTTTTCGGAGACGTCGGTCCGCGAGATCTGGCCGGTCCGGATGGCCTGCTTCAGGCGCAAGAGTTCCGAACTGGACTGGTTGACGTCGACGAAGATCGGATCGAGCTGGGTGATGGTCGCCAGGCTGGTGGACTGGCTGGCCGTGACCAGGGCACCTTCGGTGACCGATGACCGGCCAATCTTGCCGGAAATCGGGGCAAAGACCTTGGTATATTCCAGATTGATGCGGGCGGTGTCGACCTCGGCCTGGGCGGCCAAAATCTGGGCCCTGTCCTGTTCCAAGGTGGCGATCACATCGTCATAGTCTTGCTTTGCGACGGCGTTGATGGTGACCAGATCGGCATAGCGGGCCGCCTTTGCCTCGGCCGTTTTCAGGTTGGCCCGTGCCTTGGCGAGATCCGCATTGGCGCTGGCCAGGGTGGCCTGGAAACTGGCCGGATCGATCTGGTAAAGCTGTTGGCCGGCCGAGACGTCGCTGCCTTCCTGGAACAGCCTTTTTTGCACGATGCCGCTGACCTGCGGGCGGACTTCCGCCGTCCGGAACGCCACGGTGCGACCGGGCAGTTCGGTGGTCAGCGCGACATGGCGCGGCTCGACGGTGACGGTTGAGACCTCGACCGGGCCGGTCGGCGCGCGACCAGCCTGTTTCGGCGCGTCGTCGCAGGCGGCCAGGGCCAGCATGGGCAAGCCGAGCAACAAGGGGAGAAGGGATTTGGGGGCGGTGAACATGGTTAGAACCTACGCGTCCAAGGGAGAGGTCGACAGAAACCCTAGAAAATGTACTGTATCGTATGGTACAGTATTTGTGTACTGTATCGTACAGTTCTGTTTTCTTCAAGGGGTTTCCGTGGCACCATGAACATCGGGAAGGACACCGGGATATGAGCGAGGCACCGACCAAGATGCAGCCGCGCGGAGTGATCCGCCGCCAGGCCATGCTGGAGGCGGCAAAGGCGCTTTTTCTGGAAAAGGGATTCGAGAACACCAGCCTCAGCGACATCGTTGAGCGGTCGAAAGGGTCGCGCAGTACGCTCTATGAGCTGTTCGGCAACAAGGAAGGACTGCTGCGGGCCATGGTCGAAGAGTCGACCACCCAGGTCTGGGAAGCGATGGACTGGGCCGAGGCATTGCCGGAGGCGACCGACGAAGCACTCGTCGAACTGGGCATGCGATTCGCCAAGATCGCCCTGTCGTCGGATTCCATGGCCATCTATCGCATCGTCGTTGCCGAAGGCCACCGCATGCCGGAAATCGCCCGGTTTTTCTTCCTATCCGGGCCCCAGGTGTTCCACCAGCGGCTGACCGATATTTTCCGCAAGGCGCAGGAGGATGGTCGGTTCAAGACCGGTGATCCGGAGATGATGGCCGCGGCGTTTGCGAGCACGGCTTTGGGCGACCTGCACTTCCGACGGGCCCTGGCCGTGATGCCCGAGATGCCCGACGACGACATCGCCCGGTTTGTCCGGACGATGGTGCGGACGTTCCTTTACGGAGTCGCCGTATCCCGGACCTGACGCCAGATTGCCGTGACGGACGCGTCGGGAGACGGGGGTTGTCGCCGAGCAAGGTCCTTATGCCAAGCTGCGCTGATCGGAGGCGATCAGCGCCCCACGAGGCGCCGGGCGGGGTTCTCCGAAACCCTTGGCTTTTGCTCGCATCTGCAAGCGGGCCCGGGGTGGGCTACCCAACTTGCGATGAGAAAAACTGATCATAAGTTGGTATTACAGACCTGGAACGGAACTCAATCGTTTGCGGACCGCTTCGATGTCAGCGTAGAAATAGGTCGGGTTATGGGCGGGGATCTCCAGCAGCCCCGCTTCCAATCCGTCCAGGTGGACAGTCAGTGCGGTCAGGGCGGCCCGCTCGTCATGGTCGCGGATGGCATAGGCGATGGCGGCATGTTCATCGACCAGGCGGGCCATGCGGCCCGGTTCGGGAAGGGTCAGGTGGCGATAGCGATCGACCTGGACCTTGACCTGCTGCACTACGGTCCAGATGCCCGGATAGCCGGCCGCATCGGCAATGCCGGAATGAAAGTCTTCGTCGGCGGCATGAAAGGCCTCGCGGTCGTCCTTGCCGGCGGCTTCGCGCTGGCGCTCGATGTTGGCTTCCAGGAGCGCGGTCTGGCTGCGGGTGGCGACCCGGACGGCCGCCTTGACCGCCACTTCCTCAAGGGCACGGCGGATGACGATGGCTTCCGGCAGCGCGTCCAGCGGGATGCGGGCGACGAAGGTGCCGGACTGGGGAACGATCTCCACCAGCCCTTCGGCCGCCAGGCGCAGGATTGCCTCGCGGATGGGGGTGCGGCTGACGCCGAACACCGCCCCCAGGTCTTTTTCAACGATCGGGTCGCCGGGCCGCCATTGCAGCGAGATGATGGCCCGGCGCACGGTCTGGTAGATCAGCGAGGCGGCGCTGTTGCTGGCAGCGCCCGGGCCGATCCGAGGGATTGCCGGCCGAGCGTTGCGCGCCCGGGGGCGGCGGCCGGTGGACGGCAGGTCGTCACGGGAAGCCACATCGTCCAAACCAGTCACCGCCGTCACTCTCCCTTCGTTCGTCAGCGCGCTAGCGCAGATCCCGGACGTTCAGATGGTCCATGTCATCGAACACCTGGTTTTCGCCGACCATTCCCCAAATGAAGGTGTAGGCTTTGGTGCCGACACCGGAATGGATGGACCAGCTGGGCGAGATCACCGCCTGCTCGTTCTGCACGACAATATGCCTTGTTTCCTGCGGTTTTCCCATCATGTGGAAGGCCACCGTATCGGAATCCATACCAAAATAGAAATAGACCTCCATACGGCGTTCATGGGTATGGGCCGGCATGGTATTCCACAGGCTTCCTTCCTCCAGCTTGGTCATGCCCATCGACAACTGGCAGGTGGGTAGTACCGCCGGGACGATATACTTGTAGATTGTCCGGCGATTGGCGGTCTTGGTATCGCCCAAAGTCGCGGGGGAGGCTTCGGCCAGGGTGATCTTGCGGGTCGGGTAATGGGTATGGGCCGGGGCGGAGTTATAGTAGAACTTCGCCGGATCGCCGGGGTCGGCGCTGCCGAAGCTGACGGCGCGGGCGCCCTGGCCGATGTAAAGGGCTTCCTCGCGGGCGATCTCGTGACGGGTGCCGTCGACCTCGACCCAACCGGCGCCGCCGATGTTGATCAGGCCCAGTTCCCGGCGTTCCAGGAAGAATTCGACGCCGAAGGTTTTTCCCAGCGCGGCGGCGAACAGGAGGGGAGCGGCGGTCGGCATGATGCCGCCAAAGACGATGCGGTCGATGTGGCTGTAGGTCATCGTCATCTCGCCGGGGCAGAAGACCCGTTCCACCAGGAATTCGCGGCGCAGGCCTTGCGTATCCAGCGTCTTGGCGTGGTCGCTGTGGATGCCTTGGCGCGTGTCCATTGATGGTCCTCCTTGACGGTCGATGAAAAGGGCTGGACGACGCAGCACAGATGGTGCGCGCGATGCCCTGCGGCGTCTAATATATTAGATATATAAAAGAGTCAATCCTGTTGCCCCGTTGCGTTCGGGCTGGCAGTCCCAATCTTGTCACACGTAACAGAGGTGCTGATCGACTTGATTTCCAGTAATGTCCGCGGTTGATCGATCGCGTGCACCGACGGGGGCGTTGATGGCCGATATCGTACTGATCAATCCCAAGTTCGAGCCCAGCTACTGGGGGTTGGAACACGCCCTGCATCTGCTGGGCTACCAGGCCAATCTGCCGGTTGCGGCGCTGCCCTTGCTGGCCGCCCTGACCGGGGCTGGACATCGGGTGACGTTGATCGACGAAAATGTCGAGGACATCAACCTCGATCTGTGCCGACGGGCCGACATCGTCGGTCTGACCGGCATGTCGGTGCAGCGGCTGCGCATGAAGGAGATTCTTGACCAGCTGCAAGGCGGCAGGGCTCATCTGGTGGTCGGCGGCCCGTGGGTGACGGTGGAAGAGGGCTATTTCGGCAATATGGCCCAGACCATCTTCGTTGGCGAAGCGGAAACCACCTGGCCGCAGTTCCTGGCGGACTGGCAGCAGGGACGTCCGCAAAGCCGCTATGAGCAGGCCGAGCGCACCGATATGACCACCGTGCCGGTTCCGCGCCATGATCTGTTGAAGATGGACCGTTATGCCCTGGCCAGCGTGCAGTTTTCCCGCGGCCGTCCGTTCACCTGCGAGTTCTGCGACATCATCGTGACCTTCGGGCGGCGTCCGCGCATCAAGGCGCCCCGGCAGGTGGTCGCCGAACTGGAGGCTCTGCGCCGGACGCCCGGCGTCGACACGGTGTTCATCGTCGACGATAACCTGATTGGCAACAAGAAGGCGATCAAGGAGGTCCTGCACGCCGTCGTCGATTGGCAGCGCCGGCACGACTATCCGATGATTTTTTTCACCGAGGCGTCGCTGGACCTGGCCGATGACCCCGAGTTGATGGCGCTGATGGTCGAGGCCAACATCCGCATCGTCTTCGTCGGCATCGAAACGCCCAACGAGGAGGCCCTGGCCGAGACCGGCAAGACCCAGAACCTGCGCAAGGGGCGCGGCATGGCGGAAAAGGTGCATGCCATCCAGGACTGCGGGATGGAGGTGTGGAGCGGCATGATCCTGGGCTTTGATAACGACCGGCCCGACATCTTCGATCGCCAGGTCCGCTTCATCGAGGAAGCCCGTATCGTCAACAGCATGGTCGGCATGCTGTCGGCCATCCCCAAGACGCCGCTGTACCGGCGCCTGGCCGACGAGGGGCGTCTGGATGGCGCCGACCAGCCGGAGTTCGGCACCAATGTCATTCCGTTGGGGATGGACCGGGCCCATTTGCGAGCCGGTTATCTGGAGGTGATGCGTCGGCTTTATGACGCCGATGCCTATTTCCGCCGTCTGGATGCCCTTTACCTGGATGGAGGGTTGAGCCAAAGCGCCGCCCGCCGTCGGCACCTGAAAGGGCGGACGTGGTCGCGCCTGGCTCTGAACGCCGGCCTGCTGGCCGAATCGGCCTTCATCTTCCTGCGTCTGCAGACCAAGGTTGCCGACCGCGATCTGCGCCGCCATTATCGGGCCTCGATGGGACGCCTGCTGAAGCGCAGACCCTCGCTCGATCTGCTGCAGGTTTACGCGGTGAAGGCGGCGATGCACTATCACGTCCATACCCTGCTGGGCGAGATGCAGCGGGACGGCCGGCTCACCAACAGCATCTGACAACTGGTCGCGCCCCGATGGTCTATGATCTTCCCCTGTTCCGCCCGCCTTCCGAAGGCGACAACGTCATCGTCCAGGCGACGCTGGGCTGCCACTACAACCAGTGCAGCTTCTGCGCCATGTACAAGACCAAGCGCTATCAGGCCCGGCCGCTGGCGGCGGTGTTCGCCGACATCGACGTCCTGGCGGACTTGCGTCCCGAGGCGCACAAGGTGTTTCTGGCCGATGGGGATGCCTTCACCCTGCCGACCGAGGATCTGCTGGCCATCGCGGCGCATCTGGCGGCTCGCTTCCCCAATCTGCAGCGCATATCGGCCTATGCCACGCCGGCCGACCTTTTGGGCAAGTCGCCGGATGATCTGCTCCGCCTGCGCCAGGCCCGGTTGAGCCTGGCCTATGTCGGCATCGAATCCGGTGCCGCCGAAGTGCTGCGCCGGGTCCGCAAGGGCGCCAGTGCCGACGGCATTGCCGATGCCTTGACCAGGGCCCGAACGGCGGGAATCAAGGTTTCGGCCACCGTGATCCTGGGGCTGGGCGGACGCCGCTTGTCGCAGCAGCATGCCTCGGATACCGCACGCCTGATCAACCGCGCGCCGCCCCATTTTCTGTCGACCCTGCAGCTGATGCTGCCCGTTGGCACCGCGCCGGACTTCCTGGCCCGCTGGGACGGCGATTTCGCCTTTCTGGACGATGACGCGGTGCTGGCGGAACAGCGGACGCTGATCGCCGCCCTCGATCCGCCCCATCCGGTGATCTTCCGGTCGAACCACGCCTCCAATTGCCTGGCCCTGGCCGGGACCTTGCCCCGTGATCGGGGCCGCCTGCTGGCCGATATCGATGGGACGGGTCAGGACGGCTTGCGCCCGGCCTGGCTGCGGGGGCTGTGAGCGATGTCGCCGGAACGTCTGTCGGTGCCTTGGTCGAGCGGCGTGGAACCGCCGGCGCTGGTCGTACCGGCCAATGCCATCGATTGTCATCACCACATCTACGACCACCGCTTTCCGGTTGACCCCCATTCGGCGCTGCGGCCCGGCGATGCCGGCATCGCCGACTATCGGCTGTTGCAACGCCGGCTGGGGATCGGCCGCCATGTTCTGGTCCAGCCGTCGACCTATGGTCTCGACAATTCCGGCCTGGTCTGGGCCCTGGGGCAGTTCGGTTTGGCCGAGGTGCGCGGCGTGGCCGTGGTCACTGCAGACGTCGCGGAGGCCGAACTGGACCGCCTGGATGCCGCCGGGGTACGGGGTGTCCGCGTCAATCTGGTCAATCCCGGCGGAGCGACCGCGCTGCCGATGGTCCCGGCGCTGGCGCGACGGATCGCCGACCGCGGCTGGCACCTGCAGCTTTACATCGACGGTGACCGGATCGTCGCGCATCGCGACCTTTGGCCGGCGCTGCCCTGTCCGGTCGTCTTTGACCATCTGGGGCGCATCCCCCAACCCGATGGGGTGGACCACCCGGCCTTCACGGTGATCGGTGAGTTGCTGGCCAAGGACAGGGCTTGGGTGAAGCTGTCCGGGTTCTACATGGTCGGACGGATCGGCGCCCCCACCTTTGCCGATGCGTCGGCGGTGGCCAAGGCCTATGTGGCGGCCTGTCCCGGCAGGCTGGTGTGGGGGAGCGATTGGCCGCACGCCACCGAGCCGGCCACGGCCAAGCCCGACGACGCCGCCATGCTGGACCTGTTGGGCCAATGGACCGGAGACCCGGAGGTGGTGCGGGCGATTTTGGTGGACAATCCGGCCCGTCTGTACGGCTTCTGAGGAAGACTTACCGAACCCGGCGCTTCGCCACCGAGGGGGGCAGGCGTACCAGGCGGGACTTCAGGTTGCCGCGGCGGCGGGGAGTGGTGCCGCGGTTGAGCAGAAAAGCGACGATCAGCGGCGGGACCAGGATCAGGCAGCCTTTTTCCGCCCAGATCAGGAAGCTGTCATGCCCCTTGTCGATGATGATGGCTTCCTTGCACTCGTAACGTTGCTGGAAACTGCCGCCACAGGTCTTCATCTGGCTTTCGACGTCGGCCGACCGAAAACTGAATTGGTCGGGATCGACGGACAGGAATTGCTGGTAGAACGTGATCCCGATCCAGATCACGCAGGCCATCATGGCGATCCATCTTACGACCGTCTTCGGTTCCGTCGTCTGCAAAATCCTGGCCTCGTGACAGGGGCGGGGTCGTTCGCCCGCCTTGCTGTATTTCTTGGCGACGCGCCGTCGGCGCGTCGCGACCGCGGGCAAATCCGCCCATGCGCTGGACCTTACCATGTTTCCGAGGCTTTTGGAGGGGAATTGCCGGGTCACGGGCGGCCATTTGTGGCGGTGCGGGATGCTCGGACTGGCATTCGGGCGGTTGAGGGGGTATATCCTTGCCTTTCCCTTTAGTGCATTGCCCACCGAGGATCGAGATGGCCGACAAGTGGACTCCGGACAGCTGGCGGAAAAAACCCATCCAGCAGGTGCCCGAATATCCCGACGCCGCGAAGCTGGCGACGGTTGAAGAGCAACTGCGTATCTTCCCGCCGCTGGTCTTTGCCGGCGAAGCCCGCCAATTGAAAAGCCAACTGGCCAATGCGGCGGTCGGCAAGGCCTTTGTCCTGCAGGGCGGCGATTGTGCCGAGAGCTTTGCCGAGTTCCACCCCAACAACATCCGCGATACCTTCCGCGTGCTGTTGCAGATGGCTGTGGTGCTGACCTTCGGTGCCGCCTGTCCGGTGGTCAAGATCGGCCGCATGGCGGGCCAGTTCGCCAAGCCGCGGTCGGCAAACATCGAGACCATCGATGGCGTCACCCTGCCGTCCTATCGCGGCGACATGATCAACGGCATGGATTTCACGCCCGAGGCCCGTGCCGCGGATCCCGAGCGGTTGGTGCGCGTCTACAACCAGTCGGCATCGACGCTGAACCTGCTGCGCGCCTTTGCCCAGGGCGGCTATGCCGATCTGCACAAGGTCCATCAGTGGAACCTGGGCTTCGTCGCAGGGACCTCGGGCGCCCGCTATGCCGACCTATGCGCCCGTCTCGACGAGACGCTGGCCTTCATGGAGGCCTGTGGCCTGACCTCGGAAACCACGCCGCAGATCCGCGAGACCGCCTTCTTCACGTCGCACGAGGCGCTGATTCTTCAGTATGAGCAGGCCTTGACTCGGGTCGATTCGACCTCCGGCGACTGGTACGACTGCTCGGCCCACATGCTGTGGATCGGCGACCGCACCCGCCAGCCGGACGGGGCCCATGTCGAGTTCCTGCGCGGGGTCGGCAACCCCATCGGCTGCAAGGCGGGTCCCACCACGCCGGTGGACGACCTGCTGCGCCTGATCGAGACCTTGAATCCCAAGAACGAACCGGGACGGTTGACCATCATCACCCGGATGGGGGCCGACCAGGTCGAGGACAAGCTGCCGCCCCTGCTGAGGGCGGTGAAGCGGGAAGGCCGTTCGGTGGTGTGGCTGTGCGATCCGATGCATGCCAACACGGTCAAGATGGGCGACTACAAGACCCGCTCGTTCGACCGTATCCTGGCCGAGGTCAAAGGGTTCTTCGCGGCGCACCGGGCCGAAGGAACCCAGTCGGGGGGGGTGCATTTCGAAATGACCGGCCAGGATGTCACCGAATGCGTGGGCGGCGCCCAGGCGATCACCGAGGCTCGGTTGGGCGATCGCTATCACACCCACTGCGATCCGCGCCTGAACGCCACCCAGGCGTTGGAATTGGCCTTCCTGATCGCCGAGACCCTGAAGGACGAGCGGGCGGAGGCACGGAAGCTGGCGCAAGCATCATGAGCGCCGGACCCAGCCAACCGGCGCCGGTTCCGGCGCCGGGGCAGGGGGTGGAGCAGGACATCGAGCGCCTGACCGACCACTATTTCCTGCGGACCAAGGAGATCGTCGGCCGGTATGGCGACTGCCAGGTTACCTATGCGGTGTTCATGCGCCGTCCGGTGTTGTTCACCCCCCGCCTGGCGGTCGAATGGCTGCAGAAGGTCGCCGCCGAGCGGGGCGCGCGGTTCCAGATCGATCTCAACTTCCGCGAGGGGGATTGGGTCGGGGCCGGCGAACCGCTGATGTTCATCAGCGGTTCGTTCCACCATCTGGTGGATCT
>Ga0326727_10022862_pt1 | contig 12017 bp, 15 predicted proteins | sample MB2enrmetagenome_FD_207643 | JGI IMG/M metagenome (GOLD analysis project Ga0326727, IMG submission 207643) | Lab enriched peat soil microbial communities from McLean, Ithaca, NY, United States - MB29MY | ecosystem: Environmental > Terrestrial > Soil > Wetlands > Peat | place: USA: New York... | reverse complement strand
CGTGCGGATCTCCTGATCCGCACATCGCTGCTGGCGGCGCGGACGCCGCCAGTACAGCCGGTCTCCCACCCCTGCGAGCACAAATCGCTCGCCGGGGACCCCGGTCTGGAGACCGGCGCTACCTTAGGGGCTGTTTTGCGGATAAGTTCTAAGCGGAGCCAGGCATTGAGGGGATTTATTGACTCTGGTTCAATTCACGGCTGTCACCGCGCAATTGCCTTGACACTCCGCTATCGAGTCCAGCAAAGTGATTCCGCGACTCCATGCGGCCAGGCCGGCGATTCGACCCAACTTCTCTTGGCTCCCGGTCACTCGGAGGCGGAATTTGTCGAATTGGGAGGATTGTCAATGCACCATCTTTTCTTCAATCACTGGGCAATTGTGGTTGCCGCTCTCGCTCAGTGGGTTCTGGGCGCACTCTGGTTTTCGCCGGTTCTCTTCGCCAAGCCGTGGAAGGCCATGGTCTATCCGAACTCGAGGCCGCAGAAGAACACCATGATGGCCGGCATGCTCATCTCCTTCATCGGCAGCCTGATTCTCTGCTTTGTGTTGGCCCACGTCATCTTCTGGGCCGGCGCAACCACGATTCAATTTGGCGCGTTGATCGGCTTCATCGCCTGGGTCGGCTTTATCGTGGCGCCGCTTTCGGCTTCCCACGTCTATGAAGGGCGCCCGTTCAATCTGTTCGCCATCAACGTCGGCTACTGGCTGGTGGCGCTGATCGTTGCGGGCATCATTCTGGCCATGTGGCGTTGATCGCGTTTTGGGCCGATCAGTAACAATCGCCCGTTACAATCAGTCCATGAGCAAAGCAGCGATTGCAACCCCCAACGCTCCCGCCGCTATCGGACCCTATTCCCAGGGTGTGCGTGCGGGCAATCTTATCTTCACCGCTGGCCAGGTGGGCGTCGACCCGGCTAACCAGCAGGTGGTCGCGGGCGGCATTTCGGAGCAGACCGCGCGTACCTTTGAAAACCTGAAGGCCATTCTTGAACAGGGCGGCAGCAGCCTTGCCCAGGTGGTGAAGGCCACGGTCTTCCTCAAGGACATGAACGACTTCGCCGCCATGAACGCTGTCTATAAAGCTTACTTTGAGCAGACCGCAGCGCTTCCGGCCCGCACCACCGTCGAGGTTTCCCGATTGCCCAAGGACGTGCTGGTCGAGATCGACATGATCGCTGAAGTGTGAGTTGGAGGTCCCCATGAGCGAATCCGAATCGCCCGAGAAAATCAACCGCAGCGACGCCGAATGGCGCACCATGCTCACCCAGGAGCAGTATCAGGTGCTGCGCCAAAAGGGCACCGAGCGGCCATTCACCGGCGCCCTCACCCAGCACCACGAAACCGGCAACTACCATTGCGCGGGTTGCGGCTCGCTGTTGTTCATGAGCGGAGCCAAGTTCGACTCCGGCTGCGGCTGGCCCAGCTTCATGCTGCCCGCCGACCACAGGGCCGTCAATGAGCATGAAGACCGCAGCTACGGCATGCGACGCATCGAGGTCACCTGCGCCCGCTGCGGCGGCCATCTGGGCCACGTCTTTCCCGACGGCCCCGCGCCCACCGGCCTGCGCTATTGCATCAACTCAGCCAGCCTCACCTTCGCGCGCGAGAAGCCGTAGACGCGCCGGCTTGAAGGCATAGCGCCCATCTGTAAAAGGTAGCGCTGGCCTCCAGGCCGGCTGTCGCGCGGGTCTCCCGACCCGCACATCGCTGCTGGCGGCGTGGACGCCGCCAGTACAGCCGGTCCAGAGACCGGCGCTACCTCAAGATCCAATTGGCGGATAGGTCCACAATCCACGCACAACAAAACCCCGTCCGGTTGTGAACGGGGTTCGCGCGATCCTGGATTGTGGAGAGGATCGGGTGCTCCATCCTTCGCGTCTATTGCGAAGGTTCGGATCGCAACCGACGGGCTACGTCTTGGCGACCTTGCCGCTCTTGATGCAGCTTGCGCATACCCTGATGCGCTTGGGCGCGCCGTTGACCAGCGCCTTCACCGCCTGCAGATTCACGCTCCAGCGGCGCCGCGTCACATTGTGCGCGTGAGAGATGTTGTTGCCGAACTGCGGGCCTTTCCCGCAAATGTCGCATACCTGTGCCATGACTTCACTCCAAACTCTTCTTGTTCCGATTCTCGTCGCCGCCGGCAGAATCAGCATCATTCGAGCGCCGTTGCAGCCCCGCTCAGAATGGCGCCGCTCCCAGGGCCGATGAAGACACACCACGCCGCCGGCTTGCCGAATCTTTAGTATACCCGGAACCCGCCGATCGAGCCAAGGCGGGGCAAGCTTCGCATTGACACAGTATATGTGTGCACATATACTGTGTTCGTGAACATTACCCTCTCCATCGACGAGCAACTGGTTGAGCGCGCTCGTGAGAAGCTTCGTGCCGTGGGCAAGACCGTGAACCAGGAGATTCGCGAGCATCTTGAGCATATCGTCGGCGACGACGACTCGGAGCGCGACATCGAGTTTTTAGAGAAAACCGCCGGATTGGGAAATCCCGAGCCCGGCTGGAAGTGGAACCGTGAAGACGCGTATGAAGACCGAATGAAGTGGCCGCGGCCATGATCCCCGATGGCCCGAAGACGAAGCTCTCCCGCCTGATCGAGTTGGCAAGCAAAGGCGAAGAGGTGGCCATCACGAGGCCCGGCAAGAGGATAGCCACGATCCCAGTGCACGTGGCGCGGCCGCTGCGGTCATTTCTCGACACGAATATCCTTCTCTACTGCGACAACCCTGCTCACGTATCAAAGCAGCAGCGGGCATTGGAACTGGTCCTGGAACACAAAGCGCAGCGCACAGGCGTGGTTTCTTTGCAGGTACTACAGGAATATTTTGTGAACGCCACGAGGAAGCTCCGTATCGATCCTGGACTGGTTCGGCAAAAGGTCGAGGCCTATTCTCGCTTCGACGTTGTCGAGCCCATCGCCGCGGATATTCTCGCGGCAATCGACTTCCACAGGCTGCACCGGATCTCCTATTGGGATGCGTTGGTGCTCCACTCTGCGAGGAAGAGCGGCTGCCGCATTGTATTGACCGAAGACATGCAACACGGCCAGGAATTCGACGGAGTCAAGATCGTCAATCCATTCCTGTAGAGTCTTCCGGCTTTCGCGCTAAAATAGATTCAGCAGTATGGCGATCCACGACCCCATCCCGGCCCTCCTCTAGCGGCGCCCGCCGCCTACACTTGCTCCCTGCCATTTTTTTCGAATAGAGACGCAACAGGCACCCGCCCACGCCGGGCCGATGAGGTTTTCCCATGATCGATCGTTTGCAACAAATGGAGCAGCGCTACGACGAGCTATCCGCTCAGCTCAGCCTGCCCGAGGTCATTACCGACCACGACAAATATCAGAAGGCGGGCAGAGCGCTAAGCGAACTGGAAGCCCCGGTGATGAAATTCCGCGAGCTTAAGCAGGTGCGGCAGGGGCTTGCCGAAGCTCGCGCCATGCTCACTGAGGCCGATCCGGAGATGCGTGCGATGGCCGAGGAAGAGATCGCCGCGCTGGCTCCGCGTGAGCCGGTTCTGGAAGAAGAGATCAAAGTACTGCTGCTGCCCAAGGATCCGAATGACGAGAAGAACGTGATTCTCGAAATTCGTGCCGGAACCGGAGGCGACGAAGCATCGTTGTTTGCCGCGGAGGTCTTCCGCATGTACCAACGTTTTGCGGAACAGCATAAGTGGAAGATCGAGTTACTTTCGCTCTCTGAATCCGGCGTGGGCGGTTACAAGGAAGTTATCGCCATTGTTGAGGGCGAGCGCGTTTATTCGCAGCTCAAGTGGGAGAGCGGAGTCCATCGCGTACAGCGCGTTCCTGAAACCGAGACCCAGGGCCGTGTTCACACATCGGCCATAACTGTAGCCGTGCTGCCCGAGGCCGAAGATGTGGATGTGAAGATAGAAGCCAAGGACATTCGCATCGACACTTTCTGCAGCTCCGGTCCCGGCGGCCAGTCGGTCAACACCACTTACTCGGCGGTGCGCATTACACACATTCCGACTAACACGGTAGTTAGCTGCCAGGACGAGAAATCGCAGATCAAGAACCGCGAAAAAGGTATGCGCGTCTTGCGTTCGCGGCTGTACGAGCAGGAGATGGAACGCCAGAATGCGGCGTTGGCAAAGGAGCGCAAGCAGCAGGTGGGCACGGGCGACAGGAGCGAGAAGATACGCACCTATAACTTCCCGCAAAACCGGCTTACGGATCACCGCATTGGGCTAACTCTGCACCAGCTTGACTTAGTCATGCAAGGCCGCTTGCAACCTATCGTCGATGCCCTCATCACCCACTATCAGGCCGAGCAGTTAAAGACCGATAACACACAGGCAGCTTGAGCCTTGAACGCGCTAAGCAATTTCGTTCTATGCGGAGAGACGAGTCTACGGTCCGGGCCGCACCCTGACCGAGCCAGGCAGGACGCCGAAATCCTGCTGCTTGATCTTCTCGGGAAGGACAAAGCATGGTTGATGGCCCATGCGGAGGAAGAACTCTCCAGCGAGCAAGCCGCGCATTATATGGAGTTGCTCGGACGCCGATACCGCGGTGAGCCGATCCAATACATCGCCGGCCGCGCCGAGTTCTATGGCCTGCCCTTTCGCGTTACGCCGGATGTGCTCATTCCGCGCCCGGAGACCGAGCACCTGGTGGAGAAGGTTATTGAAATTGCGGGCGGCATTGAAACGCCGCGCATCGTTGATGTGGGTTCGGGCTCCGGGTGCATTGCCGTTGCTCTCGCTCATCAACTGCCCAGCGCGGCAATCACCGCCATCGACATCTCAGGCGCGGCCCTGACGATTGCGCGAGAGAATGCTGAGCTGAACGGCGTAACTCGCCGCATCAATTTTCTCGAAGGCGACTTGCTTGGTCCGGTGACCGGGCAGCAATTCGACATTGTCGTCTCCAATCCGCCGTACGTTTCATTTGCGGACCGAGGCTCGCTGACCGTGGAGGTACGCGACCACGAGCCTGGGCTAGCTCTCTTTGCCGGCGACGATGGTTTCGATATCTACCGCCGCCTCATTCCGGCAGCATTCACAGTACTCGTGCCAGACGGCTTTGTCGCTTTGGAGATTGGATACGGACAGTCTCAGGTCATCGCAAGATTGCTCACGAACGCGGGCTTCAATCGGATCGAATTCGTTCCGGACCTCCAGAGTATTCCGCGCGTCGCTGTCGCACGGCGTCCTATGTGATTTTTCAACCCACTAACATCAATGTTGTAGACTCGTTTCCGGAAAGGAATCCTCTCATGACCTCATCCAAGGGTTACGCTGCACAGAATTCGCACTCCCAACTTGCTCCCTACAGCTTTACGCGCCGCGAGCCTGGCGCCAGTGAAATCGCGGTCGAAATCCTTTACTGCGGCGTCTGCCACTCCGATCTGCACATGGCGCGCAACGAGTGGGGCAACTCCGTTTATCCCCTTGTGCCCGGCCACGAGATTGTCGGGCGCATTACCGCGGTAGGAAGCGGCGTGACAAAATTCAAGACCGGCGGAATCGCCGCCATCGGCGTGATTGTCGACTCCTGCCGGCACTGCGCTCCGTGCAATCGCGGCGAAGAGCACTTCTGCGACCAGGGAGCAACGCTCACCTATGCCAGCCCGGACCGTGTCGACGGTTCCATTACCATGGGCGGCTATTCCAATAACTACGTAGTCGACGAGCGTTTTGCACATAGCGTTCCAGAGAACCTCGATCTGGCCGCCGTGGCTCCGTTGCTTTGCGCGGGCATTACGACTTACTCGCCGCTGCGCCACTGGAAGGTTGGACCAGGCAAGAAGGTTGGAATCGTCGGACTGGGCGGACTTGGCCATATGGGGCTCAAGTTTGCGCATTCCTTCGGGGCTCATGTAGTCCAGTTCACCACCAATTTAAGAAAGCGCGAGGACGCACTCAAGCTGGGCGCGGATGAAGTGGTGCTCTCCACTGACAAGGAAGCGATGAAGGCTCACGTCAAGACGTTTGACTTCATCCTCGACGCCGCTGCCGCACCGCACTCGCTTGACCCCTATACCGCATTGCTCAAGCAGGACGCCACTATGTGCCTGGTCGGCTTGCCTGAAGAATTCCCGGTAGTGGACGTAGGCAACCTGATCTTCAAGCGCGCGTCGCTGGCAGGCTCCATGATCGGCGGAATGCCGGAGACGCAGCAGATGCTCGACTACTGCGGAGAACATAACATTGTCTCGGACATTGAGATCATCTCGATGGAGCAAATCAACGAAGCATTCGAACGCCTGTTAAGGCAGGATGTGAAGTACCGGTTTGTGATCGATATGAGCACGCTGAAATAGTGCAACGACGGCCGGGCAATCAATCGGCCCGGCCGGTCTTGTTCAGCTCGCGATACAAACCAAGGTCCGCGCCGGTCAGGCTCTTGGCGATATAAAGTATCTGCCCGTAATGCAGTCCGAAGTGCTCGACGACCTGATAGACAGCTTCCAGACCGCTGACGTTGTAGCCCTGAATCTCATAGCGGGCGAGCAGGTCGGCCTCGGTGAGCCTGGAGAGAACGCCGGCTGCTTCCTGCATGGTTCCGCTCAGTTGGTCGAGTAGAGCAGCAGCTGGAATCGAGCCGGTGTCACTGAACTCGGCGGGCCGGTTGCGCGCGTCTTCCGAGTGGCTAAAGGATGCAACCATCCATTGGCGCACGTTGCCGTTCAAATGCAGGATCAGATTCCCGATGCTGTTCGAGGCAGGGTTGGGCCGCCACCAGACTTGGCTCTCGGACAACGGCTCAACGCATGCGCGGAGGCGCGGCCAGTATTGGTCAAGCAATTTGCGGCGAGAGAAGTCGAGAAAAAGTTCCGTTACATTTGATTGCATGGTAGTCCTCCAAAAGTCCCGCAGGGGTTGAAACCCCGTACTCTTCCGGTCCCTTTTCGGCACCCTTCGACTCCGCTCAGGGCAGGCTATTGAAGTCGTGCCCTGATACAAAGCCGACCGTATTCCTTAGCCAGTGAGGCCTTGTCCTGCCACCGGGCTGGCCTTTGAAGCGCGCTTAAAAGCCCGGCGCACGCTCAGCGGCCACGCCAAATGCTGTCTCCAACGCCATCCCAGCTTCGGCCAATGTGCCCTCGTCGAACAGGCGGCCAATCAGCGTGACACCATGAGGTACGCGGCGCGGCGGAGAGAATTTTGGCAACGGATGCTGCGGGTCCGGCGCCCAGTCGCTGCGTGCTTCAGACACTTCAACGAAGCCGGCGCGCAGCGTGAGCGATGGGTGTCCGGTAAAGTTGGTAATCACCAGCATCTCGTCCCTAAGAGACGGGACGAGCAGCAGGTCGACCTCAGAGAAAACGAGCGCCATCCGCTGCGCGACCTTGCGGCGAAGCCGGTCTGCCTGCACAAAATCCACTGCCGACAGAAATCTTGACTGGCGGAAAACATTGGGCCAGGCGTCGGGCACCTGCGCCTTCAGTTCGTCTACCCTGTGGCTCAATGTCAGCTCTTCAAACGCGGCGGCAGCTTCAGCAAACAGGATGAGGTAAAGCGAGTCGTATGGCCAATCGGGAATGGAAATAGCGACCGGCTTCATGCCGAGTTTCTTCACGGTTTCGAGCGCGGCACGGTCCACATCGGTGGCTGGGCTTTCGTTCATCCAAGAGGGAAAGTAGCCAACGCGCAGGCCGGCAACGTCAGCGCCGGCATTGAAACTCAGCTTGCTCGGCACACTCTCAACATCGGCTGCATCCGGTCCTGAGATGGCGTTCAACACGAGGATTGTGTCCTCGACCGAGCGGGCCATGGGGCCGAGTTTGTCCAAGGACCAGCACAGCGTCATTGCTCCAGTGCGCGCCACGCGGCCATAGGTGGGGCGAAGGCCGGTGACGCCGCAGCGCATGGACGGACTGACGATGCTGCCGCCGGTTTCGCTGCCGATGGCAAAGCCTACGAGGCCGGCAGCGGTGGCCGCGCCAGGACCGGCGCTGGAGCCGGATGAGCCTTCTTCAAGCAGCCATGGATTCATGGTCTGGCCGCCAAACCAAATGTCGTTCAGGGCCAGCGCGCCGAGGCTCAACTTGGCAACCAGCACCGCGCCTGCTTGATTGAGCCGCGTTACGACGGCAGCATCGGCGGCAGGAATGCGATTGCGGAACGGCTCCGCGCCGTAGGTGGTGGGAATGTTTGCTGTATCGAGCAGATCTTTTGCGCCCCATGGAATTCCGTGCAGCGGCCCACGATAATGGCCGGCCGCAATCTCCGCGTCGGCCTGGCGAGCCTGCGCGAGGGCGTGTTCGCGCGTGAGGGTAATGATGCAATGCAGTTTTGGATCGAAGCGGGCGATGCGCTGAAGATAGATCTCCGTCAGCCGTTCGGATGTGAGTTGGCGGCCTTCGATCCAGCGCGAGAGCTGAGCGACGGACGCGAATGCGATGTCCTCATCGTTGCTGGGCAGGGGAATCTTTTTGTCGGCGCCGCGGACGAAGCTGGCGGTGGAATTGAGATTGTGTTGGTCTTGCCGGGCGCCGATCAAAGACGGATTCCACTGTGTGGCCGGCGCAAGCGTCGGCTCCAAGGCGAGCTTGCGCGGGCCAGTGCGCATCTCATACATCGGCGCCATCTGCATGCGCCAGTTGCTTGCCGCCATGGCACGATCGGCGGCGGTCATCTCGACTTGGACCAGCTTTTCAGCCTCGGCGAAGGTAGCAGCTGAGACTTCAGGCCCGGCTGCCGGCGCAGTGCCAAATGCGGGCGGAGCACCGGGCGGCGGGGCGCCAGTCTGCGCAGATGGGGCCTGCGCGGGCGAGTCCTGGGCGGCCGTATTCTGCGGGTCGACGGCTGCGCTCATCAGTCCTAACGCGGTGTAGGTGAGAAACTCTCTGCGTGAGCTTGGCATGGCCTTCCCCTCCGAATTTACCTGGAGCGTGATTCAAAAATGGCCGCAGAATCTAGGATGCTGTCCCTCAGGGGTTAAAACCCCTTCTCTTTCCGGCACTTTCGGCACGACTGAAGTCGTGCCCTGACACTATGCGGGTTTTTGAAACACGCTCTGGCTCAAACAAGAATAAGGCAACCATGCTATTGGCTGCCTTCGCGGATTCTCATTGTATTGCTGTTGTCGGCCTTCCGATCTCCCAATGATGGCCGAAGGGGTCAACCACACGCCCTACCCTCCATCCGTGGCCTTCGCTCACGGGGTAAACCTCGGAGGCGCCTGCCTCGACTGCCTGAGCGAAGACCGCATCCGGGTCAGATACGGTCAGAATCATGCGTACGGCAGTCGCGCCGCCAGGCTCGGAGCTCACGTTTCCATGCTGCGGCGATTCGTCGCTCAGCCAGAACTCCGCACCGTCGACCGACAATCTGGCGACCACGTTTCCATCAGGGTCCTCGATTCGATAGACCTCAGCCGCGGCGAAGGCCGCTTTGTAGAACTCTACCGCTCGAGCTCCACCGCGCACGGAAAGCCATGGGGCAATTGTCGGGTGAAATTCGCCAGTCTCCGTTGATCGCGGAACCATAAGGACCTCCACAGGAATGAATCGTATCAAAGCGCCAGGTAGGATTGCCGGAATTGAGGGCAGGGGCATAGAATTCCCCCTGAAATCGTTTCCACGAGGATCCATCATGCGTAATCGCACTTCGCTGTCTCTTGCCGTTCTTGCCCTCGCTTCTCTAACTTCAGCTTCGAGTTTCCAAACCGCGGCGATGGCGCAGCCGGCCCCCGCGCAAGCGGTGGCGCAGACGCCGCCGATGGGCTGGAATAGCTGGAACTTCTTCTTCGACAAGGTTACAGACAAGGACATTCGCGACTCGGCGGACCAGATTGTGGCCTCGGGCATGAGAGACGCGGGCTACGAGTACGTGAACATCGACGACACGTGGGAGGGGATACGCGACGGCAACGGCGTTTTGCACACCAACGTCAAGTTTCCCGACATGAAGGCGCTGGCGGATTATGTCCACTCCAAGGGCTTGAAGATAGGCATTTACTCCGGTCCGGGTCCCGCGACCTGCGCCGGTTACGAGGGCTCGCTGGGGCACGAGGAGCAGGACGCGCAGCTCTACGCCTCGTGGGGCATCGACTATTTGAAGTACGACCTTTGCAGCTTCATTCCGGCCGTGATGCAGAAGCAATCGCCCAACGACAAGGCAGCGCAGATGCGGCTGATGATTGCCGCCTACGACAAGATGGCCAAGGCGCTGAAGGCGACGGGACGGCCGATTGTGTTTTCGCTTTGCCAATACGGCTGGGACGCAGTGTGGGAGTGGGCGCCGGAGCTGGGCGGAAATCTGTGGCGGACCACCGGCGACATTCAGCCCAATTGGGACCGCATCTACGCAATTCTCAGCCAGCAGGAGGGGCTGGAGAAATATGCCGGTCCAGGCCACTGGAACGATCCGGACATGCTGGAGGTGGGCAACGGCAGGCTATCGCTGGCTGAGAACCGCAGCCATTTTTCGATGTGGGCCATGCTGGCAGCGCCGCTGCTGGCGGGCAACGACCTGCCCCACATGAAGCCGGAGATCAAAGATATTCTGACCAACCGCGACGTGATCGCCATCGATCAGGACAAGCTGGGCAAACAGGGGAGCCGGGTTTATTCAGATGGGGAGGTGGAGGTGTGGACCCGCCACCTGGCGCACGGAGCGCTTGCCATTGCGGTCTTGAATGCCGGGGACAATCGCTACTCGACCCATCCGTTCCACCTGGACCTGGCAAAGCTCGGGCTGCACGGAACGCAGACCGGCAAGGATTTGTGGACAGGCAAGACTGTGAAGCTGACGGATAGCATGCCGATTGAGTTAGGCAGCCACGATATATTGCTGGTGAGGATTGAGGCGCCGAAGTAGGCGCGTTTGAAGTTGGTTGGGCGTGTTTCAAAGATCGGCCTGCGAATCCCGGTTTTGGCCCCTCAGGGGTTAAAACCCATATCCTTCCGGCACTTTTCGGCACGACTGAAGTCGTGCCCTGACACTCAACGCAACGAGAGGGTTCTTGAATCGCGCTTTAGCAAGGTCGGACGGGAGACGCTATGCAAAGTTCTCTTCGCGAGGCTCTGATCGATTCGCATGTGGCGGCAATCGCCATTGCGGTCCTGCTCTTCTCATCGGTGAGCGCGGCCTTTATGGCGCTGTGGGGACCTGCCGACTTTGCGCTTAGCATTCTTGCCTCCGAGGCGGCCATAAAGCCCTCCCTCGCCGATATGAATCTTGAATACGTAGCCAGCCGCATCGTCTCCGAAGCGCCTTACAATTTGCCGGTCTGGCTCTCTCTCCTGGCTTCAGCTCTTGCCTGCTTATTCGCCGCATGGCTGCTGTCCCGCTGGACATACGGCGTTGGTCCGCTGCGCGCTTTGGGCAGCTACCGGGACAAACTTTCGAGGAAGACACATGCTTGATCGTCTGAAAACCGCTCTCGTCGATAGCTTCGTGGGCGCCATCGCTCTAGGCGTTCTTCTGGCTGAAGCCATTCAGCGTGTCGCGTACATCTTTTTCGAACCTCTCACAAGGTGGCTCTTGCAGAGGTTCAGCGAACAACAGTTCGGCCGAAATGCCGGCGCTTACCAGGTTCCGCCACGATTTCCTTTCGAGATGGCGATTCCGCAATTGTTCACGGCATTGTTCCTGTTGGGAGCATCGTATGTGCTCTTGCGCTGGCTCTATTTCCCTGCCGCGGAGAAGCGGGACCAGGACCAGGCGCCCCCGCCGGAAGACGAGGCGTGAGATCGGGCGAAGGCATCCTTCAGGGGCTAAAGCCCATTTCATTTTGCGCGATTTACGGCACCCTTCGACTTCGCTCAGGGCAGGCTATTGAAGTCGTGCCCTACAAAGAAACAAGATTCTGATTCGCTTGCAAGTTGAACAATCCAAACGAAAAGGTGTCATACCCAAATTTGGCGAGTTCGCCCCCGCCAAGGCGGGGATGGCGAGTTAGCCCAACTTCCGCGGTTGGAGGCATGACTAAATTATTTTGAGCTGGATTTGAGCGCGACGCGAGAGGGAGCGGTGAAGAAGTCGTTTGTATTTGGAGGTGTCGTTCCGTCTCCGAGAACATGTCG
>Ga0326727_10022861_pt1 | contig 12017 bp, 3 predicted proteins | sample MB2enrmetagenome_FD_207643 | JGI IMG/M metagenome (GOLD analysis project Ga0326727, IMG submission 207643) | Lab enriched peat soil microbial communities from McLean, Ithaca, NY, United States - MB29MY | ecosystem: Environmental > Terrestrial > Soil > Wetlands > Peat | place: USA: New York... | reverse complement strand
TTGGCATTCCCGAAATCCCCGCCGGGGCGGATGGATCGGCCTTTGATTTGGGAGAGTTGCAGTTGAATTAGCATCCAGGCTATTGCCTCCAGACCGCCCGCCAAAATTGGCGGCTGGAGCCGGGGATCACCGTCTTCGTAATACTGATGGATAAGGACATGACGCGAAGGGGGCGCATGACAAAAATCGTCACTTCCTGGCAGGCAGGGCAGAGCTGCCGCTCTGCCCTGAACTCTTGGGCGGCGCAGCAGCGCCGCCCTACCAAAAACGTGAAGGTTCTTGTCCTGTACTCTCCAAGGTTGGCCGGCGACTTACACACGGGCGCGCGCGGCGGCGGCGCCCGGGCTGGGGCCCGCCGCGGCGGAGGACTCCGCCACGGCTCGCGTCGCGGTCTTGGGACGTTCGCCTTTGTGCCACCACAGCACGAGCGCGCAGGCGATGAAGATGCTGGAATAAGTGCCGCTGATGATGCCGACCAAAAAGGTGAAGGCAAAATCATTGATCACCCCGCCGCCGAACCAATAGAGCGACATGGTGGAAAGGAAAACCGTGCCGGAGGTGATGATGGTGCGGCTCAACGTCTGGTTGATCGCCTTGTTGATGATATCGCGGAACGTGCCGCGCATGGCCAGTTTCAAATCCTCCCGGATGCGGTCGAAGATAACCACCTTGTCGTTCAGCGAGAAGCCGATGATGGTCAGCACCGCCGCCACCATGGGCGCGCTGAGCTGCCGCCCGGAGATGAAGAATATGCCCAGAGTGAGGAACACGTCGTGAACGACCGCCACCACGGCGCCGATGGAAAAGGAGAACTCATAGCGAAAGGCCACGTAAAACAAAATGCCAAAGAGCGACAAAAAGGAGGCAAAGACGGCCGACCGGGTGATGTCTTCGCCGACGGAAGGACCGACCGTGGAAATCGCGCCGACGGTGAAACCGGCGTCGTGAAATCCGGCCAGGGTGTTGGTCACGACGCCCGCCTTGCCGAACGGCGCGACGATTTTCAACGTTTCCGACCCGGCGGCTTTTTCATATTGGATTTCCGTCTGGCCCACCGCGGGCAAAAGCGCGGCCCGCAATCTGTCCAATCCGACCTTGTTGGTAAAACTGAGGGTGACTTCATCGCCGCCGGCAAATTCAGGCCCCAAAACGCCCGTGCCGCGATAAAAGCCGTATCCGATTCCGGCCACGACGAGCGCGGCGGAGCCGAGATAAGCCAGCTTGGTCCATTTCATGAAATCCCATTCGGGATTCTTGATGATGTGCAACATGCCGACTTTATTGAGCCAGCCGCGTTTGAGGAGGAAATCAAAAATCAGGCGCGTCACCACCAGGGCGGTAAACAGGCTCAACGCCACGCCGATGGTGAGAGTGACGCCGAATCCCTTGACCGGGCCTGTGCCCATCCAGATCAGGATGATGGCGGAAATGAGCGTGGTGGTATGGGAATCGAAAATAGTGGCAAAGGCGCGGCTGTAAGCGGCGGCAATCGCCCCCTTCATGGATTTGCCCAGCGCCATTTCCTCGCGCAACCGCTCGTAGATCAGCACGTTGGCGTCCACCGCCATGCCGACGGTGAGGACAATGCCGGCGATGCCCGGCAGGGAGAGGGTGGTGCCGATGGAACACATGATGCCCAGCGTGATTACCAGGTTGAGCAGCATGGCGAAATCGGCGATCAGCCCGCAGCGATGATAATAAAGGGCCATGAAGACCACCACCGCGAGCGTGCCGATGACAGCGGACCAAACGCCGCTATGAATGGCATCCGAGCCGAGAGTGGGACTAACCTGGGTCATGGAGTCTATTCTCACCGGGGTTTCCAGGGGATTTTCCAGCATGTTCGCCTCTGAAATGGCTTCGGCAATATCCATCGCGCCACCGCTGATTCTACACCGGCCGCCGGTGATCGGTTCTTCGATGTGCGGGGCTGTCTGGATCTCACCGTCCAGCACGATGGCCATGAACCCGTCATTATTCTCCGTGGTGAGCTGGCCGAATTTCTTGGTTCCCTCGCTATCGAACTCGATATTGACTTCCGGCGCCCCGGAAGTGTCGCGGCTGGCATAGGCCCGTTTAATATATTTACCCGTCAGCCCTTTCGACGGTTTATTTTCCACCAAGTAAGGAACGAAGGTGACATTGCCCGCATCATCCTTGTGCTTCATCTTTAGAATCTCGTATCCATACGGTTTTACCGGTGGCGTTTGCGACAAGTACTCGCGGTTCTGCGGATGCACCACGCGGAATTCCAGAAAGGCCGCCTTTTGGATTTTCGTCCTCGCTTCGTCCTGGGCCGCCTGGGAAAGGCCCGGCAACTGGATGAGAATGGAGTTCTCTCCAGCCGGAGTGATGAGCGGCTCGGCCACGCCCATGGAATCCACGCGGCTGCGCAGAATCGTGATGGCCTGGGACACCAGCCGCTTGCGTTCATCGGAGGCGTTGACGGCAGCGTGGTTGGTGTCGTTGGCGGAAACATGGTTGGTGTCCAGGCTCACCCGGAATTCCGTGCCGCCCTGCAAATCCAGCCCCAAATGGATTTTCCCCGCGGCTTTTCTCTGCAGGATATTGAGCAGCGTGTAAGTGGGGTTCTCCTGTCCCCGGACGTTGTTGTAGGGGAAATACTGCTGGATATCGTTGGTGCCGATGGCGGTGAGCAGATCGGTGAACTCGCGCGTCGGGTCCGGATTGGCCGCTTGCAGTTTCTGCGCCTCGCTGACGATTTTATCGAAGGCCGGGTTCTGAGCGCCGCGGTCGGCCTTGTCCTTGAATTCCTGGATCAGGCTTTGGTTGGTCAGCGGGTACATTTCCCAGAGGGACCCCAGCACCATGAAGGCGATCAAGGCCCAGAAGAATTTAGGATTGCGTGTGACAATGTTCATGAAGGTGAGTGGGAATCAGGAGGAACTGGTTTCACCGCTGCGCTCGGTAACTTCGGCCACGGCGGATTTCAGAATTTCAAGTTTGGTCTCGCTGGAGCGGATGGAAATGGTCTTGTCTTTGAGCGACAAAACTACCCCGACGATGCCGCTGGCGGTCACGATTTTGTCCCCGGCCCGCAAGCTCTTGAGCATGGCTTCCAGTTCCTTGGCCCGCTTTTGCTGCGGACGGAACATCGTCAGCCACATAAAAATCCCAATGCCGCCCATGAGCAGGACGGTTTGCAGCATCTGGGCCATGGGATTGGGCGCCGTCAGTGCGGGCGCCGGGTCCGCCAGCAAGAGTCTCAAACCGCTTAAATTCATATTTTCCAAAGTGAGCCGATAAATCTAGGGCCGTGGGCGCATTTAGCAAGCACAACATTCAGGAAAACGCCGCCGAATGCAATGCTGCAATGGGGGGCTTATTCTTAGATCCCATGCAAGTATTTCTCGCGCTACCGGGTGCGGAGGATGAGATAGAAGCGGGCGGCTTGGCGGTTGACGGGGGCCGGGTCGTGGTAGGAGGCGGTGGCGCCGGCGGGGGTGACGGCGGCGGCGTTGGTCCAGTGGATCAGGTCGGAGGTCGTGTCCACCTCGTATTGGGCCCCGGGCACAGCCGGCCATTGCAGGGTGAATCCGCCCGCGCCCAGGCTCATCCCCGTCACCACCACCGCCGGGGAGGTGGAGACGGGCGGCAGGTTGGTCAGGGTGGAGGCGGTGATGAGAAATGTGACGGTCTGGGCGGTGTTGTTCGGCACCGCCAAATACCAGGTGGCGCCGGCCAGGGAGGGGAGCAGGGCGTTGGTCGCGATGGTGATCAGTTGCGGAATGTTCCCCGGGTTGAAGCTGCCGCCGGTCATCTGCTGGGGGGTGGGCAAAGCGCCGTTGCGCGCGAGCAAATCCACGTTGCCGGTCATGTTGCTGACGACAAATTGCACGGCGGTGGCGGCGGGGCCGGTCACGGTGTAGGAATAGAAATGGGTCAGGGCCGGGCCGGGGGCGGCCGTGCCGTTGGTGGCATAGGCGCCGTTGAGGAAGTTAATCAGCGGGGTGATGGTAATGCCGCCGCTGGTGATGTAGGTGGCGACCACCTGGCAGGGGGTCGGGGTGTTGCTGTTGACGTTGGCAACGGCCAGATACCAGGTGCCGGGCGTGAGCGGGACGGGAGCGGAGTTGGTGGTGACGACGATGGCTTCGTCGTTGGTGCCCTCATAAGCAGCGTGGTAATCGAACATGGTGGCGCTGGGCAGGGGCAAGGCGTGCCGGGCGTAGAGGTCCAGTTCGTTGGTTGGGTTGACGATTTCGAAGGAGGCGAGGACGGCGTTGGACGGCACGTCAAATGAATAGTATTGGGGGGCGGCGGCGATGATGCTGGTGTAGGCGATGGCGTTGGTCAGGGCGATGGCGGTGGTGTTGGTCAGGATTTGGGTGTCCACTTGAAGGGCAAAGGCGGCCGGCACGTTGTTGGGATTTTGCACGCCCAAAAAGTAGCGCGCGCCGGGCAGGAGGGAGGGGGGCGGGGTGTTGTTGGCCAGCACATAAGCGCCGCTGGTGACGTTGCTCAACAGGGTGTAATCGCCCATCTGATTGCCCACGGGCAGGGCGGTCTGGTTGAAGAGCAGGTTTAAATTGGTGCTGCCGTTGCGCAAACGGTTGGTGTCAAAATTGGCCCCGGCGGGAACATCGAAGGCGAAGTAGGTGATGGCGTTGGCGGCGGCCAAGCCATTGGTGTAGGGGACGTGGTTGGTCAGCACGATGAGGCTGACGTTGGTGGAGGAGACGGTCATCTGCAGGTTCCAACTGAGCAACACGCCGTTGGTCGGGGCGGACGAGTCGCTGCGCGTGTCCCAGACATCCAGCGTCCAGCAGCCGTAGGGATTTTGCCCGGTGAAGGGGGCCAGCGGTTCTTCCGGCTGGACGAAATTGAGATCGACCGGGGTTTGCAGGATGAAATCGTCGAACAACATCCCCAGGGGATGGCCCTGCAAGGCCAGGGCGGTGTTGGAGTTGACGGCGGTGAAATAGAGCGTGTTGGTCAGCCAGTTGGTGCCGCTGGCCGGGGCGATGAGGGTGGTGTTGGTCAGGCCGTTGACCAGGAGGTCGCAATTGGGGAGAATGGAGGCGGGGGTGGCTTTGCCGATGTGGTTGGCGCCCGCCTGGTAAAGGGCGGCAATTTCCACATCGGTCAGCGCGCGGTTCCACACATCCAGTTCATCCGCCGCGCCGCTATAGGGGACGGTGCCGTTAGCGCCATTGCAGGGGCTGGTTCCCATGATCAAGGGCTGTCCATTGGAAAAGTTGTAAAGGGAGGCGGAGTTCATGTGCGCATTGAAAAGCCCGTCCACATAGAGGTAGTAATCGGCGCCTTGTCTCACCCAGGCCAGGTGATGCCAGACCCCGTCGTTGAGGCGGCGCGCGCAAAATAACGACGTGGGCGCCTGGCCGCCTCCAGCGTCAATGGACAGGTAAGGATAGCCGGGAGGCGGCGCTCCGTCGGACCCGCCGCCGATCTCAATTTCCCAGAAGCTGTACGTGGCATCACAGGTCCTCCTCTGTTGCAAGAAAGACTCCCCGAGCGCGGTCGAAGTCGTATTCATCCAATAATCAATGGTGAAATCGTTCGTGCCGAAGTTGCCGGCATTGGGGCCGAAGTTGATTTGGGAAGTCTTCCCGTCGAACTGAAAGCCCTGGCCCACCTCCCCGGTGACGCTGGCGAGGGTCGGGGTGATGACGCCGTCATTGGTGCCGATGAGGTCGGTGGCGTCGCCTTCAAAGGGCCACCAGTCCAGCAGCCCCGGCCCGCGATAGGCATAAGTCAGCGTGTAGGCCTGGCCGATGATGGTCGGGATGGTCGCGCTCATCTGGCCGCCGGCCAGCGCCAGATAATTGGTCCCGTCATAGGCCGGGTAGAGGTCCCGCCCCGTCACCACCGCCACATCGTTGCCCGCCACCGTCCAGACTTCCAGATTCGTTCCCAACACCCGGGGCAGGAGCGCGTTGCTCTGGCCGTAATCGCCCGCGCTCACCGTCTCGAAGCTGCTGACGAAAACATTCTCGTTGCTGGCCAACTGGCCGAAAGGCGGCGGCTCAAACTTGATCAATTGCGGCGCCAGCAGGGCGTTGTCCGTGAATGTCAAATAAACATAGTTGCCGTTGGTGTCCGTCAGGCCCAGGTTGGCCGCCCCCGGCCCGCCCCGGTTCTCGTAGAGTTCCACGCTGGTCCCTTGCGGGCTGGTCAGATGCAGCACCAGGTTGTCCGCGCCGGGATCGTTCAGGCGCACCCCCACCTGCAACGACGCCAGTTGTTGCGGGCCGGCAAAGACCCCGTTGGTCGCGCATATCTGCGACTGGGTGTGGGCGTCGGTCCCCAGCGGCGTCGCCGTGGGGTTGAACTCCGTCACCGTCAAATTGGGCGTCAGGCTTTCCAGGATGGTGACGACCACCTCCAGGTTGGTCATCGCCTCTCCGCTCTCGTTGGTGATGTCGTAATACCACCGCCCCCCGCTCAACAGCGGGGCCGGCGGCAGCGGCGGCGGCGAGACGCCCAGGTTCAACGAGCCGCCCGGCGCGCTGACGTTGGTCCCGTAATCGCCCGGGTTGGCCACCGGCCGGTTTGTCAAGTAAATCCCCACCGGCCCGCCGCTCTGAAAGCCCGCCGCGATGTTCAGGTTGGTCGCGTCCGCCGGCACATCCACGTAGCCGTAATACGAGCCGTTGGTCCCCAGGCTGATCAGGTTGGTGTAATCCAGCGGGTTGAGCGGCTGCACCTGCGGCCAGACCGTCAGGGTCAGCATCGTGATCATCCCGGTCTGGGTGAAGACATTGTCCGTCTCGTTCAATATCCACTGCCCGGCCCCCTCCAGCCCGATGAAGTTCTGCAACGTCGCCGGCCCGTCCGACGGCACGATGGGCCAGGCACTGGGCGTGCCGTCCGGCAAATCGTCATACGTGTTGGTGAAGCCGCCCGGCGCCCCGGTCAAATGGTTCGGCACCGCCGTCTGCCCGGCGTGCGTCAAGGTCCCGTAAAGATCGGCCGGGTTGGCGTGATCTATCCCCACCGTCGCCATCACTTTGCGCACCGTCATCGAGCTGGGCACAAACGCCAGCGCGTTGGCCCCCTCCAGACCCCCGCTGTCCAGGCTGTCCGGAATCGCCACCGGCAGGGCAAAGGCCGATACCGTGATCGAGCCGTCGCCATTCCAATCGGGGAAGTTGGTCGTCAGCACCGCGAAAAAAGCAAAGTCGCCCCCCTGCTGGCTCTCCGACTTGACTCCGATGTAGAAGGCCGGCACCGAGGCGATGTTGGTCAACAAGACCGTCTCGCTCCCCCCCTGCCCCAGCGATTTGCTCGCCCCCGCCACCGCCGCCGGGTCCAGGTTGAACAGCGCCGGATCGGTCGAAACATACAAATCCAGGTCCGCGTTGTCGGCCGCCGGATACGACTGGTTCACCGGCGCGAAAAGGGGCAGCGTCAGCGTCGGCGGCAAAAAAGTGGCGAAGATGGCGTTGGTGTAGGCGGCGGTGTTGGCCCCGTAGAGGTTGGCGTTATTGGTTTGGTAGTTGACGTTTGTAAAGTAGAAAAAGTGCCACTGCCCCAGGTTCCCGTTGGTGCTGCCCGGCGCCGGGTAAAGGCCCCCCGGATACTCCGCCAGGTTCGGCTCGTTGGCCCCCACCCGCTGATGCAGCAGCGCCACCCCGTTGTTGGCCGGCGTGATCAACGGCGTCACGTTGGTCGTCGTCCCCTCATCCGTCACCGTCAGCGCCCCGGCCAGCCCCTGGTCGTCGCTGGCAATGATCAGCGCGTAATCCTGCCCGATGATGTTGGTCTGCGTGGTCACGGCGTTGACGTTGACCCGCGTGCCCCGCACCGACACCGTGTAGGGCGGGGCCAGCCCAAAGCCGGCGTTCAGATAAACATTCTCCACGTTGTTCACCACGTCGCTGGGGGCCGGGTCGTTCGTCGCGCTCGCCTCGGTGTAAATGTCCCCCTGCTGAAAATTGTTCCCGATGTAAACATTGCTCCCCGTCCCGTCCGTCACCACCAAATCCAGATCGTTGACCAGCGCCAACCCCGCCGCCGGATTGCCCGGCGGATCGGTCCAGACCAGCGTGATGCGCAACGGATAGTTGGTCGCGTCCCCCGCCACCCCAACCGTGTAGTTGTGCCACTGCCCGGTCTGCAACGCGTTGGTCGGACTCTGATCGAAAAAGAACAGCGAAGATTGGGCGCTGTTCAGGTTGGTCCGCAGGCTGTTGGTCAGATTGGGCAGGCCCCAGCCCTCCTTGTTCACCCCCGGCGCCACGTTCAAGTCCGACTGCCGGTTCAACGGGCGCGCCCCGTTGATCAAAAGCCCCTTGAGCAGCGCCGGGCTGGGCGACGCCCCAGTGTTCTTCAGATACTCCTGCGCCAGCGCCAGCATCCCCGCCACCGCCCCCGCCGCCAGGCTCGTCCCCGACTCATACCGGTAATGCGGACTTAACGCGCTGTTCAAGTTGCTTAAGACTGTATAGTATGTCCCATAATCGTTGGTCTGCAAACCATAAACCCGCAAATCATACGCCACCGGCCAGGGCTGGCCCGCCGGACTGGCGATCTCCAGAAAGCTGTTCCCCGCCCCCGGATTGGCCACCACCGCCAACCCCGCCCCGTTGGTCGCCGTCACCAGCGTCTGCGGCGGATCATTCGTGTCAAAATATATTTGCAGGTTGCCCGGAAACGGCGCCGGCGAAAAGGCGTTGGGCAGCACCTGGATGACCAGGTTGGTCGTCCCTTCCAAAATCGTCATCGCATAAACATTGGACTGCCCCGGCAACACGCTCTGCCCCGCATACACACTGTAGTTGAGCACCTGCTGGTTGACCGGGTCCTGATAGCCGGCCGCCCGCGCCGCGACCATGAACACCCCCGGCGCCACCACGTCCGGCTTGAAGCGCCCCCCCGCGCGCTCCAACCCCACCCCCACGTTCCCCGCGCTGGAAAATCCCGCCACATGATTGCTGTCAAAGGTCGTGCTCTCAAAAATCGCGTCCCCCGTCACCCCCTGCCCGGGAAAATCCACCGTGTTGGTGATGTAGCGCGGACTGTCTATCGCCCCCACCGTCAGCCCGTTCTTCATCGTCCCCGGCGAGGTGATCGAACCGGACGCCAAATCCCCGTTGCCCGCCGCCACCACAAACAGCATCCCATGCTCCCCCGGCGCCCCCGGCTGGCTGTTGCGCGCGGCCGCGTCGTAACTGGCCGCCGCCACATCGTAGGCCGTGCTCTGATAACCCCAGGAAAGGCAATTAATGTAAAAGTTGGTCGGCAGCGCTGCGTTGGTCGCCCCCATCGCGCTCAACACATACGACGCGTTGGACTGCAAACTAAAATCCGACACATACGGCCCCGTCAACAAATCCGCCGCCTGCACAAAAAGGCCCGCCTGCGGCGCCATCCCCCGGTAAAGCGCCCCCGCCACCGAACCCGGAATCGTGTTGGTCACGCTGGCCGACTCATTGCCACCCCCCGCTATCACCGACCCCACCGCCGTCCCGTGCCCGTCCCCGTCCGTCATCAGCCCCGCCACCCGCCCCGGCGCAAAATCCGGGTGCGCCGCGTCCACCCCCGTGTCCGCCAGCCCCACCCAGATGTTGCTCCCAGTCAATCCTAAATAATTGGTCAGCGCCACCGTGTCACTCGAAATCCCCAGCCGCACCCGCGTCAAGTCCGTCAAAGGACGCCGGGACGAATAAACTTCGATCTCCTGCGTCTGCGGCATCCGCGCCACCGCCGCCAACTGCTCCGGCGGCACCGTCACCATCAAGGTCGCGCCCCCAAACGGCGACGGCTCCCGCCCCGTCACCTCCGCCCCCAGCCCCGCCAGCGCCTGGCCCGCCGCCGCCTCCTGGCCCCCAAACACCGTCACCCGCAACACATTGTTCGACGGCAACTCCCCTTCCACCGCCGCCGCCAGCAACGAGCCGTCCAGCTTGAAATAAGGCTCATAGGGCAGCACCGCCTGAAACACCCGGTCCGCCACCATCACCCGCGCCGCCGCCTCACCCGCCTGCACCAAAGCCGCGTTGTTCGGCATGTAAGAGACAAACTCCGCCCCGTCCCGCCGCAAGGCCGCATAAAACTCCCCGTTCAACGGACGATCCGACTGCACCAGATAACTCCCCGGCGCCCCCTGCGAACGCAGCGCCGCCGGGATGGCCAGCCCCGTCGGGCGGGACGTGTCAATCACCGCGTTGCGCAACAAAAGCGCCCGCGGATTGCGCGCCAACTGCGCCGGTGTTGCCGCCGTGTTGCTCAGCCGATAAGACCCCGCCCGCCCGGCCCGCCCCGAAACCACCCCGCCTGCCGCGGCGGGGAAAGCCGCTCCGGCCGCTCCGGCCGATGGGAGGGATGGGAAAGATGGGAGGGATGGGAAGGATGATGGCGATACCGACGCGGCGTGCCGCGCCGCGGCCAGACGGTCTCCCGCCCGCCACAGCCAGAACCCCCCCGCAAACAACAGCAGGCTCAACACCAGCCACATTACAGGTCTCTGTTTCAAGGGGTTCATAAATCAGTCGGCGGGGAGGATGTTGAAGCTGTCAACCTGGATTTTGACGTTGGCAGCGGCGGGGTCGCCGACGACATGGCAAACGGTGCGGGTGAAAAACTCGCCGGTGATCTGGTAATTGGTGACGAGGTTGAAATTGGCGCCAGGGCCGAAATAGATGTCCTTGGGCTTGAGGGCCTGGCCAAAGCCGTAGATGACAAATTGCGGCTGTCCCAGTTTGAGCAGCCCGGCCACCTGCTGCGGAATGGCCTCGACCTCCTCGTCCTTATAGTCGCCGGCCGGCCCAGAGAGGAATGGGGACGCAATCGTCAGCGTGGGCGACTTAAAAACGCTGCCCAAGTTGTGGAAGAGTTGGCCGGGTTCGGCGGCGCGAGTGGCGTTGATGCCGGGAATAGTATTGGTAACGAGCTGGCCATTGCTGCCGATGGTGACAACAGACTCGCCATCCAGCAATGGGGCGATGGTGGTTGGATCCAACACCAGATGGTTGGTGTCAACGGGAGGGCCGACGGAGGGCCGGGTGGGAGGCAGGGTGGTATTCACGGCAACCCCGCTGAGGAGGGCATACCAGGGGGCGGAATTGGTCTGGTTGACCGAGAGCAGGCCGCGGCTGGCGTTGTCGTTGGGGGCGGCGGTAAAAAGGTCCAACAAGGCGTAATCGTTGGTGGGATAAGTGTCCAACGTGCTGACCCAACTGTTCAACCAAATATAGGGATTCCCATTTGGACCAGGATTGCCGTCCGCCTTTAAGAAAATCGTTTGCCAGGGAGTGCCGCGATGGACGCGGCCCAACCAGCCGATGCTGGGGAATTTGTTGGCCGGGAAATTCCAGTCATCCGAACTGGTGATTTGCGGATCCTTGAGGGTCATATTAGCGCGGACGGTTTGGTAGTACGGGACATAAGGTGTCGGCCAAGCTTCATAGCGATCATTGTTCATGAGGAGCAGATTGGTAACGGCAAGTCCGGGAGGCGGCGTGAGATCGCCCACCGTATAATGAACCAACGGATCATTAACCACCAATATGCTTGCTTGGCCGGTGAAAACGGTGGCGGCCGTGTCGTTTGAACAGCTAAAATAGAGATTTGAGTTGACGGCGGCCGGAAAGAGAGTGCCGGTTGTCCCCCTAAGCTCTGAATAAAAGTATCGAGAGGTGTCAGAAGTTATGCCATTCGAGATTTGGTTAAGCACTCCGATGGATGGCAGGCCAGGCCCGGCGGGGGTTGGAATCCAATAATTGGGACTGGACGCCGTGCCGGCTCCCCCAGGCTGGGTGAAGGCCGGGAGGGATCCGGTAGCCAAAATGTTAGTAAGATTCAGAGTGGTGCCGAAAGGCCCCAGATTGACGAAATCGAAGGCTTGCCCGGTTCCCGGGTCCACGAGGGCGTACATGAGCCGGTTGGTGACACTGATGGTCCAGCCGTAAACCGGCCATGTGTTTTGTGTCAGGTCATTAGGCTGGAAAACCCCATTGGTTGTCACCACGTCGCCCAAATTGAATCCGGGGACGTTCAGGTTGGCCGAGACGGGGAGGAATTTTCCGGCGGAC
>Ga0326727_10022859_pt1 | contig 12017 bp, 9 predicted proteins | sample MB2enrmetagenome_FD_207643 | JGI IMG/M metagenome (GOLD analysis project Ga0326727, IMG submission 207643) | Lab enriched peat soil microbial communities from McLean, Ithaca, NY, United States - MB29MY | ecosystem: Environmental > Terrestrial > Soil > Wetlands > Peat | place: USA: New York... | reverse complement strand
GGCGCGGATGCGTTCGCGGCGCTCGTCCGCCACCGGAACATTGCAAAGCTTCTGGTTCCGGCGGTTCGCGGCCAGTTGCTTTTCGGTCATCTCTGATTTTTTGACGAGCGACATGGAAGCCTCCAAAGGGCAGTGGTTAGTGGATAGTGGGCAGTGGCCAGTCCGTCGTTCCGGGTCCTTTGACCAGGGATATGAAAACCTCCCAAGGGCAGCCGCCGGTGACTAGCCGCTAAGCATTAGCCACCAACCACTTGCCCTGCCACCTAGCCGTGGTGCGCGATTTCGCGCTGATACAGCTCTCCGTCCCGTTCCCTTGCAAAATGATTGCCATAGCCTACTAATTGTTAAGGGATTTCCTACGGGTAGGGGAAAAATCTTAGGGAGGGTGTCTTATTGTCCGAGATTCTGAATGGCGACAAGTAGCAAGCGGGCAAGTTGACACCGAGGGTGAACCGGACCCCAGCGTTTTCTCGACTGAATTCAATCGCGAAGGCATTCAGGTTGGGACGGCCATTGCGCTGTTGGTTATAAGGGCGCATCGCGATGTGCCCGAGAAAGGGGCGATTCCCGAACCACCCCTACGGGCGCGAAACCCCTCCGTTCCGTCAAGGGACATTTCGTCTCGACATTGTTTAAATACTTGACATTCAACTTTGTGTGAAGGTACATTTAGCCCACGCATTCGGTCCCCGCCAAAGAGGAGCTTGCTTATGCTCTCGCGCCTCGACGTTTCCAGTCAGCCGCAGACTGCAACAAAGTGCATTGCGCTTTGCTGCGGATGTGTTGGCCTTGCATTTCTCCCCCTCGCAGGGTTTGGTCTTCTTCAGAGAGTAAAAGCCGCAGAGAGTATTTACCCCGACCGTCAGATTTCTGCCGCGCCCACGAAAATTCGGCCCAAGCGGGTCGCGAGCTACGGCAAGCTGCCTCTCAGTTTTGAGGACAACCAGGGCCAGACCGACGCTCGCGTGCGATTCCTGGCGCGAGGCGGCGGCTACACGATTTTTCTCACCGATGACGAGGCTGTCCTGGCCTTGAAGAAGTCGTCGGCTGTCAGTGTTCGGTCGTCAGTCACGCCGACCATTAGGTCGGCACATGCCGGACTAAAGTCCGGGGCTACTTCGGGTGATAGGCCCACAACTGACGACGGACCACGGACCACGGACAGCGTTCTTCGCATGAAACTCGTGGGCGCAAATGCCCCCGCCGCAGTGACCGGCGGGGACGAACTCCCGGGCAAGACCAACTACTTCCTCGGCAACGATCCCAAGAAGTGGCTGACGAACGTGCGGAATTACGCCAAGGTGAAATACGCGGGCGTCTATCCCGGCGTGGACCTAGTTTATTACGGCAACCAAGGTGGGCAGCTTGAATATGACTTTGTTGTGGCCCCCGGCGCGGATCCAAACATGATTACATTGGATGTGCGGGCGGGGCAAGCCCCGCCCCTACAAATCGCGGCCGATGGCGACCTCGTGATCCAAACCGACGGTGGCGAGATTCGTTTCTACAAGCCCGTGGTGTATCAAAAAAAAACCACAGTTAATCGTCAATCGTCAATCGACAATCGTCAATTGCTGGACGGCCAATACGTCTTGCAAGCCAGCAATCAGGTTCGATTCAAAGTCCCTTGCTATGACCACACTCGGCCGCTCTTCATCGACCCGGTGCTCAGCTACTCCACCTACCTGGGCGGCAGTGTTAGTGACGCTGGCAACGGCATCGCCGTCGATTCCTCCGGCAACGCCTACGTGGCGGGCGTGACTTTCTCGACCAACTTCCCCACCGTCGACCCGTTCCAGGCCCGCTGCGATGACTGTGGCCCTCCCCCCTCCCCTCAGGGCAGCAACGCCTTTGTGGCCAAGCTCAATGCCACCGGCACGGCGCTCGTCTACTCCACCTATCTGGGCGGCAGTGCTAAGACCCAGGCCAACGGCATCGCCGTCGATTCCTCCGGCAACGCCTACGTGACGGGTTTGACTCTCTCGACTAACTTCCCGACCATGAACCCGTATCAGGCGACCAATAAAGCCGGTCTTTATGGTACCGCGTTTGTGACGAAGTTGAATCCTGTCGGCTCGGCCCTGGTTTACTCCACCTACCTGGGCGGCAGTCAAGCTAGTGTCAGTCAAGGCATCGCCGTCGATTCCTCCGGCGCCGCCTACGTTACGGGCGGCACCACGTCGCCCGACTTCCCCACGGTGAACCCGCTGCCGGCGAGTAACCACAACTTTGGTAATGGGACGGCGTTTGTGTCGAAGCTGAATGCCGCCGGCTCCGGCCTGGTCTACTCCACGTTTCTAGGCGGCAGTAATATTGACGCTGGTAACGGCATCGCGGTGGATGCGGCGGGCAACGCCTACGTGACGGGTTACACTGGCTCGAGCGACTTCCCCACCATGAACCCTATCCAAGCCACTTGCGGTGACAACTGTTTCAACCGCGATAACGCGTTTGTGACCAAGTTGAATCCCGCCGGCTCTGCCCTGGTTTACTCCACCTTCCTGGGCGGCAGTGAAGGCGGTTCGGGTGACCTCGGCCGTGGCATCGCCGTCGATTCATCCGGCAACACTTACGTGACGGGGTGGACTGAGTCGACCAACTTCCCCACCGTGAACCCGGTACAGGCAACGATCAATACAAGTGGCGGCTATGAAACCGCATTTGTGTCGAAGTTGAGTCCCGCCGGCTCGGCCCTGGTCTACTCCACCTATTTGGGTGGCAGTTCTTATCAGATCGGCTCTGGCATCGCCGCCGATTCCTCCGGCAACGCCTACGTGGTTGGGGGCACTGGCTCGAGCGACTTCCCCACCGTGAACCCGATTCAGGCGACTAACCACGGTTCCGGGAATGCCTTTGTGGCGGAACTGAATGCCGCCGGCTCGGCCCTCGTCTACTCCACCTACCTGGGCGGCAGTGGGGGTGACGCTGGCGATGGCATCGCCGTCGATTCCTTCGGCAACGCCTACGTGACGGGGGCAACCGGGTCGCTCGACTTCCCCCTCGTACACCCCATTCAGGCGAGTAACAACGCCGCGGAGGATAACGCGGCTGGGACGGCGTTTGTTGCGAAAATCTCACCGGGTCCGCTGCCCTCGGTAAGTCTTTCCCCGACCAGCCTGACCTTCGGGCCTCAGCAGTTGGGCGCCACCAGCGCAGCCCAGACGGAGACCGTCACCAACACCGGCACGGCCAACCTCAACATCTCGACGGTGACGATAGGCGGCTCGAACGCCAGCGACTTTGCGACGAGCGCCGACACCTGCTCGGGAGCCACGGTCACGCCCAACGACACCTGCATGGTCAGCGTGACGTTTACGCCGTCCGCAACCGGGAGCCTTAGCGCCTCACTGAATTTCACCGACAACGCCTCTGGCAGCCCGCAAAGTGTCGCACTCAGCGGATCGGGTCCGGACTTCACGGTGGCCCCACCCTCCGGTTCTTCCACTTCGGCCACCGTCGCGCCCGGTTCACCGGCAAGTTACACCTTAAGCGTGGGCGGTGAAGCGGGATTATCCGGGACGGTGACCTTTACCTGTACCGGGGCTCCCTCCGAAGCCACCTGCACGGTTTCGCCGAACCCGGTAACGGTAGGGAGTTCTGCGACTAATGTCACCGTCACGGTTACAACGACGGCCCCCTCGGTCAGCGCGCCACGCTCTCGACCCCTTCCCCCGGTGCCACCCCTATCGCCGGGCCTCAAAGGTCTGTTGATGCTCGCCTTGGTTATTGCGGCTATGGCCTGGGTCATCAGTCGCCGGAACCAACCCGGCGTGAGCCGATGCCAGTCCACAATAATGCCGCTAGCCGCGGGATTGCTGCTAATGCTTGCACTGGCAGGATGCGGTGGTGGAGGGGGCGGTGGCGGCGGAGGCGCAACGTCTAATCCCGGAACACCCGCCGGAACCTCCACGCTGACGGTAACGGGCACCACGGGTTCGGGATCTTCTACCTTGAGCCACAGCGTGACGCTGACGCTGATCGTGAGTTAGTCAAGACAGCGGAAGAAAACAAGTCGAAGAGTCCAAAGTTGAAAGCGCTGAGGAAGACGCCCCCATCATGAAGGACGGGGCTTTCTTGTACGGTCGATTCCGGACCGCAGGCCCACCCACCAAGTTTCTTGCGGCATCGGAAAATTTTCAATTGCCCACTGAGCTAGGCAGTGGCAAGCAAAGAGTGATATGTGATGAGGAACACGGCCCGACGTCCGAAGTCCGAGGCACATGATCGGAAATCGTCAACCGCATATCGCCAATCACCAATCGACAGTCGGGAATCGAAAATGGCCCGATAACTCGATGACTTGACTCTCCTCGACCCTCGACGACATACTGGATTTGGCTGTCATGGTGCGGAACGGCGCTGACCGTGGCCCGCTTCCCGCAAATCCTCTGGTCATGGGAAGCCAAATTCATGGACGTTCTCAGAACCCTTTTCGAGCAGCATTTCCACACACCCGTGGAGCGGGTGCAGCCGCTTCAGGGCGAGCTGGGCGGCTCGGGACGCAAAATCATCCGGCTGGCCACGCTAAAAAGCGACCGCCTGCGGCTTGAAAGGTCCGACCGGCGGTTTTTGCCGGTTTCCGCGTTCACTCGCCCGCGGCGGTGGCCCGGCGCCCGCGTTCATGATGCTTCGCCCATGCCACCAGCGCTACCAATAGTTTCCGAATGTGCGCTTTTGTATCCTCATCCGTGAGGTTGCCCTTTTCATCGAAGAGCTTGGTGGCGTTGGTGATCATGACCTCCGGCCGGTTAAGCGGATACATATTCAGGAACACGAACACCTGCCGCAAGTGGTATTGTGCGCGCGACGTCCCCATCGCCCCGACCGAAGCGCCCATGACGGCCACCGGCTTCCCATCCCACGAATTGTCTCCGTAAGGGCGGGAAGCCCAGTCGATGGCATTCTTGAGAACCCCTGGGATCGAGTAATTATATTCCGGGGTAACGATCAGGATAGCGTCAGCGGCGCGAATCCGTTGCTTAAACAGCACAACCCGCTCCGGAGGGTGCGCCTCTTCGTCTTGATTGAACGGTGGAATGCCATCGAGGTCAAAGATCTCGAGGCTCACCCCCTCCGGAACCAGATGTTGCGCCGCCCGCAGCGCGCCGCGATTGAATGAGGCTTTGCGCAGACTGCCGGCGATTCCCAGAATGGTCATTGGCGTGTTCATTTCCTCATTCCCTCCATTGAAATACGGACTAACGTACCTTCCCCCGCGCGGCAATCTTCCAGCAACCGACTGCCTCGCCTTGGCGCAGCGTCAGGATCTCGTCGTGCATGTTTACCGTGGCGCAAACGTGATTGGGTATGACCGTCACCACTTCGCCGACGCGGAAGCTGTGCCGCGACTGGGTAATGTCCAGAAGCCCATGCTCTTCGTTCAACTTGACGATGGGCGCGTCGGGCGCTTCGACCACGTATCCGTAACCGGACTTGGGCCCGGAGCCCAGCAGGTCGGAAGAAAACGTCTTGGAGCCGGCATCGATGATGGCGCGGCCCGGCACGGCGGTGGAAACCACCGTCGTCACCACGCGCACCGCGCAACCCTCCAAGATGCACGCACCCTGATAATAGGTATTAAGATCGTTGTAAACGTAGGTGCCGGGACGAATCTCCGTAAGCCCCGGGATCAAATGCGCAAACTCGGCGGAAGGTGTGGAGCCGCCGGAAACGATCTCGACCGGCATGCGCTCGGCGCGAAAGGCCTCGAGGGCTCGGGCGGCGCGCTCAGCCACGCGTACGGCTTCCGCGCGGCGTTCCTCCGGGGTTCCCCAGACGTTGCCGAAATAACTCATGAGCCCGCGAAACTTCAGCCCCGGCAGCTTTTCAATGGTCTTCGCCAACCCCACCAAGGCCGGGCCTGGGTCAAGTCCGCAGCGGCGGCCGCCAGCGTCAAATTCCACCAGCACGCCGATACTGGCATTTTGCGCGGCAGCGGCTCGCGAAAGCTCCTGTGCTGCGGCTTCCGAATCGAGCGCCAGCAGCAGGCGGCGCGCGCGGGCGAGGCGGGCCAACCGCCGGAGCTTTTCCTCCCCCAGGATGGGAAACGCCACCAGGATATCGTCGAGCCCGGCGCCGGCCATCACTTCCGCTTCACCTACTTTGGCGACCGTCAGGCCTACGGCGCCGCACGCCAATTGCCGGCGCGAAACCTCCACCGTTTTGTGCGTTTTTGTGTGGGGGCGCAAACCCACGCCTTGCCGGCGGCACAATTCCGCCATCCGCTGGAGGTTCCTTTCGAGGGCGTCAAGTTCAACCGTTAGCGCCGGAGTGGAAAGCTCTCGAGCAAGCATCGAAACCTCACTTTGGGCCGCGGGGCTTGCGCCCTGACGACGTTGCCCGCCTTTGATCCCCGCAGGGGATCCAAAAAAATAGCCGGGGGCAGCGCCCCCGGAGCGTACTCAATTCCTGCGCCGCTTGCTGACGCGCGCGATGCAGTCGATTTCAATTTTGATCTTGGATAGCTGCGCGCCCACCGTGGTGCGAGCAGGCTGGTCTTCCGGGAAGAACTGCTTGTAAACTTCATTCATCGCCGCGAAGTCCTTCATGTCGGCAAGGAATACACCCACGCGCACGACGTCCTTCAGCGAACTCCCCGCCGCTTCCAGGATGGCGCCGATGTTCTGGAGGGTCCGCCGGGTCTCGGATTGAATGTCGCCGAATTCGAACTCGTTGGTTTCCGGGTTCACGCAGGCCTGACCGGCGACAAAGACAAACCCGTCAGCAACGATGGCCTGGGAATAGACGCCTTTGGGTTGGGGAGCGTCCGGGGTTCTGACCACTTTGCGCATGTTGTCTCCTCGAAAGGGATTGGTTTTCTCGAAAGCCCCCCAGTATAATGACCGCCTTTAATTTGGTAAAGGCCGCTTCGTGTCAGCTTTCTTATGGCCACACCTCCGACGTCGTCATCGCCAGGCTTTGAGGATTCGGTTGCAGAATCTTCTCTCCCCACCGAACTCCCGCGCGCCATCGGGACCCTGGGTGCGATCGCCATTGTGGTGGGCACGATTATCGGGTCCGGGATCTTCCTGGTTCCGCACGATGTGGCGCTGGAGGTCGGGTCCGTCCCCGCCGTCATCCTGGTTTGGATAGTAGGAGGAGCGTTGGCGCTGGCTGGATCGCTTTCTCTCGCCGAACTGGGAGCGGCGACTCCGCAAGCGGGCGGAGTCTACATCTATCTGCGCGATGCCTACGGCAAGCTTGCCGCCTTCCTGTACGGTTGGGCGGCGCTGCTGGTGATTGAATCGGGTGGCATCGCGACCCTCGCGGTGGCCTTCAGCATCTACAGTTCCACTTTTTTCCCTCTTACACCCCTCGAACGAAGGCTGGTGGCGAGCGCGTTGATTGCGGTGCTGACGCTGGTGAATGTTGCGGGTGTCAAGCGTGCGTCGGCAGTACAAACTTTCTTTACACTGGCCAAATTGACGGGACTGGCCATCATCGTGGGGTTTGCCCTGTTCGCCCCGCACGGGCCGCCGGTTGCGCCCCCGCCGGGATATGTGCCCCCGCGGACTACCCTGAGCTCTTTTGGGGTGGCGCTGATCGGGGTGTTGTGGGCTTATCACGGATGGCACCACTTGTCGCATGTGGCGGGGGAAGTGAAGAATCCCTCGCAAGTGCTCCCGCGCAGCTTTCTGGTTGGCGCGCTCATCGTCATTTTCGTTTATCTCAGTGCGAACCTCGCCTACCTGCAGGTCTTGTCGCTGCCCGTCATGGCCCAGGACGCCTACCAGCGCGTGGCGGCCAAAACCATGGAAATCCTTTGGGGCCCACGTGGCGCCGCGTTCGTTTCCGGTTTGATCCTTTGCTCGATATTTGGAGCGACCAACGGCAACATCCTGGGGGGCGCGCGCGCCTATTTCGCCATGGCACGCGACCGCGTCATGTTTTCCGCGGTGGGACGAATTCACCCACGCTTTGAAACCCCATACGTTGCCCTGCTGATCCAGGGAGTGTGGTCAATTGTGTTGGCGGCCACCGGCACCTTTGAGGAACTCTATACCTACGTCATTTTCACCGGCTGGATTTTCTACGCGGCGGCGGCGCTGGCGGTGGTCATCCTGCGCCGGAAGCGCCCAGAATTGACGCGGCCTTACCGCGTTTGGGGCTACCCCATTTTGCCAGTGGCCTTTGCCGCCGCGGCACTGATCATCATCATCAATGCGCTGGCCCGCAGCCCACGCGAATCCGGCACCGGTTTGGGACTTGTGCTTTTGGGAATTCCCGTCTACCTCGTTTGGATGCGCTTCACGCGAACACGGCAGAATGCGTAAGATCGGTTGAGGCCACAGAAATCACCGCCTCCGGGACGGATGCGTTGCCTTTTGGTCGAGTTGATCGTTCGACGCGAAATTGCGGAAAAATTGCGCGCAAAGGGCCCCCCTCCCCAGGGTCACTGTGGATAGCCCGCAATTACCCGCGAGTGTGCGCGAAAGTCCGTCGATCTCCGAGCAGGGTTGAGGACAAATTGTCACTCTGCCTCAGAAATCAAATCTCAAGGCTGATAGCTGCCCCGCAAGCACTGACTATTTGTCCGACCCACCCGCCTGCCACGCGCACGGCCAAGCAGAACGTGCCCAGAGGCCATGCCGTTTTCCATCGAAGGCTCTACTCTGACTGCCTTGGCGACCCGGGAATGTTAGGTACGCGGCGGACCTCCCCTTGCACGGCTTCGTCGAGCTCGATGTTATTCCTGTCGAGCAGGGTTCCCGTGGCTTGCTCATACTGAATCAACGCCTTGGCATAAGCCGCGCGTGCCTTTACCACATTGCCCTCGGCGGTGGCCAGGTTGCCTTGGGCGGTGATGACCTCTTCTATCGTGGCCACAGCCAGGGTGAACTTCTGCTGTTGCATGTCAAGCACCTGGCGCGACAGCGCCGCCAGTTCCAGCGCCGCGTCAAGTTGGCTTTTGGCCTGCTCCACTGCGCTTACCGCTTTGCTGACGTCCCACACGGCCTGGTTCTTGGCGTTCTGAAGCTTCATTTGCATCTGCCGCTGTTCCAGCAGTGAGCGTGCCGCGTCGGCCAGGGCGGTACGATTACGAATCGGCAAGTTGAGCGATACGCCATAGGAAAGATTGGGGTAATTATTGTCGAGGATATTTACGATCGTGGGACGGAGAGCGCCTCCCAAACCCGACATGTTGTACGAAACATAGGCGTCGAGGGAGGGCAGCAAGCGGTTGCGGTTTGCCCGGATCGTGGCTTCCTGGTTGCGCAAGTTCAATTCCGCCTGTTCGATTTCCGGGCGTTGCTCGGCCGCTTCCCGCAAGGCTTCGCTCAAGGGAGGGCGTCATCCGGATGGGGGTCCGGTAGGTGGTCGGTGAGGATAATCTGCACCGTTGCTAGCTCTTCGTTGAAGCTCTTGGAAATCTTGGCTTTCAGGGATTGGGCATCTTGCGAAAAAGCATTTCGCGCGATCAGCAAGTCTTGCCGCCGCGAAGCGACTTCCTCCTTACTACGGATGACGTCATATTGGGCCACCGCTCCCATCTTGGCCTCGGCTTGGTTGTTTTCCAAGAGCTTCTGAGCATTGCGCAACCCTTCCTCCGCCACGCGGATGTTTTCCTGGTCAGCCAGCAGGTCATAGTAGCTGGTCATGACGCTGGCCACCGTGGTGGCAGCACTTTGCCGGAAGACACTTATCGAGTAGTTCAAGTCGTTGCGGCTGATCTGGATGAAGCTGCCATTGGCGCGAGAGCCAAACCCGTTAAGCAAATGCTGCGCCAAGCCGACCGAGAGGCCGGAAACAAACTCCGGGTTGAAAAGTCCGGTGGTGGTGTTGGAGGAAAGTCGGGAACTGTACTCGGATACGGAAAAGCTTGTCCCCGAGAGAAAGCCCTGGCTGTAACCTGCCGAAACCGACGCCTGGTGCGTCCCCTCAACCGCCACGCCGCTGACTTCTGTATAGTTCAGGGGCGTGATGGCATTGCTCCACCCGTAGGAGACGTAGAACCCGGGATCGCAGCAACCTGCTGAACTCACGCCGTTGATGCCGCCCCCCAAATGCCGCCCGCACTTTCTCGATTTCGGCGAGAGCGTAGGATTTGATCTCGAGTTCCATCGAGTCGGCGGGGGCGTGCTCGACGTGGGTGTAACTTGCCCGGAATTCCAGGGTCCGCGATACGTCGCGGATACCCAACACGAGAGGACCACGGAAAATACAGGCAGAGCCTTGGTTCTGTAGCGCGGGAGAGTGTTGAGTTGTATAATCCCTCTCGGTTGTAGACTTCGCATCGGTGCTCGGGCGAAGCCTCTTATTTCACTCCACATTAACCAAGACTGGGTAGGTAAACTGCATTGGCCAATGGCACTCCTTTAGGATTTGAATCAAAACTCTGGGCGGCGGCGGACGCTCTGCGGAACAACATGGATGCCGCCGAGTACAAGCACGTCGTCCTGGGCCTCATTTTCCTGAAGTACATTTCCGATGCCTTCGAAGCGAGGTATGAGTACCTCCGCGCCGCTGTAAACGATCCCCTTGACGATTACTTTCTTCGGCCAGACGTGCCGAACCGCTCGGAGGCAATCGGAAAGCTTCTGGAAGACAAGGACGAATACACCGCTCTATCGATTTTCTGGGTGCCGAAAGAGGCGCGCTGGTCCTATTTAAGAGACAATGCGCCGCAGCCCACGATTGGCAAAATTGTTGACGATGCGATGGCCGCCATTGAACGCGACAACCCATCGCTCAAGGGTGTATTGCCTAAGGACTTCGGCCGCCCCGGACTCGACAAGCAGCGGCTCGGCCAATTGATCAACCTGGTCAGCGACATCGGTCTCGGCAGCCCTGCTGACCGTGCCAAGGACGTTCTCGACCACGTGTACGAGTATTTCCTGGCGCAGTTTGCCAGCGCCGAGGGCAAGAAAGGCCGTCAGTTCTATACGCCATCCTGGGTCGTCCGAGTACTTGTGGAGATGCTCGCACCCTATAAAGGCCGGGTCTACGATCCCTGCTGCGGTTCAGGTGGGATGTTCGTCAGTAGCGAGAAATTCATCGAAGCGCACAGCGGGAAGATTGGTGATATCTCCATCTACGGCCAGGAATCAAACTACACCACCTGGCGGCTCGCCAAGATGAACCTCGCCATTCGTGGAATCGACGCACAGATTGCGCACGGCGACACCTTCCACAATGACCGGCACCCGGACCTTAAAGCCGACTACGTGCTGGCAAACCCGCCGTTCAATGACAGCGACTGGCGGGGCGATCTGCTGAAGGAAGACAAGCGGTGGGTCTATGGGGTGCCCCCGGCAGGAAACGCCAACTTCGCTTGGGTGCAGCACTTCATCTATCACCTCGCGCCCACAGGGCTAGTACTTGCTTGATTTAATTAGCGTACGTAACTGGGTACAGGTTGCGCTTTGATTTCAACGACTTAAAAATACGCGAATTAATCCAAGCAAGTACTAGCGGGCTTTGTGCTCGCCAACGGGTCCATGTCGTCGAATCAATCGGGTGAAGGGGAGATACGCAAGAACATCATTGAGGCGGACTTGGTGGATTGTATGGTGGCGCTGCCGGGTCAACTCTTCTACGCCACTCAGATACCAGTTTGCCTGTGGTTCCTGGCCCGCAACAAAAGGAATGGCCGTTTCCGCGACCGTCGGGGCGAGACGTTATTCATTGATGCACGCAAGATGGGGACGTTGGTGGATCGCGTCCACCGAGAACTTACTGACCCAGACGTGGCGAAGATCGCAGGAACCTACCACGCCTGGCGCGCCGACAAGGGCGCGTACAAATACGATGACGTGCCGGGCTTCTGCAAAGCCGCGAGGCTCGATGACATCTGCAAACACGGGTATGTGCTTACGCCGGGCCGCTACATCGGGGCCGAAGCCGCCGCGGAGGACGACGAACCCTTCGACGAAAAGATGGGGCGGCTGACGGCGCTGCTACGCGAGCAGCAGGGACAAGGCCAAAGGCTGGACGCTGCCATTGTCTCCAACCTGAAGGAGCTTGGGTATGGTAGCTGATGGTGTGCAACCTTTTGCAAGTCTACTGAGCAACATCGT
>Ga0326727_10022858_pt1 | contig 12018 bp, 11 predicted proteins | sample MB2enrmetagenome_FD_207643 | JGI IMG/M metagenome (GOLD analysis project Ga0326727, IMG submission 207643) | Lab enriched peat soil microbial communities from McLean, Ithaca, NY, United States - MB29MY | ecosystem: Environmental > Terrestrial > Soil > Wetlands > Peat | place: USA: New York... | reverse complement strand
GTATTCTAACTGCCCCTCGCCTACTTTATAAGTTATGGTATTTTCAGTCATTTCACCGTTATTGGTGGTTGGATCGGTCGTGCCTGAGTCGCCGTAAATAAAAATTGGTTTAGCGCCACCGACGGCAACTATTTCTACGTGTCCGCCGGAGTAATCAAAGTAAGCAACATCACCCGGTTGGGGGACATAGTTTGAGTCTGCTGAATGATAAGTGAAAACTCCCATATTTTGGATATTGTCCGCCAGGTACTCATCCCACCCGTTGCGTTCACCATACACAAAAGGATAGCCGGCCTCTCGGTAAACGTAGCTTATAAAATCAGCGCACCACTCTTCGTAACCATTGTCAGCCGAATAGTTATTTAAAAGCGTATTATGGTTGACTTTGCCGGACTGCCAAATAACCCATTGCTTAGCAGCGTAGCAAGCTACTAGTTGACCTTCTGCCCCATCGCAAGATGTGCTGGCTCCTTTAACATTATCTTTGCTCCAGGTTGATGTCTGCCAAGATTCGATTGCTTGGGTGAGACTATTGCAGGACGCCAGTATTAGCTGCCGGCCGGTCTTATTATTAGGGACAGACAAACATAAGGCGCTAGCCGGGTTTTCATAGCCGTCAATAGCGGGCACCCATACTTGGCTTGGGCTGCCATTACACTGGTTAGCTACAATTTTATCTCCTGGGCTGCTGCCATTGTTTTGTATGCTCAGGCAATAGTTTTTGTCGTGCTTGATAACATCATCGTTGGCGGTCCAGACCTGTGCCGCGGTACCGTTGCACTTCCAAGTGTCAACCGAAGCATTGTTAGTAGATATATTGCGGTGGTCATCCATACAGTAGCCAGCAAAACCCGATTTAATTTCATTGATTGAAGAGGGCTGATTTTTAACAACCATATCAAAAACCTTAATAATACTGAACGACAAAAAACAAGCCACGATGAATATAATCACATCAAACATGATATTGCTGGATGGATTTAATCTTTGGTGATGTATTGGTTTTTGTATTTTTAGTGGTTGTAGTGACATTATTCTTTCCAAGTAGTTTATACCAAAATATAAACATAAACTACCTAAAAATAACCCGTACGGCCAAAGAGGCAAGCTACTTAAGGCCACTAATCACTAACCAACCTGTCTTGTGGGTATATATGGTTTGCGGTGGGTAGTATGATCTGTAATTATATCTAATACACGTTCTGATATATCCGGTCGAGTGTGTTCTTGTGTTACTCGGAGTCACTATAATAGGAGCGCGGGATAGCACGTAACCCATCTACGAACCTATAAGCCAAATTACCTAAACGATTAAGTACGGATGCACTGGGCGGTGCTTCGTCTTGCTCTGCACTGTTTTGCCCAGGATCAACTGGCTGTTTTTGTGTTTTCGCCAGCAGTTGGTGTACCTCGTTTATTACTTTTTCCGAAGGCATAGTAGTTGGTCTAGATTGTTCCTCAAACATAAATTGTTCCTCAATAGTATTATCATTTGGTAAGTGAGTTTCAGGCGCAGGTATAATTATGAAACTAAATAATACTATAAAGGTATCATATAATATTGGTATTGTCAACAAGTCTTTGTAAAATTTTTTATTGACATGCCAGCTCTTCTAAACTGCCTCTGGCCAGTACAGTAAATTGCCTGCGCATGTTTCGCCTGCAATACCAACAATAAAGCCATTATTAGTGTTGTCGGACTAACTTATCTGCTAGGCCGAGGTAGGTTTGGGGGGTGAGGTTACGTAACTGATTCTTGGCTGTTTCTGGTAGGGTCAAGGATTCTACAATTTGCAGATAATTGGCTTCCGACAGATTGTTGCCGCGAGAAACAGCTTTTATGATTTCGTAGGCCCCTTTTACTTGATGGCGGCGCATGACGGTTTGTATGGCTTCAGTTAGAATTGCCCACTGACTTTCAAGATCTTTAGCAATTACAGAATAATTGGGATGGACATTTTGAAGCCCTTTTGTCAGTGACTGGCAAGCGACCAAGAAATGTCCAAAAGCTTCTCCTAGTGCACGTTGAGCTGAAGAGTCGCTCAAATCACGTTGCAAACGGGATATTGGCAGCTTGGCAGCAAGAAAACCAAGCAGTGAGCTGGCTACCCCAAAGTTAGCCTCGGCATTTTCAAAATCAATAGGGTTAACTTTATGGGGCATTGTAGATGATCCAACTTCGTTAAGCCTCACCTTTTGGCTGAAATAGCCCAGTGAAACATATAACCATATATCCCGCGCTAGATCCGTCATAATAGTGCCGCTCAGTGAGACTTCATTACAAAAGACCGCCAGCCAATCATGCGGTTCAATCTGTGTTGTAAACAAATTGGGCGTAAAGCCGAGTGACTTTACGAATTGCTGAGAAAACTTCAGCCAATTTACCTCGGGATAAGCGAGACATAGAGCGTTATAGTTGCCGGTTGCCCCATTTAACTTAGCCAAGATTGTAACTTCATTAAGGCGGGACTGGCTTCCTTTAAGCCGCTTGGCAAAAACTTTCATTTCTTTACCTAGGGTAGTTGGTGTGGCTGGCTGGCCGTGGGTGTGGGCTAACATCGCCACATCGGCGTATTGTTGAGCTTTAGTTTCTAAATCAGCAATGACGCTATCCAAAGCAGGGTTTATTACCTCGTCGCGTACGTCGCGTATTTGCATAGCGTAAGCCAGGTTGTTAATGTCCTCGCTTGTTAAGCCGAAGTGTATAAGTTCTAGAAGGCCGCCAAATTCTTTATGTATAGCTAACTTATCACGCAGCCATAGCTCGACTGCTTTAACGTCATGGTTGGTACGAATTTCTATATCCTTAATAGCCATTGCATCTTTTGGATTGAAGTTTTTGGATATATTTTGTAAATAGGTTTGGGCTGTTTTGGATACCGGCTTGACGTCGGGCAAAATGCCGCTACATAAAGCCGAAAACCAGCATACTTCTACCATAACTCTCCGCTTGATAAGCCCGAATTCTGAAGATATAGGGGCTAGAGATTGGATTTTATTGGCGTAGCGGCCATCAAGTGGCGATACTGCCATTAGCTGTTCTTGTGTTCCCATGTGTGTAATAAGTTTACCCCAGAGAACAAGATATGGGCAACCGTATTCTGCGGCTGTTTTTCTAAAGTGTTTTAAAAACCCTAAGGATTACTTCCAGTTTTCTGCTACTGGTTTGCCTTCGTCATAGCCGCTTTGAGTCTGAATCCCTATCTTTGCTTTTTCGTAGAATTGCTGCAGATTGTGGGCTCCGGTATATGAGCAGGCGCTTCTAAGGCCGGCGGCTATATCATCAATAATGTCTTCAACACTCGGAGCCGCTGGATTGATAATAAACTTTGAAGAGCTAATGCCTTCTTCAAACATCTCTTTTTTGGCCCTCTCAAACAGCAACTCATTTTTAGTGCGGTTCATTACTGCCCTTCTTGAGGCCATGCCGAAGCTTTCTTTGTATAGATTGCCGTTACTGTCTTTTTGCAAATCTCCGGCGCTTTCGTAAGTGCCAGCAAACCATGATGCAAACATAACCGAGCTTGCTCCGGCTGCAATTGCAAGCGCGATATCGCGGGGGTATCTTATGCCACCGTCAGCCCAAACGTATTTACCGTGTTTTCTTGCTTCAGCACTACATTCAAGTACCGCACTAAATTGTGGGCGGCCAACTCCGGTCATAACGCGAGTGGTACACATTGCTCCAGGTCCTACGCCAACTTTCACAATGTCTGCGCCAGCCGCTATTAAATCGGCGGTAGCTTCTTTCGTAACAACGTTGCCGGCAACTATGGTAGCCTTTGGCCCTGCTTTTCTGGCGGCTTTAATAGCATCAATCATTTTTTTCTGGTGACCGTGGGCTGTGTCTACTACTAAAACGTCGGCCAGGCAGTTTAGGGCGACTTTGACCTTTTCCGCCACGTTGCCGTTTATGCCGATGGCTACAGCTACCTTTAGCCGATTGTTTTTATCGACGTTGGGCGGGTATATTCCTGAGCGGATTGCCCCTTTGGTGGTCATTATGCCAACCAAGTAACCGGCTTTATCTACTACTGGAGCTACTGAAAGGTGTTGTTCGGTTAAGGCACGGTACATCCCCTCGGCAGTCATAGAATCTGGCAGTACAAAAACCGTTGGGGACATAACTGACTTTAGTGGCGAAAATTTATCTACTGATATGGCGTCATTCTCGGTAAAAATGCCTACTGGTTTGCCGTCACTTGTTACTATGATCGCTCCGTGGGCTCGTTTGTTGATTAGGCTTAGCGCTTCTGTCACTAAATCATTTGGCGATAGAGTTATTGGGGTGTCAAAAACAGTGTGGGCTTGCTTGATACTATGGATCAGTGACTTTAATACTTCAGGCGGGATATCTTGAGGGATAACTGTTATGCCACCCCTTCTAGCAACGGTTTCGGCCATTCTTCTGCCAGCTACGGATGTCATGTTTGATACCGCTACGGGTAGAGTGGTAGTCCCGTCGACACTGCGAAGGTCGACGTCATACCTGGATTCAAGATCAGCGTACTGAGGTATCAAAAATACGTCATTATACGTTAGATCCGCGTTTGGTGATACTATCCCTGACATTCAATTCTAATTTAGATTAGATTACGGTAACTGTCAATTGAATTGCTTACTCACTACATCGTGTGCGCTCGACACAGAATTGTTAAGCCGCGTGTATTACTATACTTTACTGGGGGGTTAGGTAGTTTAAGGTTTGGTATGGCCGGAGGTAACGGCACAATAGTTAGGGGGTAGTCTTATAAAATCTTGTTGCGCATATTGTTTGTGGTTTTACAGAATGAGCAATACGCCATATGTAGTAGCAAGCAGTGACCAAGGATATATTATGGGATCCTGTGTAGCTGAAACAAGCCACGTATTTGGTGGCTGATCATAAGATCTCTCCTAGCTTTATCATCACTGACTATTACAGCATCTATAACCGCATTCGCTGTTTCTTCTGGCGCATTATAGTAGTTAGCAGCTAAAACTATAGCATTGCGCATGCCAGTAACAGATAACATCCCATCGTCTTTCAACAAAGTTGCCATTGAATGAAATGCCTGTATAGCTAATTCCCGTGAATCAAGTTCAATATTTGGTAAAAGCCAGCTTGAGTATCCCCTGTCTAATGTCCCGGGTCTGATGGGTGGGTGGAAAACATCAGCTTTGACATATTGCAATCCTGGCGCTGAATGCTTTTGGTGTCTTCGGGCGTAACGAAAAAGGCCGGTACGTACATCTACGTTCATCCATCTAACATCGCTTCTTCTGTCGGTAATCGTTTTGCCAAGGTTAGATCTACCCGATCCAAAGTCAGCAGCGACTGCGTCTTGTGGCAGGGATTCAGCCATTTGCTCAATACTATCAAATCCGTAATATCGAGATAAAATTCTTGCGCTTCTACCTGTACGAGGCGCAAGCTCATAGTATTTCATTAAATATATTTAAACATTAACATATAGATGTTGTCAATTAGCTGCAAATAATCTCAATACTAAACGTATAAGCGTTTTGGTACTAAGTGCAATAAAAGTTTAAATAGCTAAACATACAGATGGCTGTTTGCTGCCACATTACCGGTTTTGGTTGGATTTAGCAGTAGCCTTACTTGTTGTGCCATTTCTTCCAAAGCCTTTATTTCGTCTGGAGTTGCAAAAAATCCCTGAAAGTTTAATTCAGGGGGCTCGGGTAAAATAATACCAGCAGGTGTTGTTTTGTCGGTCCACTTAATCCTTTCGGCAAGTACTAAATTGACCGACGCAATAGAACCTAGTGCGGCGATACGCTTCCAACAATCCACGCCTTTAGTTATAAATTCATCTAAAGTGTCACATTGGGTTGATTTTGCAGGCTCTGCAGTGTCAAAAACCTCTGCAGTATTACGCGCGAGCGTATGCATAACAATAAGCTCGCCAGTGTACTGTTGAGCCGGTCTAGGTTGCATGACGGGCGTTGTATGGGCTATGGTATTGACAATCTCTAAACCACTACTAGGCCTGACAGTCAATCTGTCATGTGTCATAATAACGTTTCCACCTTGGTTAATGATATTATGTTGGTATGCCACAAGAACTCCTTTTAGTAGATTCAATATAGGTATTAAACTATTTAAATAGTGTTAAAATCAAGTTTTTTAGTTAAACCATCACAAAACTTTGTCATTTGCTTTTTGATAAATCAAGCAGGTACTGAACCTGAGGCCCTCGCCGTTTACTAACTCGTGTTTGGCTAGTTAGCAAATAACCTTTGCGCTCATAAACTTGTCGTGCTCTGTCATTATTTTCACCAGTCCAAAGTAACAAAGCTCTTTTCCCTGCATTTTTAGCATGTATAGCTGCCACATCAAGCAACTTACTTGCAACACGATACCCCCAGTAGTCTGGCTCGACCATGAGTAATGCCAGGTATTCTATAAGTGGATTTGTAGGAATACTATCTTCTTCTGAAGAAGGATATCCAAGAACAAAACCAGCCATCTTATTAGCGACAACACCTACATAAGCCCATATCGCAGGCTTGGCGAAGCGTTTTTCCATGTCAACCCTTGTTTCTTCGTCAGCCTGTTCGGGAAGCGGCTGGCCATCTCGTTGCGCGTTGGCGCGAAATATTACCAGTGCCAGTGAGCCGACATCTTCAATGGTTGCCGTTCTTATTAAGAAGTCACCGGATCCTTGAGTGGGCTGAAAATCAAGCTCTGTCACAATTAAGAAAATAGTAGCACAATATTGATTAAAGATCAATGAAGTGATAGACTGTAGTTTTTTAGCTCTGTGGTTTCCTGCTTCAAAACCGTATTCTGGGGCTGCCTCAGCCCTTGCCTATCAAATTTCTAGCCCTGGCTTTCATTGCTGGGCTACCAGTAGCTAGAGCGTTATTAAGTAATTGACCCGCAGTCTTTTGGTAGCGCTTATTAATTTTGGCAAGCGCAACGATTGCATTAAGCGACCAAGTTTTTACTATGTTACTTGAAGAAGCCATATAGGCAGTACATATTTTAAAAGCTTGTTGCTGCTCTTTAGGCGACAAGTTTAACAGCGGCACTATTTGTACCACATGCCATTGCACTTCTTGCTGGTCAGAATCAGCTATGTAGGTTAACAGGTCTTTTTTGTATGGCTCAACCAGCTTTATCTTCTTAATCGCTATCTTTTGTAGCGCGTCCATGGCAAGAGCGCGCATATATTTATCGCCTGTTTGAACGGCTAAAATCAGGTCACTTACAGCGCCGTCACCATTTAGCACAAGTGTAACTATCTTGTCTGAGTCTCCAACTGTCCTCATATCATACCGATCCGAAGAGAGTAGGTCTATAAGTTTGTTCATTACGCCACAATTATAACTTAGTCAGAGTTCGGATTTAATAAACCAAGCATGACTGGTAGTTTGCATATCGCAAACACGGCTTGTTATCCCCTGTTCTACTCCCACTCAATAGTTCCGGGCGGCTTGGAGGTGATATCGTAAACAACACGGTTAATACCGCTAACCTCGTTAATAATTCGGTTGGATATAGTGCCAAGTACCTTGTGTGATAATTTAGCCCAATCAGCTGTCATACCATCCAACGACTCGACTGCCCTTATAGCTATAGTCTCTTCGTACGTCCTATGGTCACCCATGACGCCGACTGATTGTACGGGTAGTAAAACAGCAAAGAACTGCCATAAGCCTTTATGCTCATTGGCCTTTATCACCTCTTCCCTGACGATTGCATCGGCCTCTTGTAGCATGGCTACTTTCTCAGGCGTAACAGCTCCAATGATCCTGATAGCTAAACCGGGCCCGGGGAATGTCTGGCGCTTTACTATACTCTCCGGCAAGCCGAGCTTATTGCCGATATCTCTAACCTCGTCTTTGAATAGTTCCCGCAACGGCTCAAGGAGCTTTAGCTGCATCTTTTCCGGCAGGCCGCCGACATTGTGGTGGGATTTTATAACTACCGATGAGTTGCTTGATGCGGCGGATTCAATGACGTCAGGGTATAGCGTGCCCTGCACGAGATAGCGGACGCCTTTTATAGCCTTAGCTTTCTCTTCAAATACCTTTATAAACTCAGCGCCAATAATTTTTCGTTTTTTCTCCGGGTCGGTTACATCTTTAAGCTTACCGAGGAACTGGTCAGCGACTTGAGCCGGTTGGATATTTAGCCCCATTTCCTTGTAGGCTTCCAATACTTCTTGATACTCGTTTTTTCTAAGCAGGCCGTTATCAATAAATATGCAGGTTTGCTGGCTGCCGATGGCGCGGTGGACTAGTGTGGCTGCAACCGAAGAATCAACGCCTCCGGAAAGCGCGCATACGACATTAGATTGACCGACTAGTTGCCGTATTTGCGAGACGCTTTGGGTAATAAAGTTTTCTGAGCTCCAGTCTTGGGAAAACTGGCATATTTGCCGCAAGAACTGCTTTAGAATCGGCATGCCGTTTTGACTATGGCTGACTTCCGGATGAAACTGCAAGCCAAATAGCTTATTGGTGCTATCCTCTGCTCCGCATATAATATTGCCACTCTTAGCCGTGACTATAAAATTTGGCGGTACGCTGGTTACGTGATCGCCATGGCTCATCCAGATCTTGCTGCCGGAAAATTTCTTAGTAAGAAGCTTGCTGATGGCAGTTACTTGGAGTTTGGCAAGACCGTATTCTCGTCTTGGCGAAGCTGTCACGTTTCCTCCTAAAGTATGTGCCAGTATCTGAAAACCATAGCAGATGCCTAGGGTCGGCACGTTCAGCTGCAGCAGCTGCTTGTTAAACTTCGGGCTGTCTTTCTCGTAGACGGAGTTAGGCCCGCCGGAAAGGACAATCCCCTTAGGATAGTACGATTTAATTTTTTCGAACGAAGCAGTAAATGGCAGCACAACACTAAAGACACCTAGTTCGCGGGCTCGCCGGGCAATAAGTTGAGTGTACTGTGAGCCAAAATCAAGTATGACAAGAGTTTCGTGTTCTGATTCCATACACTCCCCTAAAATTATTACTTTAATCATACCAAACTTATGGGAGCCGCCAAAAAAAGCAGTGTTCCAATTAACTGACGGCTCATTTATAGTACATGGATATAAAACCACAAGATGGGAGTAAACAATGAAGCTGGACGATTTTACTATTGGCACGATTGGTAGCCACTCTGCCCTTCAGATACTAAAAGGCGCTCATGACGAAGGGTTTAAAACTCTGGTCATTTGCGAGCGTGGCCAGAGCGAACCCTACAGGTCATTCAGAGTGGCGAATAAAATTATTGAAGTTGGCAAATACTCCGAGCTGGTGGATATGCAGGACAAGTTAGTTAAAGACAATGTGATCTTGATCCCTCACGCCTCATTTTTCAAGGCCTTTGACTTGAAGTGTCTGGAAAGTTCGCCTGTGTCCTATTTCGGTAACCGGCATATTTTGTCATGGGAAATCAGCCGCATTAAACAACGTGCCTGGTTAAAAAAGGCCGGGCTTACTTTGCCAAAAATATACAAGAGTCCTGACTGCATTGATGGCCCGGTGATCATTAAGTTTTTTGGGGCTGGTGGTGGCAAGGGCTTTTTCCTGGCTAACACGCCGGCTGATTTTGTCCGCAAAATTGCCAACTATTCCGATAAGCGCTATGTCATTCAGCAGTACGTCATAGGTACGCCGCTTTACATCAGCTACTTCTATTCCCCGTTAAATGATGAGCTTGAGGTGATGAGTTTTGACAAGCGCTATGAAACTAACGTTGATTCAATTGGCCGGATTTCCGCTAAGGATCAGCTAGAGCTTAATATTGAAAGTTCATATAGCGTTATGGGTAACATGCCGGTTGTAGTTAGGGAATCAATGCTGCCTGAGATATTTCGCATGGGGCGAAGAGTTATTGATGTATCTAAAAAGCTTGTGCCAGGCGGCTTGATTGGCCCCTTCTGCCTAGAAACTATTGTTACGCCGGACTTGGAGCTTTGTGTTTTTGAAATCTCAGCCCGTATAGTAGCTGGCAGCAACCCGTACATTAACGGTTCGCCTTATACTGACCTGCGCTATAATGAGCCAATGAGCACTGGCCGAAGGATTGCCCGTGAAATTAAAACGGCTATTAAGACTAACCAATTAGACAAGGTACTAATAGATGGTCACACCAGCTGACATTAGTAAGATTCTGGCAGGTTATGATATGGCTAATATTAGGCTTGGCAGTTTAGGCGGCCATAGCGCACTTGATATTTGCAGCGGGGCTAAAGCTGAAGGCCTGGAAAATGTAGTAGTTGCCAGACGCGACCGGGCTAAGACTTACTCAAAATATTATAAGACCCGAGGCGATAAGGGCTGTGTCGACCATGTTATAGAAGTCGATGATTTTAACGATATTACCAAACCGGAGATACAGAAGCAACTCCGCGAACTAAATACCCTGTTTGTCCATAGTCGTTACTTCTGGGTATATTGTAACTTTGACCAGATTGAAAATGATTTTATGGTGCCTATTTTAGGTAATCGCCAGCTGGTCAGGAAAGAAGAACGCAACGAATCTAGAAACCAATACTTTTTATTGCAACAGGCAGGCATAAGAATCCCTAAACAGTTTTCTAAACCTGAAGATATTGACCGGTTGGTGATAGTTAAAGCTGCTGAAGCAACGCGAAAATACGAACGGGCCTTCTTTATCGTTAGTAGTTTCGAAGAGTACCAAACAGTTAGTAATAAACTTATCAAAGACAAAGCTATTACCGAACAGTCTCTTAAATCTGCTGTGATTGAAGAGTTTGTTATCGGTGCGCAAGTTAACTTGAACTTTTTTTATTCACCGCTTAGTCGTGAGCTGGAACTCCTAGGTACCGATATTAGGCGCCAAACTAATATTGATGGTTTGCTACGCCTAACGGCGGCTGAGCAGCTGGCAGTTTTGCGCTACGTCCGGCCACAATATGTTGAAAACGGTCACCAAACAGTAACCATCAAGGAATCCCTGCTAGAGAAAGCCTACGAAGCCGGCGAGAAGTTTGTCAAAGCAGTTGATCAGTATTATCCTCCGGGGATGATCGGACCCTTTGCGCTTCAAGGAGCCGTAACTGCCGGTCCGCCCAAAGAGGAACTTGTAGTGTTTGATGTTGGTATGCGCATACCAGGCAGTCCTGGGACTATGTTTACGCCGTACACAGACTATTTATACGGCGAGAATATTAGTTTTGGCCGTAGGTTGGCACGCGAAGTTAAACAAGCTGTAAAGAACCAACGTTTGATGGAGCTGTTGACCTAGACTTTAAGAGCCATATAGAGTGGATCATATAAGTCTAGTTCACGTATATACAGGCCTGCAAGTTTTTCACCAAGGGCGGCAACGGTGCTTGCGGGTACACGGCAGTCCAGTTCGGCGGCAAATTTACTAGCTTGGCCCCAACTAGTTGCGGCTACAGATAACTCATCAGGATTCCAAGTCGCAGTAACCTTGTTAGCGCTACCGTTATCACGAGATATTTCTACAGACCCCAATTCTTCTATTTTACCAAGCCGTTCGGCAAGTTTTTTGCCACGCTCCGATAACTCTAAAGTATCTCCTCCTTTTTCATATCCCACACAGACGCGTTCAGCCCGATTCGCGAATCGCCCCAAGCGATCAGCTACATCAGAAAAACTCTCATTACCAATCCCCCAAACCAGTGTGTTCATTGTAGCGGGAGCGCAACCCGGTGCAACGTCTTTTTCTTTGCGGTGTTCAAGCTGTACAGTAGCGTATTGTAGCCTAAAGCTAGCACCCAGTAAGCCGTGCGGAAGGTCATAACAAAAAAGTGTTGGTTCTTGATAACGCATTGCATCTCCTTAGGTTGTTAGGTTGTATTGTACTACTATCTAATGAAGCATAAAACTTGTTTTTGCCTATTGGGTTGAGAGTAACAAAATTGTTATAGCTGCTAGTAAGATGGCTGAGCCTTTAATTGTGAACCTGTTAGCTTAGTCGACGCTCATAAATAAACCTGTCATTTCGCGTGCGGTTTGATGGTATAGTTCCACTCCGGGTGAAATTCATCGCCCTGGATATTAATACTGCTCAGCTGTTCATCA
>Ga0326727_10022857_pt1 | contig 12018 bp, 8 predicted proteins | sample MB2enrmetagenome_FD_207643 | JGI IMG/M metagenome (GOLD analysis project Ga0326727, IMG submission 207643) | Lab enriched peat soil microbial communities from McLean, Ithaca, NY, United States - MB29MY | ecosystem: Environmental > Terrestrial > Soil > Wetlands > Peat | place: USA: New York... | reverse complement strand
GGTGGGCGTGGCCTATCGCGGCCTGTCACCGCTCGACGCGCTCAACGTGTTCGCGATCCTGTCGATCGGCAACGCGCTGGTCACGACGATCCCCGCGTTCTTGCTGTCGACGGCGATGGGCTTGATGGTGACGCGGGTGGCCTCCGATGCGTCGCTGGGCAGCGATCTCAAAACGCAGTTGAGCGAACGGGCCGGCGTCTTCGCGGCGGCCGGCGGCTTCGCGTTCGCGTTGGCGCTGGTGCCCGCGCTTCCCGGCCCGCTCTTCGCCGCGTGCGGCGCCGCCCTGATCTTCACGAGCGGCGCCGCCCGTGCGGTGCGGGGCAAACGCCGTGCGGAGCGCAGGCGGGCGCACGAGGCGGCGCGCCGGGCCGCCGTTCGCCGGCCGGAGACGGCGCTCTCGCTCGTCGGCGTGGACGCGCTGGCGATCGATTTCGGCGCCGACCTCGCGCCGCTGCTGGCCGCGCCCGCCGCGGACCGCCTGCTCGACCGCATCGGCGAAATCCGGCGCGGCTTGGCCGTGGAGATCGGCCTGGTCATCCCGGGCGTGCGCCTGCGCGACGATCTCGGGCGGCCGCCGGGAACCTACGCCATCCGGGTTCGGGATGCGCTCGCTGGCGAGGGCCGCTTGCGTCTGGACGCGCTCCTGGCCGTGGCCGATCCGCCCGTGCTGGCCGGCCTCGGCGGGGAAACGACCCTCGAACCCGTGTACGGGTTGCCCGCGAGCTGGATCGCGGTGGAGCGCGGCGACGCTGCCGCGAACGCCGGAGCGCTGGTCTTCGACCCCGTCTCGGTGCTCGGCTCGCACCTGGCCGAAGTTGCCCGGGAGCACGCCGCCACGCTCCTGGGGCGCCAAGAATTGCAGACGCTGCTCGAGCACCTCCGCGCCGGTTATCCTTCGCTCGTCAAGGAAATCGGTCCGGAGGGCTTGCCCGTCCCGGTGGTGGCGCGAACGTTGGAGGCGCTCCTGCGGGAACGGGTCTGGCCCCGCGACATCGTAGCCACCCTCGAAGCGTTGCTCGACGCCTCGGCCGCTACTCGCGAACCCCGCGAGTTGGCCGAAGCCGTGCGCCGCCGGCTCGTGCCGGGCCAACTTCGCCGGCGCGCGCTCGATGCGCTCGAGCCGCTCCTGCCCACGCCGCAGGCCGAAGCCGCTTTGCGGACCTGGCTCGCCGAAGGCGGCCCCGCCTCTGCCCAAGCCGCCCTTTGGCTGCGCGAGCGGGTCACCGAATACGTTCGCGCCGTGCCCCGGGAACGGGCGGCCCTGGTGTGCGGCGCCGCGCTGCGCGCACCACTGGCCGATCTGCTCGGCCGCCTGGGTCTTCGGCTGGACGTGCTGGCCTACACCGAGTTGCCGCCGGAACTCGAGCTGCGCCCGGCGATGCTTTTGGAAGCGCCGCCCGGCGCCGGTTCGGCCGAGACGGCGCCCGCGAGCGGAGCGGGTTCGCCGGCCGCCCGGGCGCAGGGCGTGCAGCGCCCCACGATGGTCAGGGCGTAATCCACTTCGCGGTAGCCGGCGCGCTCGGCCACCTCGGCCGCGATGCGCGCCAAGCCTTCCGCCTGCACGTTCTCCAGACTGCGGCACTGCAGGCAGAGCAGATGGTGGTGTTTGTCCAGCGCGGCCTCGTACCGCGCGGCGCTCCCCGCGTAGGAGAAGGCTTGGACCAGGCCGATCTCGCGCAAGATGTCCAGGGTGCGGTAGATCGTGCCCAAGCTCACCCCCGACATTTCGAGCCGGACCCGCTCCAAAATATCCTCGGCCGAGAGGTGTCCGCCGTTGTCCAGCGCCCGAAGCACTGCGGCGCGTTGCTTGGTCAGCCGGTAACGTGACTGCAATAGCCCCGCATCGACGGTCTTTAGATCCACGACGGACCTCCCTGAAGCTCTTCATTATTCCAGGGGAAGCGATCTGGAGGCGGCCCTTCCAACGCGAAAGGCACGGTTCAATTGACAGGACGGGACGACGAGGGCGGCGGGGTAAGGCAGCCGGTTCCGGTTTGACGGGGTGGGTCTACCCTGCTAGAATACGCGGGTTCTCCACTTCCTTAGGCGCATCATTCGTACATGTGGCACCGACTGAGACCCTGGTTCAAGGGAGCGGCCGTCCTCGCGACGGTGGCTCTCTGCCTTTACCTGATCCTTCCGCTGCAGAGTAAAATCAAGCTCGGGCTTGATCTGCAGGGCGGCGTTCGCGTGCTCTTACAGCTCAACACCTCGCCCGAGGTGCCCAAGATCACGCGCCAGGTGCAGAGCCAGGTCGAGCTGGTCATTCAGAACCGTATCAACGGGCTGGGCGTGGCCGAGCCGGTGATCACGCCGGTCGGCGACGACCGGATCTTGGTCGAGTTGCCCAACGTGAAGAACCCCGACGAAGCGGTGCAGACGCTCAAAGACGTCGCCAAGCTCGACTTCAAGATCATTCCGCCCGCGGTCAACCAGCGCGCGCTGACCGACAAGAAGTATGCGAACGATCCCAACGGCGCCTACAAGGATGCCGGACCGATCGTGTACTCCGGCGCCGACCTCAAGGGCGCGCAAGCGGCCTTCGACCAGTCGAACAACCCGAAGATCGACTTCCAAACCAAAGACGGCGCGAAGTTCGGCAAGATGACCCAGGACAACATGGGCAAGCTCTTGGCGATCTTCCTCGATAAGAAGTACGTTTCGGCGGCCACCATCCAGGGCGTGATCACGACCGAAGGCCAGATCACCGGTCAGTTCACCGAAGACGACGTCATCCGCATCTCCAACGAACTCAACGCCGGCGCGCTGCCGGTGGGCGTGACCGTCATCGAAAACGACACGATCGGCCCGATCCTCGGCAAGATCGACTTAGAGAAGTCGCTCTGGGCCTCGATGATCGGACTCGGGCTCGTGCTGATCTTCATGATCGCCGTCTATCGCTTGCCGGGCTTCTTGGCCGACCTCGCGCTGATCATCTACGTGCTCGGCCTGCTCGCGCTGTTGGCCGCGGTCAAGGCCTCGCTGACGCTGCCGGGCATCGCGGGCTTCGTGCTCTCGATCGGTATGGCGGTCGACGCGAACGTGCTGATCTTCGAGCGTCTCAAAGAAGAACTGTGGGCGGGGAAGACGCTGCGCGCGGCCGTGCAGGTCGGATTCAAGCGCGCCTTCACCGCGGTGCTCGACAGCCACGTGACCACCATGGTCGGCGCGGGCGTGCTCTTCTTGCTCGGCACGGGCACGGTGAAGGGCTTCGCCTACACGCTGTTCTGGGGCACGCTGTTTTCGCTGCTGACGGCCGTGGTCATCACCCGCTACTTCGTGGACGTCGTGGTCGACAACGACCTCGTGACCGACCACAAGGCGTACGGGGCGTAATCGCTATGTTTTTCCGTCGCCTGAATTGGAACGTCGTCGGCTGGTTCAAGACCGTCTCGGCGATCTCGTACACGATCATCATCGCAGGCGCGCTGATGATTGCCTACAACCTCGCCGTCTACCATTACCCGATCAAGCTCGGCTTGTCGTTCACCGGCGGCACCGACGTCACGGTGAAGTACAAGGCGCCGGCCACGGCCGACGCCGTGCGCGAGGCGCTGGCCAAGATCGCGGTGACCGACGCGCAAGTCAACACGCTGACCAAGGCCGGCGAAGACGCCAACGAGCGCTTCACGATCTCGACCCAAAAAGACTTCGGCGATCAGGCTTCCAAGCTGTGGGACGCGCTCGCGACCGTCGGCACGGTCGATCGTCCGCAATCGTCGATCGAGACCGTCGGGCCGTCGCTCTCGCGCGAGTACTTGATCAAGGCCGCCGAGGCGCTGGTCATCGCGATCGGCATCCAGTTCGGCTACATCGCTTTCCGCTTCGGCTGGAACTACATCTTCGGCTTGGTCACGGTCATCGCGCTGTTGCGCGACGCCGCGATGATGATCGGCATCTACGCGCTCGCGCAGAAGCGCGCCGACGACGCCTTCCTGGCCGCGGTGCTGACCGTCATCGGTTACTCGGTGATGGACACGATCGTCATCCTCGACCGCATCCGCGAGAACGTCAAGCTGATGCCGGGTCAACCCTACGACCGGATCGTCAACACCTCGATCCTGCAGACCATGACCCGTTCGGTCAACACGCTGGCCACGGTCGTGGTCACGCTGGTCGCGCTGCTGGCCTTCGGCGGAGCGTCGCTGCAGAATTTCGCCTTCGCGCTGCTGGTCGGCATCTGCTCGGGCGGCTACCACTCGATCTTCTACTCGGCGCCGCTGGTTGCGGTGATGCGCGACCGCCAGATGAAGGACGCCGCCAAGAAGCGCGAACTCGAACGCGCCGGCGGCGGCGTGCGCCCGGCCCGAACCGTCGCCGAAGCGCGCGCCCAAAAGAAAGAAGCCGAGAACCGCGAGGCGATCGTGGCCGCGCGCCGCGAGCGCCGCGCCGGCAAGAAGGCCGCGCCCGTCCGGTCGACCGGTCCCGCGCGCTACAAGCGCAAGCGCACCGAACCGAGCGCGACCGCCGTCGCCGAGCCCGAATACTACGCTGAGGAAGTCGACGACTATAGCGAGGGCGAGATCGATCCGCTCGACGCGCAAAACGCCGGACTCCACGACGAGCAACTCGAACTCGGCCACGAAGAGATCGTGTTGAATCTCGAAGATCACCCGATCGCGCACGAATTCGCCGGTCACGAGGCCGCCCACGAGCATGCGCCGACGAACGCCGAAGAGCACGAGGCCCCCGCCAAGCCCGAGTAGTCGCGTGGATCGCGCGCCGCGCGGTTTGCCGCCGCCTACCCCGTCGGAGGCCGCGTTCGAGGCGCTGCTCGCGCGCTTCGACGAACTCGACGCGGTCGAGCCTTTGGTTCCGACGAGGCCCGCGCAGCCTGCGTCACCGGCGCCCGCTTCGCCGGCGACCGATTCGCCGTCGTCCGCGTTCCTCGCCGAACTCTTCGCGCGGCGCGACGAGTTTCTCGCGCGCGACCGGTATGGCTCGATCGGCGAAAGCGACGATTTTTTCACCAAGGTTGTCGGCGTTTCGTTCGGGCAGCGTCAGTCGATCGCGGCCGGCCTCGAGGCCGGCGCGCAGCTCGAACTCGTGCGCGACCCGTCGAACGAAAAAGACGCCAACGCGATCGAAGTCCGCTACGGACGCCTCCAGGTCGGATTCATCCGGCGCGAGATCGCCAAGCGCATCGCTCCGAACATCGACGCGGGCGATCGCTACACGGCGGAGGTCGGCGACGTGACCGGCGGCGGTCCCGATCGCCACGTCGGCGTCAACATCCGCGTCCGGCGGCACCGGCGCGTGCCGCTGCGTGCGGCCGGGTCCGCGCCCGAGAGCGCCGCGCTCGGGCTGCTCGATCACGATTCGCCCGCCGAGCGCGTGCGCCACGCGCTGCTCGGCGACAAACCGATTCGCGAAGCGCAACGCCGCGTGCTCGAGCGCGTTGCCGAGGGCGACAACGTACTGGCCGTGCTCGGCACCGGACGCGGCAAGTCGTTTTGCTTTCAGTTGCCCGCCACCGAGCGCGCGCTGCGCGACGGGCGCAAGACGCTGGTCTTCTATCCGCTGCGCGCGCTGACCAACGACCAGCACGCCGCGTTGTTGCGCCGCGTCGCGCCGCTCGGCTTGCGCGTGTTGCGCGCCAACGGTTCGATCGACGGCGACGAACGCGCCGCGCTCGACCTCGCCCTCGAGGACGGCACCTGGGACGTGCTGCTGGCGACGCCCGAGTTCGCCACCTACCACCGCGACGCGTTCGCGCGCGTCTGTAACCGGCCGGCGCTCGTCGTGGTGGACGAGGCGCACCATCTGCTCGAGTCGCGGCACCGGCCGGCCTATATGGAGTTTGGCGCATTGCTCGACGCGCTCGGCCGGCCGCAAGTGTTGGCGCTGACCGCCACCGCCGATCGCGCCGCCTTCGCGGAGATCCGCGCGGTGCTGGGCATCGAGCGCTGGGTCATCGACCCGACGGTCCGCGACAACTTGTCGGTCGTCGACGCGCGGGGGACGCCGGACAAGCAGCGCTACCTCGAACGCGAACTCGACGGCGACGGCAAGGCGATCGTCTACTGCAACTCGCGCAGCGAGGCCACGAAGCTCGCCGAGCGGCTGCGCCATCGCTTCGGCGACAGCGTCGCCTTCTATCACGCGGGCGTGCCCGCGCGCGAACGCGCCCAACTCGAGGACCTCTTCCGCGCGGGCGGCCTGCGCCTGGTCGTGGCGACCTCCGCGTTCGGCGAGGGCATCGACCTGCCCGACGTGCGCGACGTGGTGCTCTACCACCTCAACTTCGCCCTGACCGAGTTCAACCAGCAGGCGGGTCGCGCGGGGCGCGACGGCTTGCCCGCCCGCATCCACCTGCTCTACGGCGAGAGCGACCGCCGGATCAACGACTTCATCATCGCCCAGGTCGCACCGTCGATCGCGACCCTGCGCGAACTCTATCGAGGGATGCGCGCGCTCGCCTCGGCCGATACCCTGCGGATGACGTACGAGGACGTTGCCCGCACGCTCGACATCGAGATGGTCAAGGGCGAGACGGTCTCGACCGCGGTGCAGATCTGGACCGAGGCTGGCCTGGTGGAGAGCGGCCGCGACGACGACGGCCGCTTCGTGCGCTTCCTCGACGTCGCCGGCAGGGTCGACTTGACCACGACGGCGCGTTACGAAGAGGGCTTGGCCGAGCGGGAGAGCTTCGACCGGTTCTGCGGCCTCGCTCTGGAGGCGGAAGCGGCCTCACTCGAACAGATCATCAACAGACCGATCTATCCGGACGGCGTACCCCTCGAACGCTAGCCCCAAAGGGGCTCGGGTCTCCTGAGGCAATTAGCACAGCATGGATCTAAAGGTGACCGCACCGCCGCCTTTGGCCGTCGGGGACCAGGAGTTCACGGTGGTGTCGGCGCGTCTGGCCTACGCAGGCTACGACGGCGAGAATCTCGCCCCCGGCGTGCGGCAATTGATCCTCGACGTCACCGTGAAGAACAGTTCCGAGGAACCGTTCACGCTGGTCAGCCGCTCGCTCGGATTCACGTTCGACGGTAAGAAACTCAAAGCCAACCTCGTCGACGGCGCTTCCGACGTCGATCCGGGTTCGATTTCCGAACGCCAACTGGTCACCGTCGACATCCCCGACTATCACGCCGGCGACATCGACCTCACCGTGTACGGCATCGATTCGACCGGCACCGAAGTCGAGCGCTCCGTCGCGCTGACCCTTCCGCCCGACTAACCGGCTCGCGGGCGCGTCGCTCGCAGGTCGAGCGCCTCCCGCGCCGAGACGCTTAAGGCATGAAGTAATGCCTATTTCGGCGTGCGTTGAGAGCGCGCGCTCGCTCCCCTTGCAGGCGTGTAAAGTGTGATACACGCTCGTATGGATGGCGAGGAATATTTTCCGATGCGCTAGATACTGTGACGCGCATGATGCTCGCTCTATCTTCCCGGCAACGAGCCGTTCGACTGACGGCACTGCTGACGTTGCCGCTGCTCGCAAACGCTTGCGCAGGCGCGGGCGAGCGAAGCTCGCCGGCCTTGCCCGCCGCGTCTGCGAGTCGCGCGAAGGCCATACGCGCCCGGCCCGCCGAGGTCGGAGGCTCGGCTGCCTCGTTCGTCGACTCGGTCGGCGTCAACGTGCACTTCGGGGACGCGAACACGCCCTACGGCGAAAATCCCGCGCGCATCGCCACCTTGATCGCCAAGCTCGGCGTGCACCACCTGCGCGACGGGACGTTTCCCGGACAGTCGAACCTGTGCAGCCTCGATCGAGCCTACGCCGCGCAAGGCGTCACGTTCGACTTCATCGTCTCGCCCAACGAGACCGACGCGCAACTCGCCTCGTGGCAAGCGTGTTCCTCGCCGGCGGCCGACGCATACGAGGGCTACAACGAGTACGACCTCTCGGGCGACCCCAATTGGGTCGCGGATCTGCAAGCGGCGCAGCAGCAGATCTACGACTACGCGCACGGCATCGACCTGATCGCCGCCGGTCCCGCCCTGACCTCGGAGAGCGCGTACGGCGAGGTAGGTCCGGTTCCCGCCGACGTCGGCAACATGCACGATTATTTCGCAGGCCGCAATCCCGGCACGCCCGGATGGGGCGAGAGCGACGGCTTCGGCACGTACGGCTCGATGGCGTACGACATCGCGATCGCGCAACAAACCACCGGCTCGGCGCCGATGTGGGCGACGGAGACGGGTTACGGCGACCAACCCGGCACGCAATCGTACGTGCCCGCCGTCACCAAGATGCACTACACGCTACGCACGCTGCTGCTGCATTGGAACGCCGGCGTCGCCCGGACGTACGTCTACGAGTTGATCGACGAGGGCGGCGGCTCGTTCGGGAGTTACGGTTTGACCAATGCGAAGACGGTGCCGAAACCGGCTTTCAACGCGGTGGCGGCTCTGCTCGCGCACCTCGCCGGCGGCGGAACGGGGACGGCGTCGCTCGACTACACGCTCGATGCGGGCAGTTCGATCGACCACGCGCTCTTCGCGCTCAACTCGAACCACTTCGTGCTCGCCCTGTGGCAAGAAGTGCCGGAGTGGGATCCCAACACGAACCAGCCGATTACGGTCTATCCGCAGCCGGTGAGCTTGATCTTCCCGTCGGCGCCGCAACAGATCGACGCGACGACCTTTCGCAGCAACGGCAAGCCGCTCACGCAGCCGCTCGTCGCGCAGACCACGGTGAACCTCAACGTCGACGGCGGCGTGACCCTCGTCGACATCTATCCCTAAACGGCCCGGCCCGGCGCGCTACGAGCCTTGCAAGACCTGGCGCGGACGGCCCATGCCTTTGATCGTCTGCACGATCTTGATCGGCCGGCGGGCTCGCTTCGGCTTTTTCGTAACGCCGTTCCCGGCGCGGACGTCGTCGTTGTAGTCGGCCACGGCGCGTAAGAAGGCCGGATCGCCGCGCTGCGACGCCCAGGCGATGATCGCGTTGAGATCCTTGGGGAAACACTTGCCGCCGAAACCGCGTTCGGCCGTCACCTGCGTGTGCGACTCGCCGACGCGCGGATCGAGTAAGAAGAGCTTGCGCAGCTCTTCGAAATCCAGTCCGGCTTGCGTGGCGATGTCGTAGAACTGGTTGACGAACGTGACCTTGCTGGCCAGATAGCAGTTGAGCATGTATTTGCTCATCTCGGCCAAGGCGGCCGACGTCTCGACGTACTCGAGCGCGACCGGCGAGGCGAGTTCGTAGGCGCGCCGGGCGAGCGCGCAGGTCTCGGGGTCGCCGCCGAAGATCGCGAACCCGCTGCTGTAGATCTCGGGCCAGCGGTGGGAAGCGGATTCGCCCATGAACTCGGGGCTGAAGGCCAGCTTCTTTCCGCCCGCGGCGAGCCGGTCGGTCGTTCCCGGCGGAACCGTCGATTTGATGCAGAGCGGGGCCTCGACGTGCGCGACGACCTCGACGACGGCCGACACGTCGCAAGCGCGCCGTTTCTTGTCGTAGGGCGTCGGCACGGCCACGAAGACGACGTCGCAGGCGTCGAGCGCCTCGCGCCGGGCGGCCGACGAATACTCGTCCTTGAACTTGTCGTAGAGGTGCAGTTCGATGTCGGGCGAGCGCGAGAAGCAGCGTGCGAACGCGCCCCCGATGATGCCGACGCCGGCGATGCCGACCTTCATGCCGTGCGCTCCGAAAGGACGTACACCAATCGCATGGAGGCCTACCTATTCCACGCGGTACGCGAACGCCTACAAATTCGTTTTCGCTAATTACGCGCCGAGGAACGGCGCGCTCCGCTTCGGTTCGCAGAGCGATGACGTTAGGAAAAACTCGCGTTACGATTAGCAATGCAATAGCCTCCATTCCGTCGAGGAACGCTCGCGTCGAACGTGAAGGCTCAGGTCGATGGCGACGATCTTCTACAGTTGTGCCGGGGAAGGGCGCGGCCACGCAACGCGCGTCCGCACGGTCGTCGAACATCTGCGCGCCGAGCATCGCATCGTCGTGTTCGCGCCCGGCGACGCTTACGCGATGCTGGCGCCGCTCTACGCCGGTTCCGAGGTGCGGGTCGTCGAAATTCCCGGCTTGCACTTCGCCTATTCGGCCAAGAACGCGGTGTCGCCGTGGCGCACCGCGCGCGCGGCCCTGGGCTACGCACTGCGGCTGCCGGCGCTCGTGGCGCGGCTCGCGGCCGAGATCGAGCGCGAGCGGCCCGCGTTGGCCGTCACCGACTTCGAACCGGCGCTGCCCCGCGCCGCCGCGCGCTACGGAATACCGTTCGTGAGCCTCGACCACCAGCACTTTCTGGTCGCGAGCGACCTGTCGCGTTTGCCGCTGCAATTGCAACTGCGCGCCGCGGCGCTGGGCGCCGTCGTCCGCACCTACTATCGCGGTCAGGCGGCCACGCTCGTCTCGTCGTTCTGTTTTCCCGGCCTGCGCGAGGGTGCGAAGCGGACCGTCGAGATCGGTCCGCTGTTGCGCCCGCAGGTGCTCGAGGCGCGTCCCGAGCACGGCGCGCACCTCACGGTGTATCTGCGCAAATTCGGTTCGGAGCGGCTGCTCGAGGCGCTGGAAGGCTGCGGCCGCGAGGTTCGCGTCTACGGTCTCGGGACGCCGCAACGCCGCGGGAACGTGCGCTTCTTCGCGATCGACGAACGGCGCTTCGTCGACGATCTCGCCTCCGCATACGCCTTGGTGACGACCGCCGGCAACCAATTGCTGGGCGAGGCGCTGTATCTGCGCAAGCCGGTGCTCGCGCTGCCCGAGCCCGACAACGCGGAGCAATTGGTCCACGCGCATCTGCTCGCGCGGGAAGGTACCGGCGAGTGGCTGCCCTTCGAGCGCGTCGATGCGGCAGCGCTGCGGGCGTTTCTCGGACGCGTCGAGACGTACCGGGCGCGCATCGTTCCCGAGCGCCTCAACGGCAATGCGGCGGCGCTGCGCGAACTGCGCCGCCATCTCCCCGTGCCCGTCGCGCGGCCCGCGCTCGAAGCGGCGCTGGGATGAACGCGGTGGGCCGGGTGACCGCGTACGGACGCACGCTCGGGCAGGTGCGTCGCGGCGACGCCTGTTTGCCGCGCATGCTGACCTACACGGTCACCTTCACCTGCAACGCGCGCTGCGTGATGTGCGATTCCTGGCGCAAGGACTCGGCCGGCGATCTCACGCTCGCCGACATCGAACGCATCTTCGCGACGCTGCCCCGGATGGATGCGGTTCGGTTGACCGGCGGAGAGCCGTTCGTGCGCCGCGATCTCACCGAAATCGCGGCCGTGGCGGCGCGCACGATCGAACCGGCGCTGCTGCACGTCACCACCAACGGCTTTTTGACCGACCGGATCGTCGACTTCTGCGAGCGGCGGCCGCGTTCGCTGCCGCTCAACCTGCTGGTCTCGATCGACGGCGTCGGCGAGTCGCACGACCGGATCCGCGGTCACAACGGCGCCTTTCGCACGGCGATGCGCACGATCGAAGCGCTGGCGCCCCGGCGCAAGGAGTTGCGTCTCAACCTCGCGGTCAACCAAACCGTGGTGGACGCGGCGGGTGCGGCGCAATATCGCGAGTTGCACGACGTCCTCGCCCCGCTCGGCATCAAGAATCAGGTGGTCGTCGCCTACCGCGAAAGCGCAACGTACTCGCTCCTCGACGAGACCAACGTTGCCCCGCAGTACCCGGGGCACTTCGAAACCTTCGGCGACCTCTCGCCGGCCCAACTCGAAGCGCTGTTCGCCGAAATCGAAACGGACTTGCGCGCCTATCCGACGGCGGAGCGAACGGCCAAACGCTATTATTTGACGGGCATTCGCAACCGGCTGCTCGACCAAATCGCCAAGCCCAACCCGCCCTGCGTGGCGCTGCGCGCCCACATGCGGATCTTCCCCAACGGCGAAGTGCCCGTCTGTCAGTTCAACACGCGTAAGGTCGGGAATCTGCGCGAGCAGAGCTTCGAGGAGATATGGTTCGGCAAGCCCGCCGATCGGGCGCGGACGTGGGTGCGCGAATGCCCCGGCTGCTGGGCGGAGTGCGAGGTGCTGCCGAGCGCCGTGTATTCCGGCGACTTGCTCAAACACGCGTTGACCCCGCGCGCAGCGCAGCGCCGGAAGAAGGAG
>Ga0326727_10022856_pt1 | contig 12018 bp, 9 predicted proteins | sample MB2enrmetagenome_FD_207643 | JGI IMG/M metagenome (GOLD analysis project Ga0326727, IMG submission 207643) | Lab enriched peat soil microbial communities from McLean, Ithaca, NY, United States - MB29MY | ecosystem: Environmental > Terrestrial > Soil > Wetlands > Peat | place: USA: New York... | reverse complement strand
ACTCCCTGGCCATAAGCACTCTGAATACTGCCGGGATTAGTAATACCCACGAATAATCCTGAAATCTTGGTAACACAAGCGCGTAACATAATAAAACAAGCACTACCAAATCGGTTCGCGCTTCGTTATGATTTTCCCGGACAAGATATAATCCGGCACGTATTGTAAAAAAAAGCAGAGTTGCAATCCACAGTGCAAAAATGGTTGCTATCGCCGGATTTTGGACTGAAACGCTGTTGCAATTGGAAATCAGGTCTGTAAGAAAACAAAACATCGAAGGATTGTCAAAACTGAATGCCAGGTTATTCGTACACCAGGATATGCCCATTCGTTCCATATCGAGCCATTCGGAAAACGAAATCGAAAAGACGCTAAACACAACCTGTAAAGAAATCGCGACTAACACAATGAAAGCCAGAAGAGAGATTGCTGTAGAACGCCATCGCGGAGGTTTTTCGAAAAAAATAAGACCAAGAAAAAACAGAGGGGTAAACTTAAAGATGGAAGCCGCAAAAATAAGAACCATGAACCATATATGACGCCCTTTTAACCAGCATAGAAGAGCCGTGAAGACAAGGGCTGTTTCCAGCGAAGCCACATTGCCGGTTTGAATGCTTTTGTTTATCGCTCCATTGAAAGCCAGTACGGCAAAAAAGAAGAAGAGAGGCTTAAACTTGTCTTTCGGGAGTATACGTTGTGAAAAAACAATAAACGTTCCCAGGAGTATGAAAACGTAAAAACCCAAAGCGGCCAGTTGGGCAGTTTCATAACTCAAAAGAGCAAACGGCGCGAAAAAAAATAGAGAAAGAGGAGGGTACACGAATGGATAGGATTGCTTCAACCCCGCAAGAGTTTCTATTACTTTGTGATCGTATGGATTCAATCCGAGTAAAATGGCTTTAACAGAGTAGTAGTCGCGTTGGAAATCCCAAAGGTTTTGATTGGGATGTAAGGCGACATGCAGGATGAATAGCGCGACATAAACACATGGGACAATGCACAGGGTCAAGCCCAATATATTTATCTTACGTGATGCCGGAGATTGTCCTTCGGTGCTTTTCGACAAATCCACACCATTCCCTTTTTGACTATTAATAATTAATGATAATTTCTTTTATTAAATATCTAGTAAAATTCATCCAACATGTCAATCTGATTGTGCAATAGAGCTGCCGAATACCGCATTCAAAATAAATCTTAATCCTGACAACCATTCTTTGCCAGGACTTTGCAGGTGCTATACGTAACAAAATAATTCTGCCAATTTGGAAATCGGATTTTATTTCTTTTTTCCTGCAATGAAGCATCCGGCAATTTTGGCAAGCATACTCCCTTTCAAACCGTAATCAGCAAAAAGATGTCCTTGACATTTAATGAATAAGGATCAAAATAAAAATAGAAAAGTAAGGCATCGTCAACAGGTTAACAACTAATCTGATCTCCTGTTTTAGGAGTGGCGCTATGGATTAATTCTTGAAACCCTGCTTCTGAAAAGAGTGCGGGGTTTTGTGTTTTTAAATGGTGAATCCGGCGAAACAGGTTTTCTTAATATAGTTTGATTTAACGACACAGAGCGACGCAGCACTGAAAGTATCATCATATAAACAAGATCGTGTCATGGAGCACCTTTTTGTTTATCGATGATGAACGGACATTGGTTGAGCTGAACAATCCGATCAAGAAGGGCATCTTGGCCGAACCTGTTTGCATTTTGCCGGAAAAAAACAAAGAAAGGCGGTGACAATCATGCCGGAAATCACAAAATGGCGTTTACAGCAAAAAACCGTCTCTGCTGAAGAGGCCGTGCGAATTGTCAAATCCGGAGATCTCGTTCATTATGGAGAATTCGCTCTCTTCCCTACGTTATTGGACAAAGCTCTGGCCAGGCGTATGGATGAGCTCTACGATGTCGAACTGCGCAGTACAATGTATACCCAGATACCCGAAGGGGTTAAAAACGATCCTGACCGGAAGCACTTCATCATGGAGGATTATCACTTCGGTGGTGTATCTCGTCAGCTTTACAAAGATAACCTTGTCAACTACGTCCCCATGCTCTATCACCAGATGCCCCGCATTATCCGGAAATACATCGATATCGACGTTGCCTTCCTGACCGCAGCGCCCATGGATAACCGGGGGTTCTTCAATTTCGGTCTGTCTAATTCTCTGACCTCGGCAGTCATCAGCAAATCCCGTAAAATCATCATTGAGGAAAATGAAAACGTCCCCGTCTGTCTGGGCGGCAACCAGGAGATGATCCACGTCAGCAAGGTTGATTACATCGTTCGAGGTGAGCACGGACCATTGCTTCAACTGAAACCGGAAGAGGCCAGCGATGTCGATCGGGCCATTGCCGCGCGAGTCCTCGCGGAAATAGAGGATGGATCGTGCCTGCAGCTCGGAATCGGCGCTTTGCCTAACACGGTCGGAGTCCTGATAGCGGAAAGCGGTTTAAAGGATCTGGGAATTCACACGGAAATGCTGACAGACGCCTGCGTTGATCTATATGAAGAAGGACGAATCACCGGGGCCAAAAAGCAAATCGACACGCACAAGATGACCTACACATTTGCCATGGGAACGCAAAAGCTTTATGATTTTCTGCACAACAACACCATGTGCGCTTCCTATCCCACTAACTGGACCAACAATCCGCAAATGATTTCAGCCAACAACAGGGTTGTAGCCATTAATAACGCCATGGAAATCGATCTGTTCTCACAGGTTGCCTCGGAATCCGTTGGCACACGCCAGATTTCAGGCACCGGCGGACAGGCGGATTTCATCTCCGGGGCATTCAACTCTCACGGAGGGAAGGGCCTGATATGCCTGTCTTCAACCTTCACCGCTCCCGACGGCACGATCCATTCCCGGATTCGTCCGACCCTTTCACCGGGCACTATCGTAACGTTGCCCCGAACCGTCGTGTTCTATGTTATCACGGAATACGGAACCACCCAATTGAAAGGACTCTCTACCTGGCAGAGGGCCGAGGCTTTGATCAACATCGCCCACCCCTCATTTCGTGAAGAATTGATCAAAGCAGCCCAAGAGATGAAAATCTGGCGGCGTTCAAACAGACTGTGATCATATGACGGCATTAGAGGAGAGGAGTGGGGTCGAGGAATAGGGTCAGGTCTGCCGTTGACTGTTGAGAAAAGACAATTAGTATGATACGCAATAAATAAAAAAATAAGATAAGGTCAACGGCAGACCTGACCCCTTGGATCCCCAGACTATATAAACATTGTTAGAGTAAAATATTTGCTATGAAAAAGATTGAAGTTAAAGAACTTGAAGTTGGTGAATCTTGGTTCGCTGGAAAAGTGTTTTGTTTCTCGAAGGAATTCTATGATCGATTCCGCAAACAAATGCGGAAAGAATCCGACAGGGGTTGTGTTCTCATTGTTTCTGGTATAATCGATAGCATTCTTAAAAAAAGATTGCTTAAAAAATGCACGCAGGGAAATGTGGCTTCAAGGGAAAAGCTTTTCACTGTTGGTGGGCCGTTTCATTCTTTCGCACCTAAACTGGAGTGGTTATTTTGTACCAACGAATTATCCAGATCGCTTAGAGATGACCTTCATATAGTGAGGAGATTGCGTAATCAGTGTGCTCATAACTGGGAGGACTTTGTTTTTGATAAAAATATTGAAAATCTTTTCCTTGTGCGAATGAATGTCTATTCGTGGATAAAAAGTACAAAAGATTTCATTCTTAGTAAGGAAGAGAAGCAAATGACCCATGTTGTAGAGATTGAACCGCGGCTGCAATTTATATTTTTGGCATCAATCCTTATTTCAACATTAAATGCGGTAAATTTGAAATCAGTAGAATCAATAGAAGTACACTCTACCAAAATCAATTCAGCCAATCGCTGCGTACCGGCTGATTGAATTATGAAACACCTTTTGATAAGCTCCAAAAAGTTACCGAATTACTGAGCTAGTACAACAGCACCCTATTTAATAAGTAACTGGATTCCCGCCTGCGCGGGAATGACATTGACCTTTGATGATCTTACATCTGAATATTGTATGCGCAGTGGTCGTGTCATATTACTTCCTCATCTTATGACCCCCTTACGACCCATTCCTATTTGTGTAACAAACAATTCTGCCGATTTGGAAATCGGATTATTATTTCTTCCTTCCTGAACTCCTTATTTTCATTTCTGTAATTATGTGCCAGGTTGCAACCGGTAATCGTTCATTGATTTATAATTCATTTGAAAGAACATGCAGGTTAAAATAAAGAGAAATGTATATTTCATCTATACAAAAGCCTTTAACAGCTTTGTGGATGTTTGCTTTATAATCCTTTTATTTTATTTCATTTCTTTATCTTCCCCCGCGCAGGCAGCAAATTCCAATTTGTCAGTAACATCTTATCCCATAAATGAAGCATCGGTTGCCGTCCCGATAAACGGAGTTATCAAGGTTCCAGAGTATATAGATTAGAACCAGAGAGTTGTATGCCGGGCAGGTCGCAGCTTTAAATCAGAATGGAATTGATAGTAAATGACAATCATTATTATATTGTAATAGAAATGATAATCTGATAGATTAAACAAGTAATTGAAATGACATATACGTCCTCACCTGTTCTCCTATGCTGATGATTTGATGCCTGTTGGTAAGGGGTCTTCGTATTATCCTCTGATAGATGTTACTTAACTTTAAATGAGTTTAACCCGTCCCGAAAGTATTCTGCTTTTAACCGGGTAACGCTTCCGGGAGATGACAATGGCTAAGAAAAAAATATGATGTTATTCTTGAAAAATGTCCGACGGAAATTAAGTGTCTCGATGAAATCACGAAGGGAGGACACCCGAAGGGCAGGCCAACTCTGATCTGCGGCTCTGCCGGTTGCGGCAATACACTTTTCTCCATGGAGTTTCTGATGCGGAGGGGTTTCTTGTGGGCGTCGATCTGAAACCCGGGAATTTATATGAGCGTATCAATGAAAAAAGCGGATAAAACTCGTCAGCAACTTTTGGATGAATTGCAGGAACTCAAAAAGCGACTGAAGGAATCCGAAGAAACTTTGCGTGCCATCCCAAGCGGTGAAGTGGATGGTCTGGTTGTCAAAACGAAAGAAGGCGATCAGGTCATTATGCTATCTGACGCCGACTTTCCGTACCGGCTCATTGTCGAGAGCATGAATGAAGGGGCCCTCACTCTGGGCGCCGACGGCACGATCCTTTTCTGTAATCAACGTTTTGCAAATATTATCCAGGGGTCTATGGAAAAAATAGCGGGATCTTCAATCTATCAATACATTTCATCGACAGATATTCAATTATTTAAAACATTGATCCAACGGGACTTGAAACGGAAACGCAAAATGGAAACGGCCCTGCAATGCGGAAATGAAAAATCCGTACCGGTCCAACTCTCCATAAGCAGCCTGGAGCACACGGATAATCCCGGTGTGTTGTGCATGATTGTTACCGACCTGACGGAGAATAAGCACAATGAGGAGATGCGGGTGGAAGCGCGGGCACTGCAAAAATCCAATGAAAAGCTTGAGCAGCAGGTAGAAGAGCGAACGGTTAAACTTCGGGCGGCTCTTTCTGAAATCAAAACATTGAAAGACCAGTTCGAAGCGGAAAATATTTATTTCCGTCAAGAAAACAAAATGAAACATCAGTCTGAGAATATTATAGGGCAGAGTGATTGTCTCAAATATGTTCTCTATCGAGCACAGCAAGTTGCTCCCGCAGATACAACTATCCTCATTCTGGGGGAAACCGGCACGGGAAAAGAGTTGATTGCTGCCGCCATCCACAACATGAGTCTCCGAAAAGAGAAGCCCTTGATCACGGTCAACTGTGCCGCCCTGCCGGCTAATTTAATAGAGAGCGAATTGTTCGGCCGTGAGAAGGGGGCGTTTACCGGGGCCGATAGCCGGAGGATGGGGCGATTCGAAGTTGCTAATGGTTCCACGATTTGCTTAGACGAGATCGGAGAACTGCCGCTGGATTTGCAGGCAAAGCTTCTACGGGTGATTCAGCATGGCGAGTTTGAGCACCTGGGCTCTTCCCATACCATCAAAGTCGATGTGCGGATTTTAGCGACGACCAATCGAAGCCTTGAAGAAGAAGTTCGCCAGGGCAGATTCCGGCAGGATCTTTTCTACCGCCTCAACGTTTTCCCCATCACAATCCCGCCACTCAGACACCGCAAAGATGACATTCCGCTGATGGTTCAGGTCTTCATGGAACGGTATGCCAGAAAAATGGGCAAACAGATAACGAATATCCCGAAAGAAACGATGGAAGCGCTGCAGGATTACCCGTGGCCCGGCAATGTCCGGGAACTGGAAAATTTCATTGAAAGGGCCGTAATTTTGTGTCCCGGGCCGGTTCTGCATCTGGCGGATAAACTGGAGATTTCATCACCCGCAATTTCATCCGCCATGAAGACATTGGAAGATACGCAACGCAGCCAAATTCTAAAAGTCCTGACAGAAACCAAATGGCGCATTGAGGGAAAAGACGGGGCCGCAGCGATTCTGGGCATCCATCCGAGCACCTTAAGAGCGCGGCTGCACAAACTGGAAATAGCCCGGCCGGATACAAAAGATTCAGAATAGCAGGGGAACAGGGGAAATAGGGGGGCAGCATCCCCTATTTAATTTCACTTTTATATTGTGTCCCTTTCATCCGTTCTTCATAATTATTCTTTTGGATATCCCACCGTCTGAGCCAGAATAATTTTCTGATTATCGCCAAGTTTCATGGCTTTTGCCAGAGATTCCCTGTCAATAGATCCTCTGACAACAGTGGCCAAACCTTCCGATGCGCAAAACAGATAAACATTTTCGCTTATAAAACCCGTGTCCGCGGCCGAATAAAATATTTTTTCTTCATCCGTTATGTTTCCCATCCTTTTGAAATCGGCCACATAAATCAGCGTCAAAGGCGCATCAGCGACAAATGACTGTTTCCCGGTAAGGGCGCGGATATCCTGATTGATGATCGGCTTTAAAGTGTGTCCCTTGGGATCATACAAGGAAAGTCCCTCGGCAGTAGCCACGTAAACATCGATCGACTGGCGGTTCATTGCTGAAGGCGCGGTACGTCTCCCGTCTTTTGGCCGATTTATTCCGCAGGCGGCCCAGAGCATGTTGGATAGCACATTTACAGGAAGTTTTTTCGGACTAAAGGCTCTGTCTGATTTTCTGTCTTTAAAAACACGCATCAGATTTTTACCGCTATCCAATTGAGGCGCCGGAAGTTTCATCAAATCAGCCGCGGCGCATAAAGAAAATCCGAAAGATAAAACTACAACTGCAATAAATATTTTTTTTAACATGATATATCCTCCATTTAAAAAATGTCTATAAAGTAACAGCTTAATTATTTTTAGTGACATGCCCCGGAAACTTTTACCAATTTATAAGTCAGATATTACTGATTGGGTTATAGCATAAAAGAATTTTGAAAAATAGGGATAACGGGAGGAAAGAAACAAAAATCCGATTCCCAGGTCAGCTTCTTCTCGGAATCGCCTTCAACTATTTTTTGAGTTCCACCCATTCGCGCCAGTCTCCGGGCGCTTTCTCCGGCGATGAGCGCTTCAAGACCCAGTTTAACAAGAACTGTCTTTTTCTTAATCCCTGTCATCCTGGATGCTTTATCCATCAGGCTGTCTTCAATATTCAGAGTTGTTCTCATGATTTCACTTCACATAATTGGATGCCTCAATATGCATCATTTGTATATATCTGCCAAGTCATTCTCTTTGTTTCATCGCGTATTTGACGCGATCGATTTTCTAAACAAACTTACGCGGTCGAGGCCAAAAGATGCGGTCTGAAAAAGGCAGGTAATAAGTTGCCGGTCATATCTAATTATTTAGCCATATCTTTGTCTGCTAATTTTTCTTCAAAAAAATCTTTGTGCCAGTTGAGCTGTGTCCCTGCAGCCTGCAGCGATGAAAGAAGTATTGCTTCGGCAACTTCTTCTTTAGTCGCGCCGGCATTTATCGCGTCATTAATATGATGTTCCGTGCAATGTTTGCATCGGAATACCGAGGAGACAGCCAAACGAATAAGCTCTTTTGTTTTCGCATCAAGCACAGTTTCATGGCTGGCAGCATTTGAAAAATGCTGATATGCCGCGCCTAAAGGCGACTTTCCTATGTACCAGGGTGATTTATTTTCCATTTTCCCTCCTCCTTGGAATTGATGTCATTTTTTTTTTACCAATCCTATCGCAAAATGGCCGCGCCAATGCCATATAATCGTTATATAACCATCTGGATAAGGTGGGGGCCCGGTTCATATAGCGCCCGGCCAAGCTCTTTTGAGAGTTCATCGGCAGTGGTTACCTTAACGGACGGCACGCCCATTCCTTTACCCAGGCTGACCCAGTCAATGCCGGTAAGGTCAGTCAGACTAAGCGCGCTCTTGCCGGGAATAACTTTGAGCCTGCCATATTCGATTTTCAGTATGTCATAGCTGCTGTTGGAGCAGATAAGCGTGGTGACATTCAGGCCTTCTCTTGCCTGAGTCCACAATGCCTGCAGGGTGTACATGCCCGCGCCGTCCGCCTGGAAGCTGATCACCGGCCTGTCGGGGCAGGCGATGGCCGCGCCGGTCGCGCATGGCGTACCCTGGCCGATTGCCCCTCCCGTGAGCGTAAGCAGGTCAAAAGGCAAAACGCCCGCAGTGACCGGATAATACATGAAGCTGGTTGTAACAGCCTCATCAACTATTATTGCTCCCTCAGGCTGAAGTGCCGCGATGGTCTGGCAAACCTTCGCCGTGTTGAGAGCGCCCGTGGGAATTTGGGGTATTTTCAGTGATGTCACCATGCCCGGATCCACAACTTCGGGCGCGTCGAGATCGGATGCGAGCGCGTTCAGGACTTCCAGCAGGTCCTGATCAGGCGTGGATAAGTGCAACTTCTTCTGTCCGTCTTTTAAATAGTTTGCCGGAATGCCTTCATATCCGAAAAAAGCTACAGGCTCCTTTGCCCCGGCAAAAACAAACGTATCGTACCGGGAGAGCATTTCCATGGCAAGCTCCGGAAGGTAAGGTATGCGGCTTATATCGGGCAGTCCGGCGCCTCGCTCGATGCGCGCCGGGAAATTATCTGTGATGAGATCGCATCCGCAGGCCTGTTTTATCCTTGCGGCGGCCATTAACTCTTTTCTTCCGATATATTTGTTGCCGAGAACAAGGGCAACTTTTTTCCCGCCTCTCAACAAGGCTGCCGCTGATTTGACGGTGTCCCCGCCTATGGATGGATTCACCTGATTACAGGGAATAACGGTGTTGGGGCTGTAATTTTTTGTCTGGAGATCAAACGGGACGATGAGGGTTGCTATCTGTCCTTTTTGCGCGGCCTCGATTGCGTCTGTCATTTCCTGCCCGGGATGATCGGTTGAACGGCAGGTGCGCTGCCATCCGGAGACAGTCTGCGCCAGCGATTCGATATTCATGGTCAGGGGCGGGTCGGACGCGCGGTGCCAGGTGGAGTGCTCGCCCACGACAGTTACAATTTTACTGTGCGCCCTTTTGGCATTGTGCAGATTCGCCAACCCGTTTGCCAGGCCGGGCCCGAGATGGAGCAAAACCATGGCGGGTTTTTGAAGCATCCTCGCGTAACCGTCGGCAGCCCCGGTACACACCCCTTCAAACAAACACAAAACAGGCCGAATGCCTCCCACAGTATCCAGGGCAACCGCAAGCGGAAGCTCAGTCGTCCCCGGGTTGGCAAAACATACCTCTATTCCTGAATCCTTGGCCGCTTTAATAATATACTGGGCTCCGTTCATAATAACCTCTTTTGAAATGATTTAGTTAACCAGTGATTCCGGCGCCTCCCCTTTGAGTATCCGGGCGATGTTTGCCGACGACATATTGATGACCCGTCCTGCCGATTCATTGGTCACGCCTGCCACATGGGGCGATAAGATCAGTTTTTCACTTTCCACGGCAAGCAGCGGATTATTCATGGGCACCGGTTCCTGAGAGAAAACATCAATGCCCGCGCCTGCAATCTTACCCTTCATGATCGCCGCGGCAAGAGCCTTTTCATCCACAAGTTCGGCCCGGGCTACATTGATAAGATAGGCTCCGGGTTTCATGGAATTGAGGGCGTCTTCATTGATCATGAAGCGGGTGGAATCCGTGAGAGGCGCGTGAAGACTGATGATATCGGACTGACTCAGAATGGTTGCCATATCGGCATATTCAACACCGAGTTGTGCTTCGAGGGCCGCATCCGGTCGATACGTGTCGTAGTATAAAAGCCTGCCCAGCCCGAATGGTTTGAGCCTTTGGGCAACCGCCTGGCCGATGCGTCCAAACCCCACGATGCCCCAAACCTTGGCCATAAGTTCCGAGGGCTTTATATTCATTTGTTCCCATTTGCCCGCCTTCGTGCTTGTATGAGCATGGAACATGTTTTTGAGAAGACACAGCCCGGAGGCGATTGTGTATTCGGCTACACTGATCGTATTGGCGCCCGCGGTATTGGCCACTTTAATTCCTTTTGCGGTGCACGCCGCCACATCGATGTGCTGATAGCCCACGCTGGGCTGCTGGATGAATTTGAGTTTCGGCGCGGCCGATACCATCTCCGCGGTAATCTTTTTGTTGAACGTGTAATCACCCAGCACCATATCAGCCCCGGAAATCGCTTTCTTAATTTCTTCATCCGGCATTTCATGACCGGCGATGACCTCGAAATCAGGCACACCAGGCGTTTGCTGTATGAGCAACTTCACAAGTTCGGCAGATAAAGGGGCAAGGGATAGCACTGTTTTGGACATATTATTTATCCTCCTCATAGAAATACTTGATTAAAGTGTTTTTGTTTTCACAATTATATTTTTATCACGAGTTTATCCGCAAGTTCAAGGCCAATTATGCAGGTTAATAATTTATTATTGTACTAATTTATTTGCACCGGAAGGGCAAAAAGTATGATCCGGTCGATCGAGTCTTTTTGACTCGATCGATTTTAAAAACTGGTTACGCGGCCCTATCCAAAAGACCCGGCCCGGCAAAGGAAATCTTAATAGACATTTTATATAAAATTTATCTTGAAATTACATTTCATATTTGTAATGGTACGTCATATTCATTATTTTCAAAGAATATGAAATACCTTGAAAATATTCCAATAAGTTTGCAGTAAGAATAATGGGGGATGCTTATGATCATGAAAACCAGAAGAATTTATGTATCATTATTTATCATTCTGACACTAACGCTGAGTTTTATTAACGGATGCAGCAGCAAAAGCGATTCACCATCATCAGCAAAAGCGATAACCGCGTTTTCTCTCAACGGTGTTGCAGGAACAATTAACGAAACCGCAAAAACAATAACGGTTGCCGTGCCGTCTTTAACAAATGTTTATTCACTGGCGGCAACCTTCACAACAACAGGTTCCACCGTTACCGTTGGCACGACGACGCAGACAAGCGGGTCAACGATAAATAATTTTATAGCTCCGGTAGCATATACCGTAACCGCGGCAGATGGTTCAGCTGTGACTTATACAGTTACCGTGACTATTAACCGCGCCTGGCATAATTCGGCAAGCTATATTAATCCCGGCGGAACGGATGCCTGGTACCCGCAAGTGGCGATGGATAATAACGGCAACGCTATTATCGTCTGGCAGCAATATGATGGTACGAATTATCATATATTCAAAAGCGAGTATCGGGGCGGCATTTGGACAAATCCGGCAAATCTCACAGACAACATCAGCCCCGGCGGTGCGGGTGCCTGGAACCCGCAAGTGGCGATGGACAATAATAGCAATGCCATTATTGTCTGGCAGCAGTCTAATGGTACAAATTATCATATATTCAAAAGCGAGTATCGGAGTGGCGTTTGGACAAATCCGACAGGTCTCACCGATAACATCAGCCCGAACGGACAGGATGCCACTTACCCGCAAGTGGCGATGGACAATAACGGCAATGCGATCATCGTCTGGCAGCAATCTGAAGGCGCGAATTATCATATATTCAAAAGCGAGTATCG
>Ga0326727_10022855_pt1 | contig 12019 bp, 11 predicted proteins | sample MB2enrmetagenome_FD_207643 | JGI IMG/M metagenome (GOLD analysis project Ga0326727, IMG submission 207643) | Lab enriched peat soil microbial communities from McLean, Ithaca, NY, United States - MB29MY | ecosystem: Environmental > Terrestrial > Soil > Wetlands > Peat | place: USA: New York... | reverse complement strand
ATGCCGGAAAACCGCCAATGGTTTCCGGATTGCCGAGCGAGACAAAACCTTTGAGGCGCCGGACATTGCAGAAATCCTATCAGTCCCACCGCATTCATAAAATCAAATAACCGGATTCCCGTTGGCTATCATCGCTGTGATGAACCGGGGAATAGAGCTAAGTCACCTGCCATTTCGCCGCCGTCGCCGAAGAATTGAGCGTTACCAACTCGTCCACCGATTGCTCACACGCCGGGTGTGCAATCTTTGAGATGCATTTACGGTATCTCAGCGGTGGTTAGAATGTTGAAGCCCGACCCGGTCCGGGTTGTGACGCTCACGGGCATGTCGGTCAGGATCAAGGTGGTCCCGGGCACGACCAAAGCACGAACATTAGCGCGGAATCCTTGATCCAACGTGGCCTGGCTCATTATGTCTTTAATATTCGGCGGGCGACCGCCGACGCTCGCCGTAGAGAGCCAGTTGCGTTTCCCCCGAGCATCAACATTGACCAGTGCCGAATAAACGTACGACCCGGTGAAGCCTCGCAGCCTACTGACGGGAGCGCGGCCGATTTCAATTCCATTGCGATAAACATAGGCAGCGCCGTCGGCACCGCTGACGATGATGGAGACGGAACCCGCAGGCGCTTTGCCTGGGTTCCAGATGATGGCCCCCGGTTGGCCGATCTCGGACGGAGCGCCGGCGAAAAGCAAGCCGGGCAATGCAATACTGCCGGGCGCGGATTGGCGATCGGAGACGATAACCGTCGTACCGTCGTTAGTTACAGTGTAAAGCTTCCGCGCAAAATCAAGAGGCACTCGCACGCACCCGTGCGCCGCTGGATAGCCGGGCAGATTGCCCGCGTGAATCGCGACGCCACCCCAAGTAAGGCGTTCCATGTAAGGCATCGAAGCGCCTTTGTAGATGGTCGATGTGTGCTTCACATTCTTCTGCAAAATAGTGAAGACGCCGGTGGGCGTACGGTGCCCCGGCTTGCCTGAACTGATCGTGGAGCGGCCGATACGAACACCGTTGCGGTAGACATACAGGACCTGCTCCGGAAGGCTGACGATAATCACCACCGGACCCGCAGGCGAAATCTCCGGATGCCAGACATAGTCTCCCGTCTTGAACTGCTGTGTGAATGGCGCGACCGGACGGCCTTTAGTAAGGTTTTCGGCCCGGGCCTGTAACATCGCGAGCAGCAAGCCCATCGCGGCGAGAACGAGAAAGTTGTGGCGTTGCATGGGTGGCAAGCGGCGGGGGCCTCCGGCCGGGTATTTGTTAACTTCCGTTTTTCGCTTCGTCTTCCTGTCCCCTGGCTCTGGCCGCTTGAAGCATCTGGTCATGCTCCGCTTCGGCGATGCCCTCTTCCACCAGCCTGGCGCTGTTGCTTTTCCCCTCGACATCCTCATCGTCGCCAGGAGACTCCGGCGCTTTGTGTCCTTGTGATCCGGGCAGAGGATCCCATCGTTCGGATTCGGGCGCCGATTCCAGGAGAGTATCGTTCAAGTCCGAGTCCGAGCCGCCTGTCAATTCACGCCTGGCCTGTTCCCAATCGGATTTCGAGACTTCTGACGCAGGGCGTCCGTTGATGATCGCGAGTTCAACCGCGCGCTTCTTGAGCATCTCCCTGCCCACTGTTCCAATCCCCTGCCCGTTTTCGGTCATTTGACCGTCTTTAAATAAATTGTTCATAGGTATCCATCCTGGTTACTCCGGGATGTGGTGTTGGCTGGGGGGAGTTACCGGCTCGAAGAGTGGGAGAGTGGTTTGCACCGCACCGCCGGATGGCGCCAGTTTGAGAATGAGACAAAAGGTCGTGCCGAGTCCCAGCCCTTCACTCGATACGACAAGGGTGCCATCCTGAGCTTCGGCCAGCCCCTTGGCGATGAACATGCCGAGGCCAAGTCCGCCGTAGTGTTTCTGGTTGCTCAAACGCTCGCCCTGCTGGAAGGGATCGAATACGAGCGGCAAAAACTCCGGCTCGATGCCGATTCCATGATCAACGAACTCAAGGGTAACAGTGCCCGGCGTCTCGTTGGCAGAGGCGATGCAAATGTTACTGCCCGGCGGAGAGAACTTGATCGCATTCCTAACCAGGTTCCACATGATCTGCTGGAGCCTTACAGAATCCGCGAGCACCACGTTTGCCCATGCCTGTAAGTCGAGGTTCACCTCGATCCGCGCGGCGGCGATTTCGCTCTGGCAGATTTCCAGGACGAAGCGGACGGCTTCGTGGACGTCGATCGACTCGGGCTGGAGCCGCACCTTGTGCTGGCCGACTGCGCTAAAGTCCATCAATTCCTCGAGAAGCCGCGCCTGAAGCTCGATGTTGCGCCGCATCATCGCGAGAATCGGTCCGGCCTCGGCAAAGCGACTGTCTTCCTGCATCTCGCCAATGCCGAGCAGGACGGGCATCAGGGGCGTGCGCAGTTCATGCGCGAGCATGGCCAGGAAGCGGTCCTTGGGGAGCGCGACCTGTTTGCTCTCAGTGTCGCGGCGATTAAATTCAATGCCTTCCCTGGAAGGATGACTAATCGGGCGCAGAATGAAGACCACACTCGGGGAATCGCCATCACGCAATTTGCTCAGCGTGGCCTCGACCATCCGGTACGAGCCATCGCGAGTCTGGTGGTGGAATTGGGCCGTGGCGTTTTCCTGAATTCCCTGGATCACGTTGAAGAAGGCGGAATGGACGTTGATCAGGTCTTCGTCGCGGATGAGGTCGAAGAAACTGGTCCCGAGCAGTTCCTCCGGCTCGTAGCCGAGCACACGGCTTACGGGCCGGTTCTGTGAAAGGATCGCGCCCTGGTGATTAACCACTGTGATAACATCGGCCGTGCTCTCAAATACCGAGTCAAGCCATCGTTGTTTTTGGATCAGGCGCTCCTGTGCCGGGCGCAGGAGATACGTCTTGCCGTCGGCGTCGATGACAGCGTCCACCTGGTCAGAAGTGAATGCGCGCAGCGCGTTTTCAGCTTGTGCCAGAGAGAGAGCCATTTCGTTCATCTCATAATGGCTCGTGCGAGATCCAAGGTTTTTTGGTGTCGTTTCGTTCATTGCTATCCCTTTTGAGGCAGCCCAAGCGCGCGGAGTACTTCCTCTTCTTCGCTCAGGTCGCCGATGATTTGTTGCTCCGGCAGCGGGGAAAGTTTAACGACGGTGGGGGTGACGAGGATTGCCTCCGCCAGCGCGCGCAAGGGCTCATTAAGGACGTCGATCACTTCGATGCGATGGCTCCCGGGGAAATGCTTCTGGCAGATTGCGTAGAGATTGGCGAACGCGCGCACGGAGTTCGGTGCGCCGCCCGCGAGATAGAGCCGGAAGACGTAGGCGCCTTTTGGGCGGTCGTCCGCGTGGAGAGAATCGCTCATTGGCCGTCACCTTTGTCCGCAAGGACGGCATTCTCTTTTTCCATCCGCAAGGTGCCCAGGAGCACCTCGCCGCCGGCGGTGTAGGGATCGGCAAGCGTGATGCCGGAGTCGCTGAAGATCAGTTCGCGAAGTTGATTGGAGTGCTTCGAGCCGCGCGATTTGATGATCGAGAGCGCGCGATTGCGCTCACCGTCGAGGAGCGCGTAGGAGATCTGAATCCATGAGTCGGAGATCGTAGAGACGTGAAGAGTCGTTGTCTCCAGATGCGGGTCGATCCCTTCGAGCAGGCTCGTGAAGAGCACGGTGATGCCCTTGTTCCGGCAAAGGTAGATGAGCCGCTCGGCGACGGCGCGGGCCGCGAGACCGCCGCCTACGCGGGCGAGGGCGGAGAGCGGATCGATCGCGACACAGCGGGGACGTAGTTCTGTGATCATGCGCTTGATGCACATGTAGTGCTCCTCCGAGGAGGCCGCCTCGGTGCGCACTGCTTCCATCCGGAGGAGACCGCTGTCGAGGTGGGGCGCGAGATCAATGCTCATCGTGGCGAGATCGCGGACGATGTCCCGGGAGTTTTCGTCGAAGGAGATGAAGAGGGCGCGCTCATTTCGGAGACAGGCGGCTTCGATAAAGGCGCCCGCAAGCGATGATTTGCCGCCGCCGGAACTGCCGGTCACCAGGACGTTGGTGCCACGGTAGATGCCGCCGCAAAGCATGGCGTCCAATCGTTCGATACCGGTGGAGACCTTCTCATCAAAGGGCTGCGGCTCCGGATGAGCGCCGTTCGAGGAACCGACTTCGACACCGGCGGGTCCGATAACAAACGGCACTTCGTTGAGGACGTGCGGCGAGCCACGGTATTTGAGAACGCGAATGGAGCGCGCGGCCACACGATCCGCGACACGCTGGGTGAGGAGCACGGCGCAATCGGCCATGAAAGGCATAAAACCGTAGCGTTGGGAGATGGCCGGCTCACCCTCCTCGACCTTCATGGTAAGGATGCCGGTGAGCTTGTGAAGGACGAGCCATTCGTGAAGCCGGTAAAGCTCGCGGCATTCGGCGGCGGGATCGTTGAGAAGACTCAGCAGCACATCAATCGCGTCAAAGACGATGAGCTTCGCACCCATCTCTGCCGCTTTCGCCTCCAGCGCGGCGAGCAGACCGGTGAGGTCGAAGGTACCAGCCTTTATCACGTCGGACCGAAGGCAGGCGTCGATGAAATAAATCTGCTTCTTCTCAAGGGCGCACATATTCCAGCCAAAGGTCTCCCCATTGGCGGAAACCCGGCGCGCATTCTCCTCAAACGCAACAAAAATGCCCGGTGTGCCATGATGCGTAGTGGCGCTAACCAGCGTCTGGAGAGCGAGGACCGTCTTCCCGGAACCGGCGCCGCCCATCAGGAGCGTGGTCCGCCCGAGCGGCAAACCCCCGCAGGTGATGTCGTCGAATCCCTCGATTCCGCTCGATATCTTCTCAAGAACCGCCGCGTGTTTCTTTTCGGTCATTCAGCCTCCGTGCTACTTCTAAAGTCCGACGCTTGCAGGGGCTTATCCCCCGCGTCTCTGGACTGGCACGAGCATGAGGCCGCCCGCCGAATTAGACCAATACCTCCTCGGTGTCCGCCCCATAGCCGCAAGCTATGCGCAACCACATGCCTTTCACTTTTGTTCTGAAAGCGTGCTCCTCCATCCGGCACTTTCCGATAGCTATTGGCTATGAGGCGCGGGACGCTTCCTGAAATGAAGCTTCGTGATTCCCGAAAAGATGCGATATTCCGCGAATATGTTCTCAGTAGACGCCGACAAATCGAAGCAATTGCTGACGATGAGCTTTTCCCAGCAGGTGTGCACCGAGGAAATGAAAATCTGTGTGGACAAAACCAAATGCTCCCTGGCGGGGATGAGGCCGGGTTTTCAACTGTTGACGGATTTAAGCAACCTGGAGTCCATGGAATCCACTTGTGCGGACTATATCGGCCAAATAATGGATTTGTGCAGCATGAAGGGGGTTCGCGCGGTTTTCAGAGTTGTTCCGGATCCAAAAACGGACCTCGGGTACAATCTCATGTCCCTGTTTCATTATAGCCAGGATGTCCGGACGATGACCTTTGAAAATCTGGCGGACGCGATGCGAAGTCTCGCGCCCGAAGACGCGCTCGAGGGTGACGCAGCCGTCGCATAAAATGAAACTGTTCAGCCTGTCTCATTTGAACGAACTTGCCAAAGAGCTGCCTGATCCGAAGACAGTCAAACATCCCGTCCTGCGCCTGCCTCTTCGAGACTGGAGCGCCGTGCGGGACGCCGACCATCCAGACCGGGAGTTCGAGACCCATGACGATGAATATATAGAATTCGAGATCGTCCGATGGAGAGATTCCAAAGGGGTCAGTTATCCGCGATGGGTGCTCCGGGGCCTGGTGGCGATGTGAGGCAATTCGTTCTCCATGATCGGGAAAAGTTGAATTGATTTTACTCCGCCCTTATTGTTATATTCCGCTGCCGTGGGGGTGAAAATAAATGCCGGACGTCGAATACCGTGGCGAAAAAAGACTGGACGCACTGCTGGCTTCCGAACGGCAATACCGGCGTCTGTTTGAAGCAGCCAAAGACGGAATCCTGATTCTCAATTCCGCCAACGCAAAAATCGAGGATGTTAATCCGTTCCTGATCGACTTATTGGGTTACTCACGGGAGGAACTTATCGGCAAGGAGATATGGGAAGTCGGCCCGTTCAGGGACGTCGCCGCCAGCATCGCCGATTTTCGGGAACTGCAAGCGAAGGAGTACATTCGATATGAAGACATGCCTCTGCAAAAGCGGGATGGCAGGCTGGTTTCAGTGGAATTCATCAGCAATGTTTATTCGGTCAATGGCGGAAACGTGATTCAATGCAACATTCGGGATATTACGCTTCGCAAGCAGATGATGGACGAGTTGCGTCGTGCCAAGGAAGAGGCGGAGCAGGCGAATGAAGCAAAAAGCCGGTTTATCAGCATGCTCAGTCACGAGTTACGGACACCGCTAAATCCGGTGATGATGGTGATTCATGCATGGAAAACGGAGAAGCTTTTGCCGCCGGAGTTCCTGCCGGACCTGGAAATCATCCGGCGTTGCGTCCAGATCCAGACGAAACTGATAGACGACTTGCTCGATGTAACCGCCATCACCCACGGCAAGCTCAAACTCGAGTTCAGGCGGCAGGACGTACACGAGCTTTTGCGGTATGCCATTGAAATGGTTCAACCGCAGATTATCGAACGTCAGATACAAGTGTCGGTGCTCCTGAATGCGAAGAATTCTGTTGTCAGCACAGATTTCACAAGGCTCGCTCAAGTGTTGTGGAACCTTATCCAGAACGCCGTGAAATTCACACCGTCCGGGGGAACCATCACGATTTCCACGACAAACGTAGGCGACAGGATTCGGGTGGATATTGGCGACACGGGAATTGGTATTCCCATCGAGGCCATGGAAGGAATTTTCGACGCATTCGAGCAAGGCTCGCAAGGGGGTCCTCTTGGGGCCGGCGGGCTGGGGCTTGGGCTGACTATTGCGAAAAGCCTTATCGAGCTTCTAGGAGGAAGCATCAGCGTCCAGAGCGAAGGCGCAGGCAGAGGAAGCTTATTTACCATTATGCTTGAAGCGGCGGAAGGGCAATGACCATGAGCTGACGCGAGCCAAAGAACGGGGGGCAGCAAATCCCGCATGGAGATGGCCGGGCGCTCACTGCACTGGCGAAAGGAGCCGCGCCAGCCGGACGGCGGTTTTGAACCACCAGGGGCGGTCGCGATACTCTGCAAGGTCCACGCGACGGCTGCGCGCAAAGTCTTCTTTGATCATCGCCTCCACCTGGGCGGCGAATTCCGAATCGGTCACCATCACGACGAGTTCGAAGTTCAGGTGGAAGGAACGATAGTCGACATTGATGGAGCCGATAGCGGCGAGGCGGTCGTCCACGAGCAGCGCCTTCTGATGGAGAAAGCCCGGCTGATAGCGCCAAAGCTCGATGCCCACCGAAGCGAGACTCTCGTAGTAAGAGAAGCTCGACAGCATGGGTAACAGATGGTCGGCGCGATCCGGCAGGAGCACGCGCACCTCCACGCCGCGCAACGCCGCGAGTTGCAATGCCGTAAGCACGGTCGAGTCCGGAACGAAATAGGGGCTGCTGATCCAAAGACGGCTCCTGGCGGAGTTGACCGCGCGGATAAACGCGAGTGAACAACGCTCGGATTGATCCGCCGGGCCGGTGGCAAGCACAAGGGCATGCTGATCCGCATCGGAGGGGGTGGAGGCCCAGGAGAGGCGCAGCACTTCATCCGTGGCCCAATGCCAGTCTTCGACAAAAGCGAGTTGCGCGGCCTTAACCGACGGCCCGCGCAGCCGGACGTCCGTATCGCGCCATGGGCCAAGGCGCCTGCCACGTCCCAGATACTCGTCACCTACGTTGAGCCCGCCGGTAATAGCCTCGCGTCCGTCGACGAGAACGAGTTTGCGATGGTTGCGGAAGTTGAGTTGAAATCGGTTGCCCCATCCCCGCGTGGTCTTGAACCCCTCCACGCGCGCACCGCTCTCACGCAAGCCCTGCAACCACTGCCGGGACAAGCTGTGGCAGCCGACTTCATCGTAGAGAAAGAATATCTTCACGCCGGTCCGCGCCCGCGCGATAAGCCGTTCCTGGAACTTCCTGCCCAGCCCGTCGTCGCGCACGATGAAAAACTGCACGAGCAGGTAATCGCGGGCGGAGTCGATCGCGGCGAAGATGGCGTCAAAAGTCGCCTGACCATCCATCAGCAACTCGATGCGGTTGCCGCGGGTTGCAGGCAGTGTGTTCAGCCACTTGCTCCAGCGTCCAGAACCATCCGTCGCGCCGGAGTCGACGGCGAACTGCTGGAGACCCGCTGCCGCATCCTGAGCGACGGACTGTAACGGCCCATTCCCATCCGTCGCCGCGCGGCGGTAGCCGATGAATTTCGTGCGTCCGAAAATCCAGTAGAGCGGAATCGCGAAATAGGGAAATGTCACAAGGGCCAGCGCCCAGCCGAGAGCCGCCTGGGGCGTGCGCACCTTGAGCGCGGCATGGAGGGCATTGAGCACGCCGAGTCCATGCACGACCAAGAGCTGGATTCTTAAAAAGTGGTCCCAATATTCGATCCTCATCGCTTCCGATGTATACTATGTCGAAGCTCCCATCCAGCGCTCATGAACGGTAAATCAAAGGGCACGGAAAAGCCGGTTTCTCGCAAAAGCTCTCCAACAAGGCAGCGATGGCTGTGGACATGATCGGAAATGTGGAGATATAGTAAACAATGGCAATCAATGGAATTCTCATTTTGGTGATAACGGGAATGATAATCGGGGCTCTGCCCGTCTGGCCCTATGCAAAAAGGTGGGGCTTTTATCCGAGCGGATGGCTTAGCGTGAGCCTGCTTGTATATATCGGGTTTTTACTTTGTCTATTCCATTGAGTCCGCCGATTTCAACGAGTCGGCTGAATCCATTTAAATGACCCGAGATCGCTTCGCATAAAAAAAGAGCCGGGTATGTTTGCGCATACCCGGCTCCTTCTTATTTGAAGATGCGAGGGATTATTCCAACCTGAGCGATACAAGCAGGGGTTCGTCGATCCGTCCGTTCACGGGCAAGCCATTGTCCGTCTGGTAACTCGCAATCGCGGCGCGAGTATGGGGACCTATGCGGTCACTGATATGACCGTTATAGTATCCCTGTTGGGCCAGGCTCTCCTTCACCCGGCTTACGATCGAGCCGCTTTCGTAATCACCGACGTCGATGATCAACCAACCGCCGTCGTACCACCGATAATCATGGTTGCCCCAGTGGTGATCGCCATTCCTGTCCCAATCACTGTGGGTATCGCCGGCAACCCATTGGCCGTTGTATTGATTACTGCGGTTTCCCCGGACTGCAAACGCCGGCGTTTGCCTCCCCTGGGATTGGCGTTGATTTGATTGCAGAGCATTCTGACCAGCCGTTTCATTGTACTGCGCCCCGGTATTCTTCGAACGGTGAGCAGCAGAACTATTGCCGACGCTGGCCTCGCGCTGCGATTGATCCTCCCGGGATGTCACGCCTTTCCCGGCGCCTTTTTGAACCTGCTGGCCGGCTTCGGCTTTTGCCTTGCTCGTGTGAGGCGAACCTTTGGCCTCTTTCGTATCGTTTTTATTTTGCTCTTGATCCTCGGCGAAAGCCAACGGCGCCTGAAGGCAGAGACCCACTATGAGCGCCAGAGATAGCAATGGTGTTCGTTTCATGTTAAAATTTTCTAATAGGTGCGAACCGTTTGCGTTTCCGTAGTCGCTGGCGCGGGCTGCTGAACGGAAGTGGATTCCGTTGTCGTGCTCGTCGAGTGGGTCGAAGGCTCGCGTTCCTTGACAGTCGTGCAAGAGGCAAGCGCCGCGATTCCCGTGATGGTCAGGCAGGTGATGATTATGTTTCTCATATTGGTTTGATTTATTTGTCGGTTGTCGTTGTGGTCGTTGATTTCGATTCCTCGATGTGGGTTGCCGGCACAATCACGCTCTTTCTGACGATGACCTTAGAGGCAACGAGATTATCCCCGTCCTTCACATAGTAAACCGTGACTGGAAGTCCCGATTTAACGGTTTCCATGGAAACAGCGTTTCCATTTTCGTCCACATAAGTCGTGGACTTGCTGTAGGTGTAATGCACCGGTTCGGGAGAGTTTTCCGTTTTGATGACGATTGCGTCGGGGCTGAACTCGCTGATGGTTCCCGCGCTGGTCGTCGTTGTTGTTTGTACGGTTCCCAGGCCGGAGGTTACAGTTTGGACGCTAGCCTGGCCGAGAACGCTGTGGGCACCGCCGATAAAGGCGAATGCCAGGACGGCGGCAGCAACTGAAGTGAAGAGTGTGTGTTTCATGGATTTAATAAGACCACAATATCGAAGCATTCCGCTCAATCTGGCCAATACCTCCTTGGTGTCAGCCGCATAGCCTAAAGCTATGTCCAAATTTTTTGTAACCGGCTTTCACGGGTAAATGCTCGCGTCCTAATAGCTATTGGCTATGAGGATTGTACTTTCAGAATCCAGTTTCGGATTTCGCCTAGTGAGAAGAGCTCCAAAGGCGTATGTTTTTACAATTGATGCAAGCACGTAAGAGCAAAAACGCGGCCACTGATGCACTTGTGGGCATCTGGGCGATTGCGCTCTCGGCGTTTGTCATCGCAACGCTCTACTTCGCGCGCGATCTTCTTATCCCCCTGGCCCTTGCCGCTCTTCTGACCTTTCTACTCTCCCCGGTCGTCTCGTGCATCGAACGCTGGATCGGGCGCATCGCAACGGTGCTGCTCGTGGTGTTGATGATCTTCAGCCTCTTCGGCGCGGCGGGCTGGGTGCTCACAAACCAGCTCGTTGATCTCGCGACAAAATTGCCACAATACAAGGACAACATTTCCGTCAAGCTACAGTCGTTTCACGCACCAAAAAGCGTGGCTTTCACCAAGTTTTCAGACACGCTCCAGGAGTTAAAGAAGGAACTGCCCGGCGGCCCGGCTCCGGAAATTACGCAGGAAGCCGGTAAACCCGAAACGACGGTAGCCTCGCCGCCCAACTCTCGGCCCCTGCCGGTGCAGGTCATCGAGACTTCAAAAGCGAATCCGATCGAACTGGTAAAACTCATTATCGCACCGTTGCTCGGTCCCATTGGCACGGCCGCGCTTGTTTTCATCCTCGTCGTATTCATGTTATTGGAGCGCCAGGATTTGCGTAACCGGCTCATCCGGCTGATCGGCCAGGGGCGAATCAGCGCCACCACGCACGCACTTGATGACGCCGCCCATCGCGTTTCGCGTTATTTGTTAATGCAGCTTCTCGTGAACGTCACCTATGGCACGGTGATTGCGGTTGGCCTTTCTCTTATAGGGCTACCCAACGCATTGCTATGGGGCGCGTTCGGAACCGTTTTGCGTTTCATCCCCTACCTCGGTCCGTGGATCGCGACCATTCTGCCAACGATGCTCGCGCTCGCTGTATCGCCGGCGTGGACGATGCCGGTCCTCACCCTGGCGCTTTTCGTGGGCCTCGAACTCATCCTCAACAACGTCATGGAGCCGCTGCTTTACGGGGTGCACACCGGCGTCTCGTCGATTGCGCTCATTGTCGCGGCGGTGTTTTGGACGTGGCTTTGGGGCCCGCTGGGGCTCGTGCTTACCACGCCCCTCACGGTATGCCTTGTAGTGATGGGACGACACGTGCCGCGGCTTTCGTTTCTGAGCATCGTGTTGAGTGATGAGGAAGCGCTCACCCCTGCCGAGGAATGCTATCAACGACTGATCGCTCTCGACTTAAACGAAGCCGGCGAGGTGGCCGACGCGTACGTCAAAGCAAACTCGATTACGGCACTCTATGATTCAGTGTTTATTCCCGTCGTCACCGCGGCGGAAATAGATCGTCGCCGCGAAGCACTCGACGAAGAACAGCGTTTGTCGGTCGAACAGGGTGTCCGTGATCTGGTAGAGGACTTCGCCACCCGAATTCCGCAGGAATTGAAGATCGACGCCACTCAGATCGCCGAAGAGCCCACACCACCGCCGCGGTCGCGCGTGCGTGTCTATTGTCTCCCGGCGCGCGCAGATCGCGATGAACTCGCCGGTGTAATGCTTACGCAATTATTGACGTTACATGATT
>Ga0326727_10022852_pt1 | contig 12020 bp, 10 predicted proteins | sample MB2enrmetagenome_FD_207643 | JGI IMG/M metagenome (GOLD analysis project Ga0326727, IMG submission 207643) | Lab enriched peat soil microbial communities from McLean, Ithaca, NY, United States - MB29MY | ecosystem: Environmental > Terrestrial > Soil > Wetlands > Peat | place: USA: New York... | reverse complement strand
GCCCGAAGACCTTGCCGCCCTTCACGTTCGCGCCCAGCACGAACATCGCGTTGGCGTGGCCGTGATCGGTGCCGCCGGTTCCGTTTTCGCGCGCCGTGCGCCCGAACTCCGACATCGTCACCAACGTTACGTTGCCCGCGCCGTCGCCCATGTCGCGCCAGAAGGCCGCGATGCTCGCCGAGAAATCGCTCAACCGGTTGGCCAACTGTCCGTTCACGCTGCCCTGGTTCTGATGCGTGTCCCACCCACTCACATCGGTGAACGCTGCTTCCACGCCCAGGTTCGCCTTGAGCAGTTGCGCAATCTGCCGCATGTTGTTGCCGAACTCGGTGTTGGGATAATTCGCGCCCGGCGCCGGCTGATACTGCGCGGGATTGGCGGCGCGCAGCATCTTCACCGCTTCAAAGGTCTCATCGCCCGCCGCATGAAAGATGCGGTCGCCCGAGCCCGCGTACATCGCCTCGAAAGCATTCGCGGCCGGCCCGGGCTGGGGTCCGCGTGCGCCCACTGTGAACGTGTTCACGTTGCTGATGGCAATTGCGGGAATCTTGCCGGCCAGCGTGCGCGGCACATCCGCGCCCATGGCCAGGGCGCGAAACGCGGTGTGCGCCTCGCAGGTGCCGGCGCAGCGATGCCGCAAGTCTTGCCGCAAATCCTCGGCCTGCAGTGCGCGGTTCAGCCAGCCGTCGTCGGTGCCTTTCACGCCCGGCGTGCCCGATTCCATGTAGTCCTGTGCGTCAAAATGCGACCGGCTCATGTCCGGCGAGCCGCAGGCATGCACAATCGCCAGTTGTTTCTGGTCGTAGAGCGGTTTGAACGCCGCGAGCGAGGGATGCAGGCCGAAGAATCCGTCGAGATCGAGCACCTGATTCTGCGGAATCGCAATGCTGGGCCGCATCGCGTAGTAATTCTTCTCCTGGTAGGGAACCACGACGTTGAGCCCATCGGCTGCGCCGCGCTGGAAGATCACCACCAGCCGCTGCCCCGGCGCACGGTTGGTCTCGGCCAGAACGCTGCGCACCAGAAAATTTGGCATGGCCGCCGTGCCTGCCACGGCCAGCGCGCCCTTGTGGAGAAAGAATCGACGGTTCATTTTTACTCCTTAGCTTTCAGCTCTCAGTCCCTAATCCCTTGGTCCCTCGGCGCTTCAGCGCCGCTGAAACTCCGGCGAACCCATCAGCAAACCGGCCAGCAGTTGATCTTCGCGCTCGTACGCATCTGCAGGCGCTGCCTGCCGCCCTCTGGCTCCGGGCGCGAGACGCGCGGGTGCCCCCGGTCTCGTTTCTGAGACCGGGGTGGGATTTGTCTTCACCGATGTAGCCCCTGCCGCATTCTGCGCACTCTGCGCCTTGAACTGCTCCAGAGCTGCCGTCCGTGTCGCATCGCTCACGCCGCCCGGAACCAGCATCGGCTCCAGCCGCGCTTCCTCCGATTCTGATGTGGGAATGACCTGCTGCGACGGCGCATCGCTGTCCAGCGTGCTCATGTCCAGATCCGGCGCCCACTCCACGGTGATGCCCGGCAGCCGGTTGGCCGCCAGCGACAGCGCAAAATTCATGCGGTCCACCAGCGCGCCCGTGCTCACCCAGTCCGAAGCATCCCACTTGTACCCCGTCGGCGGCATGCATCCATACAGCGGCATGCCCATCTGCCGCAGCGCATTCATCAGCGGTTGAAAGTTCTGGACATTGGCGTTGCTGGCGCGCACCGCGCTCACCACAAATTCCAGCGGCGTTTTCACCTTGGCCCGAAAATCGCTCGCGGCCCAGAACTCCGGCGAATGGAACAGGGTCTTCAGCACCGTGGGAATGTCTCCGCCGCTTTGGAGGTACGCCTTCGCCATGCGGTCCACCAGCGCCTGCGGTGGATCGTCGCTCACAAACCGGATGGCCAGCTTGCGCGAAATAAACTGCGCCGTGGCCGGCCGCATGGCCAGCATGTGCAGCAGTTCGCGGCCCTCCATTTCGCCGTTCTCTTTGATCTTCGTGCCCATCACGGTCTTCGTGCCCGGCTCGTGGCGCATCGGCGCAAAAATAAAGTCTCCGCCGAATTGCGGCCGATCCACCGTCCAGCCGGTCAGCACGCGCGCCACCTGGATCACGTCCGCCTGTGTGTAGCCGCCATTCACGCCCAGCGTATGCAGCTCCATCAGCTCGCGCGCGTAATTCTCGTTCAGCCCCGCATCGGCTTTCTTGCCTGCGCCGGGCCGCCGCGCCGCGGCCATCTTCGCGCGCTCGGCCGCCGGAGAATCCGGGCCAATGCTTTCGGCGTTATCCAGATACAGCATCATCGCCGGGCTGTGCGCCACGGCTTCCAGCAAATCTTCAAACTTGCCCAGCGCCCGCGGCCGGATCACGTCGCGCTCGTAGCTCACCAGGTAATACGGCATCTGCTCGTTCTTGCGCAGGTACACGTTGAAGTGATTGAGCCAGAAATCGGTCATCACCTCCTGCAGTTGCGCCTTCGCGTAGATGTCGCGCGTCAGCCGTTGCGCAAAAAGTTCCTGCGCCGTGGTCTGCTCCGGATTTTCCAGAGCCCCTACCGCCTCTTTCAGATCCGGGCTCATACCCGCCATCAGGGCCTGGCGCTGCACGGGCCGCAGAGACTTCATGAAGCTCTCGAAATCCGGCGGCTGCATTTGCTGCAAGCGCAGCACGCGCTGCTGCGGCGGCAACACCAGAATGCGCTGGATGAGGGCTTCGTCGGCGGGAGAGGGCGCGGGAGCCTGACTCGAATTCGTCCCGGCCACCTGGCTGGAATTCTGGCCCGGCGCCGGCGTCATGGCATTCATGTCTGAAGGCTGCGCCGTTCCTGCCTGACCCGCTCCTGTTTGCCCGGCTCCCGGCTGGCCCATCCCTTCCCGTGTAGGGGCTTGCGCATTCGGCGTCATGCCGCCACTCGCATCGGTGTTGGTTTCGGCGTTCATGCTCTGGTTCACAGCGCCGTTCGCCAGACCCGGCGCCTGGTTCGCCGATACGTTCTGCTTTTCCGCCTGCGCCGCTCTCCGCGCCTGGATGCGATAAATCTGGTTTTCATACACCGCCTGCAATGTGCCACTCTGCGGGATCTCGACTTTGCCTTGCGCCGCCTGGCGAATGATGGGGTTGCTCGGCAAGCGGAAGAACAGGTCCTGCATGCTCCATTGCATGGCGGGGAACTGGGCCAGCCGCGCGTTCAGGTCGGTTTCATCGATGCTTGCGGGACGCAGTTGCTGATCGAACCAGGTATCGAGGCCCATCTTGCGCACGGCTTCGAGATCGCCCGGCCGCGGGCCGAAGGTGAAGCGGTTCAGCGCCTGCAGAATGCGTTCGTCGCCGCGCAACTGCCCTGTTGCGGAATTCGCCGCGGAATTCGTCGCGGAACCAGACTTGGAATTCGGAACATGCTTCTGTCTGGATTTGGCCTTCACCGGCGGCTGGTTCGAATCTGCCGCCTGCTGCGCGGGTGCCCCCGGTCCCTCGCACTTGGGGACCGGGGATGAAAGCAGGCAAAGACTCGAACAAAGAAAGATGGCCGTCAGACCGCGCAGAGACTCCATCGCAAATGCTCCTGGTAGGGGAAGTGGCCGGGCATGGTTGCGCGGCGCGAGCTACCTGTTGGGTCAGACGCGATCCTGGCACGAAAGTTGTGGCCGGCGGGCTCCTGCGGTCGCGACGTCTTGACGTAACTGCGGCAATGCCGCATACTCTTCAGGTGAGCACACCAATGCTGACGGTCGTTGAAACCAGCGCCTTTGCCCGCAGGGCAGAGAAGTTGCTTTCAGTTGACGAGCATGAGGATCTGATTTTCTACCTTGCTCTTCATCCGCAATCGGGAGACGAGATTGTGGGCACCGGGGGAGTGCGTAAGGTTCGATTCGCGGCGCGGGGTAAGGGGAAATCCGGCGGAGTACGGGTGATTTACTACTTCTTCGATGAGGAGAATCCGCTCTACGCAATCTTTCTCTACGGCAAGGATGAAAAGGCAAACCTTACGGCGAAACAAAAGCGAGAGGTTAAGGCGTTTGCCGCCACGCTGAAAGCGGCAGCAAAGGTGCGCAGGATCAAACCATGAAAAGGATCAAGCCATGAAGCGGAAGAATGTTGCGAACGAACTTGTCGCAGCCATGCGCGAGGCGGCCGCCATCGCCAAAGGCAAGGCGCAGCCCGCCGCCGTTCACCGGTTTCCGCTCCCGCTCGAAGTGGATGTACGCGCGGTGCGGGCAGCCACAGGTCTCAGCCGCGCGGAATTTGCGCGCCGCTTCGCCCTCGACCCGCGCGCCTTGCAGGATTGGGAGCAGGGACGCCGCCGTCCCGATCGCGCGGCACGGGCGTATCTCACGGTAATTGCCCGGCATCCAGAGGCGGTGGTGGAGGCGCTGGTGAGCTGAGCCGCTGAGTCCAGAGCCCCAAAATCGAGAACCGGGATACCCGCCGACTTTGGCTGTAAGGTTTGCAGGTCGGCATTCGACTTGATTCACTATTCGCTATCTATTCGCCTATAATGTCCCAGGTAGAGATTTCGCAAGGCGCCGGACAAAACTAGAGTCGAAGCGAGGGAAGCGCATGAGGAAAATCGTGATGATGACTGGGGCGTTTCTGGTCCTTGTGTGTGGCGTCGTCCTTGTGACCTGGGAGCAGCACGGTGCCCCGGCAAGCGGGCCTTGCTGGCACCTCCTATTGTCTTGGCCAGCGGGAATCACCGGCTGGGCCATCATCGCGACTCTTATCGTGATCGGATGGCAGTCTTACGAGACGGCAAGGTCGGCAGACATTGCCAACCGAACGCTCTTGTCCACTATGCGACCGAGGCTTATAGTCCGCCACATATTGATTCACCGAGGAACAAGAATTTCGACCCTTGGGGTTCCTGACACTGACCCCTGGAGGATTGATTTCGACATGGTGAATGTCGGCCAGAGTACAGCACACATTACACGAAACAATTTCACCAGCAACAGGGTGGAAGACGACATTCCCGACTTCGTTGTGGAGGAAAAATCCAGCACCCCTCTGTCGTTGGAGCCGGGACAGACAACGACCCTTTCGATTGAACTGAATCGACAACTGATGGAAATCCTGCGGCATATCGGCCCGGACGGACTTGCGCAAGGCTACCAAAACACAAACCGCCTCTATTTTTGGGGACATGCGCGGTACGTCGACGGCCTCGGCATTGTCCGCAACACTGGAGTGTGTCGCCGCTATGACAACAAATTGGGGCGATTCGTGCCAAGCGATGACCCTGATTTCGAGTATGCCGATTAGCAGGTGTTAGTCCGCTGTCTCAGTCCTCATGGGCGGGGGCAGGGACAGTCCCTTGTCGTGGTGAGTTTGCTCCCTCCGAGCCGGGTTGCCCGCCCCCCGAGAGCCAAAATGATTGGCATCAACGCTCAATGACAGGTGCCGTGTGTACGGGCCTGTGGCGCAGCATCTCTCTGAACAATCTAGCCACTCAGCGCTATAATTCATCGCATCACATGCCTCCCTCATTCGAGGTGCAATCATGCAGATGCTCCTCTGCCCGAACTGCGGGAAACTGACAGGATTCAAGAGAGCCCTCGGATTCGGCACGTTTTTTATGGTGTTGCTCACCGCTGGGCTTTGGTTGCTGGTCATCCCATTTTATCCGGCGCGGTGCATCACCTGCGGCCTAACACGCGGCTCAGCATTCGCGCACAATTTCGCAACTTGGTATCGGGGCCTCAGTCAGGGAGCCAGAGTGTTCGTAGTCGTCGCGCCACTCGCGCTTTTATTTGGCCTCGGAATCTTCAATGCATTTGAGAACACAACGCAGGGTAATCCACCGCCGCCACCATCATCGTCAGTGCCACAGGGGTCTGATATTTTCAGATGGCCAACTGAGGGACTGCCCGCATACATTGCGGACGCCCTGAGTACACCCGACCTGGCCCCCATTTCCCCCGCAGACGGTGCACAAGAGCTAACCCTTGGAGTTGCCGGGCAGGAACAAGTCATCCCAGCTGTGAATGACAATGACTGTAAGGGGAGCGGAGGTTGTGTCTGGGAGATTAAAGACGCCGCTAACAAACGCGAACTTCTAGGAGACTCGCAGGGGGTGCTTCACAAAACGCAGAAAATTACAAACGGATACTACGATCTGCTGGTGGAAGACAAGTGGGAATTAATTCTTTATGAATACCACGGCGGAAAATATAAAAGCACAGTCTGCTACGGCCGAAGCAACAATCTTGGAAGCTCCGCAATACTGACGCAATGTCAAGGGGAAGACCAATCCACCGCCGCGCCCAAAGCTAGCATGGGATATCCGGTTTCCGAAGAGACATTTCTTAGCGCCTACGTGCTTGCGAATTCAGGTCGAGATGATTTGAGCAAGGATCAACTTATCCAGCTGGGACGCGACGAATACACGATGGGACTTCAGATTGATACACAAACTCTGCTCATGGGAGGGGACCTGCTCAGCACACGGGGAAGAAGGGCAATGGACTACCTCTACCAACATTCGAGCGCAACGAGCGAACAGCCTGCGTCTACGGGGACGGCTGCTCAGCGAAGCGAGGAGAGCTATCCAGGCACGGCCCCGACCGCACCGCCTATTCAGCCGGCCACGGCCGCTGAGGCGCGAACAGACGGCCAGATCGAGATGGACGTGCTGCATGCCCTCGGGGCCAACAGCGCACTGAAAGACAGCCTTATCAGCGCGGCCACCGCTCAGGGCGAGGTTACTCTATCCGGGACAGTGCCGAACGAGTCTTGTCGCGAATTAGCGGAGTTGATCGCTAAGTATGTGCCAGGAGTAGCCAGGGTGCACAATAACCTGACGGTCGGAATTCCGTAGGGAGGGGGGAATGGGTACCGATCGGGTTACGGCTGGAATAAAGGCGGCGGGCTGTACCAGATCGGTGGCACAATTTTGGCGAGTGGGTAGCGTGGGCCTTGAGAGCGCAAACCCACCACGAAAGCCCGCATCCACCGGCCACGAGCTACAAGCTACCGTCTGCAAGCTACGAGCCGCCCTCGGCCCGCGCTCCACAGCCTTCTATTCCCTATTCCCTGTTTTTCCCCTACCAAATGACCGGAATCATGCCGGACTTCTTTATCTGCTCATCGTGGGTGACGAGCGGGATCCCTTCAACCAGCGCAGTTGCTCCAATCAAACGGTCCTGAGGATCTTTCGGATACGAATCCGGGAAGCCCGCCGCGCATGCCGCGATCTCTGGCGTGATGGGAAGCACCGTCATTTTGGAAGCGCACTGGCGGACGAAAGATTCCACGCTAAGCGTTGTTTCTACCCGCCCCTTTTCCGCAAGCCAGGCCAATTCCAGGAGGGTGATTCCGGCAATCGCAAGTCCACCTTGAACGCGAGCCGCGCGAATGGCTTCCTTCGCGCGCTTCGAAAGTCTGTCCGGCTCCAAAGCAAGCCAGATGACGATGTGCGTGTCGAGCAGAATCATTCGGGCAGGTTCCAATCCGAGGCGGGAATCGTATTCTCGATATCTCCAACGATGCGACCCTTTCCTGCCAGGAATCCGAAGATTTCGTCTTCATCTACCTCAGCCGGAATGATTCGAACCACCGGCTTCCCGTGCTTTGTCACCACCACTGGCCGGCCGCTTTCGGCGACCTGGTCCATCACCGCCAGGCACTTCGATTTGAATTGTGCGGCCGGAATTTTCTGCATGAGACACTCCCGTGAATATGACCATAATAATATGGCCACTTTGGAAACACAAGGCCAAGTGGCTCCTTCCTCTTCGGGGTCCACGACTCACGGTCCACGGTTTTCTAGTCCCGAGTCCCGAGTCCCTTAGTCCCTGCCGTTTCTGTCAAGACCCCGACCAAGCCCGCATCACCCCAACTCGCTGAAAACACTGGCAAAAAACTCTTCATCAACTTTGCCGATAATTCTGCCCACTTCCCGCATAATCACTACATAAGTCCAAATCCAGGCATTCCTTTTTGGCGTCGCCTCCTCTTTCGCGTTTGGGGCCGCCTCGAACTGCCCGGGCGGAGCAGGGACCTCCAATCAAATGACGACTTTACGAGATGCCGTCCTTTTAGAATCATGGACTTATAGAAACAAGCGCCCGCAACTCCTTTACATTGATGACTTTGGCAAAAAGGGGGAGGGGGTGGGGTAACCGAAAGGTAAACAGCCATGTTGTACCCGGATTTTCGGCACGTTATGACCAGCCGGAACGGCGTCGCGGGCGTCGCGTTTCATCGATCCTGAAATTGTTCTTCGGGGGATAACTGAAAGCTGATAGCTGAAGGCTGAAGGTCGATGGCTGGGAGCTGAAACCTGAAACCTGAAAGCCGTTAGGTGGCTTTCCTGCACTTGGTCATGATCGCGACATGCAGCCGCTCGCTTACTTCGGTGGGCAGTTCGTAAATCTCGTGGCAGCGGTAGATTTCGATGGTCTTGCGCGTGGTGTCGAGGACGACTTCGCAGTGACCGCACTTGCGCAGATGCACTTCGATCTCGGCGCGCGTCTCCGCGGCAATCGACTCATCGATCACATCGTCGAGAATCTTGAGAAACTCAGTGCAGGTCACGCGTCAACCTCATTTCCCATGGGCCCGTTTCCCTTGGGCCCGTTTCCCTGCGGTGCTGTAGCCTGCGAAACTGCCGGAGCTGTTCTCTTGAAGTAGCGGCTCAAGCGCTCGCGCAATTGCAGCCGCGCGCGCAGCAGCCGCGATTTGACCGCGGGAACGCTCAGGCCCAGCGCCTCGGCGGTTTCCTCGGTCGAAAGCCCGTCCACATCGCGCAGCACAAAGACCACGCGGAATCCCTGCGGCAGGCCCTGAATGGTTTTCTTCAGAATGTCGGCCAACTCGGACTGGTTGTAATTCTGCTCGGGGTTCGGCGCCCAGTCGGCGAAGTCGCGGGGTACACTGCCTTCCTCGGTCTGCAGGTCCTCGTCCATCGAGACCAGTTTGCCCGTGCGCCGCTTGCGCAGCCGCATCAGACTCTCGTTTACCGCGATTCGTACCAGCCATGTATAGAATTTCGAGTTCCCCTGAAACTGATCGAGCTTCTCATATGCCTTTAGAAACGCATCCTGCATCACGTCTTCGGCGTCTTCGCGGTTCTGCGTAATGTGCTGCGCAATCCTGAAGAGCTGCCGCTCGTATTTGCGGACCAGCGTGTCGTAGGCCGAGAGATCCCCGGCGCGAACCCTGCTAACCAGGGCCACGTCGGGATGCTGCTCGTCTTGTCCTGCTAACGGTTGGATGGTCGACATGGGAATCGGATGCGAAAAATTGCCGCGGAACTGGCTCGAGGAACCGTGTTGCCCCGCCGGGAACGATAGAAAGAAGCCCGTAAAACATGAGTGTAATAGACGCAGGGGCGGGAAACCAAATCAAGCTACGGCGGCCAAGCCGTTACGTCACTGGTTCCCCAGTTGTGCCAGTAGAGAGAAAATCGGCATAGAGTGGAGTTATGTTTGGTTCTTCTTCCCCGTTGCCTCTCCTTTGGCGCGGCCCAGGTAGTTTTGCGCTTCTGTTTGGATTGCTGATGATTGGGCAGTCCGGTATTCTGCAGCCCGGAATGGCGCAATCCACGGCGTCGCCCGCCGCCAACACGCCCGGATCCGGCTCTGCGCAGCCCAACAGCGCCAAGCCCGCGGCGACGAAGAAACCCGCCACGAAACGCAAGTCCACGCAGCCGACCAGCCACGCGTCCCGAGTGGCGCATACGACGCGCATCAAACAGGCCTTTGTGGCTTCAAAAGAGCTGGAGCCGATGGCCCAGCAATTGGCGACCATGCGCACGCCGGAAGCCTACGCGGCGGTGACTGCCTACGCGCACAGCCACACGGGCGAGGCCGCGGCTGCGGCCGATCTGGCCCTGGGCCACGCGTACCTGCTCGACAAGCGCTATGCCGATGCGGAAACCGCCCTGGCGCAGGCGCGGCGCGCCGATGGGGAACTGGCCGACTACGCAGATTTTCTCGACGCCGAGGCCAGCCACGAGGCAGGTAATGATGCGGCCGCCGAAAGCATCCTCCATGGATTTACCGGTCGCTATCCCGACAGCATCTTCAACGCCCAGGAGCCGGAGCTTGAGGCCACGGTTTTGCTGGCCGTGGGAAATCACACCGCGGCGCGCCAGGTGCTGGCCGCAGCCGCCGGTACTGAGGCGGCGAGCCGCCCCGGTTTCCAGCTTGCGGATGGCGAGGTAGAGCTGGCGCTGGGCCAGCGGCAGGCTGCGGAAACGACATTCAAGCTGCTCCTGCTGGGCCATCCGTTGAGTGCCGAGGCGCAAACCGCGCGCGCCAAGCTCACGGAGCTGGGAGCCGAGGCGTTGCTGACTACGGCTGACCTGCGCAGTCTTGCCGAAGCCTACTACAACGCGGGCCGCTACGCCGAGGCGGAAGAGCAGTTTCGCGTGCTGGAGCGCGCGCCGGGAATCGACGCGCAGACCCGTAACGGATTTGCCGTCTTCGAGGCTGCGTGCCAACTGAAGTTGAAACGGCTGACGACGGCGGAAGCGCGGGCGCTGCCCGACACGACGGACGAAAACGGCGCGCGGCGGCTCGATCTGCTCATGGAGCTGGCGCGCGATCGCGACGACGCCGCCGACCTGAAGCAGATCATCGCCGAAATGGAGTCCCGGTTTCCGCACAGCCCGTGGCTGGCCGACGCGCTCTTCTCCGCGGGCAACATGTACCTGCTCAAGCGCCAGTACTCAACGGCCATTCAATATTACGGCGATCTGTCCGCGCGTTTTCCCGGCGACAAGAACGCTGCCGCTGCCCACTGGCGCTCCGGCTGGTTGAGCTACCGGATGGGACTTTACCCCGCGGCCGAGCGCATTTTCGACGAGCAGATCCGCCTGTATCCCGGGGCTACGGAAACTGTCTCCGCCCTCTACTGGCGCGGGCGCTTGTTTGAGACGCAGGACCGCAATCCCTCGATGGCTGCGGCGAATTACCGCACCATCATCCGCGCCTACCAGCACTTCTTCTATGCGCAGATGGCGCGGCAGCGGCTGGCGGCGCTTGGCAACACGCAGGCCGCGCCGCAGCCGCAACTGGATCGCATTCAACCGGCGCCGTTGCCGCACCTTGTCGATAGCTTTCCCGAGGACAGCCCCCACTTGGCCAAGGCGCGGCTACTGGCCAATGCCGGCTTGAGCGAATACATTGCGCAAGAGATCAAGGCCGATCCCAATTCGTCGTCATGGAGCGCGCTGGCCGAGGGCCAGATCTACTCCTCCTATGGCGAGACCTTCCGCGCCGTGCGCGCGCTCAAGCGAGCCATCCCAAATGCGGCTTCGGCGTCGATTCAGTCCATTCCGCTGGTGTACTGGCGGATTCTCTTTCCGGAGCCGTGGTGGAACACGATCCAGACCGAGTCCGCCAAAAACAATCTCGATCCCTACCTGGTGGCTTCGCTCATCCGGCAGGAGTCGGAGTTCGATGCCTCGGCCATCTCCTATGCCAACGCCTACGGCCTGATGCAATTGCTGCCGTCCACGGGCAAGTCCATGGCGCGGGAGGAGGGAATCGCCCACTTTCAGACTTTCCAGTTGCTCGATCCCAACATGAACATCCGGCTGGGGACGCGTTATCTGCGGCAGATGCTGGACAAATTTGGCGGCGTGCAGGAGTATGCGCTGGCCGCCTACAACGCGGGCGACAATCGGGTTGTGGATTGGCAGGCGGCTGGCCCCTATTCGGGCATCGACGAGTTCGTGGAGTCCATCCCCTTTACGCAGACCCGCGAATACGTTGAGGCGATTCTGCGCAACGAGGAGACCTACAGGGCGATCGACGATTTTGCGCGCATCCACGCGGCGGCTGCGGCGGCCGTGTCCCATTAGGGCCCGGCTCTCCCGCCCCGCTCTCCCATTGATACATTGGGAATCCTCCTTGCCACTCCCCGGTGACGATTCGCATTGACATCTTCGCGCATGCGTGGTGACACTAGGTTGACCGGATGCATTTCTTCCGGCGAGTGTTTCGCAGCCTGCTTTTCAGTAGAGTGCGGAGCCGGGCGGAAACAAGGTCACGGCTCGGAACCATCAATCCCGGTAGGACCTGGAGGAAA